>JACXTT010002798.1_pt1 | contig 27340 bp, 21 predicted proteins | sample 9270951 | NCBI WGS metagenome assembly JACXTT01 (sample SAMN15532306, study PRJNA645909) | rock metagenome | isolation source: weathered quartz diorite | place: Puerto Rico | collected 2017-06-21 | reverse complement strand
GCTGGCTGTGCTTCGCCATCCGCGCTGGCCTTCGCCGCTTTCGTACCGGCTCGGCATCCACATGTGCCACGCACGTCGGTTCTGGCGTGGGTTTCGTAACGAGGCTGCAAGGTTCGCTTAATGTACGGCCCGAAGGCTTTCACGCCCTTCGCCGACAAGGGCTATTACACTCAAGCTTTCACGGGCTGGAATTGCTTCCCGCCCATGTCGAGTATGACTACGCGGGCAAACAGCCAATTCCCGCGGCCGGACTCACGCCGGCAAGAAACAAGGCATTATGGGCTGCACCACACCGACACGACAAAAGTGTAAAGGATCAATCCGACCGCGAAATCGGCCGGTTGGACGACGTGTTTTCAGGAGTTACTGCAACGGAAAAGTGTAAGGGGTGAAGTCTAGTTGAGAGTTGACAGATTTGCTCGCGCCTTTGCTGAGCAAATCGTCGCTTGTGGTGGAAAGCAGTGAGTCCTTGTCCGCCGGGTGCGGCAAACCAGCACGCTCTGGTTCGATGAGCGGGGAGTGAAAACGGAGCATGGTGAGCTACTCGGGCACCGGCAAACGAAAGCGCCAGCCACTCGCAAGGTCCCACCAAAACCACCGCGTCATTCCTCGCCCCAATTCATTATTAGGTATATTTAATTAACGATTATTTTCTTATAATATCGGTCGAGTAGGGAAGAGGCGCACAGCCTGATCCGTGTTTCCCCTTCCCCCTCTAAAATTCCGAACGGTGAGTTTTCCCCAGTACGGCTTCAAACGAACTTTCAAACCACGGACCTTCGCGACAACCACGCCAGCTTAAGTGCCGTCCACATACGCCTGCGATTGTCCCTTATACCGTGGCTCAGTGTCGAACCTGGACCCATGTGCCAGATCTTTGAGCTGGTCGTGGGCACAGTGCTACCGCACCAGGTTTGCCCGTTTGCTAGGATTGCTCCAATCGGGCGTGCCCGCTCCCAACCCCCACGCGTTCGTCCAGAGGCCCTTGGCTCGCCAGGAGGTTATGCTGTCCTCCCAGGTCCTTGCTTACTATGGCCTCATCCGAGACTCTGGAACGGCAGCGAGACAGGCCCCGCCTTCATGCGCCCGAGGAAAAACGGCCCAGGGCGGCCCTCCAGAGCTTCCCCAATTTACTCTGCCGGACTGTACGGCCATGCCGCCTCCCCTACCCCGGTGGTCCCGCGAAGAGCATTTGGTTGTCGCTTCCTCCGCGGCACTGGCCTTCGCCTCGGGAGTACGGGCTCGGCATCCACATTAAGGGTTTCGAGGCTACAGAGTTCGCTTGATGCTACGGCCTAGCCGATTGCTAGCCCTCCTACAAGAAGGCGTTTACGCTCGAGCTTTCGCCCGTCGGGTCGCCCCGAGCAGACGTCGAGTATGACTACGTGGGCAGACAACCAGTTCCCACGACCGGACTTTCACCGGCTAGTCCTGCGGCATTATGGGCTGCACACTCCCGACCCCTTATCTCCCCGACAGCCTTGGTCAGCTTCCCACGCTTGATCCCAGGTGGCGCTGGCGGCGTGCGTCTTGTTTTTCTCTTGCGCTCAGGCTACTCGGCGTAGGACCAGGCAGGTGTTGGTGCCGCCGAAGCCGAAGGAATTTGACAGGGCCGCCTCGACGCGGCGTGACTGGGCGTGGTTCGGGACGTGACACAAAAGACATTCCGGGTCGGGGTCGTCCAGGTTGATGGTGGGGGGCACGGCCTGGCGAGCGAAAGCAGCCAAGCAGACGGCGGCTTCGACCGCCGACGCGGCGCCGACCATGTGGCCGGTCATGCTCTTGGTGCCGCTGACCGGAATGGTTGCTGCCGATTCCCCGAGAACCTCGCGCAAGGCTCGGGCCTCGAAGATGTCGCCGGCGGGAGTGCTGGTGGCGTGGGCGTTGACGTAGTCCAAATCACTTGGGTCAAGTCGCGCGTCTTGCAAGGCCAAGCGAATGGCCTCGACAGCGTGGCGCGGATCCTCGCTTGGTGCAACCAGATGATAGGCGTCGCTGGAGGCGCCGAAGCCGGCCACTTCGCCGTAGGCTTTGGCGCCGCGGCGCCGAGCGGACCTCGCCGATTCCAGTACGAAGAATGCGCCCCCCTCGGCCATGACGAAGCCGTCGCGCTGGCGATCGAAGGGACGGGACGCAGCCGTGGGATCGCTGTTACGCTTGGAGAGGGCGCCGAGGTTGCTGAAGCCGGCCACGCCGATGGGCGTAACGGGTCGTTCGGCGCCACCGGTCAGGACGACATCGACAAAGCCATTGCGAATCCATTGCCTGGCCATGCCGAGGGCGAGGTTGCCGCTGGCGCAGGCTGCCGCCACCGTGCTGGTAGGACCGTGCAGTTGCAGTTGGGAATTCAAGAAATGGGCGTAGCCTTCACCGTCGGCGTGCGGTTCGCGAATGCGGTTGCCCCCCTGGTGCATGTCGATTTCCCAGGTTACCATCCACTCCGCGCCCACGCCCAGCACCAGGCCAATGCGGACATTCCCACGATGGCGCCACCAGCCCGAATCGGTGAGCGCCCCCAGAGCACACGACAGCAATAATTGCTCCCATGGCGTATGACTCTGAAAGGCATCGCGAGCCAATTCGGTAGGGCATTCCAGAGGTGGCAGGAGCCCGCCGATCTTGCAGGTGTGGGCCTTAGTATCGAACGTAGTGATCGGGCCAATTCCCGATTTCCCGGCCATGAGTTGAGCGCCGAAATCGTCAAAGGTGCAGCCAAGCGGAGTCGCCAGGCCCACTCCTGTGATCCACACAGCGTCGTTGTTGACAGGTTCCATGATTCTCTTTCCGCCGGCCTAAATCACTGTATCACGCACGGTCATATAGCGGCGCGTGTTAGGCTGCAACCGCCTTCACTTTAGCGGTCGGCGGTTGACTCTTCCAGCGCCGATGCAGCCAGAAGTATTGCTCGGGATGCCGACGGACCATTCGCTCCAGGGCCTCCGTGTAGCGCTGGGTGATGGCCCGCCTGGCGTCGGATTGACCGGCGTAATCCTCGGGATAGATGATGTGCTCCAGGTACACGCGATACTGCATCGGCTGGCCGACACGGGCCGCACCCATGACCACGATCGGGGCCTGGTACGCCAGCGCCAGCACGCCGATGGACTTGAAGGTCGAGGCCGGCCGACCAAAGAAATTCACGAACAGGCCGCGCGAACCCGCGTCTTGATCGCCGACCATCCCCAGAGCCATGCCCCGCGCCAGGATGTCGATGATCTGCAAATGGTCGGCCGACTTGTCCACAAGCATCAACCCCGTGCGCTGGCGGAGACGCGCCACCAATTCATCGAGATGGGGATTGTCGAGTTTCCGAGCCACGACGGCCGCGCGATAGCCCGCAAGTCCCATGACATAACTCAGGATTTCCCAGTTGCCGAAGTGTCCCGTCAGCACGATCAGCGGGCGCTTGGTTTTCAGCATGGCCTGAATCTGCTCGACATCGCCCGGCTCGGCGTAATTGACGTAGTCGCTGATGTTGTGCTTCCGCAGGATCCGGGGCAGACGAATCATTTCCATCACCATGACGACCAGGTGCAGATAGCTGTCACGGATCAGACGATCCTGAGCCGAAGCGTCAAGGGACCCGAATGCGTGACGGAGATTGTCAAGAGCGACGAGTCGATGTCGGCGATCGAGATGATACGTCAGCCAGGCCAGGAAGCGGGCCAGGTTCAGTGTCGCTTGCCAGGACAGGGCCTGCACGACGCAGATCGCAATGCGCACGACTAGGTATACCGCATAGTCGGCCATCCTGGATCGCTTTTTCGTCATGGTCAAACCTAATCTCAGCTAGCGAGACGAAGCGGCAAAGACAACGGAGCGCCTCGGTTCGGGAGTACTTCCATATAGCCGCCACCAGGAATCGGACAATGCCAGGTGGCGTCAGTCCCGGGTTGTTCGAGAAAGTTGGCCAATGCGCCGAGAGATAGCTGCGGGGGTGTTTCACGCTCAAGTCGGCTCGGCCGCACCAGGCGAATTTCCCCCGCGGTCACGTCGGGCGTCAGGGCCAGCGCCACGCCGATGCCTGTGGTCGGGCTGAGAACCTGGCCGGCGCTGTCGGGAATAGATTCAGGCTCCCAGGCGGTCATGAGGGCCCACACTCCGGGGCACGGCTGGCCGGCAAAGACGCTGAGCGAATTCAGCAGCAGTTCCACCATGGGGGTCGAGCCGCCGCTGACGCCGAAGTTTGGCCCGTGGCAGCCCAGGATCAAGCAAACCGTCGCCGCCACAGCATGCTGCGACAGGCAGGGAATGATCAACGGGGACACGCCGAGCACGCCTTGGGCCCGGAACTGCTGGAGGGCGTGAGCGATCCGAGGACGCGCCATATACTTGGGAGCGGCCAACACGCCCCACTCGCCGAAGCTCGTCGGCGCCCAACCGGCGCGCTCTGTCGCTTGCAAGACCGCCGCCATGGCCAGCACGGTCTGTTCGTCTGCCAGCTTGAGCTTGGACGTCGTCAAGCCGTCGGCGCGTCCGGGGTTCTTCCGCCATCGGGAAATCTCCCCCCAGGCAATCCGGACAACGCCCCAGGCAGCCAATCCACAACTCGTCCAGGCGGCGTCCTTCACCATGCCGCTTCTCCATCGGGCCTGCGTGAATTCAACGTGGCAGCAAGGCTCCGACCTTGCCAATGTGCGGCGCTCGGAATCGTGCCGCTGCATGAATTCAAGCTGCCACGGTTTTCGCCGTCGCTAGTTTGCGCTGAATCAAGTCGAGCAGATCCTTCACCAGGACCACGTCCGTGAAGTCCGTGCTCGGCAACTCGATCCTGAATTCTCGCTGGACCTCGATCACCATCGTCATGAAATCCATGGAATCCAGATTGAGGTCCTCCCTCAAGCTCATGGTTTCCTCGACCGCATCAACCGCTTCGCCAGTGCTGAGTTCCATAATGGCCGCCAGCGCATTCATGAGAGCAATTCGATCCATCGGAGAACTCTTTTCTGAGAAAAATGCGAAATAGTCCAGCCCCGTCTTTTGTCAACATCCACCGTCCGGCAGCGGACGGATGAGCAAAGCCCCCGACCTTCCCAAACCTTTGCCAAAGCTATTTGCGCAGTTTCACGTCTGTCGTGGGAGCGATCGCGCACTAATCTTCTGATCGGCAATAAATGAGACTGACTTTAGCCTGCACTTTCCGAGAAAATCATAGGCTCGCCCGGTGCGTTAACCAAGAGGTGTAGAAAAAATCTGGCTCTCCTGCCACGATGGCGGTGCTTATCACGCATCGAACAGGAGGGTCGGATAAGACTGGCATAACGCATTCCGGGAGTTGTGTTTTTCAGCGGTCTCGGGGGGTATGATGGAACGCATGGAATGCATTCCCTCTCTCGAAGCTAACCAACGGCGAGGTGAAATGCGATGTCGGTTGTCGTGGCGCCAATTTGCCGTCGGTCGCTGGGACGCCAGAAATTTCCGTTTCGCACTTCCTTTCCGGGGCCGGACCTGGTAAACTTTCATTCTCACCTGAACGCGTGCGCGTTCGTGCCGTCACTTTTTCGCAGGAGATTCGCATGACCCGCCTTCTTGCCGTCGCACTTTCACTGTGCCTCGTCGTTTCGTTCGCCGTCGCTCAGGACACCGCCAAGCCCAAGGTTGCCGTCGGGACCAAGGCGCCCTCGTTCACCTTCAAAGACCAGTCGGGCAAGGTCATCGACCTGGCCGAGCTGACCAGCAAGGGCCCGGTCCTCGTTCGCCTGACCTGCGGCTGCTCCGGCTGCGATAAGGAACTGGCGTATTTCCAGGAAATCGACGCCGCCTACAAGAAGGCCGGCCTGACAAGCGTCGCCATCTTCAAGGCCCCCGATGCCGAGGTCGCCAAGTACGCCGCCGGCAAGAAGATCAACATGCTCTACGGCGTCGACTCCAAGGGCGACGCCTGGGGCATCTTCCAGACCAAGACGATGCCGACAAATTTCCTGATCGGCAAGGGGGGCGAAATCCTCGCCATCGCTCCCGGCTGCGACACCAGCGGCCTGCTCGCCAAGAAGCTGTCCGAGCGCATCGCCAAGACCGTCGATGCCCCCGCGGTCGATGTGAAGTCGAAGGTCGAAGAGAACAAGAAGAAGTAAGCTGCGCATCGAAGCGTGCGGTTTCTCACGAGAAGCCGCACGCTTTTTGCTTGCGCTGCAAGCCATTTCGCCTCGAGGAGCCGCCATGTTACGCACGCGCACTGTCTGGTACAGTCTTGCGATCCTGCTCGGGAGCTTCACCGGCTGCTCCTGCGAGAGCGAGAAGGCCACCCTGGTCAACCCGGAGGCGGTCCATCAATCCTACAGCGTGTCCCACGATGCCGGGACGAAGAAAACGACCGTCAACGCGCGCTTCCGTTTCGGCGGCCCGACCGGCACGAACCTCGAACTCGACGGTCTCGCCAAGGTCGTACACAGCTCGTGCGAGTTGAAGCGCGGCAACCTCTTCGGCGTCCATTACGCCGGCAACTGCGACGGCTTCCAGGCCGATCATGAGTTCACCTACACCGACACCGCCGGCAAGATCTACAAGAACGCGATCCACCTCGCGTCGGTCGACTTCCCCGCCGACATGCCCGCGGAAGTGAGCCGCAGCAAACCATTCGTTCTCTCGTTTGTCGGCGACGCCATCGCCGAGGGAGATCGTGTGGACATCAGCATCACGCAAATGGCCCAGCCGCAGGCGATCACCAAGACAAACAGCGGCAGCCAGGTCGGGTCCAAGCAGGTGTCCGTTACCGAAGGAGAGATGCAGTCGTTTGCCGAGGGCGAAGCGACCATCGTCCTGACTCGCCAGCAAAACAAATCCCTGCAAGCCGGCACCACCCGCGGCGGCGGCATCACGGCGAGCTATGCCACGGCGCAGCGCAAGGTCGCGATCGTCAAGTGAAGCGTTATGCCACGTCGCAAGCGGGTATAATGACGGCATGACCCACGCCACCATCCTCGGCCCCGATGGCGCCATCGCCCGCCGGCTGCCGAACTACGAGCCGCGCGCCGAGCAGATGCACATGGCCGACGCCGTGGCCGACGCGCTTGCCAAGCCCGGCCATCTCATGATCGAGGCCGGCACTGGCGTCGGCAAGAGCTTCGCCTATCTCGTGCCCGCGATTCAGGCGGCCTGCGCGTCCACCGAGGGGCGCGTCGTCGTCTCCACGCACACCATCGGCCTACAAGAGCAACTCATCCGCAAGGACATCCCGTTCCTCCAGGGAGTAATGCCCGAGAAGTTCACCGCCCTGCTCGTCAAGGGCCGGGGCAATTACGTCAGCAAACGCCGCCTCAAGGTCGCCCATGAGCGCGGCCTGTCGCTCTTGACCGAGCAAGGCGCCTTCGAGCAGCTCGACGCCTTGCTCCAGTGGGGCGAGGTGACCACCGACGGCACGCGCAGCGATCTCGACTTTCGCCCACTCGCCCCGGTCTGGGAACTCATCGAAAGCGATTCGAGCAACTGTCTCGGCAAGAAGTGTCCCGACTATTCCGCTTGCTTCTACTGGAAGGCGCGCGCCAACATCCAGAAGGCGAAGGTGCTGATTGTCAATCACGCCCTGTTTTTCGCCGACCTGGCGCTGCGCTCGATCAATGCCGAGATCGGCATCTTGCCGAAGTTCCAGGCCGTCGTCTTCGACGAAGCCCACACGCTCGAAGACGTTGCCGCCGAGCACCTCGGCCTGTCGGTCACGCGCGGCCAGGCCGAGTGGCTGCTCAATCGCCTCTACATGGAGCGGCGCGGCAAGGCCGTCGGCTTGCTGACCATCCACGGCGACACACCCGACTGGAGGCAGGTCCATCACACGCGCACCGTCGTTCATCAGTTCTTCAACAGCATCCTCGACTGGCGCCGGCAGCACGAACCTAAGGCGAAGCGCCATTCCCCCAGCGATTCGTTGCGCATTCGTGAGCCGAACATGGTGGCGGACACGCTCTCGACCGAGTTTCGCCAGCTGGCGGATCGCCTCGGCAAGATCGCCGACGGCGTCGAGGACGACACGAAAAAAATTGAACTGGAGTCCGCTGCCCAGCGCTGCGAGACACTGGCCCTCAGCTTGATTGCCTGGCTTGGCCAAAAGCTGCCGGGCCAGGTTTACTGGATCGAAGGGACCGGCGAGCGCGGCGACAAGCTCCAGCTTGCCAGCGCTCCCATCGAGGTCGGTCCGATATTGCGCGAGAAGATCTTCGACCGCATCCCGTCGGTCATCCTCACCAGTGCCACCCTCAGCACCGGCGGCTCCAGCCCATTCGATTTCTTCAAAGAACGTCTCGGTTTTCCCCCGCAGCATGCCGCTATTCAGCTCGGCAGCCCGTTCGATTATCGCACGCAAGCCGAGCTACACCTGTTTCGCCAGATGCCCGATCCGAGTGCCGACGCCCGCGCCTTCGAGGATGCGTGCGCCGTCAAGATCAAGGAGCAGGTGCTGCAATCGCGTGGCCGGGCGTTCGTCCTGTTCACGAGCAACCTGGCGATGCAGCGCACTGCTGACCGCCTGCGCGATTGGCTTCATGCCGAGGGGCTGACGCTGCTGTGCCAGGGGGAAGGGATGCCATCAAATCGGCTGCTCGAGGCATTCCGCGCGACTGACGCCGCGGTGCTGTTCGGCGTGGACACCTTCTGGCAAGGCGTGGACGTGCAAGGCGAGGCGCTGTCGAATGTCATTATCACGAAATTGCCGTTCGTCCCGCCGGACCGCCCGCTCGTCGAGGCCCGCTGCGAGGCGATCACCGAGCGCGGCGGCCAGCCGTTCATGGACTACACGTTGCCGCAGGCGATCTTGAAGCTGAAGCAAGGCTTCGGCCGTCTGATCCGCACGAAGAGCGACACCGGCACGGTCGTGATCCTGGACCCGCGCATGGTGACGAAGCAATATGGAAGGCGATTCGTGGAGGCGTTGCCGGGGTGCAGGCGGTTGGTGGATGGGGTGGAGGTGTCGGGTGCTTGAAACGCACCGTTGCGGCGAAGGATTGCGGCTAGACGGGTAACTCCATCGTGAACGTCGTCCCCTTGCCGAGCGTGCTCTCGACGGTCAGCGTGCCGCCGTGCATTTCGACGAACGCCTTGGCAACGCTCAAGCCAAGGCCGAGGCCGCACTTGTTATACTCGAACGTGCCCGATGAATGGCGCGACACGTCGAAGCGCGTGAAGAACGGCTCGAAGATGCGCGCGAGGTTTTCCGGCTCAATGCCCATGCCGGTATCGGCGATCGTGAGGTGCAAGGTCCCGTCGGCCTGCCTCGATGCCGACAGCCCGATCATGCCGCCGTTCGGCGTGAACTTGACGGCGTTGATCAAGATCTGGGTCAGGGCATCGCGAATCTTGTCCGGTTCGACGTTGAGAGTGCCCAGGTCTTCGGGGACCGACACCTGCAACTGTTGCTGGCGCAGCTCGGCGAACTGGGCCACCTCGGCGACCGACGATTGAAGCAACGGCCCCGCTTCGACCTCCTTGCGCTGCAACGGACGCTCGAAGTTCTCCGCCAGCAGCATCTTTACCACCTGATCGACGCGCTCGCTCAGCCGCACACCCGACAGACGCATGCGGTCGGCCAACGCGTGCAACTCCGGCTGCGGCTTCGTCATGCGCACCGCGTGCTCCGACAGCCCCAGCAAAATCGTCAACGGCGTGCGCAACTCGTGGCTGGCGACCTTGATGAACGCCTTCTTCAAATCGTTGGCGCGGCGCAAATCGTTGTTGGCGGACGCCAGCATCACGTTCTTGGCCTGCACTTCCTTGAGCAGAAATCGACGCTCTTCTTGCAGACGGTAGAAATCATACGCTTGCCGGAGCGTCGCTTTAAGGTCTTCGACTTCCCACGGTTTGGAAATGTAGCGGTAGACGCTGCCTTGATTGATGGCGTCGATGACGGCGTTCAGGTCGGCGTAGGCGGTGAAGAGCAAGCGAATAGTGTCGGGATGCGTTTCCTTGACGCGGCGCAGCATCTCGACGCCGGTCATCTCCGGCATGCGTTGATCGCTCATGACGATGTGGACGCGTTCCCCCTGCATCATCTTCAGGCCTTCGCTGGCTCGCGTGGCGCCGAGAACGCGATAGTCGAAGCGCAGCAGGTCCTGCACACTTTGCACGAGGTCCGGTTCGTCATCGACAACGAGGAGACACGGTTTAGCGACCATGCGCTTGATCCCACGAGAAGGAGCGGGAATCGAACGTAATTATTATGACGGTTCTCGACCGATGGGCAAGCCGAAAACGTCGAAGCTCCGTCGCGGCGGGAATCAAGGAATACGGAACGTCAGCGTTGTCCAGAACGATTCCCATTCGTAGTCGGGCATCTTTGGCCGAGTCATGTGCGTCAGACGGATCGTCATCAAGCCGGTCACGCCAATCGGGATGAAGGCATCCCCCTTGGCGTCGGTGCGCACGGTGCCACGGGCGGTATCGCCGTCGCCAGGATGCTGCCAGCCGAGGTTGGCGTCCTTGAGGGCTTGCCGTTGAAAGACGACACGGACGCGCAACGTGTCGCCAACCTTACGCTCGAACGGATTTTGCAGCGGCACGATCTGCAGCGGCAATTCGAGCGGCTTGTTCCAAACGCCTGCTTTGGCGTCTCCGACCTGAACCAGCGCCGTCGGCGATTTCCGATAGCGCTCCTTCGCCGGTTGATTGAGCGTTTTCTCGTTGGCGCGCAGGCGAAAGATGTGCGGCAAGCCGTCGGTCACCAGATATTCGTTAAACCGGTCGGCGTCCAGTTCCAGGACCTTCGGCATTGTCTCGACGGCGACGACGTGAATGCCGGCCATCGTCGGCTCGAATTGCACCAGGGCGGACAGGTCCTTCTTGCCCGCGGACTTGAGCGGCGTTAGCTTGCCGTCAGGCGACACGAGAAACTTGCGCGGATACCGGTCGGTGTCCGGAGCGAATTCGCTCTTGGGAAAGTCCATGCCGACGTGGGCGTGGAGAATCGCCGGCTCCTTGGCTGCCGCCTTCTCGGGCGGGATGAGCCAGAGATCATGCGCGGCAGCGGCGGATGTGAAGAAAGAATAAATCGATACGAGGAGGACACTTCGACGGATCATGGCAGGGACTCTTGGATGCACGTGCTTGCGTGGCGTCAAGATGCCGATCTTGCCGTTGTGGCGCGAAGCCCGGCAAGATCGGAGTCTTGCCGCCACGAGAGCACCCAACCTACCAGCGCGCCGCGCAAAAAGCAATCGGCCAGGGGAATCCGCTTGCGCGGGACCTGGCCGATTCGCAGGTGAGGCGTGGTAGATTTCGCTCCGGTCGCTTTCGCTCCCGGCTGCCGGAATTACATGTTGGCGCGTTTCTCTTCGACGAGCGTGGTGATGCGTTCGCCCAGGAGCGCGACGTCGAAGGGCTTCTTGAATGCTTCGTTGAACCCGAAATTCGCCAGCGCCTCCGGAGCCGCTTCGTCTTCGCTCGCCAGAGCGATGATCAGCGTTTGCTCGTAATCGGGCTTCTTACGCAGATTGCTGGCGATCTGCAAGGCGTCCGACCGGCCCATGGCCATGTCGATGACGATGGTATCCGGGTGGAAGCTCTCCGCCTGGATGCCGGCTTCGAAGCCGCTGTTGGCCAGTTCGTACTTGAAGTCGTCGCTCTCGGGGAGCAACTCCTTGATGCGGTCGATGAAGAGCTTGTCGGCGCCGATCACGAGGATCTTGTGCAGACCTTCCTCTTCGAGCTCGCCCAGCGGCATCCCATGTTCCTTGAGGAACTTGATGAGGTGCTCGCGGGGAATGCGGCGGTCCTGGCTGCCCGGAATCCGGTAGCCGCGCAGGCGCCCTGAGTCGAACCATTTACTCACCGTCCGCGGCGCCACCTTACAGATCTTCGCGACCTGTCCAGTGGTAAAAACTTTTTTCATGGCAGGCACTCCGTAAACATGATTTCTTTGTGCCCCAGCTGGGTGCGGGGACAACGGGGGGAACCACGCCCACCCTGGGAAACACATGGACTGAACGGATCGGGTCCGTATAGGGCATCCTGCCGGGGGACAGTGCCTTGCATGGTTCCAGGGGGGACTCACCTTGTGACCAACACGCTGCGTCGGCGGGGGAAGTCCTGTTCGTCCGTGGGGCAGACATTCCTGTCTGCCGTCGCCTCAGGCAGACAGGAATGTCTGCCCCACGATGAAAAATTCCTTTTCTTTCATGCCGACTTCTTTCCTATACCACGGTTGCTGGTAGTATCGGCACGAAGCGCCTCCGAGATGAGAAAAAGCCCACAATCTAAGAAACCTCTACGAAACGTCTTTTCCGCGCCACCCCTCTGGTTTGCCGAAGCAGCATGAAACGAACGATTCGCGATCAACTTGACGGCCTTGCGTGGTGTTCGCAATATGCCGGGCGGACAGAGGCGTGCGCTGCGAGGTGTGGCTCAGGGGATGCCGATCTTCTCGTCCGCAATCATTGTAACGGGCGAGACAAGGGGCCCGGAATCCGGACGGAATTGACGAGGAAGATGGGCAACGTGAAAGGGGACTACATAAACTGGTGAGACCAATTGACCGTCAGATTGCAAAGGTCCTGATAAAATTGGCTCGCATTGCGCCTGCGAGTTTTACACACACCCTCACCCTCGAGCAAGGGGCGCTCGTAATGCAAGTATGTTAATAAAAATAGTTGTATTTCGAGGGATTGGGATTCTATGCGAGATGCCTCCCTCCTGCCGCTCGCCTGACGAGCCGTCGCCGGTGCGTTAGTTCGCAGCACCCTTGGGATTGGCAGGCTCCTTTTTCTCACTCGCCGGCGGCGTGACTGAGGTGAAGACCAGACTGATCAGGCTCCAGTCGGTCCGGGCGTCGTCCGTGAATTGCGCTGGGTCGATGATTTGCTTCGTTTCGAGCGCGGCAACCCCCTCGACCTGAAAGGTCGGCGGCTGAGCCTGAGCCCCGGGGATCACGATGCGAAAGGTGTGATAGATGCGAATTCTCCCTTCGACCTGTTCCCACTTGCCTGGCGCTTCGGGCGGCGTGGCGACGGAAAAGCCGGGCAAGCGCTGGAGTCCGGCGGCGGCGAAGACCTGATGCAGTTGGTTTCGGCGTTCGAGGAATTTGCCGTCATGGGGGGCGAGTACTTCCCAGGGAGTTTGATCGATGTTCTTGATATCCGCGAGCGGGACGCCCTCGTTGAGCTTTTGAAAATACTGTGTCACCCAATCGCCCGCACGCTTGCGCAACTTGGCCATGCCCTGACCGATCGGCGTCAACTTGGGCGGGCCCATCGGGCGCGACTCGCGCAGATTGACAAACCATTTGCGCCCTTGGCCGGCGGTCTCCGCTTCCGCGCTGAAGATCGCCAGGAGGTAATCCAACTCGAGCTCTTTCGTCGTGATGCGATAGGCGTGATAAACCATATAGCTGCGTTTTTCGAGTTTCCAGTCTTGCATCGCCAGGTGTGTGATTTCCGCATCCTTGGCGAGCTGCTTGAAAAAGATGCGCGGCAGCAACTCGCCCTCGCGAAATTGAGTCAAGAGTCCCGACGCGCCGTCCTTTCCCGAGATGTCGTGGAACTCGCGCATGCTCTTTTCATTTTCGGCGCGTCCGGTGCGGGCGCTCGGGGGCTGCGTCAACAAGAATGCTCGATTCAATTCGATTGAATCGTCAGCCCCTGCGCGCAGACGCGGGAAGAACCCGGCGTCCTCGCTTTTTTCCATGGCGAAGGTGTTCGCCTGACTTTGCAAGGCGAACTCCGTGACGAAGTAGTACGAGGAATACATCAGCCCGCTGACGAGACTGAGCCAGAATCCCCACCGCGCCTGCTTGGCGCCGATGCGCGTCCCCTCGGAGGATTGCACGTGTCGCTGCCCGAACAGCGACACGGCGACGCCGAGAATCGGCAACCCCATGATCCAGATCGGATAGAAGAACGGCATGCCCTGGTAAAAAGCAACGACCGCGCTGAGCGCGACCAGCAGCGCAAAAAAGCCGCCAACCGCCAAGCCGGCGATGGCCCAGCCCGAAAACGGCTGATAAACCAGCGGTTCTGACGATGACGGTAAAGGTGGCAGGGACTCTGTCATGGTAGCCAGGGGTCAGGGATCAGGGGGCAGGAGTCAGGCGACAGGAATCAGGGGCCAGGGATCAGGGATCAGCAAGATTTGCGGCAACCGACTGATTCCTGACTCCTAGTTCCTGACTTCTGTTAATCGTCTCCGCCGCTAACATCCGAGATGTCGGTGAGCATCGCCCGGCGGACGGCGTCGCCGGCGCTGGCGCCGCGCATGACGAGGTTGCCGGACGGATCGAGAAAAATCTTGTTCTGCAAGATTTCCTGGACAACGATGGTCAATTTATCGTTGGTCTTGAGATCGACGAGCGGGCGAGCGCCCGTATTGAGTGCGACCATGCGCTTCTGAATCAGAGTGGAGAGCTTGAATCGTCCCCCCACTTTGTTGACGATGCCTTCTTCTTTCAGTTCATCCAGCATGCTTGCTCCCTTTGAAAACGTTGCGAAACTCTACCTATCGTAGCCACAAGCTGCCAGTTTGCGGGCTACCACCGCAATCAGGCTGCAAGCTGGCAGCGTGCAGCTACGATGCTGCAAACAACGGCCCCAAAATCCCCCGCATGGACGCGAGGGCGGTATCGAGGTCGTCGTTGATTACCTGGTGATTGTATTCACCGGCACGGGCCAGTTCCGCCCGTGCATTGCGCAAACGCCGCTGGATCGCCTCCTCCGGCTCGGTGTGCCTTTGGCGTAGCCGCTCTTCCAGCGTCTCGAAACGCGAGGTGCGGATGAAAATCGATACCGCCTCGGGGCAACGTTTGCGTACCTGTGCTGCCCCTTGCACGTCGATATCGAGCAACACGCCGTAGCCCTGCTCGCGATAGCCGATTACCTCTCGTTCCGGGGTGCCGTAGTAATTGCCGTGTACCTGTGCCCATTCGAGGAACGCGCCCTGGTCCTTCTCCTTTACAAACTCGGGCACGCTCCAGAAATGATAATGCACGCCGTCCTGTTCGCCCACCCGTGGCTTTCGCGTCGTCGCGGACACCGACAGCCGCAGCGGCCAGGCCCCCTCCTCCAGCAGCCGGCGAATGACCGTCGACTTGCCGCACCCGCTGGGTCCGGAAACGATGATGAGAGGAGCCATGGTCGTCATTGCCGATTGCCAATTGCCGATTGCCAATTGAATTCAGGACATCGATTCTCAATTTGCAATCTGCAATTTGCAACTTGCAATCCTCGTCACTCTACGTTCTGTATCAACTCGCGAATCTTCTCCAGCGTCCCCTTGATCTCGACGACCTGCTTCGAGATGCCGACATCGCTGGCCTTCGAGCCAATGGTATTCGTCTCGCGGAACATTTCCTGGGTCAAGAACTCCAGCTTGCGGCCCGGGCTTTCCTCTTCCTTCATGATCTCCTGGAAATGCCCCAGGTGGGTCGCCAGGCGGACCACCTCCTCGGCAATATCGCTGCGCTCGGCGAAGATCGACACCTCGCGAATGAGATCAGTGCGGTCGATCTGCACGTCGTGTTCGCTCAGGATCGTCTTGACCCGCTCGAAGAGCCGATCGCGGAAGCTCGTGACCACCTGCGGGATCAGGGCGCGGATCAGGTCGAGATGGCGGGCGATGGTGTCGCGATGGCTCAACAGCTCCTGCGCCATGGCGGCCCCCTCGTCCTTGCGCATCGCTTGCAAGTGATTGAGCGATTCTTGCAGCACCTTTTCGATGAGCGGCCAATCGTCGTGCAGTTGGTAGGTTCGGCTCCCCGATTCGGGCACGAGGCCGGGAAGCATCAGCACCTGCGCGAGGAGCGCCTGCCCGCCGTCGGCAAGGCCAAGCTGCGTGGCCGCGTCGCGGACTTGCTGAACGTAGCTGGTCAGGGCGACGGGGTTGATGTGGAAATCAGCGGCGGCCGCCTGGTGCTCGCAGCGCAAGTGAACCTGAATGGTGCCGCGCTTGACGGTCTTGCGGATGACCTTCTCGAACTCGGCTTCGAGCAAATGGTACGGATCGGGAGCGCGCAGGGATACCTTCAGGTAGCGATTATTGAGCGCACGGAGCTCGACGGAGAGGGAGAGCTGATCGCTTTGGCAGCGTGCTTCCCCGTAGCCGGTCATACTCAGCAGCACGCGGACCTCGCAAAATACCGCTTGCGGCTTAGCGCTCGCGCCAAAACCTCGTTTGCCCCGGACAATCACGCGAACGCTAAGCCGCAAGCGGCAAAGAAAAGGGGGACTATTCGGTAGGCCGAGCGAACGCGCTGGTGCCGCCTCTTCGCAGGCGCTCGTCATATTCATATTGAATCGATTTGACCTGAATCATGGTCAAGAGCAGCCAGGCGATGGCGACATAGATGGTCAGACGCGTGAACTGGTCGCCGGCGCGGGAGCCGAACGGGCTCGAACCGCCGGCGCCGCCGAGGGCTCCGATGAGACCGCCCCCCTTGCCGCGCTGAATCAAAATCAAAAGAACCATGAACGCGCCCAGAAGGAGGAGCACGACATTCAACGAGTAGGCCAGAATTATCCACATGATGATAAACCCTTGCAGGAGCATCGCTCCAAAGTCGAGAGGAATATTATAGAAGCCACGAATCGGCGTGGAAAGCCGACTTTGCGAAATGATCGGACGTCTCGGCAGGTATTTGTCGCTTTGTGAAAAGGAATGATCACGCAAGGAGACAAGGAGAAGAATTCCACCAGCAGCCAAAGAGAGTTCCCGTCTCCTTGTCTCCTTGTCTCCTTGTCTGTTTCAACGGAACGCCGGCAGCCCGCTGTCGTTGCGCGGCGGCGCTTGCAGCTTGCGCTGGGTGTCTTCGGCCCAGCGCAGCCATTCCTCGCGCGACGACACGCCCGGCAGACGGAACAGGTCGTGTTCGGTAGGGAGGGCTTTCAGATCCTCCAGCAGCAAGCCGACCGAATCCTTGGCCAGCGCGCGAATCTGATCGGCCTGGGCGGGGGGCTGGCGGATCTGATCGACCATGTTGCAAATGCGCAGGCTCGCGTAAAACCCTTCCAGCGTGCGGCGATGCTTGCGCTGCAACTTCTCGAAAACTTGTTTGGCGCCGTCGAATTCTTCGTTGTCGAGATAGCATTCGCCGATGCCAAACCAGGCGCGGCGCAGCAGGATCTGCTCGAGGTTGGTCAACTGCTTGGCGCCGGCGAATTTTTTCTCCAGCTCGTCGGCCAAGGCCTGGTAGGTCTTGACTGCCTCGGTCAGCGTTTCGATGCGCGCTTTGCGAAGCTGACGCACGCTTTCTTCCAGGGCGCCGCGGCGGTCGTCGGGCATACCGACCTTGATCTGGAGGCGCTGCTGGTTCTCCTTGACACGTTCGTTATCTGCCAGCTTGCGGTAGCATTCGCCGAGCTGTTCGCGCGCCAGCAGCGCATTGGGATTTTCGCTGAAGTGCCGCAGGCATTCCTTCAAGTGGATCTGTGCCTCGCCGTAGTTCTTCATTTTCATGAGGAGCGACGCCATCTTGAACGCGGACCTTTCCTGCCAGCTGCGTTCGACGTCGGCGGGCGGGTCGATCAGGTTATCCTGCAAGATGCCGCGGGCCTTGTCGAGATTCTTGTTATCGATCTCTTCCTCGACCGCGAGGTGAAAGCGGGCGCGATAGGCGAAGCGCGTGCCGGGATACTCGATGCACTTGACGTAGGCCTTGTGTGCGGACTCCTTCTGGTTGTCCTGGCGATAAAGATCGCCCAGCGTACACCAGCCGTCGGCCAATCGAGTCTCATCCTTCTCTTCCAGCACGAACTGGTGCAGCAGGCGCTGCGCCTTGGCGGGCTCCTTGGCGGCCAGATAGCACTGGGCGCTGCGCCACAGCGCATCGGGCCGCTCGGCTTCGGGCCGGGCATTGGCGGCATGCTCGAAGGCGTCGCCCGCCCGGCCATACTGCGCCCAGACGCTTTCGGACGTGACATCCTCCTGCATGAGGCGAAGCTTCGCCGCGAGCTGCAGGGCCAGCGCCTCGGCCGCCTCGGCGATCTTCAGCTCGGCATCGCCGCCCGGCGCGATCTTGCGATAGAGTTCCGCAATCGCCTGCGTTAGCTGCGGCTCGCGCCCCACCTGAAACTGGCGTATCGCCTGAGCGAACCAGTCGCGAACCTGTTCAATCTTGACGTGTGGATTGCCGTAGTCTTTCGGTTCGTTGACCTTCTCCAGAGCCGCTTTCCAATCGGCCAGGGCCTGCGACGCCTCATGCGGAGACGACACCAGGCGCAAGCGCCCAAGGTGCAGTCCCGCCGCCTGTCCTTCGGCTCCGCCTTGTTTCAAGGCTTCCGACCAGACGCGAATGGCTTCCGGATAATTCGGCGGTTCCATCTCGTGATGACACCACCCTAGCGCGTACAGAATGCGCGCCCGACCTCCCTCGACATTGCCGGCATCGGCGAGCAGTTCCTGCCAGATCGGGATCGCCTTGTCCCAGCGGCCGTCCTCTTCGTTGCACTTGGCTTGCAGAAGCCGAGCCTTGACGCGCACGCCGCGCGACGCCTTCGGACCGATTCGCTCCAGCTCCTTGATCGCCTCGGCCCGCAGCTGCTTGCGCATCAGCAACTCTGCGTGCTGCAAACGCGCATTCGCATGCGCTTCGCTGTCGCGCTCCGGTGTCAGATCGAGGATGCGCCGCACGGCCGATCGGGCCGCGTCCAGGTCCGGAGGTTTCTTGTTCAGATGAGCTTGTACGAGAAGTTGAAGTCCTTCCAGCGGCTGATCGGCGCCTTTTTCCACGCCGAGCGTCATCAGCTCCAGGGCGCGGGGCATCTCGGTGTTCTGCTTGTACAGCGAGAGCCCGAGCCGATATTGCAGCGCGGACCGGTCCTTGTCCGCCACGCCAAGCGCGAAGGCCTTGTCGAGGTGGTCCGCGGCGCGCGGCCAGATCCCTTTTGCCTGCGCGGCCGGCTTGTGCTGGGCCTGGCGAAAGTAGACGGAACCGATCAGGAAATGAGCCTCGGCCGAGCGTGCCGGGAACCGCGGCAGGCGCAGGATTACGTTCTCGGCATGGCCGATGAGCACGTCGCCGGCGTCGCCGCGCTCCAGGCCTTCGCGCAGTGTCTGCACGAGTTCGGCAAACTCGCGCTCCTGCGGCGACAGCCGCCACGGCGCGCTGGCCGCCACGCCGATCAACGCCAACAGGCCGAGCAGGAACATCGGCACCTGCCAGAGCTGGCCCAGGCTGCGCCGCCCTCGGCCGACCTTGGTGCCGGGATTAGCTGTCGAATTTGTCATAAATGATTGCCGATGGCCACGTTGGAACCCGCATTTCGGTTCACCGTGTGCTTGTGGCAGAATCGGCGAAAAGATTCAAGGGCAACCGACGGTCGAAGTGAAGATGGGAAAGCCGGGAAAGCCGAACTCTTCGTTCAACCGCAAGCGGCGACTGTTGCGCGCGCCTCGGCAACCGCCGGCGTCATATGTTAATGGTGGAGTCGGTGCTCTTACGGAGGATGTACCCCCATGACCCGCATCATTGCAATCGTCTGCTTGTTCATCATTTCGCTCCAGGCACAGGCCCAGATCGATCCGGTGCCGAAGCTGATCAAGCAGCTCAAGAGCAAGAAAGCCGACACGCGCACGGCCGCCATGATGGCGCTCGCCGAGCTCGGCCCCAAGGCGGCGCCGGCGGTGGACGCGCTCGCCGCCTTTCTGCCGCGCCTGGACGAAGAGGAACGCATCCTCGCCACCATGGCGCTCGGCAAGATCGGCAAGGCGTCGCTCCCTGCCATCGAGAAACTGCTCGGCCACGAAGACGAAACCACGCGCTTTTATGCCGTCTGGTCGCTCGCCCTGATCGGCAAGGATGCCAAGGCGCTCACGCCGCGCTTGCTGCAGATGTTCGCCAAGGACGAGGAGGACGACGTGCGCGTCAAATCCGCCTACGCGCTCGCCCGCATCGCCCCAGATTCCAGGGAAGTGCTGTCGGCGTTCGCCAAGCTGGCGGTAATGAAGGAGCAATTCACGCCCGAGCGTTCCGCCGCAATCGAGGAGCTGCGGCACTTCGGCAAGGACGCGATCGAGCCGCTCGCGCAGGCGCTGCAAGGTGAACTTACCGAGTTCTTGGCCATCGAATCGCTTGGCCATTTGCTCGACAAGAACAAGAACCCCGACTTCGCGGCCGCCGTGTTGCCGCATCTGCCCGACTTCATGGCCAAAGCGCCGTTGACAAACCCGGAAGTTTTCGCCGGCGATGGCTTGACGTACATGCTGTCGGCCAACGGCGACCGGCTGCTGATGGGACTGGAGAAGAAGCTGGACGACAAGAATCCGCAGACGCACCGGCAGGCACTGACGGCGTTGAGCCAGATGGGCTCGCTCCTGGTGGCGCGCGTCGAGAACCCGGAGCTGGTCAAGAAGATTGTCACGGTGCTCGGTCCGCGTTTCGGTTCGCCCGACCTGCCGACGCGCTTGATCCTCGCTCAGCATGCGCCCCTTAACGACGCCACGCAGGCGGCCTTCGAGAAGCTGCTGCTGGACGACGAATTGTCGGTCAGACAGCAAGCGTCAAGTAAGTTTCAAATCCAGGGCATCGATGTAACGCCGAAACTGCAAGCGGGCCTGAAGGCCGCCAAGGGGGACGAGAAGCTTCGGTACCTGTGTGGCTTGTACACGTTGACGCACGATCCGGAGTTGCTGAAGCAGTTGTGGACTCACGTCCAACACAAGGATGCGGGGATTCGCCATCGCATCGCCTGCCAGCTCGCGGCGGATCAATTCCCCGTCGAGGATGGCGTGCGCGTGCAGAAAACGCTGATTCCGGTGCTCCTCGACAGCATGAAGAACGGCAGCGCCCCGCGGCGTTTGCAGGCAACGCAGGCGCTGTTGTCAGTGCAGCTGTACTTGAGCGCTCACGTGCCGGAGTTGATGGATCGGCTCGACGATGCTTCCCCTGAAGTACGCCTGGCCCTCCTGGCGGCGCTGCAAAACTGCGAGAATCACGACCCGCAGCGAAGTCTGAAGTCGCTGACGCCGCTGGTCGGCCATGAGGACGTGAATGTCCGCATGGGGGTGATCGGCGTCTTGACCTTCCTGCAGAAGCAGGGGGTGCCCCTCCTGGTACAAATCGCGCAGAAGGACAAGGAACAGGTGGTGTGGACATATGCCTGCGATCAACTAGGCGGCATGGGCACCGACGCCCAGGCCGCGATCCCGGCACTCTTGAAGATGGCGGAGAGCGAGGACCGAGGGCCGGCTGCGTTGTACGCGGTTGCCCGGCTCGCGCCAGAACAAAACTTTCCAAAGCTGTTCGGACTGATGATGAAGCGCGACGAGGCGCTGCGCAAATCGATCACCTATCCGCCGGCCATTTGGGAGAGCCCCGCGAAGCTGCCGGTCGCATTGCTGGAGGACTGGAAGAAGAGCGACCTCGAACGCAGCCGGGCAATCGCCCAGGCACTGGTGAAGATCGTGCCGCTGCTGCCGCCGAAGCAGCGCGACGCGATCGTTCTGACAGGTTCGCCGCTGCTGTCGGAGCAATTGAAGAACGTGGACAGGGCGTTGAAAGCGAAGGAAGCCAAGGAGCGCCTGGCAGCACTGACCATGCTGGGAGAACTGAGGAGCTTGAGCATTGCCCTGCAACCGGCCGGGCCCGATTGGCAGAAGAAGGAATGGATGGAATTCCAGCAGCGCTACGGCGAGCAGAGCCAAGCGCTCGAGCTGTTGCTGGCCCGGGCGAGGATGGACAGCGACCTGCCCGTGCGCCGCGCGGCTCGCAAGCTCCAGGCGACCAACCTGACGCATGGTTTCGGCATGATGATCCCGCCCGGCATGTTCCCGGGCTTCGGGCCGTTCCCGCGTTAGCATACTAGCCCGCAGCGCAGGCAAGGGTGGAGGGTGTCCCTTGCTTGCGCTGCGGGCTAGTAATCGTGCTACTTCTTCTTGCTCGTCGTCGGCGTCTCGGTCGTCGCTTCCATCTCGATCGACAGCGGCGGCAGCGTCGGACGCGACTGCATCAGCCGACTCGTTCCCTCGACCGCAACCTTCGGCGCGGCTTCCTGCTCGACCATGGCATTCTTGTGCGGCGTCGTCAGCGTCACGGTCGCGTTCCCGTCAGTCTGCCGCAGCTTCGCCAGCTCCAGGTTCGCCCGCGTCATGGTCGGTTCGAGCTTGAGCGCCCGCTCATAAGCCACTATCGCATCGCGCGGCTTGCCTTGCAGCGTCATCACGAAGGCGACATTGCAATACGCTTCCGGCTCCGAGACCACCTTCGTCAATTCGCCGACGCTCTCGTCATAGTACCCTTGCTGCGACAGCGTCATACCGAGGTTGACCCGGGCGTAGACATGGTCCGGCTGCAAGGCGAGAGCCTTGCGCAGGTGCTTCTCCGCGATGCCCCAGTGGCCGCGCTGGTAACTGATAGCGCCGAGATGGGTGAGAGCCTCGGCATCCATGGGATTTTGTTGGAGGAGGCGTTGAAATTCTTGCTCGGCGCGGTCGAGATCGTTGCCGCGCGTGTAGAGGAGGGCGAGCTTCTTGGTGGCCTGCCAGGCCTGCGGATTGCCGGGCTCGCGCATTTTTTCGCACAGGGCGATGGCGTCGGCGGTCTTGCCGGCCTTGTCGAGCTGGTCGGCCTTGGCGATCCACGCCTGGGTGATGTCGGCCGCAGTCAGTTCCTGCTTCTTGCCGACGTCGGCGTTCTGGATCGGACGTAGCTCCTGCACCGGCTGGATGGCAGGCAGTTGATGGCAACCGAACTGCGGCCAAGTACCCGCGAGCAGAAACAATGCACAGGTTCGCCACGACATACGCATAGCTTGCTCCTCATCCCCATTGCGGAGCCAACGGTGGGCCAAAGCGGGGCGCCGCCTCGGCCGATAATTCGATACGAGAGGCGAGCCTTATAGCGAGGTGTTTGGAAAAATAAAGGTCAGTTTGGCGGTTTCTTTCTTCCTTCATTTAGCGCCCGCATGGCGCGATGGGTGGCGCTATCAATAAATCACTCGCATGACGCGATGCGAGCACTAAACGAAGAAACGCCGTTTCGCTCTTGACGCGCCGAAACAATCCGGGTATCAGCTTTTCTTCGATTGCAACCTATTTCGTGCCGCTCGGCTCGCTGGGGGAGCTGGGCCCGCTTTTTCCATCAGGGGAAGGGGATTCCTCATGTTGATCCGTCGCTTTGTCATGGGCCGTAAGCTTCTCGTCGGCAGCGCCGGGCTGCTGCTGGGCTGGACCGGGACGGGCGTGCTGAACGCCCAGCCGCCGATGCCGATGCCGTTGAGCACGGCCGAAAAGGCAGCCGCGCCGAGCGCCGCGCCGGTGCAGCGCAACTATCTGAACAAGAGCACGATTCAGTTGCCGATCCAGATCAACGAGCAATCGCGTTCGCTGATTTCGGAGATTCAGCTTTACGTTAAGGAAAGTCCCAGCGCTGCCTGGACCTTGCGCGACAAGGTCGGGCCGACGGCGAAGGCGTTCAACTTCCAGGTACCGCGCGACGGAGAATACTGGTTCGCGATGGTGACGATGGACAAGCAAGGCCGGGGCTATCCGAGCGATCTGCGCAACGAGCCGCCGGGGCTGGTCGTGGTGATCGACACCCAATTGCCGGAAATCGAGCTGACGAATCTCGGCGTGACGCCGGAAGGCCAGTTGATTCAGTGCGAGGCGCGCGACGCCAATCTGGACAACGCGCGGACGAAGTTCTACTATCAAGGCGGCGACCGGGTGTTCCGCGAGGTCGATGCGGTTCCGGGCCGGGCGGGCATCTTCTGCATCCCGACTCAAGCCGTGTTCACCGGCGTGGTCCGCGCCAGGGCCGAAGACTTGGCGGGCAATCAGGCGCAGCGCGAAGTGCAGATCAGTCAGCTTGCAACAACCAAGACGGCGCCGCTCACCGCGCCGAAGGGCCCCGACCTGCCGCCGCCGCTCGACACGAAAAAACCGGCCAGCCTCGAGCCGGGGCGTTTACCCATCGGTGTGGGCAGCGCGCCGGATTTGAAGCCGCTCGATCCGCCGGCCAACACGCAAAAAGCGCCCGGCGGCGCCACCCGCCCCGAATACAAGGATGGCCCGCGGCTCCTCGAGCACGTCGTCGAGTCGCCTGCGCCGACCGTCCCGCAGGAAACCCTGAAACGCCAGTTCGTCAACAGCACCAAGCTGTTCCTCGATTACCAGATCGAAAACGCCGGCCAGAACGGCGTTGCCAAGGTCGAAGTCTGGATCACCCGCGATCGCGCCAAGAGTTGGCAGAAGATCAGCGAGCAATCGCAGCAGAAGAGCCCCATCGAGGTCGCGTTCCCCGGCGAAGGCATCTTCGGCGTGACCCTGGTGGCAAGCAACGGCCGCGGCGTGCCCGGTGCGCCTCCCGCCGCCGGCGACGCGCCCGATATGTGGGTCGAGGTGGACACCACCAAGCCCGCCGCTCAGCTCACCAAGGTCCATGCCGTCACCGCGGACGGCAAGTCGGTCGTTCACATTCACTGGGCCGCGTCGGACAAGAACCTGGAAGACGCCGCGGTCGAGCTCTCCTACAGCGCGACGCCGCAAGGCCCGTGGCAGCCGATCGCCAAGGGCTTGAAAGCCGAAGGCCAGCACCAGTGGGCGCCGCCGACCGATGTCGGCGCCAAGGCGTACATCCGTCTGAGTGTGCGCGACGCCGCCGGCAACACGTCGGTCGTCACCGCGCAGGACCCGGTGCTCCTCGAAGAGCCCGCCCGCCCGCGTGCCGTCATCCGCGGCATCAGCACCGGCGCCGCCCCCGCCCCGAGCTTCCCAACGCCGCCGACGCTGCAAGTCGTGCCGGGGACGAAGTAAAACGAACCATGATCGCAAGGAAGAGGCAGAGCCGCCCGTCGTCAAGACGGGCGGCTTTTTTGCATTGTTGGCGATGCACGTCCCTGGCAGCCCGACCTGGATGATTTTCCAATCGAGGACTTCCGCATATCGAAAGGTTGGGAATACACGGATCGCGCTATTGCCATCTACGGCAAGAAGGGCTACGAGCACCCGATCATTCGCAATAGAATTCTGCGCTTTGCCCTGCCAACGCCGGGGCCAGTCGCCGCCGATTGCATCGCGCGGCCGCATAAGAAGGATGCGGAGTGGGTGCAGGACACGGAGGAGCAGTTGAAGGATGGGACCAAGGCCGGGCTGAAGTGACGCTCACGCCGTCCGTTCGCCGGCGCGGGCGAACCAGTTGCGGATCGGTAGCGAAAAACCGGGCAGCACTGTGCCGCCGTCGAGGACGCCGCTCTCGTCCAGCACCGTCGAGACATCCGGCGATGTGAAAACCTCGACGGTGCGCGTCGCCGGGTCGGCTTCCCACACCAGCCTGGCGCCGCCTTTGAAATACTCGCGCCGCTTGCGGCACATTTCTTCCTTGGTGTTGTCGGGGCTGAGAACTTCTACCGGTAAATCGGGAACCATGTCGAGGATCTGACCTGGCGGCAACTTTCGGCCAGGGAAACGATCCCACGCAAAAACGGCAACGTCAGCCATGCGGACTTGGTTCTGGTTGACGCGGATCATGCCGGCTTCGCCGAGCAAGAAAAAATTCGGATTCGTATCGAAGTAGCGCTCCAAAAAGTAGACCAACGCCATCGCCAGGCGCGATTCATAGTATCCCATCGCTTTCTCCACGAGCGTGCCATCGATCAACTCGCAAGTATCATCCTTAACAACATCGTCCTCGGTCGCATATCCGGGCCGCGGGTCGAGGCGAATGCGCTGCGCCGGCACGGCAAAGTGGTCCAGCAAATCGGCAACATTGTAAAGGACCGGCCGTGGAATGGCGTTCATGGGATTGCTCGCATTTCGGTGATGGCTTCGGTGTTTATTCTAACAGGCAGTTTGGTCCGATCCTAGCGATTTGCTGATTGTTTTCTCATCACCGCTCCGTTACATTGGCCTCCACTATGTTGCATCACCACGAGGCCACACCCATGCGCTACCTCCTCCTCGCTTTGCTCCTCGCCCTCCTCCCCACCGCCGCCCACGCTCAGGCCAAACCCAAGAACGTCGTTCTCATCATCGCCGACGATCTCGGCATGCAGCTCGGCTGCTACGGCGACACCGTCATCCAGTCGCCGAACATCAACGGCCTCGCCAAGAAGGGGGTGCGCTTCACCAAGGCGTACGCCACCGTCTCCTCGTGCAGTCCGAGCCGGGCCAGCATATTCACCGGTTTGTACACGCATCAGAACGGCATGTACGGCTTGCAGCACGCGCCGCACAGCCAGCAATGCCATGCCTGGGTACAAGGCTTGCCGAACCTGCTGCGCAACGCCGGCTACTTCACCGGCCTGATCGGCAAGTTCCACGTCGGGCCCGACTCCTCGTTCAACTTCCAGCGCCTACGGCCAAACACCAAGCAGCGCGACGTCGCCTTCATGGCCCAGCAAGCGCGCGAGTTCATCAAGGACGCCGACAAGAAGCCGTTCTTCCTCGTCATGGGCTATCAAGACCCGCACCGCGCCAAGGAAGGTTTCGGCAATCAGACCTTCGAGAAGGACCCCAAGGAGGTGAAGTACGATCCGAAAAAGGTCATCGTCCCCTATCACCTCCCCGACTCCGACGAGGTGCGCAAGGACCTGGCCGAGTATTACCAGTCGGTGACGCGCATGGACCGCGGCGTCGGCCTTCTGATCGACCTCTTGCGCGAGCTGGGCCAACTCGACGACACGCTCATCATCTTCATCAGTGACAACGGCATCCCCTTCCCCGGCGCCAAGACGACGCTGTACAACGCCGGCATCAACTTGCCGTTGATCGTCGCCGGCCCGGGCGTGCCGCCGGACAAGACGAACAACGCCCTGGTCAGCTTCATCGACCTGACACCGACGATCCTCGACTTCACCAAGGCCGCCGGCCCCAAGTACCAGCTGCCGGGCCGATCGATCTTGAAGATCGTCAACGACGACAATCCGAAAGGCTGGGACACCGTCTTCGGCTCCCATCAGATGCACGAAATCACCATGATGTACCCGATGCGCACGATCGTAACGCCGAAGTACAAGCTGATCGTCAATCTCGACCACCAGAAGGAATTCCCGTTCGCATCCGACCTGTGGGGCTCGCCGAGCTGGCAATTCGTGCGCACCAAAGGCGAGAAGATGATGGGCCAGCGCAGCGTCGCGGCCTACCTGAATCGCCCGCGCGAGGAGCTCTACGATCTCGCGACCGACCCGAACGAGCTGAAGAACCTTGCCGCCGATCCGGCTCATGCGAAGGCGCTCGGCGAGTTGCGGCAACGCCTGCGCGCCTGGCAGCAAGAGACGGCGGACCCGTGGACGATTCTTTATCGCGAGGAGAAGAAGTAGCGCCAGTAGCGCCCCGTTTAGCATCGATTTGATGGATTGTTTCGGCCTGAAAGGTCGGTTCTCTCAGCCCAGGCCGAAGGCCTCATCGTTCTACACAACTCGGATGCAGGATAGCTCAGATGGGCTTGGTGGGCAAGGCGTTATCGGTTAATCTGGCGAGGCGCGCAGTGCGGTGGTAGCCT
>JACXTT010002797.1_pt1 | contig 27344 bp, 25 predicted proteins | sample 9270951 | NCBI WGS metagenome assembly JACXTT01 (sample SAMN15532306, study PRJNA645909) | rock metagenome | isolation source: weathered quartz diorite | place: Puerto Rico | collected 2017-06-21 | reverse complement strand
GACCCTCCGATCTCCATATTTGTTAAGGAAAAACGCGAGTGGAAACTTCTTCAATAGAGAGACATGGTGGATGTCCCTCTCCGAGACATTGCCCTAACCGTCAGATCATGCAGTAGCGGCTTGCTTCTTTGCTTTCTTGAGCTTCATGTTATCTGTGAGTGCAGGCAGCCCTGGTGCCGTGCCGGGCTGGATATTGGCTCGCCGGATCTCTACTGGCAGGCCCAGAACTTATCTCATAAGTTTCTACTCGCGCGACAGCTAAGGCGTGTGTCTCTGGAGATTTCGTGAGGGCCCCCTGGTCTGAAAGTTTCGGATTTCAATCGGGTAATTCCCGCATGATTTTCGAGCTTTGTTCCTGGAAGGATTTGAACAAGGGGGTTTCCGAAATACTATCCTCACGGGTTCATTCTCCCGAGGCTGGGTCGGGGAGGGGTCATCTATTCGCTCAGGACTTCGCCGGTCATCTTCTCAAATTCTTCGAAGGTGATTTTTGCGATTTTTCTTCGAGAGAATGCTTCTCGGAGTCCAGGTATCTTGACGACCTCAATTCGCCCGTGGTCTGCTTTGTACACGACCTGGTCGCCTGGTTTCAAGCCAGCCTCTTCCCTAACTTCTTTTGGAGGGAACAGCTCTCCCTTCTGACCTACTCGCCCGGACCCTTTCGTTGCCAAATCCCTAGTCGCCGGAATAAGGCTTATTCATCCGAAAATATAAGCGTTGCACGACAAATTGTCATCCGCCAGAGGAATCCTACTTGACACGACATACCTGCTTCCTGTCTTCGGTATAGACATCGGTGTAGACTCCGCATCGTCGATCCAGGCAACTCTGACACGCCTAGTCGAAAGGGGAACTACGATCTACGTCTCAGACCTTTCTCCCTTCGAGGCATTCATCAAGTCCTACCGCATAGCAGAGAAACTGAGGGACGAACGCGGCAAGGAAGAGGCAAGGCTCGGATTACTCTTCGTTGTAAAAGGGGACTGGGTGACAAGGATCGATCATAAAGACGAGGAGATCATAGAGGAGGCCTACCGGATCCGACTGAAGCACAAGGACCCTTTTGACTGCTTCATATTCGCAACCGCAAAGGTCCACAAGGTTCCCCTAGTCACGGAAGACCGGGCTGCACCTGATTTTCTAAGCGATCAAAACGTCATGAGCTGGGCAGGACTGAAGAGAAACATGAGCGCCTAAGGCTCAGCCTCGATCTCCCTCGCGCTACGATCCGAGACCTAGCGATTCTTGCGCTATGTCTTGCTTGCCGTTTGGGTTGGTTTCCGCTTCCGCATCACGAGAAACAGAACGGCTATCCCTGCAGCAACAGCGGCGATGACTATCGGGACCCACAGCTCTACTGGGGTGCTTGGTACGGGTCGTGGGGCGGGCGTTGCCGCGGCGTTGGCTTCGTTGGAGAACCCGCTCTCTCCAGCGGTGTTGTTAGCTGTGACCTTGTAGTAGTACGTGATCGAAACGTTGGCGTTGTTGTCTTGGTATGACGTGACATTGCCGAGCGTCTGGTATGGTGTTTCGCTTCCTGAAGATGTTCCCCGGTAGAGCTTGTACGATGTGATTGGCGCGCCTGCGTTGGTGGAGGGTGGGGTCCAGGATAGTGAGATCTTGTTTGCTCCGCCGGTCGCGGTTAGGCCTGATGGAGTGGCTGGTATTGACGCGGTTTGTATCTTGACGACGATGCCTGGAGAGGTGTACTGTCCAAGGTATGCGAACCCTGTCGCGGGATCGAATACCGATGCTGATCCTAGTCCTTCTCCGCTGTTGAGGATGAGCGAGCCTGCCACGGTCAGGGTGGACAGCCGTATTCTGAGAACGGTGTTTCCGGGGGCTCCGAAGTATGCGTAGTCATGGGGTGGATCGATTATTCCTCCTGATAACCCTCCGTATCCTGGGGTCAGGGTGGCGTTCCGGGTGAGATCTGAGAGCCGGACCTTTACTATTGTGTTTGCGGCGGTGGCGTAGTAGGCGAAGCCTGCTCCGGTATCGATTACTGAGCTATAGACATCTTCTCCTGACTGGAGTGGGAGTTCGTTGACTTTGGTGAGGTCGGAGAGACGGAACTGTACTATCTCAGCTATAGAAGAATTACAGCAGGTCCCGGCATAACCGTACCCGGTTGCAGGGTCGACATTTATCGTGCTCATGAACTCGTGATCGGTAGTGTTGAGGGTCGTGGTGGCTACTTGGGTGAAATCGGAAAGGCGGACTTTTGTGAGATGTCCACCAATGCCTCCCCCCGATCCGGCGTAGATGTACCCGGCTGACGGGTCGATTGAAAGTCTCTGGAAGTAGGGGCTGTTAATCGCGTCTATGCGTGAAAAGTCTGAGAGGCGTATTCTGACGAGATCGCCGAAGAGAGAGGCTGGATACAGAAACCCGTGTGCAGGATCAGCTACCATCGCTACGAAGTTGTGCTCGCCATAGTTTGTGAGGTTGAGACTGCCGACTTCTGTGAAATCGGAGAGACGAACTTTGATTATGCTTCCCGGGCCCTGGTTCCCGGTTCCGAAGTAGGCATAGCCGGCGGCCGAATCGATCGCAGCCGATGCCAACTGGCTCTCACCAGGGTTGAATGTTATCGCTCCCACTCGACTGAGAGCATGGGACGAGGGCAGATCGATGAGGAACAGGGAGGTCGCCAGGAGAATCAAGAGGACTTTCGCGGATACACGCACAGGCTGAAACCTGAAGCGGCCTTTTCCATGATCTCCTAATAACGTGTGTTCACACTTCTCTACCTGTAAGCACAGGTCCTATCAGGGACCTGTTCTGTTTGGACGATGATACTAGTGGTCTCTGCGTGCGCGGGTCTCCTGAGCCTTGGTTCTCCCGCATGCTAAGGGAGGATATTGATTTCAAGCACTAGCCGCGGAGAGACTGTTTGGTTGGTCTTAGTTTGAAGGGTTTGCCGCATACGATCAAGGTTCAAAGGACGAAGAACGAGCTGATCATTCATATTGCTCTGACCGAGAGACCCGACTGGAGCCACACCGGGGTTATTCTAGCATCTGAAGGCTGGCAAGACATAGGATACGGCCTGAAAATGCGGCTGACCATCGCCTCGACGAACATTGTTCTCGGAAAAGAACGGATCAGGCTTGTCCAGAAACCCGGAATAATCAACCGCATACGCGGAAAAAAAATACCACAACTAGAAGACAAAAGCGGAAACTAGTTAGTCGACCCTACCCGCTTGCCGCAAAGCCCTGTCAGAGAAGCAGGTTGCGTGGCTTAGCGCCTATAAATTCTACAGCAAAGCCCAGAATATTTCCGTAGTTCTTTTTGAGCTTGCCGAGCAGAGATTCCAGATCAGTGTCAGTCTCTACGACTTTTGCGTCCTTTACCGCGATCCACTTTTCAGGATAGTCGACCTGCAGTTTCTTGAGGTTCTTGACGATCCAGTTCATATCTGAATCAGGTGTTAGACTCTTGGAGCTTGGCGTGACTTTCATCTCTACTTGCAATGTCATTTGTCTAGGTTCCTCACGTTGCATTTAGTAAGATACCATCCCGAATTTGCTTCCGTTGTTACTCTTACTTCTACTACATGGGGCAATAAGTAGTCGTAATACTCTGGTATTGCTCGTCACCTTTAGACTCGGGGGCAGTTTTCCATGTTCTGCGGAACTCGACTGGTGGCTTGCTTCTCTACTTGTTGAGACTCAAGTTTTCAGCCATACCGGCAGCGTATACGACGGGGAAAGCCAAACGACCAGATGATCGACGTTACTAGTTACTATGCTGGTAGTAAAGATTAAGAGGCCGCTCAGCCGGTCTCGACCGCGAGAAAAAAATGCAATCCAGCAGACTCATAATTCTGATAACGCTCGTAGCCATTGCCGCAATACCCTTTCTAGCCACACCAGTCCGAGCAGACACCACCACCGGCACCCCAGGCCAGCCTAACCAGAGCTGCCAATCAGTCTTCCCAGCGGGACCCCTGACACCCCCAGGATTCAACACAAACGGATTCGCAAACGCAGGCAACCACTACGCAGGCAACGGACAAAACACCGAGACACCAGCAAACCCACACGCCGTCGCCCAATACGACGTAGCCTGCTTCCAAGCAGCACAACACTAAACACGCCATACCCACACCAACCCCCAATTTTTTCCTAATCACCTCGAGAGAGCTAGCTACAAGAGACAAAGGCCGGTTTCTCAGGCGAGTTGCAATTGACTGATGGTATTCAGAAGATGGTTGACTGGGGCCTACATGTTTGTTCGACTAAGGTTGAATCTAGCGGGGTCTGGCTGGATATTGGCTCGCCGGATCTCTACTGGCATGCTCAGAACCTCTCCCTCAAGTACTACTCGCGCGACAGCTAAGGGCGTGTGTCTCTGGAGATTACGTGAGGGCCCCCCCGGTCGGAAAATTCCAGATTTCACGCGGGTAATTCCCGCATGATTTTCAAGCAGTCATCCTAGCTAGAAGACAAAAGCTGGAAAACTAGCCCCTAACGAGAAATCGTCTCAGCATTCTGATGGGTCCACCAAACCTAGGCGCGGCATTCTCTAGAATTTCGAAATCAAGTTCGTCGAAGACTAAGAGTGCTCTGCTAGCCGCCAGATAGACCGAGAAGAACAGAATTGCGAGGGCTATCAGTCGAAGGGTGGGGGAGACCTGAAAGTTGGCGTTCAGAAGCTTGTCAACGATCAGAAGCGGGACTGCGGAGAGAGTGGCCAGGGAAATTCCCTTCGGTAGCCCCTCGGAGATCGGCACATGTAGGGTTCGTCGGAGAACGATCAATGTCAGAGCAGTCATCGTAACTGCCAACAACGCCCTCCCAAGAGCTCCGGCCATCACACCTATGATCGGCGCACCAACAACAACCGTTACCAAGTCAACAGCGGTTGCTGCTATGGATATGATGAGGATGTGGGCCGTCTTTCCGATCGCTTGGAGCGTAGTGATCATCAAGACGCTCTGGGCGGAGAAGATGATCGCGATGGCCAGTATCGAAAAGGGTAGTGCTTGAGCCTCCAGCTGGTTCCCATAGATGGCGGTCAGCGCGGTTCCCGCAATCGCTGCAAGGCCGATTCCCGAGGGGAGGACCGTCAGGTTCACCATGCGCATTGCTTGTCCCAATTTGGCACAGACCGATTCTGTGCTCTCATTAGAGTAGCTGGAAGACAGGGCAGGGTACAACGCGCTCGCGGCGGGGTTCCACAGAATAGAGAGGAAACTGACACTGGTAACGGTGAGATAGTACGCGCCTGTAAGGCTGAATTTGCCGATCAGTCCTTGCAAGAGCGTGATGTCCCCCCAATTCTGCAGCAGAGTCACAAGAGAGGTTGCGAAAAGTGGCAAACTAAATGCGAGAAGTGTTCTGGGCGGAAATTCAGATCCGCCGGGCAGTTTTCCCCTAAGAAGGTAGAGTGAAAGTATGAGCGTGGCGAGAGCACCGATGCCCCATCCCACCGGTATCCCGAGGGGTCCAAGTCCTTCGTATGCGAGAATTAGTCCGAGGCCGCGACTCAGTGGATGATAAAGGATGCCTTGATATGTCATCTCTGCATATTGACCGAGTCCCAGGAAGCAAGCGGCAGAGAGGGTGGTCAGATCGAGGAGGAATGAGGCGGTAAATGCTACTACTAGAAATGAGAAAGCGTTCGTGTCCTTGAAAGCTACAGTCGCGATCCAGGGAGACACGTACAACGAGAGTGCTAGGACCGGAAGAGATATCGACACGATGAGTCGAAGAGTCGTCCTTGCAATGGGTCCTACAGCCGTTGGATATTTGCCTCCTGTGCGAGATGAGATGAATCGTGTTGCCGCGAGTGGAAGAGCTAACTGCGTTACTGTAGTGAATCCAGCCGATACTGCGGCGAGTAGAGATATTTCTCCGATCTGAAAGGCGTTCAGGACCCGAATTAGTAAGAAGTAGTAGACGAAAGAACTTGCGTAAATCACAAGTTGCTGTGACGTCACATAGGCGATCCCCCGAGGAACATTAAACTCATGAAAGGGTTCAGTCAAAAGTAGCCAGTCACGCTCTCCCTGTATGTGTCAATTGTTACTTGACGAGCACTTTGGCAGGGCTTCGTCCCTTCGCGCTCGGGACAGAATCTCTTAAGAAGATTCAGAAGGGGGACAACATCGAGTCGAAGTGGAGAAGATGAGAGCGGGGTTTGTTGCTTGCATCCTTGCGATTCTCATAGCGTCCTCGCTAGTCGCTGGAACCTCGTGGGCACCCGGGACTTCTCTGGCTCATCATTCAGACCGTTCCAGCTCAAGTTTCCGGTTTGCTTCACTCTCCAATCGCACTTTCGACTATATCGTTACAATCGTAATGGAAAACAAGAACCTCAGCCAGATCATAGGAAACCCTTCAGCCCCATTCCTTAACCAGCTCGCACAAAACTACTCATTGGCAACACACTACACTGCGTGTGACCATCCCAGCCTTCCCAATTACATGTGCCTCACAGGAGGTTACAACTACCTCAGCGGACAAGATTGCAGTCCCTTCGGTGCATGTACTGTAGGCAATAGAAGCATAGTTGACGAGATTGAAAACGCCGGTCTAACATGGAAGGCGTATATGGAAGATATGCCGGTTCCATGCTACAAGGCCAACTTTGGTAACTACACATTCCTGACTGACCCGTTTGTTTTTTACAAGTCTATCGGTAACAACTCTACCCGATGCATTGACCACGTGGTGCCTGCGAACTCCAATGGCAAAAGCCTCCCAGATGATCGTCTCACCAGCGCTCTTAATTCAACGGCGACCGCGTCAAACTACATGTGGCTTACGCCTAACCTGTGCGATAACATGCACAACTGCTCCATTTACAAAGGAGATTCGTATCTGAGCAAACTTGTACCTCAGATACTCGGGAGCTACGTATTTAGGACCCAGAATGCGTCCCTTTTCATCACATTTGACGAAGGAATAGGCCACTTTCCTACAGACTATGTTTATTCGATTTGGGCGGGGTCAAATATCAGACGTCACTTCACCTCCATGAGTCAATACTCTCATTACTCTCTTCCAGCAACGGTCGAGGATGTTTGGGGGCTTCGACCACTTGCCTCAAAAGATCAAACGGCTACCCAAATGGTTGAATTCTTTGTGCACTTAGAACAACCTCCGGTTCTTATTTCAGCTAGTTTCGCATACACTCCAAGCTTCCCCGACACAGGGATGGAAGTGACCTTTCAAGCTTCAGCAAACGGGGGCACGGCTCCCTACTCGTTTTCTTGGACATTTGGAGATGGTGGGACTGGAGGCGGCCCTATACTCGGATATGTGTACGGCAAAGCAGGGAACTATACTGTTAGTATCAAGGTAACTGACAAAAGCGGCTATGCGGCCTCGAATTCTCAACAATTACAAGTAGACTCTGACTTGACATCAAATCCACCCCCTGCACACGGAGTCCCCTGTAAAGGATGCGCCAACGGCAACTCTTCACGAACGCTGGGACTGCTAGTTAGCTTTCTCATCGGCCTGACCTTGCCATTAGTTGTATCCTTTCTCGCGTCCAAACGTCCCGCGATTCTAGAAGCTCGTTCACCATCTTATTGCTTTCCACTCAAATCCGTCTGCTTAGCCTGATATTCGAAAAGTGGTTTGAATGTCATGAAAGAACGGGCCCTTTCCTCTTCATGTCATTCGCACGAAAATAGAGATGAGGCTGGCCGAAAAGGTAACTGTTCCTCATTTCAAGACTGTATCCATAGGATTTCATAAGCGACTCGATCTTGTCCACCCGCACCCCCCAACCAACATGAAGCTCGAGAATTATGAGACGCACTCTATGGGCCGAAAGCGTTTGATGCAGACCCAATAGCGCCTTTTCTTCGTGACCTTGAACGTCAATTTTCAGGATGTCGACCGTCTCCAATTTCAAACTTTGAAATACACTGTCAAGAGGAACACCTCTTGCTCGTTGCCCGCCTTCTAGACCCCCTACTCGTGTAGCCGAGCCCGCCCCGAGCAGAAATAACGTCGCGTTACCGTCGTGCGCGGCCACATTAATTGGTATTACGTTCGTGACCTTGTTTGAGGAGATATTCAATTGCAGCAATTCGAAATTGTCCGATGCAGGTTCCACCGCAATGACTTTCCCTGAACGCGGAGCCATTGTCAAGGCAAAATCTCCTACATTCGCACCGATATCGACAACAACATTGAGAGAATTTCCATTGTAGTTTAATCTTTTCAAATCTTTGACATAGCAGAAATGAGTCTTAAAGGCGCCATACGCCACAGATTTCGTGTCCTTTCTCCGACTAACAACAGCCTTGCCAAATGGTGAATTTAGTTTCCCCTTAAACCCCACCATAAAATAGAGAGGGGCGAGCAAAACGAATGAAAACACTTTAAGATCTTCAAGTGTGCGACTTCTTTCTCTGATGGCCAAGAATAAGATCGGGAGAAATTCCCACACGTAGGACTGTCCTTGTATCCAGGATGACATCTTTGATCTTATCGAACGAAACTGTGACTTTTCATACGTAATGTTGTTCAGTGGCATTTCCGACCCGACAGGTTTTGGAAGACTATAAGAATCAACTTTAACGATTACTATTGACGAGCCGGCTAGCGATATTGGTTGCAAGAACTAGGACTCGCAACAGATTCTAGGTGATGCTCTTTAGGACCTGAAACGTTAGAAACCGTAAGAGTCCTAGTTAGAAGGTTCGGCATATACCAGACGACTCAACTTCTGCTCCCGGAGACATTAGGACGAACCCGACTCTCGGCCATCTTCAGGACACGGTTAGGAAACTACAGTCGGAGATTTCGTACCCGAGACTCTTTCGTTCTTCTAATTCGACCATTTTCAATGGATCTGGAAATATTTCACGAGATTTGGGACTATCAGCGCTACACTCCGCTCTCGATTCGTGAAGCCGCTTGGGGGGGAACCATGATCGACATAGGAGCACACATCGGCTTGTTTTCTGTTTTTGCGACTAGAGAACTGAGCCCAAGCAAGATCATTTGTGTTGAGCCCAATCCCCTTAATTTGGAGCTTCTAAGAGTGAATGTGTCCAAAAACAACGTTCGCGAAGTGGTGGTCTATCCCTCCGCAATCGCGGGGCACGCGGGTCATCGCTGGATTACTGTCGACCGGAAAAATTCTGGCGGGCATAGCCTCTTTGGATTGGAAGGGTCGCGACATCGGGTTAACGTGATGACCCTGTCCGAATTGTTTCAGTCGAATAATGTCACAAAGTGTTCGTTGCTAAAGATGGACTGTGAAGGGGCAGAAATGGAAATTCTTGATGAAACAGCGGATGAATTGTTAGCTAGAATTTCGGCTCTTTGCTTCGAGTACCACTTGGAGTCTTATGACGAGAGGCGCCTTTGGGGTACGAGAGATCGTCTTGAGAGCATCGGCTTCACGACATCAATTCATCCAACGACTTCAACGCTTGGAATTCTCTACGGAATAAATCATTCGATAGACCTTGAGAGATCCGCTGTCGACTCTCGGAATTAGGGGCCGTGCAAGAGCGGGGCGTGCTCCTAGTCTGCGACGCACTCTGGTGATTCATCCCTCACTCGAGAGTATTGGTGGAAGCGAAACGGTTTGTCTCGCAATTCTAAGGGCATTGATCACACACGATTTCGATGTTGAACTGTTGTCTTCAAGCGTGGGAAAAGTCCTTCTTCACACATACTGGGATGAGGTGTTCAGTCATGTTCGAGTGAATAGGATGAGAACGATTCGTCCAAAACCCTTCGACGCCTATTTCAGGTACTTACTAACCTGGGAAGAGATTCGAAGCAACATCAATGAGAGGCCCGACATGGTCTTCCTGACTCAAGAGATGCTTCCCGGCCTCGCTCGGTTAGGAGATGTAACAAAGGTACTCTACGTTCATTACCCCAGATTCCATGGGATCGAGGATCGTGGAGAATCACTCTTCAGAAGGGGATTTCTTCTCCCTTTGTCCAGGGCAATAGAAAGACAACTTCGGGAGATTGACTTGCTGATTTGCAACAGCGAGTTCACAAAGAGCGCGATAGAAAGGCTTTGGGGTAAATATGGCATCCCGGAACCAACCGTGGTGTACCCGCCGACTCTCGGAAGGTTTGACTCATCACATGCATTCGAGGAAAGACAGGATCGAGTTCTTTCTGTTGGCCGCTTTTCCCCTTTCAAACGGCACGAAATCCTCAAGGCGCTTGCTTATGATTTTCCGGACATCGCCTTTCTCTCCGTTGGTAGTTATTCGAAGGCATATCAACTCTATTCTCACAACCTTCTTGAGGGAAGCCCACCAAATTTCTCAATTCGGTTTGGAGTGTCACAAACCGAATTGGCTAGACAATATGAGACCAGCAAGTTGTACGTCCACCTCGCGGTCGATGAACACTTCGGTATTGCCATAACAGAAGCGTTGTCCGCGGGATGCGTCCCCTTGGCACATAATAGCGGAGGTCCAAAGGAGATTCTGCCCAAACAGCTTCTCTGGAATGATATCGAAGATCTTCGTCAAAAGCTAGAGCTCTTTTTGGGTGACAGAAAGACGTGGACTTTATGGCATGAAAAATGTAAGCAAATTGCAAGCCGTTACACCTTCGACACTTTTTCAAGAAGTCTCATGCAGACCATTCGCGGTGGCAACAACTAAGGAGTGTGAAAGATGCACTCATTCTCTAGGCTTCGCTCGACTTCATACAATTTGCTCGTAAGTGTGGGGAGAAAAGCCGTTTTCCCTATAGTCATTCTCGTTTGTTCGGGCGAAGCACTCGGTGAAGCCTTCGTAGTGGCGAGTCCGGCGCCAATTCCTCCGTCGCTTGGTTTCCTTTTTGCTTTTGAAAGCTTCTTCTTAGCTACATCCACGCTTTTCGGCCAGCTTCAATATTTTCTTTACGGGCTCTTGGTCTTGTCTTTATTCATTAGCCTGTACCGGCTGAAGGCCGATAAGGTCTCTCAAGCCGCTCAAAAGATTGGAGAAGACGTCCAAGGTGGACCTAGTCAGAGCCGCTATAGCTATGCAATGTTGGTGTTAGCGCTGGCGATCTCAATTTTTCTGATCGCGTTTCCGAGGTTGAGCCAGACTCTTCCAATTGGGGGAGATACTCTCTACAGCATGAGCGTGATTCAAACGATGGCAAAGGAAGGGCCGATATGGGCGTTGAGATTCAGCGACCGACCTATATTTTATCTGGCGACTTACGCACTTGGTGATCTACTTGGTCTTTCGGCCTTCCAACTTTTCTTGGTCCTACCCGTGGTGTTAGGAGCGCTCTTGGTAACAAGCACTTGGATTCTGGTCAATTCGTTTTACAAGGAGGCTGCAGGTTATGCAGCTTTAGCTACGGCCGTTTCGATATTCCTGATGAGAACGTCAATTGACCTTTATGCATCTTTCTTCGCATTGTCTCTGTTCTTTATCACCTTGGCCGCGTACTTTTCAAAGACAAAGCTCAAGCAATATCATAGACCGGTGCTTGCCCTACTGCTCGTTTTTCTTCTTTTGTCCTATTGGTTCTTGTGGGTGTTCCTGATGACTATTCTTGTTGTCTCAATCCTCGCTTCGGTCGAAAGGAGGCCGCAGCTAAGAAATCTGATTGTCTCCAATACGCCTGCACTGGCCGTTTTGGCATTGTTCGTACTAATCGCGGCATTGATGCCTCCACCCGCCTATTGGGGATTTGGCTCCTCGTTTGCCAACTATCTGGGAAGGGCCGTTAGTCCCGCAGGTGCCTTAAGCTACAACGAGACAGTTTTCAGTCTCGCAAGCGTGCAACTGGCGGTTGGTGCTGACAATTTCCTTATGCCGTTGCTTGCGACGGTGGCTTTATTCATGATCCGACCTAAATCCTTCGAGTTGAGAACTCTGCATCTGTGGGCCGGTTCCGCTCTTGGACTATCGGTGCTCTCTATTGTTCAGACGCATGCGGCGCTGCTGTTTCCCATGTCGATTCTGGCCGGAATGGGATTGAAAGTACTAGTTGACAAGATATGAGTTCGAAAACTAAGAAGGCGAAAAGAGTCATTGCTATCGCACTCATGTGTGCCATATTCGCTTTTTCATTTGAAACTGCGCTTCGTTATGAGGCAAACTACGCCATTCCATGGTCTCCGCCGACAAGTGAGGGCATATCCGAGCTTACCTGGATCCGCGAGACATTTGGCTTCGATAATCTCCACACTATTGTCGTTGTTCGAGATATTTCGTCCTACCTTTGGGCACTGAACTATGATGGAGGGCTAGTGTATTTTGGTAATGTCTTGTATTTGATGAAAAACGCCACTGACTACTCTCTTCTCAATAATCCAGATGGTGCCATACGGAACGCCTATCTTGGATCAATCCAAAAGTTGTGGTCCTACGGGGTGTTAAAGAATATTCACAGCGCGAACTATTCGATAGTAATCCCAGTTCAGTTGTATGCTCCTGACCCGATCGAGCTGCAAGCTCTCATACAGCTAGGGCCCGGAGTCGCTCAAGCAAGAGCGCTAACGGCATCAACGCTAGATTCATTGTACAACGCTTGGAACTTAGCAACCTCATCTAAGGATATGTTGACTTTCGCTTCGCCATTCCTCAATGTTAGGTCACTCGCTGATTGTTCTACCTACACGCATTGGTCTTCCATATCAACATCTACAACGTTCTCACTAGGCGGCGCTCTCGGGCAATCGAATTGCAGTCTAAACGCGGTTACGAAGGCCGCTCCGCAAGGAACCCTATACTTGCAACTCGATCTACAAGGGCCAACGAATTTGTTGAATCAAAGCTTCTTAGGGCTTTATTTCAAGGGGTCCGCTCCGTCTCAAGGTCAGACCTCACTCGTGATCCTTCTTAGTAATGATGATGGCTTTTTGTCATTCTTCTCTTACACAATCCTCGACAAAGGACTTTGGGATGGCTCCGTTCACGGAATTGTGCTTCCGTTTTTCAGTTTTGTCAGTCACGGAACTCCTCAGTGGTCCTCCATTCGCTCGGTAAACATCGGAGTCTATTCAGAATTAGGTGGAACCTTCACATATTCGATTGGAGGGCTCGTCACTGCAACGCTGAAATCCTGACAAAGACATCTTCGATTCTCGATGTAACGGTCCGAATGTCATAACGGCGTGCGGCCTTGACTGCATTTTCCCCGAAGGACAACCTATTCTTTGAATTCGCCAATTGCAATATGTTCGCTGCAAGAAGAGACGGATTTCCCGGAGGCACAAGGAATCCTGACTTTCCATTTTCGATCAGCTCTCTAAGACCCCCGGTGTCGGAGCCGACTACAGGTGTCCCACACGCCATCGCTTCAAGAGCTGACATGCCGAACATTTCGAAGTATGAAGGGAGTACAACAACGTCAACGCCCCGATAAGCGAAGACAAGTTTTTCCGGTGACATAGGCCCCAGAACGCTAACTTTTCGTTCGACACCCATTTCTCGTGCCTGGGTAAGCAGCGAGCTCTTCATTCCGAAGTCGGGACCAATGAGGACTAGCCTGAAATTTTTCCCAGACTTTAGGATTTGCTGAAACGCTCGCATGAGAACTGTGAGTCCCTTAATAGGATCAAGTCTTCCAACATATGCCACAACAAAGGAATCGTTTGCGGATATTGTGCTCTTGAAATCTGAATATCCTGGCTTGAAGGTGTTAGTGTCGATCCCGTTTCCGACAACGGTTATCTTCTCGCTATTGATTCCAAACGCTTTGTAGTGTAGTTTCTCCTCATTGCTTACGGCAAGGGCGGCCGTCACTTTGCTGACGACACTCTTTAGAAAACCGTCTTGAATTACGTTGCCAACGGTTCTCGTAAACCCTCCGTGGGGAACATGTCTGTACGCGAGGAGAGTTCCGTTTGCAGAGAATACAATGCGCCGTCCTGTAATGATGCTGCGGAGGAGTCCGATATTGGAGGGGAAGTTGCGACAATTTACTACATGAACAATATCAAAATCGGATATTTTCAGTTTGGCCAGATCGATGGCCAGTGACGGCGAGAAGAACAATCCTTCAACCCATGCTCTATGATAGGCAAAGGAAATTCGATCGCTGGCCTTTTCTTTCATGGGTGAGTTGCCTAGATAAGTTGAGCATACGGTGATTTCGTGACCCCTATTGGACAATTCCTTCAGAATGTTATGGGTTGCAACCATCGATCCTCCATATCTCCATTGTGGAAACGCAAATGGAGCTATGACCAGAATCTTGATCTGCGTTCGCCCCAACAGATGAGAAGCTCGTAATTGGTTTTAGTCAAGCTCCTCGAAAGAGTCTTCATCGTGCAATATTTCCGAGCAAGGTGTTTACGCAGAATGTTGACTTCAACTTTTCCTAAGCCCATACAGCATTTCCTCGAACCTGCTAGTAATCGAGCCGAGTGAGAAGTAGCTCTCGCAGTATTTCCTTGAGATCTTGCCGATTTCAGACCTCGCTTCCTTATCCATCATTAATTTTTTCAATGAAACGACGAATTCTTGTGGAGTTACGAGGACTGCCCCCGATTCACTCCCAAGAAAAGAGCGAGTTCCCGGTAAGTCTGTTGCGATTACGGGCTTACCTGTAGCCATGTATTCGGCAATCTTTGATGGGAATGCGAAATTGCTACGGACCTCTGGCAGGTATGGGTTTAGACACACGTCAGCTGATGCGACAATCTCTGGCATCGCCTCAAATTCTCGTCTTCCGACCAACTTTACTGAGTCTTTCAGGTCAAGCTGCCCTTTTAGAGATTGCAACTTCTTCAGGAGAGGTCCATCACCGCAAATCACAAGCTTGAACTCGGGAATGTCAACGAGTATATCCTTCATAGAATTCATGATAAGGTCTAGACCGGAAAACTCGTAGAGCCAGCCCGAAAAAAGGGCCACTTTGTCGATTTTGTCGAGCCCTATTTCGCGTCTGAACTCTTCGCCAGAGATTGAGGGGTTGAATCTTTCTATGTTAACTGCAGGAGGAAGCAAGGAAATCTTGCTCCTGGGGACGCCAATTCGTTCCATGTATTGAAGCAAGGCCGCTGAGATTACTACGATCTTGTCCACATTCGAATAGACTAGTCGCTCCATTGCCCAGGTCGGAGGCGTAAGAAACGAATGGCCTGTCATCCTATGCAAGACATCAAAGGAGTGAAACAGAACCGGTTTGCCTGTCAGCTTTGACGAGAGAATCGTCTGTAGCCCGTTCGTTGGAACGGAATAGAGGACAATCACGTCACTCCAGTTCAAGGCTTGTTTGAAGATTGCTACAAATTGGGGTAGCATCGCACTCGCTCGGGCAACCCCAGTAACACTGATCACGCCCGGGCGCACAAGTTCCACGCCTCCTTGAGGGTCTGTGCGGTTCGCGCGGGAGAAGGTTTTCAATCGAAAGTTATCGGCGATACTCTCAGGTTTTCCACTGGAGGAAAAATCAACGACTTTTACTTCGTGACCTCGCCGTGATAGGGCCTCCATAATGTGATGAGATTGTAGCGGTAAGTTCTGGAGCCAGTCAGTTTCCTGGACGACCAGAATCTTCAATGCTACTTGACCGCTGACTTGTATTGGCTCTCGGGTAGCTTGCCCATGTCCTGCTCATATTGCTCGATCTCTCGCTTTGATCGAAGTGGCTTGACAGCATGGTACAATAACCGAGAAAGCGGAGAATCCATCACTGCACGGTTGATTATTCTGCTGCGAAAGGTCAACACTGCCAAGAAATCCAACAGCGACCTCTTCGGACGTAACATCAAACTGTAGTCCTGATGATCGTTTAAATGGACTCTAGAAAGGTCCAATGTGCCAAGCCCTTCTCTCTCAGCTAGTCGCAGATATGAAATGCTAGTTGGGTCCATTTCGAAGAGTCTGCAAACGGCAGAATCTGCGACAACGACATTATCGCTGGCAATGATCACGTTTGTTCGGATGGGGGTCCCTACGATGGGCCCTCTTCCTGACAAAGAGAACGAGCCGTCAACAACGACGAGTTGGGATCTCACAATTTTGTTGATTCCAACGATCACGCGGTTGATCTCGTGGCGGTACATGTTTCCCCTGTGAGGACTAGGGACCAAGCCATAGAGATTCTTCATCCCCGCGCTCATTGTTGTCACGACGTGGCACTTGGGCACTGGAACGTTGACCAACGCGTCAACATCATCGACTATCAGTTTTGGAAGCAATAGCGATACTTTCCTCCTTCCTACCCGTGCTTGGACCCTTACGGCTCGGGTCCTCGTCAATTCGACCGTTTCCACTCCTGCCTCCTTGCAGATCTTGTCTATCCCCAGGCCCCGAAAGGCTTTGGACGTTCTAAAGACGGACAGATCAGACTCTCCTAGGACGACCCTGTCTGCTCTCTCTTTCAAAATCGGTAATAGTCGTTGCAAAAATATTGGGGAGGTGACTACCCCGGGCCTAAACTTTGGCCAAGTGAAGTTTGGCTTGACGAAAACTAGAGAACTACTCTTGATCCTGTCAGTCCAATTCGTCCACGACAGCGCTTTCCTTATTGAGTCTTCCATTCGTTCCTCTGAAATACGACCGAAATATGCTCGATATGGAACCCTGCCTTGATCCATGTCCGTCTTGTGCATGATCTAGAATTTGCTCAGAACATTGCGTCCGAATCGACTTGATCCCAATATTCCTTGAACCATTTAACAGTAATTCCGATCCCCCTTTCCAAATCCATAGTCGGATGATACTCGAGGATTTGTTCGGCTTTGCTGATAGATGCCCGTCGGCGGCTTGACTTGTCCCAATTTCGCTTCGCTGTTAATGTGATTCCTGACTTGTTTCCAGTAAGCTTGTTGATTGTCTCTGCCAATTCTCTGATTCTCGTCTCTCGGCCCGACGCGAGATTCATCGCTTCTCCGATGGCTTCCTTGCGATATCCGGACCTGAGTATGCCGTTCACGACGTCTCCAACGTAGGTAAAATCTCTCGTTTCGTCACCGGTTCCCGTGATCCGAAGGGGTTTGCTACTTAGAGCCCAGAAAATGAAGTTCGGAATTACATTTCTGTATCTCCCTGGTATTTCTCCCGGGCCGTAAACGTTGAAAAATCGAGGCATTGCCACCTTCAGCCCGTAGTAGTTGTAGAAGTAGTTGCAATAAAGTTCCCCTAGGAGTTTTGTAATTTGATAAGGAGTATCCAAGTGTATCGACACAAAATCCTCCTTTAAAGGCAGCGGTGCATCACTTCCGTAGACCGAACATCCTGAGGACGCGAATACGAAGCGTTCGACTCTGGCAAGATGAGAGAGTCGCAAGAGTTTGAGTGTACCTTTGCCATTCACCATTAGGTCCAGTTCTGGGTGCTCAATAGAGTTCTGGTTTGCAAAGTGCGCTGCCAAGTGGAATACGAATTCCGGATGAGACTCGAAAGCTGTGGCTAACTTCTCATCGTCGAGAATGCTTCCTTCGACGAATTCGACACTTTCATGATGCGGCAAGTTCCATCGGCTGGCCGAAGAGAGGTCGTCGATTACTACTATTCTTCCTGCCGAGAGTTCAATCAATCTCCTTACAAGGTTGCTCCCAATGAAACCAGCACCACCTGTGACAAGGATTGTCTTGCCTGCAAAGTGATCCTTCTGAGGATCTACCCTGCTAGTTGGCGTCAGAGATTCGGATCTTGTCATTGCATTGGAACTGCCTGTTGGACGGTGGGGTTTCTCTTGCTGACAGAAATTCTGTCGTCTGCATATTCTCTTTCGAACCAGTCAATTGTTCTCCTCAGTCCCGCTTCAAGACTGGTTCGAGGATCGTGTTTTAAATCAGAAATCGCCTTGTCGCAATTAATGGTTTTGACCCGAGTTGTAAATGGTTCCCAGTCCTTGTAGGTTACTAACGAATCGTCCTTTCCCAAGTAAGACAGAATCAAGTCTGATACGTATTTGATGTTGTGCTCTACTCTTCCTGCCACGTTGTAAACTTCTCCAGGCTTGAAGTTGTCCACAATGTTTGCGAAAGTTCTGCAAGTGTCCTCGATGTAGTCAAAGATCCTTTTGTGGTTCACGTACACAGTGTAGGGACGTCTCATGATTGCATTATGAATGAATATCGGTATGGCGCCTCGATAGGGAGAGTAGTGCTCACCAGGACCGTACGCGTTGACCGGCCGAACTCTGACTGTCTCTGTCCCGAATGCTTCCTCTGAGTTCAGCGCCTGCATCTCGTTTACCCACTTTGTCATCGCATAATCATTAAGCTGCTTGATAGGAAAGGAGTCCATAATTTCTTCCTTCATTTCGCCGGAGTAATCACCGTAGACCTCGGCGCTGCTGAATAGAATCACTCGAAACCGATTAGCTTCTTGCAGTCGAATGAGGTTTTTGGTCCCAACTACATTCGTCATCCAAAGATTTTCGTAATGATCTTCGCCATTCCACCGTCCGTATTCCGCCGCGAGATGGAATACGTAATCGAACTTTTCTTTTTCGAATACCCTCTCGAGTTGTCGGAATTTGGAAACATCGCAGCGAATGTATCGCTCGAGACTAGATTGACCGAGATCACAGATCCAAACTTCATGTCCCCTACTAGCAAGTTCTGGGACGAGACTGGATCCAATGAATCCCAAACCCCCTGTTACCAGTATTTTCAGGCGGGCTCCCCTTCATACCAGTGGCGTATTGACTCCATGATTCGTTTCCCTGCCAGGCCGTCTCCGAAAGGATTGTCCCAATTTCGATTCGCTTTCATCATTCTGTCAACAGCACGAATCATTCCATCGGGTTCGAGGCCGGCAAGATAATTTGCACCAACGTGAATGGTCTCGGGACGTTCAGTCTTCTCTCGGAGGGTCACGCAAGGTGTTCTCAATATGCACGCCTCCTCCTGAACGCCTCCAGAATCGGTCAGTATTATTCGAGCCTCTTGTTCGAGCTTGAGAAAATCGACATAACCAATTGGAGGGGTAACTTCGAACGTGCTAGGGACGGTGATGTCGTGCTCTTTCAAACGCTTGGACGTGCGTGGATGTGATGGGAACTTAACTCTCAAATCGTACTTCCTTGCGATGTTATCAACGCCGCCGACAATCTTTCTTAAAATTTGTTCATTGTCAACATTCTCCTCACGGTGGAGAGTCAGTACGAGATAATTTCCCTCGTGTTCAACGGATTCACGACCTCCCGCTAGGCCTTGATTAATAGTGTCGACAATAGTATTCCCGGTTACCAACACTCTGTTAGAGGATATTCCTTCAGCTCGCAGGTTCTTTGCCGAGTGTTCTGTTGGGGCAAAGAGTCGTTCAGACATGTGGTCAGTGAGGACTCGATTTGTTTCTTCAGGCATCTGAGGGTCGAAGCTTCTCAACCCAGCTTCAATGTGCCCGACAGGAATGTGCAACTTTCTTGCGGCCAGCGCTCCCGCAAGCGTAGAATTCGTATCTCCTTGCACCAAGACAAGATCTGGTTCAGTCTCTCTGAAGAAGGCTTCAAGTCCGATCAAGGCCCTCGCCGTTTCTTCCGCATGTGTTCCAGATCCGATGTGCAAATTATGGTTCGGAGAGGGGAACCCTAGCTCATCCGCAATCACGGAACTCAGCTCGGGAGAGTAGTGCTGACCTGTATGAACAATTTGATGAGGCATGTCTAGATCGGAGCACGCTCTTACCACGGGTGCCATTTTGATTATTTCTGGACGAGTGCCGACTACAATCGTGACCGCGGGAAGTCTGTGGTGGACACTCTGGCTCAATTTTCTTGTGTCCTTGGCGCTACTTTGAATCTTCTGAACATGTTTGTAAGGACATAGAGAACAATTGCAATGAGGACAAGAAATGCACCCATCAGGACGCCTCCTACTGACAAGAGTGCGTAGGCAAGTATGAACTGTTTTGAATTCGCGTAAATTGCGAGACTCAAAGATCCGTAAATCAATCCCAATCCAATAATAAACAGTCCCGGGATTCCGAGAAGCAACAGGGGGTGCTCCTCGGCGGCGTATCTGACTAACGATAGCACGACATTGGCGAAATGTCCAACCGCGTTGCGCTTGTCTCTACCAACTTGATAGTTGACGGACACAAGCGACTCGATAATTCTCAGGTTGTTCTTGTCAGCTTCCTTTAGAATCTGAGAGTCAGCTCCCATTCCGTCCTCCCTAACTACAATTTTTTCCAGAGCTTCTCGGGAATACGCACGAAATCCGCTTTGGGTATCTCTGATTTTTTGTGTTGAGCCCAAGTTTGTGAGCGTGGACAGAAGTTTGTTGCCAACTCGCCTAGTCGTGGGCACACCGTTCTTCTCGTGGAGCCTCGCTCCAATCGATACGTCTGCAGCTCCTTCGAGTAGGGGTCGAATCACGACGGGGATCTCTTTCGGGTCGTGTTGGCCGTCCGCGTCAAGGGTAACTATGGTCTTGGCTCCAGCTTTCAATGAAGCACCGAAAAGTGTCCTAAGGGTTGCCCCTTTCCCTAGATTTTCAGGATGCCGGAGGACCGTCACGCCAAGTGACGCTGCAATTTCGGCTGTCATATCGTCGGATCCGTCGTCGCAGACGATTATCATGTCTACGTATTTTCGTGTCTGCACAATTACCCTCGCGATTGTTTTGTCCTCGTTGTGTGCGGGAATACACGCGATAATCATTTGGTGACTCCCGTGTTGGCAGCAAAAAGAAATACTCCAAAAGCTCCCTCACGGTGAATCAATATGAACCCGGAAGGAACCCAGGGTTCTCCGTACCATCCTTCGCCGTTCGCCCACCAGATTGTGTATATTACTGAGTATCCACTTTTCAAAGCTTGGCTTAATCCGTCAGACAAGCTTGTCCCTGGGTAAGACCAGATGACAGGGTTTGGAGCCTTGAAATATTCTGTAGCCCAACCGTAAATTGCATTGTGTAATACAAGCACCCCATCTTTTGCGATGTTCGTGGAAGCCCAAATTAGGGCCCTTGAAAGTTGGGGACTCTCTTCAACTGGGATGGTGCTTTGCAGCATCGAGCTGGGGGCTAAATGATCGAAGTACGGAAACGCTAGAGTGGCCGGGGCAAAAATAAAAGCCGCGGAGAGGAATAGCATCATTGCTGCTGTAGAAAACTTGACGACTACCCGTAGCTTTACGCTCCTAAGCCTACTAACTAGCCCAGAGTATCCCTCAATGGCAATGGCTACCAGAGGAATAGACATCATCCAGGTCCACCTCTCTGGTTGTACCAAGAGCATGGAAGGAGAAAGTGGTGAGACCATGAGAATTATTCCGATCCCACAAATGGCGACCCAATCCAACAGCTTACTTCCGCGGAAACAACTCAATCCAAAGGGGACAAGAAAGCCAAGCGGGAGAAAGACGTAGAGCGGATATGCAAGAGTTGAAGCAGCGGGCAAATTTGTATTCAGTGTGATAATTGAAGTTCCTTGAAACTCGGTCCAAGCTAGCGAAGCCGCAAATTGAAGGGCAGCGGGGATCGCTAGTAAAGTCAATTTGCGTGCTGAACCAAGTCTTCGTGTTAAGTCGAATCCTACTATACCGAGAAATAACGCTCCGACCAAAGGGTGAGTGGCTACAACCAGCCACCCCAGTGCCATGAAAGTGATCGATTTCTTCCTTCCACGAATATCGCTGCCGAGCGAGAGTGCGAACAAGAGAAAAGATAAAGCGAGAGTGTTTCGGAAAAGATCCCAACCTACTCTAAGTGTGACGAAGTAAGTCGCGGCAAACAATGTCATGAAGAGGGATTTTCTTTGCCCCCAAGCGAGAGTTGTTCTTGAGCAAGCAAAGATCGCTCCCCCTAGGATACCGTATAGGAGCGGGCCTGTAGCTTTTACGATGACGATTGGGTCGAGCCTAGTCGTCTGGTAAGCGATTCCTAGCAGGGCGAAAAGGACCCAGCCTCCCATCGCGGGGTTGAACGGGCCAAGATCGCCGGATACCCAGTAGTGCATGATTGGAACGTAGGATGCAATTGAGTCGTAGCCTATGGGGTACGGTCCTGCAATCACTTCTGGAATAGACCTTACGAACAGGGGTACTAGAAACGCCGCGATGGAGTATTTGTGATGTTGTAGGGTTGAGGCTAGGCTTCTGAAGGCTTCTAGTATAATCATAAGTTCTTGGAGCCGCTCTCTACTCTCGGACCGCTCAGCTTTCAGCGAATATATTTCATTTGCGAATAGAAACCACTAGAGAAAATTCTCGAAAAAGTCTCCTTACGGGGTCCTTGTCTCTTCTAGCTAGTCCAGGTCCATGTTGTCGAGGTTTCTCTTGTTATCCCGAAGTCTGTCCCGGAATCATACCATCCACCATTTACGTCGTAAAAGTACAACGATAGGTGGATGTTGTTGGCCTTTGACTGGGACAGGGCGATCTGATCGGACGAAAGCGTGGTTGGCCACGATGAATGCCATTTGCCCTGAAGAGTCACATCCTGGCCAGGGTTCAGATGGTAGGAATTGTCATAGGGAATTTCTCCAAGCCATGCGAGTCCTCCCATAGCGATCGAATCCAGACTCCAACTTATGGTGGGGACGTTGGCCCTGATCGGGGTCATCGCTCCCGGCGCGAGTATCCTAAAAATAATCGTGTAATCAAAGTCCGTTGATGAACGGACGGTTCGAGACGCTGATAAGATCTGGGCGGACACCTGGTTCACAGAATACCAGCTGATAACATAGTATCCGACCACTTCCCCCAACACCCCCAAGAGCAAGACCCCGAAGAATACGCCGGTTTTCCAGCGTCGCGAGTGGGCCCGTAAGCGGGCCAGGAAGTTGGACAAGTTAACGATGATTTAGGAAGCCGAGGTCGTATTAGAATGAATCTATTTCCCAAGCCAACTTTCGCAGAGCCATCCAACCCGACAACAGCCCCTGATCAGCGGGACCGGCCCGTTCTCCACGCCAGACAGAGGTCGATCCCGGAAAAAAGCGGGTCTCCTGTAGCTAGGCTTCAAGAGGTGTGCGCTAACCGTCAAGTCTTTCACCCTTCCTGTCTAAAGTCAGGCCGGCTTTCTGGTCAGAAATATCAAGATTTGGGATTCTTCGTAGCGAAGCAGTGCGCTGCGATAGAAGCTGGGGTGTAAAAGGTGCTAAGAGTAGTTGGCGTGGGACCTGACGACTTTTCCTTCTGGATTGAAGTGGAAGACCTCGGCGACATGGCGTCCCTCCGCGCTTCTGTAGTAGATTACAATGCTGTTCACTCCGACAAGTGTCTGGACTAGTTCGAAGTGCAGATTGGGACGGTCAGCCAATCCCTTGGTCCAATACGCTTTAACAAGTTTCTTCCCCTTCAAAGTTCCTGACGGCTCACCTGCAATCCGAATGATGTTGGGTGACGACATTTCGAAGTTGTCATCGTAGAGTGGCATGATAGCTCCCAGGTCGCGCTTGTTCCATCCCTCAATCCACTCCTTTGCGAATCGATTCGCGAATTCTCGGTCAATCAACTACAATCTTCATCCAGAACACGAGTCATAACTGATTTTCCCACCAGTAACAGAATATTTCCCGGGGCAATAACCCCTCATGATACTGGGTCCAATCGCCACTATGTACTCATTCTCGGCTTTCCGAAAAAAACCGAAGGATTCGAAAAAACATCCATAGTGAAATCTCAATACCGTGAAAAATCCAGACTAGTGAGAAATCTCTCCGCCCCCCCCGGGCAATGACAAAATCCACAAAGACCTCCCCCGGGTTCATTTTCCCGTATGATCTCTAACGACATTGTCGTCAGAGACCCCGATTCTTCACGATCGTCCCGAGTCACAAGCTCGACCGAAAAGCACAAGGGTGGCCGTTTCGTAACCATTCATCCTTAATAACTGGAACACAACCAACAGCGAACTGTTGGAGACTCGCGCTACCCTTCTCGGACTGTTCGTGCTCACGCTAACTATAGGCCTGTTTCTATACGGTGCCTCAACGGTCCAAGAGACCGGCTACGAGGCGGGCACGCGGACGGCAAACCCGCCCGTCCCACCCCACACGTTCAGCTATGACGGCGAGACCCTAGGAGACAGTTCTCATCAACAAGAAATCGTCGGAACCACTGGCGTCGCGGACATTATGATATTGAATACTAGTGTGTGGGACTTTAGCGGTTGGATGTGCCCGGTCGCGCATCAAGGCTGTGGCGGTTGGGGCGAGTTCGCAAATTATCTGAATATTACATATCTCGACTCTTATCTCCAAACTCATTCAGCACAGCTCATGTTTTCCCGGACGATCATCAACGAGAACCTGACCGTAGTATATCCCGTGAGCGCCCCGACCAACGTCACTATAGTCATGGCGCATATCGGGTCGAATGCGACCAGAGACTTCTGGATGGGTTCGTGGACTCATCAAACATTGAGCTATCCGATACTAGGCTATACGGAGAACGCGGCCGGCACGATCCGTAGCCTCCCCAACATCGCGCTAGGAACAATATTCGCGAGCCTAGCCGCGATTATCGTTGTTGCGAAGTGGATGAGAGGGTCGCCTCCTCAACCACTATTCTCTTCCAAGGGTATTTTCGAAAAGTGTCCAGTATGCCGGTACCAAAACTTGTCCTTTGCAAGAAAATGCCTCAGGTGCGGACACCCTCTGAAAGAAGAAACAGTGACAGCTGGAACAGTCATTTCTGCCCGCTAAAGGATCCAGGATCTCCACGTGAATGGTCCGATATCGAGTTCTCAGAAAACGGGACGTTCCTGAGATCCAGGCTGTTGCCCTGAAGGCGTGGACGTTCGCTTATCAGAGGTACGGTCTATCGCTCAAACATATCCGGAGATTTGTCTCACAGCGATACTCGACAGAGAGCTTCGAAAAGATCGTATTCCCATCCCTCCAGAAGAAAGAATCCCAGTTCCACCTCGCAACAGACAATGGAAGGATCATTGGCTACTCCAACGCGGGTCCTGGAACTTGGGGATGGGAACTCTACAAGCTCTATCTCCTCCCCGAATACATCGGCAAAGGAATCGGAAAGAAACTCCTCCTGTTATCCGAAGACTTCCTACGATCGAAAAAGACTAGAAAGTACCACGCATATGTCTGGAAGGAGAACAAGGCAGCTCTCGACTTCTACAAGAAAAACGGGTTCGTCAAACTACCGGGAAAAGACAAGAACAAAGCCGAAATCTGCATAGAAAAAAAGCTGACAAACTTTGCAGGGTCGCTCCAAATCCTGAAGAGAAAAGAAGGAAGAAAAAAAGAAGGGTTAGTGCGGAGTCGCGGGTACCATTATCTAGTTGTAAATTCCCCAGCGACAAGAAATATGCGTCCTTCGTTTCTAGACCACTCCTGATGGCCAAGTCACGCGACTTTCTTGTTTCGTGAGAACAGTCCGATAGACGCCGAGAGGCGATCCATATTATCGGGAATCAGTATCTGGTCTCAGGTTCTTGAGGATGTATTGGCCTCTCTTCTTCACGAACCGGCCGATGTCGCGCCTGGAAATTATTCCCACAAGCACTCGCGATTCCTCGTCCGCGATCACTGGAACGGTTCCGATGTTGGCGATTATCATCGGCTTCAGTGCAGCGTATAGATCATCGTTCGGCCTACAACTAGGATAGTCGTACTTGGCTAGGGCGCGCGCTTCGACACCTCGCCTCTGATCCTTCGCGAGACGGAGAACATCATCCAGCACTATAACGCCGACTAGTTTATGGCCTGCGTCGACTACTGGAACACTGTTGAACCCGCCGTCCTCCATTACTTTCGCTACAGTTTCAATACTATCAGTTGGAGCGACGGTTTTCGGGTTGGTTTGCATCGCCTCTGACACCATTGTTCTCTCGAGCTCTAGAGCCTCGAACTCCTCGGCGTGCGCAGGTGATTCGAACCGTGTCGGGAGCTGGCTTGGGAAGACGCTCTTGTCTCCTGACAAGAGAAAGGCCGGCGCGACAGCGAACATCGACGGCGCCAGCAACCCGTAGCCACCGGACATCTCAGCGACAAGCACGATAGTAGAGATAGGAGCTTTTCCGTCCGCGGCGAAGAAGGCCATCATTCCCACGATAGCAAAATCTGACGGGTTCGGCACGATCGACGGGAAGACAAGGTTGAGACCATATCCGATCGTTGTCCCAACCAAACCCCCAATCACTATCGAGGGCCCAAATATCCCACCACTACCTCCAGACCCCAATGTTAGCGAGAGCGAGACCATCTCGGCAACAACAGCCGCCAGAATCAGGAGCGGCGGAAACAACACAAAATTACCGTCAAGCGCAATCTGCGTCCACCCATACCCTGTCCCGAGAACCGAGAGAAAGAATATTCCGATTATCCCTGTAGCAACACCACCAACAGCTGTCTTGACAAACACTGGGACCTTCCACCTCTGAAAACCAAGGGTCGTAGTACTGTACAACCTGACGAGCATTCTCGCCAGCAAAGCGCAAGCTATTCCGAGTATCCCGTAGAACGGGAGCGAGAGAGGATTCCGGAACTCCGTCGGACTGACGTTAGTAGTGAAGATTGGCTGCCAGCCAATCGCATACCCGACTATTGAATATCCAACAACCGAAGCAACGAACCCTGGAATGAGCGCGTCAACCTCGAAATCCCGCGTATAGAATATCTCGGCCGAAATGATCGCCCCAGCCAAAGGCGCCTTGAAAATAGAAGCAATACCCGCCCCTAGCCCTGCAGCCAACGCGATCTCGCGCGACCTCTTGTCCAGCCTGAAAATATTCGATATCGCACTACCCGCCCCAGCCCCGATCTGAGCGATAGGACCCTCCCGGCCAGAAGTCCCACCCGTACCGATAGTAATCGCAGAGGTCAGCAGCTTGAGAAACGGGATCCTCGACCGTATGTTCGCCTGCCCCTGATGAAACGCCTTGATCGCAGCGTCAGTCCCAACCCCCGCCGCCTCAGGCGCCACGAAATAGATCAACAAGCCACCAGCCAAACCCCCAAGCCCAGTCACGACAGGAATCAAGAACCTCGAAGCGGGAAAAACAAGGCTTCCCGGGCCACCCTCCCCTCCAGCAAGCGGCGGAGAATAACCCGCAACCATTCCAAGGGTCAGTTGGGTTATGATATTGACTAGCCAGAGAAGTGCGAGAGCGCTAAGCCCACAGACAACCCCGATAACAACCGCGACGGATACCCACTTCGCAAAATACCGATGCCACTTACCATCACCCTCCGTGCCCCGCATACCCTATCCAGCAAACAAATCTGACCATTCAAAGCCCCCTAATAACACGGCAAACAGACTCTACAGATGATCAACTGAGCATTTTTTTCATCGTTCATATTTAGTTGTCAATTCGCTCGGGAATAACACACTCACACCTATTCCATGGAGAATAAATCCCGGTACTGTTATATCCGGACCGCCTCGGTGCTCCTAGTCTTTATTATGAAAAATAGTCGCGTACTACTGCTACTCTTCGCAAGCATCCTCCTAATCTTTCCAGCAGCAAAAGCCGCACCTGTCACAACAGGCACCCCGCTAATTTCCGGAACA
>JACXTT010002796.1_pt1 | contig 27351 bp, 31 predicted proteins | sample 9270951 | NCBI WGS metagenome assembly JACXTT01 (sample SAMN15532306, study PRJNA645909) | rock metagenome | isolation source: weathered quartz diorite | place: Puerto Rico | collected 2017-06-21 | reverse complement strand
TAGCCGCAATCCTGTAGAGGGGCAAGCGACCGGCCAAAGGAATCACGGCGTTCCCGGCCGTTTGACAATATCAGGATGCCTCGGTAGACTGCCCTCATGGCGAAGACAACCGCGGCCGAACTCGAACAACTGACAGACAGCGAACTTCAATCCCTCCTCCTTCCCGATCTGCTTCCCCGGCACATCGCCATCATCATGGACGGGAACGGCCGGTGGGCGGCCCAGCGGGGACTCCCCCGGATGGCGGGCCATACCGAAGGGATCAAGTCCGTCCGGGACATGATCACTCTCTGCCGGGACCTCGGCATCAAGGCCCTGACGATCTACGCCTTTTCGCAGGAGAACTGGAAGCGGCCCGCCGCCGAAATCAATGCGCTCATGCTGCTGCTGGAAAACTATCTCCAGATGGAACTGGAGGCCCTCATCGAAAAAGAAACCCGCTTCCGGACTATCGGACGGGTCAACACCCTGCCGGAGTCGGCGCTGGCCTGGGTCCGGAAGGTGGAACGGGAGACCGCGCACTTCAACAAGCTGAACCTGACCGTGGCGCTGAGCTACGGCGGGCGTTCGGAGATCGTGGACGCCGTGCGGCGGCTCGCCGAGGACGTGAAGAACGACGTGGTCAAGCCCGATCAGATCGACGAAGACCTGCTGGAAGGCTATCTCTCCACGCACGGCCTCCCCGATCCGGATCTTCTCATCCGGACGAGCGGCGAGACGCGCATCAGCAACTTCCTGCTCTGGCAACTCGCCTATACGGAGATGTACTTCACGCCCACGCTCTGGCCGGACTTCGGCCGGCGCGAGGCCCTGCTCGCCCTGCACGACTACCAGCGGCGGGAGCGGCGGTTCGGCCAGACCCGCGATCAGCTCAACGATCAGTCGGACGAGAAGGTCGGCAAAAGGACCTCTTAGTGGATCCGCGGCGGGTCTACTCAGCCCTCATCTTTTTTCCTCTCTTTTATATCCTGGTGCGCCATCTGCCGGCGGCGGCGTTCTCCGCGTTCGTCGCAGTCGGCATTCTCCTGGCCCAGTACGAGTACTACCGGTTTCACTTCCCCGGAACCTGGTCCCCGCCCATGGGCCTCGGGCTCGCGCTGGGGCTCCTGGTCACGGCGGGCTTCGCCGTGCCCGGCCTCCTGACGGAACCTGCAACCATCACCTTCATCATCGCGGCGATTCTGCTGAGCCACGTCCTGGCGGGACGGGAGCTCAAGTCCGGGCTGCTGGATACGGCCGTCATCGCGTTCGGCGTCTTCTACGTGGCCTGGCTGCTCGGACATCTGATTCTCATCCGGCAACAAACCGACGGCGCCTTCCTGGTCTTCTTCCTGTTCCTGGTGACCTGGGCCAACGACACCGCGGCGTACTACGTCGGCACCTTCCTGGGACGGCATCCGATGGCTCCGCGCATCAGCCCCAAGAAAACCTGGGAAGGCACGATTGGCGGAATATTGGGATCGGTCGCGGCCGCGTTCGCCTGCCGGGCGTGGTTCCTGGACTCGCTCAATGCGGCGGACGCCGCCGCGCTCGGCCTGCTGGTCGGCGTCGCGGCCCCGCTCGGAGATCTCTGCGAGTCCGTGCTGAAACGGAGCGCCGGCGTGAAGGACTCCGGCGGGATCATCCCCGGCCACGGCGGCGTGCTCGACCGAGTGGACAGCTTGATCTTCACGACGCCGGTACTCTACTATTACCTCCTCACCGTGCGAACCCCCTGAGGAGAGCTGAGGCGCATGAAGCGGATCGTCATCCTGGGTTCCACCGGCTCCATCGGCACCAGCACGCTCGACATCATCGCGAAGTTCCCCGACAAGTTCCGGGCGGTCGGGCTCACGGCGGGCACCAACGTCGAAAAGCTCGAAGAGCAGATCCGGGCGTTCTCGCCGGCCGCCGTCGCCATGTCCGACGAAGCCGCCGCGGAGCGCCTGCGCGCGCGTTGCCGGGGACTCAAGACGGCGATCCTGAGCGGCGCCGACGGGCTCCGGCAGGTCGCGACGATGCCGGACGCCGACCTCGTCATCTCGGCCATCGTCGGCGGCGCCGGCCTCGTGCCCACGCTTGCCGCGATCAAGGCCGGCAAGTTCATCGCGCTGGCCAACAAGGAACCGATGGTGATGGCCGGGCGGCTCATGCAGGACGAGGCCCGGGCGCGCGGCCTCAGGATCTTCCCCGTGGACAGCGAGCACAGCGCGCTCTTCCAGTCCATGGAGGGGCACCGGGCCGAGGACATTCTCCGGCTGATCCTGACCGCGTCCGGCGGCCCGCTCTGGACTCTGACGAAGGAACAGCTGGGCCACGTCACGGTCGAGCAGGCCCTCAAGCATCCGAACTGGAAGATGGGCGACAAGATCACCATCGACTCGGCGACGCTGATGAACAAGGGCCTGGAAGTCGTGGAAGCCCGGTGGCTCTTCGACATCCCCGCTTCGAAGATCGAGGTGGTGGTGCATCGCGAGAGCATCATCCACTCGCTCGTCGAGTACCAGGACCGCTCGGTGATCGCCCAACTCGGCCTCCCCGACATGCGGACGCCGATCGCCTACGCCATGAACTACCCGGAGCGCGTCCCGCTCGACCTCCCCTCGCTCAACCTGGCGCAGATCGGCACGCTGACGTTCTTCGATCCCGACCATGACAAATTCCCTTGCCTCGGGTTCGGCTACGAAGCCCTGCAGATCGGCGGCACGATGCCCGCCGTGCTGAACGCCGCCAACGAAGTGGCCGTGCAGGCTTTCCTCGACCGCAAGATCCGCTTCCTCGGCATCGCCGAGACGATTCGCCGGACGATGGACGCGCACAAGCCGGTAGAGGTCTCGACGATTGAAGACGCGCTGGGCATGGACACGTGGGCAAGATCGAAGGCCGGGCAGATCGTGGAGTCCCTTTCGACGTCCTCGTCTGTGGTACACTAGGGGCCGTATGCAAGCCGTTCAACATTACGGATTCTATACGCTCGCGTTCGTGGTCGCGCTCGGGGCGCTGGTGTCCTTCCACGAGTTCGGCCATTTCTGGGTCGCCCGGCGCTCCGGCGTCAAGGTCCTGAAGTTCTCCATCGGCTTCGGGCCGAAGCTGGCGGGACGGCAGTCCGGCGAGACCGAGTACGTCATCTCGGCGATCCCCCTCGGCGGCTACGTCAAGATGCTGGGCGAGGACCTCGGCGACGAAGTGAGCGAGGAGGACAAGAAACGCTCGTTCGCCCACGCGCCGCTCCTCAAGCGCACCCTGATCGTCGCGGCCGGGCCGGTCTTTAACTTATTGCTGGCGTACCTCATTTTTACCGCCTGGCTGGCCACCGGCGCGCCGCTCTTCGTCCCCTCCTTCGCCGACCTGACGTCGAATGTGGAAGCGGTCGTCCCGGGCTCCCCCGCCGAGGTCGGAGGCGTGCGCGGCGGCGACCGGATCGTCCAGATCGGCGACAAGCGCATCGGCACCTGGAACGAAATGACGGACATCGTCAAGCGCAGCCCCGGTGCGCCGCTGCAGATCGTAGTCGAGCGCGACGGGCGGCCCCTGACCCTCACGGTCACGCCGGCCCCGCGCAAGGAGAAACTGGCCGACGGGACCGCAATCGAAGTCGGGCAGATCGGCATCACCAAGGCGAACAAGGCCATCGTCAAGAGCGACAACATCCTTCTGGCGCCCGTGGACGGGCTGGACGCCACCTGGGGCTGGATCAAGCTGACCGTGGTGGGCATCGCCAAAATGGTCACCCGCGAGATCTCGACCGACAACATCGGCGGCCCGCTGACGATCGCCAAGATTTCCGGCGACGCCGCGACGCAGGGCATTTCGAACTACCTGTTCCTCATCGCCATCCTCAGCATCAACCTCGGCGTGCTGAACCTGCTGCCGATCCCGATCCTCGACGGCGGGCACCTGGCGTTCTTCGCGATCGAGGCGATCAAGCGCCAGCCCCTGAGCATCCGCAGCCGCGAGCTGGCCCAGCAGGTCGGGCTCTTCCTGCTGATCTGCCTCATGCTCTTCGCCTTCCGCAACGACATCGTCAACCTCTGGCCCAAATAATGCGCCAGTCCGGTCTCCTGATTCCCACCCTCCGAGACGACCCGGGGGAAGCGGAGATCGTCAGCCACAAACTCATGCTGCGCGCCGGCCTGATCCGCAAGGTTGCCGCGGGCGTGTATACCTACCTGCCACTGGGCCTGCGCGTGATCCGCAAGGTCGAGCGCATCATCCGCGAGGAGCTGAACAAAGCGGGGGCACAGGAAGTCCTCATGCCGATCGCCTCGCCGGCCGAGCTCTGGCAGGAGACCGGCCGATGGGACTTTTACGGCAAGGAGCTCTTCCGGCTGAAGGACCGCCACGAACGGGACTTCTGCCTCGGGCCGACGCACGAGGAAGTCATCACCGACCTCGTGCGGCGCGAGATCCGCTCGTACCGCCAGCTCCCCGCCAACTTCTACCAGATCCAGACCAAGTTCCGGGACGAGATCCGGCCGCGCTTCGGGCTGATGCGTGGGCGCGAGTTCATCATGAAGGATGCCTACTCGTTCGATGTTGACGAGGCCGGCGCGAAGGAGAGCTACCGGAAGATGTACGAGGCCTACAAGCGCATTTTCACGCGTTGCGGGCTCACCTTCCGGCCGGTGGAGGCCGACACGGGGCTGATCGGCGGCACGTCCTCGCACGAGTTCGTGGTGCTGGCCGACACCGGCGAGGACGGCATCGCCGTGTGCAACGCGTGCGAGTTCGCCGCCAACGTGGAGCGCGCCGAGGTTCGCACCGCCACGGCCGGCGACGCCTGCCCTCGCTGCACGAAGCCTCTGCGGATCGTCCGCGGCATCGAGGTCGGCCACGTTTTCATGCTGGGGACCAAGTACAGCGAGAAGATGAAGGCGCTGTATCTCGACAAGCAGGGCCAGGAGCAGGCCATCGTGATGGGCTGCTACGGGATCGGCGTGGGACGGACGGCCGCCGCCGCCATCGAACAGAACCACGACGCGAAGGGGATCATCTGGCCGGCGCCGATCGCGCCCTTCCACGTCCACGTCCTGCCGCTCGCTGGCAAACCGGGGCCGGTCCTGGACGCGGCCGGCGCGCTGGAAACGGAACTGGAGAAAGCCGGGATCGACGTGCTGGTGGACGACCGGGACGAGCGTCCCGGCGTGAAGTTCAACGACGCCGACCTGATCGGCTGTCCCTACCAGGTGGTGATCGGCGACAAAGGTTTGAAGGAAGGCCAGCTCGAACTCAAGGAACGCCGCACCGGCACCGTCACGAAACTTCCACCTTCAGACACCGCCACTCGCCTCCGAGAACTGCTCCGCCCCGTCCTCTAGATCGCGGGCCGGAAAGCGGCGAGGACTTATCCCGTGTGACGGAACTTCCGGGCTTCCTCCTGCTCCTTCGAAGCGAAGTAGCTGTAGTCTTCGCTTTGGCTTTCCATATCCTCGCCCTCTTGCGTCACCATCGCCCACCCTGCAATGATCAGAAGCGCACTCGTCAATAGGATCCCCACCACCACTGGATTAAACATCTCCGGCCTCCTTCCGCACGCGGTTCGTACGGGCTCTCTATGCGTTCAGAATACCTTCCGCGCATGGAGGGAGGATGAATCGGATATGAAGAATTTTTCATGAAGACGGGTTCGCGGCGAAGGGGGTATTATCGGGAGCCCTCACGTACTGCGACCGGGAGCATCACGGTGAAGACCGAACCGTGGCCGACTGTGCTTTCCACCTGGACTGTCCCACCATGCGCTTCGGCAATTTCCTTCACGATCGCCAGGCCCAGGCCGCTGCCGCCGGAGTCCCTGTCTCGCGCCGGCTCAGCCCGGTAAAAGCGTTCAAACAGGTGAGGCACGTGTTCCGGCGCAATCCCCTGTCCCGTATCTTTGACCGCGATCACCACCTGTTCCCCACTGTGACCGAGCGACACCAGCACCGTACCCCCCGAGGGCGTATACCGAAGCGCATTGTCCAGAAGATTGATCAGGAGGTGCCGCAGCCATCCCTCATCACCCATGACGGGAGGCACGGAGTGCGCATCGAGTGTCAGTGTGATCGTGCGATCTTCCGCCAAAACGGCCAGCTCGCCGATTAAATCTTTCAGCAGTGGCTCGAGCGCGAGCGGCGTGAGAGTGACCGGCGGGCGCTCTCCGGCAAATCGCGCCAGCGTCAGCAGAGGGCGGGTCAGAGTGATCAGCCGCTCGACCTGCGCGAGGTTGCCGATGAGCACTTCCCGGTACTCCTCGGCCGAGCGATCTTTCTTGAGCGTGACCTCGACATTGCCTTTGATGACGGTCAAGGGCGTCTTCAACTCGTGCGCGGCATCGGCCATGAAACGGCGCTGGATCTCCAGCAGGCTCTGCAACCGCTCCAGCATGGCATTAAAGACCTGTGCCAACCGCTGAAATTCCGCGTACGGCGCGTTCAAAGAAATCCGCGTCTTCAGGGAGGACCCGGAGATCTGCTCGGCCGTGGCGCTCAGGACCTCCACAGGGGTCAGCGCTTCGTCGGCCACCCAACGGCTCCCCATCCATGCCATACCCAGGACGGTCGCGGAAATCACCGCGAGCAGCATGGCCAACTGCCTCAGCGTGTGTTCCACGAAACGCATGGTGGACTCGGTCTGCAGGATATATTTGACCTTGCCGCCGCGAATCACCGGCAACGATATTCGACGGATAGACGGCCCGGCGGCTGGCTCGATCGTGTCGTAGACGGTCAAACCGTGAAGGACCGTCGCTAACGTCGCTGGCAAGAGAGCTGGACGGCTCTGGGCGGCCGGTCCCTTCCACACGACGGTCCCGCTAGTCGAGAGAACCATGATCGAACGCGCCACCTCGCGCAATTCCTGATTTTCCTCGCTGTCTTGGTCGTGGATACCCGCCGCCGAATTCTGATGGGCGGACTCCGGCAGCGTGCCGGTGGCGTCCTCGATGAACTCCGCCCAGGCTTCGCCGAACGCCAGCAACCGCGCATCGAGGTACTGGTGCAGGATGGTCGAGAGTCCGGTATACAGCAGGATGGAGAACGTGGCGAGCAGCAGGACGATCAGGAGCAGGGCGGAGCGCCGGATCCGACGGCGGAAGGACTGCATCGCCTATGCCTCCGCCGTTTTGAGCACATACCCCACGCCGCGAACGGTATGAATCAATGGCACGGCGCATTCGCGATCCAGCTTGGCCCGCAGGGCCCTGATGTGGACATCCACAATGTTGGTCATGGAGTCGTAATGGATGTCCCAGATGTGCTCGATTATGGCCGTGCGCGTCAACACCTGGTTCGTGTTGCGGAGCAGGTATTCCAGAAGCGCAAATTCCTTGTTGGTGAGACTGATCTCCTGGCCCGCCCGCCAGACACGATGCGAGACGGGATCCAGTTCCAGATCGGCGGCCGTGAGCCGGCCGGCCGGATAGGTGTTTCCCCGCCGCAGCAGGGCGCGCACGCGCGCCAGCAGCTCCGCAAACGCAAACGGCTTGGTCAGGTAATCATCGGCGCCGGTGTCCAAACCGGCCACTTTGTCCTCGACCGACTCCCGGGCGGTGAGCAGCAGGATCGGGATGGCCTTCCGTTCGGCTCGCAGGCGGCGGCACACATCGAGGCCGTCCATCTTGGGCAGCATGACGTCGAGAATGATCAGATCGTAGGGATTGACGCCGGCCAGCAAAAAGCCTTCCTCGCCGTCGCCCGCCACGTCCACGGCATACAGTTCCTCCCGCAGGCCCTTCTGAATAAACCGGGCCAAGTTCAGGTCGTCCTCGACGATTAAGATTCGCATGCCGTTCCGCCTCAATCATTCTAGTCCCCCGCAACCCGTCCTGACAATCCTACGAGGTTGGTGATGGGGATCTTGGCGCTCATTGACCTTCATGGACCACCAGATGCGCTCGCCGGTTTTTCCAGTAGCACGCTTCGTCGTGTTCAATGCACACCGGACGCTCCTTTCCGAAACTGCTCACGTGCACGGGATTGGTGATGCCGAGCGCCGTAAGGTAGCGTGCGGTTTCCTGCGCGCGCTTTTCCCCCAACACCAGGTTGTATTCCCGGCTGCCCCGCTCATCGCAATAGCCATCGATTTCGAGCTTGGCCCCAGGATGCTGCTTCAGCATTGCGGCGCTTTCCGTCAGATTCTTTTTGCCTTCGTCGGAGAGGTTCCACCGGTCGAACGCAAAGTAGATCTCCGCCAGTTGATGCGCGGCGGCCTCCCGGGCCTTTCCATCCGACGGCTCGGTCTTGGCGACGACCATCGGCCGGGCTACCATTTCTTCCATCGGATGCTTTGAAAGACCAGTCAGGGGGGCATTCTCCCCCGACTCGGCGGCGCTCGCCGAAGCGGAAGTCGGCTCGGACCCTGAAGTTCTCACCATGGCGCTCTTGGTGGAACAGCCGCCCCACACGAGCAGCCCCAGCAGACTGACCATGCCCAGCGATCGCATGAGTTGTCGACGTGCGTTCATCATAAAGTTTCTTTGCCTCCTTGTTTCATAGTGCATCCCACTCGTGAGTTACTCCTTGGTTTGAACGTTGGTCGTGTCGGTCTTGAACGTGAGCCTAGCCGGTCAACATGAACAATCTATGAAGAAACCGTGAAGTTTTCTTCATCGACGCAATGGCTGGAGGGTGGAGAGGAAAGAGGGCCGGGGAAACCGAATTGGACCAGGCCGGGATCGAAGTGCTAGCGGATGACCGGGACAAGCGCCCCGGCGTTCAGACCCCTGCCGGATCGAACCGCGATGCAGCTACCGCGCCGGCGGCGGGGTGCGGCGTTCGATATCCTGGAGGGCCTGGGCGTAGGGAGCGCAATGTTCCTTGGCCGCCGCGGGATCACCTTCATATTTCTGAAGGCACAGACGATGCGCTTTCCGCATCTCCGCGATTTCTTCCTTGATGTCCGCATCGCCTTTGATCGACCGGAACTCCTCATAGTACTGGCATCCGGCCGGCCCGGCCAGCATGAGGACGAGACAGAGCAGCAGACGAATCCGCATAGGGCAAGCCTTACGGCCTCTTGCCGACCGCATCGTCCTTCAGCTCGTTCAGGCGATCGGGCGGCTCCGTCGATGAGGGCGGGACACCACCCTGCGCTTTCGGCACGGGAGCAGCCGAGCCTGACGGCGCCACCGAGACAGCCCGGGCCTGCTTGATCTCGGCCTGGAGCCGGCCCACTTCTTCCAGCGACCGCACCACTTGGGCTTTGGCGTCGTCGAGCTGGGCGATGAGCGTCTTGCTCTTGGCCTCCAGCTCCGCCACCTGAATTTTGAGGCGGGCGATCTCGGCCGTAAGATCGGCGCCGCGCTTTTCCTCCTCGGCCAGGAGTCGCTGGAAGTTGTTCGCCCGGTTGACCTCTCTGTTGTAGTTCTCCTTGCTCACGCAGCCGGACAGGCCGAGGACGAGGCACAGCAGGAACACGAAACGGACGGCGTGTCCGGTCATGGCTTCTTCTGTTGGAAGATCGCGGCGTCGCAGGTCATGTACTTCACCTGGCGCATCGGGATGATGATGACTTCCTTCGGTGTATCGATCTCGAGGATTTCCATGTCGTCGCTGATGGTGTGACGGATCACGTTGTTGTACCGCAGCTCTTCCTTGTCCGTCAGGATCACTTTCACCCAATATTCCACCGGAGGCTCCTTTGCCGTCTCACGCGGCCACGGGGATCTGCTCGTACTCTTTCGTCGCCGGGTTGGAGAGATACTCGCGGACGTAGCTGCTCAGGTAGCCGTGCTCCCAGAGCTTTCGGTCGGCGAGCTTGGTATTGACCTTATGGAGCACCTTCACCTTGCAGCGCGCCTTGGCCTCGAACTCCTCCAGGGTCATCCCGCTGATGTCGCAGTCATTGCCGCGCGGGCTCTCGATCACGACCTTGGGCAGGTACAGGACCTTCTCGCCGGTCAGCCGCTTCAGGATGTCGTCGAAGGTCAAGAGAATTGTGCAGTCGGAGTCCCCGCCCAGCGTCGCGTTGGGCACGAACAGGAATCGGGCGCGGCGCTTCCGGTACAGGCTCAGCACGCGGTACACGCTCTTGGCCATCACGACCGTATCGTGCTTCTCCAGCCCCAGCGAATCGAAGACCGTCAGGATCTTGTGTCTGTTCAGGAACGCGGTGATGTACGGCTCGGTATGGATCGTCGTGATGTTGGGCAGCCCGGCCTCGTAGACCCGCCGGGCCTCCTCGGGCAAGTGCCGCTTGCCCTGCCGGCAGAGCTGCGCCGTATTTTCGTCCATACCTTTGAGCGGCGTGAGGCATCCCATCCAGAGGATGACGTTCGGGTTGAGCCGCGAGATGATCCGGGCGTCCTCCGACATCGTGCCCGTGTCGAACGAGTAGAAGTTGGCGGACGTGACCGCCGGTCCCTCTAGGACCTTCATCAGGTGGGTGACCGAGGGCGCGTGCTGCATGAGCGCCTTGCGGTAGTCCTTGTGGAGCGTGATGACCGAGAGTTCGAAGTTCATGCGGCCGGGATACCGGGCGGCCAGTTGGTGGATCTTGGGGACGTGCACGTACCCGACCGTGAACATCGTCACGTTCTTGTCCGTGTACTTGAGGAAATCCTCCAGCCACTCCATCGCCTTGGGGTGCAGGAAGAGGTCGGTCCACTCCATATACTCGTTGCCGCCCCACACCCACTGCTCGTCCGGGCGCGTCGGTTTCCGGCTGATGTAGTCGAGGATGAAGTTCCAGTCTTCCTGGGTCGTCTTGCCCGGCTCCAGAGTGTCCCGGTAGCCATGATCGATCTCGTAGCAGAAGGTGCACTTCACGGGGCAGGTCTTGCCGATGCTGATGGGAATCTTCCGCTTCTCCATTTCCTTGACGAGCACGTCGCGGGGATCGGCGGGACGGTCGTAGGTCAGCCGCGCGTCCGTGGGGATGACGGGAATTTCGGTCGCCATGGCGACTGTACTCTACCTGAGAGGAAACCTCGCCCGCAAGTCTCGCCTATTCGACGCCCAACTCCTGCGAGCGTTTCGTGGCGGCCTCGACGGCGTCCATCAGCGACGCCCGCAGGCGTCCGCGTTCCAGCGCGTGCAGGCCGGCAATGGTCGTTCCTCCTGGCGACGTCACCTTGTCCTTCAGCCGCCCCGGGTGCTCGCCGGTCTCCAGCGCCATCTTGGCCGCGCCGAACACCGTCTGGGCGGCCAGCGCGAGGGCCGCGTCGCGCGGCAGTCCCATCTTCACGCCGCCGTCGGCCAGAGCCTCGATGACGAGAAAAATGTACGCGGGCCCGCTCCCGCTCAGGCCGGTGACGACGTCCAGGAGCCGCTCTTCCACCACCACGATCCTCCCGACCGATTCGAAGATCGCGCGGGCGAGCCGCTCGTCTTCCGCCGTCACGTGCGTGCCCCAGGCCAGCCCGGAGATCCCGGCCTGCACCACGGACGGGGTGTTCGGCATGCACCGGACCACCCGGACGCCGGGACTCAGATGGGCCACGATACGGGCGATCGCATAGCCGGCGGCCACGGAGAGAATCAGCTTGGACTCGGTCAGCACAGGGCCCAGGTCGTCAAGAACGTGATCCAGTACTTGAGGTTCGACCGCCAAGATCACGATATCAGACCAGCCCGCGGCGGCCCTGTTGTCCGCCCCCACGCGGACGCCGTACCGCGTCTTGACCTGGTCGAGCCGCCCGGCGACAACGTCGGTGGCATGGATATCATCCGCACCGGCCGCCTTGGCCGCGAGCATCCCGGCAATGAGGGCTTCGCCCATATTGCCGGCCCCGATCACCGCGATCTTCTTCCCCAAGGCCATTACCGGCTCCTGCGCGGCGCGGCGGTCTCACCCCGACGCGGCGCCGGCTTGGAATCCTGTGGGTGGTGTTGCGCATCCAATCGCAGGAGTTCTTCGTGGATCAGGTCACGCGCCGTGTCGGCAATCCGCGCCACCGTCGTGCCCGGAAGGTCGGTCTGCCGCGACTCCAGCACGGCGCGTACGACGGTGCTCTTGAGCTTCAATTGCGCGGCGATCCGCTTGGATAGGTCATTGAGCGTCATACCCTTCTCACTTCATGCCGGTCGAGCCGAACCCGCCGGCGCCGCGCGCGGAGGGCGGCAGGCCGTCCGCTTCCTCCAATTCGAGCGACGCGAACGGCAGGATGAACAACTGCGCGATCCGCATCCCCTCTTCCACGATGAAGTCCTGGCCCGAGAAGTTCTTCATCTCGATCTTCACTTCGCCCCGGTAATCCGGATCGATCCAGCCGGCCCCGACCTCGATGTTCTGCCGCGTGGAGAGGCCCGACCGCGACCCGATCCGCCCGACGTGGCCGGGCGGCAGGCTGACGGCAATGCCCGTCCCCACCAGCGCATGGCCGATCTCGATCCGCCCGTCGCGCACGGCGGACGCCGGCACGACGGCCGGCTCGCTCGCGAACAAATCGTAGCCGGCCGCGCCCTGCGAGGCCTTCACGGGCAGCTTGGCTTTGGGAGAAAGCCGGGCGACCTTCACGGGCGGATGCCGGAGCGATCAAGGGTGACGATGCCCTTCTGCGTGGCGACAATGACGATGTCGGCGCGCCCGACGAAGAGGCCCGCACAGACGACGCCTGGCGTCTTCTCCAGCTCGGTTTCCAGTCGGCCCGGGTCCTCGATCTTCGGAAACAAGAGATCGAGAATGAGATTCCCCGCCTCCGTGGTAAAGAGTGCGCCGTCCCTCATCCGGGGCGCCGCCCGGCAGCCGAACTTCTCCAGCTTCTTCATGACTGTGCCCCAGCCGAAGTGCACGACCTCAACCGGCAGGGGAAACGTCCCGCCCAGCACCGGCACCCGTTTGGTCTCGTCCACCATGACCACGAACTTCGCCGCGGCCGATGCCACGATCTTTTCTTTCAGCAAGGCGCCGCCGCCGCCCTTGATGAGGTTTAGTTTCTGGTCCACCTGATCCGCGCCGTCTAGCGCGACGTCCACGGCCCACTCGCCGTCGTCGGCCAGCAGGGGAATGCCGGCCTGCATCGCCAGCCGCGCCGTCTCCAAAGAAGTCGGAACGCCGCGGATGCGGAGGCCGCCCTTGACCCGCTCGGCGAGCCTGGCCACGACGTGGCGGAACGTCGAGCCGGTCCCCAGGCCGACGACCTGCCCATCCTTGACGTACTCCACCGCCGCGTCGGCCGCCATCTTCTTCAGCGCGTCCTGATCTTTCACCGTTTCCCCTTGCGCGCAGCAGCCGCGGGCTTTTTAAACGTCGTGATCTCCGCCCAGACCCGCAGCATCTCGGCGACGGTCCAGGCCTGCGCGATGCACCCGCGCGGCGCGAACGGCGGATCGCCGTCGAAAATCTCGCTCATGGTCCCGAGACCGCGCATCCGCAGGTGCCCGCTCATCGGCTCTAGGAACGACCGCGCGAGAACCGGGTCCTGATAGACCTTGAGATGCGCCGTCACGAAGGGGCCGAGCAGCCACCCCCACACGGTACCCTGGTGATAGACCGCGTCCCGGCTGCGCTGGTCCCTTCCGTACTGTCCCGCGTACCGAGGATGATCCGGCGTCAGGCTGCGGAGTCCATGCGACGTCACGAGATGGCGCGCGCAGACGTCCACGATGGCTTTCCGCTGCGCCGACCCGAGCGGGCTCTCGGGAAGCGAGACCGCGAAGATCTGGTTGGGACGCAGCGACGGGTCGTCCCCGTCCGGCCCGTCCAACACGTCATAGCAATAGCCCAGCGATTCATTCCAGTATTGGGCGAACCCCGCCGCCGCGCGCGCGGCCAGGTCGCCGTATTCGCCGGAAGGTTTTTTCGCGATGCGGGCCAGCGCCGCCATGGCGCGCAGCGCATTGTACCAGAGCGCATTGACCTCCACCGGCTTGCCGATGCGCGGCGTGACGACCCAGCCTTCGACCTTGGCGTCCATCCACGTAAGCTGCACGCCCTCCTCGCCGGCCCGCAGGAGCCCGTCGGCGTGATCCAGCCGGATGCCGTAGCGCGTGCCGCGCCGGTGCCAGTCCACGATCTCGGCCAGCACGGGGAAGAGCTCGCGCACGAGACGGTCGTCGCCGGTCGCCGCGTGATAGGCGCGGATCGCCTCCACGTACCAGAGCGTGGCGTCCACGGTGTTGTATTCGGGCGTCGCGCCGGCGTCTGGAAACCGGTTGGGCAGCATGCCCCGATCCACGAAGCGGGCGAAGGTTTTCAAGATCTGCCGCGCGATGGCGGGCCGCCCCGTCGTCAGGGTGAGCCCCGGCAGCGCGATCATCGTATCGCGGCCCCAGTCGCCGAACCAGTGGTAGCCGGCGATCACCGACCGGCCGTTGGGGTCATCCGGCGAAGGGCGGTCCACGATGAATTGATCGGCGGCCAGGAGCGTCTGCCCGACCCACGGCGGGACCTGCTTCGCGAGGGTGGGATGCGCCCTGGCGAAGACTCCGGCAAGATTCCGTTCATGCCGCCTGCGCCGCTCCAGGGCCTTTGCTCCATCGAGCGAGGCGTTCGCATCGGTGCTGAGGACGATGGTGAGCGGCTTGCCTTCTTCGACCGCGGCATGGATCGTCCCGACCTGTAGATGGTCCTCGCGGTCATCCAACCCGCGCGCGCGCTCCACGGCGAGATCAAAACCCACGTGCCAGTCATGCGCCGCTTCGCTCTTGCCCCGATCGGACAGCAGATAGAATGGGACGGCGCCGTCGTAGGCGGTCACGGCCAGCCCGCGCTCCACAGACTCGATGCGCATCCGCCAGCCGTTTCCGCGCGTGCTGCCGTGGTAATCGCGGTAGTTGCCCAGCGCCTTGACGGCCAAAGAGACGGGACCAGTGCCCCGTATCAGATCGTAGCGGACGCAGGTGGTGTTGGCGCCTTGCTCCATCCAGACGCGCTTCTCCAGGAGCGCATCCGCCAGGGCATAGGTCCAGGTCGGAACCGTCCCCTCCAACCGGAACCGTTCGAGATACCGGTAGCCGCAAGGCGTGACCGCTCCCCCGTGCCAGCGGTTCGCAAACAATTCGAACCGGCGGCCGCCGTATTCTGCAGTCTCATCCAGCTTGGCGACCAGGAGCGTGCGGCCGACCGGAGGCGTCAGGGCTGCGACGAGCATACCGTGATAGCGGCGCGTGAGCAGACCGGCGACCGTGCCGGAGGCGTATCCGCCGAGGCCATTGGTGACGAGCCATTCGCGCGCCTCGGCCTGATGCAGATCCCCGCAGAGGTCGCGTCCGAAGTCGATGAGGGAGTCCACGCTGTTCACAGATGACCGGCGGTCAGTATCCTATATTCAGCACACGCTTTCAACACAGGTTTACTTGCCACAGGCGAGGTTGCTACAATGCGCTCCGCGACGGCATTGTTTGGAGAACGCGGCACCGTGCAGATTCCGACCTCACTCACGAAAACGTTCAATGCGGCCCTGAACGAACTGGGCTCCGACATGGCCCTGATCGCGCTGAAGGAGGACGGGTTCGGTCCGTACCTCTCCCAGTCGACTCGCGGCTTTTCGCCCCGCGAGGTCCAGGCCGTGGTCAAGGCGCTGTCGGTTCCGGAGGTCGGGTTCGACGGCGCCGCGGGCAACGGCGAGGCCCGCCCCAAAACCGTGCGCATCCGGATGACGGCCCCCGCCCACCGCTCGCTCCTGGGAGTTCCCCTGAGACTGTCCCGGCGGGTCTGCGGCGCGCTGGTGGTCGGGCGAAAAGACAACGTCTCCTTTAACGAAAAAGACCGGCGCCATCTTGGGGAAGCGGCCGAAGAGCTCGAGGCGGCGTTGGCCAAGGCCGGTCTCCTCGCCGCCGGGTCTCCGGCGCCCGCGCCGGTTTCATCGGCAGGACCCGCCTCGCAGATCGGAGACGCGGGGCTCGAATCGCTGTTCGCCCAGATCCGGTCGCTGGTTCCGTATGATCGCGCACTCCTCACGCGGTACGATCCCCATACCAAGACCCTGGCGACGCTCCTGTCGCACGCGGCCGGCCGCTGCGAGTGGCGGGAGGGACAGATCCTGACGCTGGACGGCTCCGCCGCGGGCTGGGTGATCCGGCACAAGAAACCCAGGATGGACCGTGACCTGGCCTCCACCCAAGGCCGATTCGTGGATTACAAGGAGCTGTACAAGGACAAGTTCAAGACGGCGCTGGGCCTCCCCCTGCGGAAGGGACAGGACTTCATCGGCACCCTCGTGCTGGGATCGAAAACGCCGGACGTCTACAACGCCGACATGGCGCGGGCCGCCGCGCCCCAAGTGGACCAACTGGCCGCGATGCTCCCCACGTTGGGGCCGCGCTCAGGAAGCATCGCGCCCGCCGAGACGACCGGCGCTCCGAGCGCCGGCGAAGGCGCCGCTTTCATGCCCTCCCATGACGCCGAGGAGGCCAGGGAGCTGATGATCCGCCACGCGCGGCAGGGCGCAATCCGCGAAGTGACGACGTTCCTCGAGCAGGAAATCCAGCGGCCCCTCACGAAAACGCGCATGGAAATGGAGTCGGCCCTGCAGGAACCGCCGTCGCACGGGCAGGCCGCCGGGGACATCCTCCAGCGGGTCGAAAAAGCCTCCCTGGAGCTCACGCGGATCGAGGCCATCCTCAATGAGGTCCTCGACTTCGCCAAGCCGCTGGACCTGCACCCGCGCGTCGTCCGGGTCCCGGAGGTCCTCGAGAGCGCGCTCGCGGTGATCACTGGCGACCTGGAAAAGAACGCCATCACGGTGAGCAGACAATTCTCCGACATCCTGCCGCCCATCAAGGCGGATGAGGGCAAGCTCCAACAGGTGTTCCTGAGCATTTTCAAGAACGCCCTGGAAGCCATGGCGCCCCGCGGCCGTATCCATCTCCAGGCAGCGCCTCACAAAGGCGTGCGCGGGCGGCACGAGGTGGCCATCACGATCCAGAACGACGGCGCCCCGATTCCCACCGAGCACATCGGCAAGATCTTCGAGCCGGGGTTCACCACCAAGGCGGCGGGCACCGGGCTCGGCCTGGCGTCGGTCAAAAAGATCATCGAAGAGCACCGCGGCCAGATCTCGATCGCCAGCGGCCCGGAGCAGGGCACGGCCGTGATCATCAGGCTGCCGGCGCATGCCGCCGCCCGCCACCAGCGCGGGCGGGGACGCCGCCGCCCCCGCCCTTCGTAGCCCCTTGACAGCCCGTGGGGAATGCGGTATCGTCGCCTCCGGCTTTGCTCGACCCCCTAATTTTCGGGTCATTATTGAAAACCGGTTTTCATCCATAAGGAGGGTCCGATGAAACGCTGGCTGCTCGCCATCACAGTGGTGTCAGGATTCAGGTTTCTGTCCTCTTCGGCGTTCGCCAACCCGGCCCTACTGAAGAAGCCCGACGGCTACCCGGATGAGACGAAGAAAGCCACAACCGGCGTCGGCGAAGCCGCCAAGCTCAAGGCCGCGGAAGACGCCCCGAAGGTTCTGAAGAAACAGAGTGACGCGGCCGGAACCTCTGCCGACCGCGCCGGCAACGTCGCCACGGACGATCCGCGTCAGCGGAAACACCCCGGCTATCCTGAGCACGGCGTGACCGAAGGCCACATCAAGAACGCCACCAAGGTCAACGCCGATCCCAAGTAAGCACGCCGGCCGATACGGCTTCGCCTGCAGGGGGAGGGTTCGCAAGAGCCCTCCCCTTTTTATTGACCAGCATCGCTGACCGGGAATACGGCCCGCGGCATGGGACTCATTGTTCGCACCTTCACGACGTGGCGGATGGCCGTCATTCTGCTGTTGGGATTCTCTTCGGGGATCCCGCTGGCGCTGACCGGCTCGACCCTGCAGGCGTGGATGAAGTCCGAACACGTCGATCTCACGGTCATCGGGCTGTTCTCCCTGGTCGGGCTGCCGTACGTCCTGAAGTTCCTCTGGGCGCCGTTGATGGACCGCTACATCCCGCCGTTCCTGGGACGCCGCCTCGGATGGATCCTGGTCGCGCAAGTGGCGCTCGTGGCCGCCATTGCGGCCATGGCGTTCGCCAGCCCCGCCGCGTTGCCGGTCGCCACGGCCGCGATCGCCGTCCTGATCGCATTCTTCAGCGCGAGCCAGGACATCGTCGTGGACGCTTATCGGACCGACCTGGTTGAGAAGGAAGATGTCGGGCCCGCCGCGTCGCTCTATATCACAGGCTACCGGATCGCGCTGCTGGTGTCCGGGGCGCTGGCGCTGATCCTCGCGGACCATTTGCCCTGGCGCGCCGTCTACCTCTTGATGGCAGGGACGATGGGCATCGGCATCCTGGCCACGTTGTTCGCCCCCGAACCGAAGATCCCCGGCACGCCCCCGCAAAGCATCGCGGAAGCCGTGACTTTTCCGTTCGCGGAATATTTTCAGCGAAAAGGCGCGGCGGAAATGCTCGCCTTCATCGTCCTGTATAAACTCGACGTCGTTATTGCCATGGCGATGACGACTCCGTTCCTGCTGGAAATCGGTTTCACCAAAACCGACATCGGCGCGGTCACGAAGGGCTTCGGGCTGGTCGCCACGTTGCTGGGCACGCTGGCGGGCGGCGCGTGGATGGTCCGTCTCGGGATGAAGTGCTCGCTGTGGGTCTTCGGCGTCAGCCAGGGGATTTCCGGATTCTCGTTCATGGCGCTGGCGCACCTCGGCCACCACTATCCCATGCTGGTCGCGGCCATTGCCGCCGAAAATTTCTGCAGCGGGATGGGCACCGCCGCGTTCACCGCGTTTCTCATGACGCTCTGCGACAAGCGGTTCTCCGCCACCCAGTATGCCCTGCTGACTAGCATGATGGGATTGAGCCGGGTGATCGGCGGCGCGCCGACCGGCTATCTTGCCCAAGCGGTGGGCTGGGAATCCTACTTTTTCATCAGCGTCCTGGCCATGATTCCCGGGCTGCTGTTACTCACCCGCTATTCCAAATGGTCGCTCCCCAACCGGTGAAATAAGCGACGTATCTGTTCAAACTTTGCCGGCGTAGTCATGGACCTCCGTCCGGACTTGATTCGAACGCGCGGCATGGTATACGGTATATTTCGTCAACTCGTCTGACGAACCGGAGATTTCGGCATGAGGCGTTTCACCGTCACCGACATCATGGAGGGCAACGGCCAGCCCCACCCGTCCTTTACCCATACCGCGACATACCCGGTCCTTGAAGTGCTTCTGCCGGGACCGGGCAACCTGCCGGGATTCCTCGTGGCCGACGACCAAGGCCGCTTCCACCTCATCCGGATGGACCACTGCCGGCTCGGAAAAATCGAGGCCTTCTGACCCATGTCCCTCGCCGCGCCGGAGGAACTTGGCAGGGAACTGTCCGAGTTGGCCTTCGGCATCATCGAACAGGACTGGCTGAAGGAGCACCTCGGCAAGACCGTGGACGTGAAGAGCCTCGACCCGATGCAGACCAATGCCGCCGAGTGGGAGCTCACCTATCTGATCCTGTTCGCCATCACGAGCGGGTGCGGGACGTTTTCCGCGACCGACCGGGACCGGACCACCGCCGCGCTCAAGGCCTTCCACACCGCGTTCCTGAAACAGATCGCGGAGCAGGCGGGGCAGGACGTCGCCGCCGCCCACGAGAAAAACCTCGTGCCCCGCTACCGGCTGTACGGCCAGACCATCGAGGGCGAAGGCACCACGCATCCATATAGCAGCCGGTACACGCGCCTGGGAGAAGCCGCCGCGATCCAGATTCTGGGCAAGCCGATCGAGGATCCGCCGACCGCCGACATCTTCCGCGAGACGATCAAAGTCATCTTCACCGAGGTGCGCGAAGCGGCCATCAAGGTGCTGCGGTACCGGCAGCAGGTCGCGCACACGCAGGGAGAAGCCTGAGGATGGACTTCGACATCGGCTCCAATCAGTACCGGAACGCGGACAGCGGCATCGAGATCGACGGGATGGCCACGCTCTCGTTCGAGCACAATCGCCGCTACAACGAGATGATGCTGCGGGGGCTCATCTTCGATCAGCGGGGGACGCTGGTGGCCAAGATCGCGGAGAACAGTCTCGCCGTGAATCTCCAGGGAGAGTTCGAGATGCGCTCCGAGCCCCGGGTGGTGAAGCTGCTCCGCCGCGAGACCGAGGACGTCCTGCTGGAAGTGAAATTCCTGGACGGCAACCGCGTCCAGATCCACAAGGCCAAGCTCTACACCGGCAAAGGCAAGCCCTTCGAGGTCACGCCGACTCTCTGGAAGCTCAAGGACGAGACGCACACCGGGGAAAACGTCGACTGCGAAGGGAAACCCGTTTCGCTGAAATAAATCTGTCCCGCTTTAACTTGTTTTTCCGTCTTGATACGCTAGGGTATCCTGCGCCCTGGCACCATGAATTCGTGCCCGGTTATTTCTGAGGATATCTCGTCTATGAATTGGACGGGCGCTGTGGCAATGAACTCTGACAAAAGCCAGTTATGCCGACTGTTGAAGTGTTTAACCAGAATTGTCGGCTGATATCTCGCAAGCTCGCTCAATCTATGCATCGCCCACAGCGTTAGCGATAACGAACTCCTGTCAATCAGGTCCTGAACGCCAAAAGTGCGCTTGATATACCATAATCGATTCGGCCCGTAGATGTAGAACAGCTCTCTCCGAAGTTTTCTGTGATACTCTTTCAATGCTTCCAAATTTTGTGAAACGGCTGTCTTTCCCTTCCAGCGGAATCGCCTCTTTTTTCTGATGACAAATGCGTCCTTGACGCCATTATCTTTCTCAAAGCTTCTCGAGAGCTTCTTGAGAGTGAATGTGTTTTTGTACCTAGGATCAGTTATGTCTGCGCAGAACCAGCTCTCATCGGAACCTTGCTTCCTCACAAACCGTGCATTAGCTAGAGGGATGAATATATCTGGTTGAGACTGAAATGTGAGGTTATACGCGCGATGTATGTACACTAGGTTGTATAGGATGTCCTTCAAGCAAAAGGAATCAGGCTGAGCTGATTCTTTCAAATATCCACATAAAGCCGGAGCGACTCCACCGCCTTTCAATTCTACAATCTCGTCCTGAAGTGAGGCCTTTTTCTGGGATGATGATGAACGGCCATCGAGACCATGAGTCTCAGAAAAACTTGATTGATTCACTATCAGGAGTGTTTTTACTGCGTTTAGGAAACAGTAGTACGCATTTAAAGGGGAAGAGGTCTTAGGTAGCTGCTTGGACGCCAAATAAAAATCTCGTGCCTGTTCCCAGTAAAATACAGCATCTGTCCTCTGCCTCCTCTTCAACCATAAGTCCACATAGTCCCAAGTATCTGTGACTAAGACCGTTCGACTTGTAAAGTCAGGATTAATGGCTGACTTATGAACTGAAATATGCTTCCCTTTAATGCGAATTGCTGTGAATCCCATCGAACGATCAGCCCCATGGAACTCGGCCGCATCATTTACGGCCATTTTGAAGGGAAATGTTATGAAAGATTTCTTTTTTCGCCCGCTGGAGCGTACACTGAATTCACGGAAAAATCTATCGGCACTGTGAACGGGTGGCGCTGATGTCGCCGGAGACGGAGGGGTGGCGGCGGGTGCAGGGCTCCCGCCGCGCGCAGCTTCTCGGAGCACGGCGGGATGCCAAGCCGACAGGACCCCACAGCCGCAGGCGACAGATCGAATACGGGGTCAGGCACATTTTCTCGGAGGAAAATGAGCCAGACCCCCAACCGCCTCACTTGGCGCTTTGGGCGCAGCGGAAGCCGATGAAGGCGTTGCGCGTGTCCGGCGGGAGCTTGGACGTGCGGCCGGCCGCCATGAGATACACCGGCATGTCGGACCAGGACCCGCCCCGCACCATCTTATACTGGCCGTTGCGCGGCCCCTGCGGGTTTTTCTCGGGACTCTCCCGATAGTATTCGCCGTCGTACCAGTCCTGCACCCACTCCGCCACGTTTCCCCCCAGATCGAACGCGCCGTAGGGCCCGACGCCTTCGGGATAGCTGCCGACCGGCTTGAGGATGTCGTAGGAGAATTTCGTCATCTGCCCGAAGAGCGCGATCGCGGGCTGCGGCCGCTTGTCCCCCCAGGGAAACCGCCGCTCGGCCGTGCCGCGCGCCGCCTTTTCCCACTCCGCCTCGGTGGGCAGCCGCCGCCCGCTGATCCGGCAGTAGGCGTCGGCGTCGGCCCAGCTCACCCCGATGACCGGACGAGTCGCGTGCTCGGGGAACTTCACCATGCTCCAGTTGAGCGGCTTCTGCCACCCCGCGAACTCCAGGAATTTCGCGTACCGCTCCGTCGTGACCTCGTACTTGTCGAGATAGTACGCGTCCAGATAGACCTTGTGGCGCGGCTGCTCGTCATCCAGCCCCTCGCCTTCCGACAGCCCCATCCAGAATTCTCCGGCCGGCACCAGGACCATGGCCGCCCCGTCTTTGGCGGCGATCTCCTGGGGTGCGTCGGACGGCTGGGCCGCGGCGAGCGACACCCCCGCCGCCAGCAGAACCGCACTCGCCACTGCCGCTGGTGACGTGTTCATCGCCGTCCGAGTGTACCATAGGCATCGCTTGACTTCATTCCGCCCCGAACCTATATTGGCCTGACCTCATGCCCACCAGCCCCGAACGAGCCGTCACGTAATCCGCGGTGCGCTTCCCGCTCCCATCCAGGAGAAACGCCGGGCGCTTCTGCATGGCCGCTGTCCTGGCGGCCGGCATTCTGCTCTCCACGCACGCCTTCGCCCAGGCTCCCCCTGTTCCCCTTTCATCCAAGATCGAGGAGCAGGCCAGGAACCGGATGGATGCCGCGAAGAAGCTGAAGGACGCCGGCCAGCTGGAGCCGGCGGTTGAAGCCCTCCAGCAGTTGATCGCCGACACGCCCCAGAGCACGCAGGTGCCCGAGGCCTACTGGCTGCTGGGGCAGATTCTCGCCACGCTGAAAAAACCGGACGAGGCCGGCCCCTATTTCCAGCGCCTCCTGGAAGAATACCCGGAATCGGAACTGGCTCCCCAGACGCGCCTCGCCCTCGCGTCCGCGCTGCTTGCGACCGGACAACCCGACGCGGCGCTTCCCTTGCTGCTGGCGGCCAAGACCCAGACCACGGACCGGGCCGTGCTGTTGACGATCCACCAGCAACTCGAAGAGGCGTATCTCAACAAGCAGGACCACGTGCGCGCGTTGGAGGCGGCCGTCGAGGCCGCCAAGCTGTCCTCCGCGGAGGAGCGCGGGAAAATCGAAGGCCGCGTGCGCAACCTCATCAGGACCAAACTCCTAGAAAAAGACCTCCGGCGCATCGCGGAGAAGTACGCCCGCTCGTTCCCGGCCGACGCGGCGCTCCTGCGTCTGCTCGAGCTGTACGCGGCCTCCGGCGAGGACCACAAGGCCGACCGCGCGGCCCGGGAGTTCCTGGGACAATTCTCCCAGCACGAGAAAGCTGAAAGTGTCACCGCCGCACTCATCGCGCAACGGAAGAAACTCCGGGACAAGACCTACCGCATCGGCGCCCTGCTCCCACTCTCGGGGCAACTGGGCCCCTACGGCACCGACGTGCTGAACGGCGTCCGCATCGCCCTGGAGATCGTCACCGAGGCGGTCCCGTCCCTGTCGATCGGCCTCGTGGCGAAGGACACGGAGGGCGACGCGAAGCAGCTGGCGCGCGAGCTCGAAGATCTGCTCAAGGACTACCAGCCGGTCGCCGTGATCGGCCCGCTGCTGAGCCGCGAAGTGAAAGCCGTCGCGCCGGCCGCGGAGACGAGCGAAGTGGTCTTCGTCACGCCGACGGCGACCGTGCAGGACGTGCAGCGGTTCGGGCGCTACCTGTTCAACGCGGCCGTCAACAGCCGCGCCCTGGTCCGGGACCTGGCCGCCTACGCGACCGGCCCGCTGGGCTGGAAGCGCTTCTGCATCCTCGCCTCCAGGGACGCCTACGGCACGGAGATGGCCCAGGCCTTCACGGAGGAAGTCCGCCGCCTGGGAGGGGAACTCATCGCCTCCGAAACCTACGGGCCCGACGACACCGATTTCGGCCCGCCCATCAAGCGGATCAAGGACGTGGACCTCAGGCGCGACGGCAAACTCGAAAAGATCGAGCCCGCTCCGACCCAGAAGAAGACCGGCAAAGACAACAAAGTCTATGTGCCCGGCTTCGACGCAATCTTTCTGCCCGGCGACGCCGAGAGGGTCGGGTTGATCGCGGGCCAGTTCCGGTTCTACGCGGCGTCCGTCGGCATGCTGGGCACCAACGGCATGAACTCACCGGAGCTGATCCGCCTCGACCCCCACGGGGTCGAAGGCGCCGTCTTCGCCGACAGTTTTTCCATGGACAGTCCCGACCCCGCCGTGCGAAACTTCGTCGAACGCTACGTCAAGCGCTTTCAGCAGCCCCCGTCTTCATTCGCAGCGCAGGCCTTCGAGGCCGCCAAGCTGGTTCTGGATGCTATACTGAAGGGAGCGACCACGGGCCGGGCCGTGCGGGAGAGTCTGAAGAACGTGAAGAACGCGCCCGGTCTCGTCGGCCCGCTGACCATGACACCGGCGGGCAGCCTGGAGCGGCGCTACGCGATCATCCAGGTGAAGAACGGCAAGTTCGTATCGGTGACCGACGCGCGATGAACAGCATCAGTCAGACGCTTCATACGCTCTCCTACGTGGCGCTGCCGCTCATCTTCGCCATGGTGTTCCACGAGTACGCCCACGGGTGGGTCGCGAACCATTACGGCGACCCGACGGCGCGCATGGAGGGGCGGCTGACGCTCGACCCCCGAGCCCACATCGATCCCTTCGGGACGGTCCTGCTCCCGCTGCTGTGCCTCTTTTTTTCGCCCGGGTTTTTCATCGGCTACGCCAGACCCGTGCCGGTCAATCCCTGGAACCTGCGCGATCCCCGCCGCGACATGGCCCTCGTGGCCGCCGCCGGGCCCGGCATGAACCTGCTTCTGGCCATCATCAGCGCCATCGCCCTGAGCGTCATCTTCGCCATCGATCCGTCGGCCGTCAATGCGTTGCGGGAGTCCGGCATGCGGCGGGACCTGCTGGGCATGATCCTGGCGCCTCTCGTCTGGATGTGCATTTTTTCGGTGCAGATCAACCTGGTGCTGATGGTCTTCAACCTGATTCCCATCCCGCCGCTCGACGGCGGCCGCATCCTCGTCAGCCTCCTGCCCCCGCGGCAGGCCGAGACGCTCAGCCGTCTGGAACCCTACGGGATGCTGATCATCTTCTTTTTGGTGATGGTGGACCCGCAGGTCCACCTGGTCGGAAGCCTGATGGGGCCTTTGATCAATACGCTGACGACCACAATCCTCTCGACCTTCGCGTCCTAGTATGAAGAAGCGCGTTCTCAGCGGAATGCAGCCGAGCGGCCTCTTGCACCTGGGCAACCTGTTCGGGGCGCTCGACAACTTCAAGCGGCTCCAGGCCGACCACGAGTGCTTCTATTTCGTCGCCGACTGGCACGCCCTCTCGACCAACTACGAGGACACGAGCCGCATCCGGGAATATACGCGTGCGGTCCTCATCGACTGGCTTGCCGCGGGGCTCGACCCGGAGCGTTCCACCCTCTTCATCCAGTCGCGTGTGCCGGAGCACGCGATCTTACATCTGCTGCTCTCCATGATCACGCCGGTGCCCTGGCTGGAGCGGAACCCGACGTACAAGGAGAAACAGGAGAACCTCGAGGGGCGCGATCTCTCGACGTACGGCTTTCTCGGCTACCCCGTCCTGCAGACCGCGGACATTCTGCTCTACAAGGGCGATCTCGTGCCGGTGGGCGTAGACCAGCTCCCGCACCTGGAACTGTCCCGGGAGATCGCCCGGCGGTTCAACCAGCTCTACAAGCCGGTCTTCCCCGAGCCGCAGGCCCTGCTGACGGAGATTCCCAAGGTGCCCGGCACGGACGGCCGCAAGATGAGCAAGAGCTACAACAACACGATCGACCTGTCCGATTCTGAAGCGACGCTGCGCGCCAAGCTCAAGACGATGGTGACCGATCCCGCCCGCATCCGGCGGACCGACAAGGGCAACCCCGACGTGTGCCCGGTCTTCACCCTCCACAAGTCCGTTTCGGCCCGGCCGGTCATCGACCAGGTCAACCGGGAATGCCGGACCGCCGCCATCGGCTGCATCGACTGCAAGAAACTGCTGGCGGACGGGCTGGTGACGCTGCTCACGCCGACCTGGGAAAAGCGCCGCGAGTTCGTGCAGAAGCCAAAGCGCGTGGACGAGGTCATTGCCGCGGGCACCAAGAAAGCCGGCGCCGTCGCCGCACAAACCATCTCGGAAGTCAGCGAGGCGATGCGGATCGGATGAGGACGTTCCTGCTTGCACTCGGGGCGATGAGCGCGTGGCTCCTCGCGACCGTCCCCGCGCAGGCCGACGAGCCGCTCTGGCTGTGCCACCGGCAGGACGGATCGGAAGTCTATACGACCGCCCCCGGGGTGCTGAAGGACTGCCAGCAGTACACGCCGCCGGTCGGCATCACGCAGGCGCCGGACTTCGACAAGGACCGCACTTCCAGGGACCAGCCGGGCAGGTCCTACGAGAAGTTTCCCCCAAGGGAGCGCGGCTCGGAAGAGAAGCCGAAGCCCAAAGGCGAGATCGAGTTCGAACAGTTCCGCATGCTCGACACGGGCATGACCGAGGCGGAGATCATCACCCGGGTCGGCAACCCCAAGCATGTCTTCCGCTTCGGCCGCAATATCGAGCGCTGGGTCTATTCGACTCCGGACGAGTGGCTCATCGAGGTCACCTTCCTCAGCGGCCGCGTTTCCAACATCGACTGGTACCGGCCGCGGCCGTGAAGAGACGGCGGGCGTTCTCTCTTGTGGGAGCTGTACTTATCGCAATGCTTCCCGGTCAGCACGAGGCACTTTCAAAAAGCAGCGCCATGGATCTGAAAAGCTCGGGTTTCGAGGCCGGTGGGATGATTCCCCCAAAGTACACGTGCGATGGGCCGGACGTATCCCCGCCCCTGAGCTGGTCCGACGTCCCGGCCGGGGCCAAGAGTCTGGCGCTCATTGCCGACGACCCGGACGCGCCGATGGGCACGTGGGTGCACTGGGTGGCGTGGAACATCCCGGCGGCGGCGCGCGCCCTCGAGGAAGACACGCCGAAGCGGGACACACTCCCGAACGGGATAAAGCAGGGCACCACGGACTTTCGCAGCCTCGGTTATGGAGGCCCCTGCCCGCCCTCGGGCACGCACCGCTACTTCTTCAAGCTGTACGCGCTCGACACCGCCCTGAGCCTGCCGCCGAGCGCGACCAAGAAGGACCTGGAGAACGCGATGCGGGGGCACATCCTCGCGCAGGCCGAGTTGATGGGGAAGTACGCCCGGAAATAGAATAGGTGAATCGTTCTTCAACCGTGAACGGAGGAGGCCCCTCATGAAAACCTTCGCTTTGCTCGTCGCGAGCCTGTTCTTCCTCGCCGGCTGCACGATGGGAACGCTCTATTACCACGAACGGTCCGACGGCGCCCGCTATTACCAGACCAGGAGCGGCCAGGTGGTCGTGGTGGACAAGGACGGTCTGGTGACCCAGGCGCCGGGCTTGAAGGCGCGGGCCTATGTGACGCGGCTCCCGAAGAAGGGCGATGA
>JACXTT010002795.1_pt1 | contig 27366 bp, 22 predicted proteins | sample 9270951 | NCBI WGS metagenome assembly JACXTT01 (sample SAMN15532306, study PRJNA645909) | rock metagenome | isolation source: weathered quartz diorite | place: Puerto Rico | collected 2017-06-21 | reverse complement strand
AGCAGGCGTGGCTCACCCTCGGCCTCGGTCTTGCGACGCAGGTAGCCGACGTACACCTCGAGGCTGTTCGCGGTGGTCGGGAAGTCGAAGCCCCAGACCTCCTCGAGGATGAAGGAGCGCTCGAGCACCCGACGTGGGCGGCGCAGGAAGAGCTCCAGGAGCGAGAACTCGGTGCGCGTCAGGGTCATCGACCGGGCGGCGCGCTTCACCTCGCGCGAGGCCAGGTCCATCGTCAGGTCCGCGAACTCGAGGTGCTCGTCGGGGTCGACGACATCGGTGCTCACCCGCCGCAGCAGGGCCCGCAACCGGGCCAGCAGCTCGTCGAGCGAGAACGGCTTCGCGAGGTAGTCGTCGGCCCCGGCGTCCAGGCCCTCGACGCGGTCACCCACGGCGTCACGCGCGGTCAGCACCAGGATCGGGACGTGGTTGCCCACCGACCGCAGCGCGCGAGTGGTCTCGATGCCGTCGAGGCGCGGCATCATCACGTCCATGATGATCGCGTCCGGGCTGATCGTGCTGATGCCGGCCAGCGCCTCGGCGCCGTCCTGGGCCAGCGAGACCGAGTAGCCGTTGAACTCGAGCGAACGGCGCAGGGACTCACGGACGGCTCGGTCGTCGTCGACGACGAGGACGTGCGGCTTGGCTTCTGGACTCACGGTCCAAGAGTGCCATCTGGCCCTGAACGTGTCCTGAGACTCGAACTGCTGAGTCGCGAGGCGTGGTGCTGGGCAAGGCGGAGGAGGGAAGGCGTCCTTCAGCGGAGCGCCAGCGGAGCGGACGTCGACCGACGACAACGCGGCCCAGGGCCGCGGATCGCGGCTCAGAGGAACTTGCGGGCTGCGTCCCCGGCCAACGTCCCGTACCGGCCGCCGAACATCGCCGCGTGCACCAGCAGCGGGAAGAGCTGGTGCAGCGGTTGCCGCTCCTCCCACCCGTCGGCCAGCGGCGTCTCCTCGGTGTACGCCGCGAGCGCGCGGGCAAGCTGGGGGAGTCCGAAGAGCGCGAGCATCGCCAGGTCGGTCTCGCGGTGACCGCCGTACGCGGCCGGGTCGACCAGGACGCCGGACCGCTCGGCGTTCCAGACCAGGTTGCCGGACCACAGGTCGCCGTGCAGCCGTGCCGGCGGTTCGTCGGGACCGGCGAGCTCGACGATCCGGTGCATCACGGCATCGACGGCTGCGGCATCGTCGGGTGCGACGTGGCCGCGGTCCACGCCGAGCCGCAGGTAGGGGAGCACCCGGCGTACCGCGAAGAACTCGGGCCAGGTCGGAGCGGCGCGGTTCGGCAGCGGCAGCGAACCGATGAACCCGTCCTCGTCGGCACCGAAGGCCGGCGCGCCGCTCGCGTGCAGCCGGGCCAGCATCCGGCCGAGCTCGGCGGCGGCTTCCGGCGTCGGGCGCACCGGTTCGACCCAGCCCAGGATCAGGCAGTCGGCCTGCACGCCGAGCACCTCGGCCACTGCGGCGACGCCGGGCTCGGCGAGCCAGCGCAACCCGCGGGCCTCGGCCTCGAAGAAGCCCTCAGGGGCGTGCGACCTGGTCTTCATCAGTGCCGAGCGGCCGTCGGAGAGCCGCAACCGGGTGGCCGTGCAGGTGTCGCCGCCCGCGACCGGCGAGGTCGACACGACGGCCGAACCGAGCAGCTGCTCGGCTCGTTCCGCGAGCGTCCGCATCCGGGCCATGGACCATAGTGACCCTCAGCGTGGACCCTGACCAGACCCCTCGAGGGCGGTGACGAGCGCACGACTGGTGCGTTCGATGATGCTCAGGACCTCGGCGAAGCCGTCCGCGCCGCCGTACCAGGGATCCGGTACGTCGGGAACCTCACCGTCGCCGACCACCGGGTCGTAGCTGCGGAACAGCCGGACCCGGTCGTGCCGATCGGCGGGCAGCACGTCGAGCACGTCGGCCAGGTTCTGCCGGTCCATCACCAGGATCAGGTCGCAGTCGAACCAGGACGGGCCGAACTGCCGGGCCCGGTGCCGGCTCGGGTCGTACCCGGCAGCCGCGAGCACGGCGGCAGAACGCCGGTCCATCGGCTCACCGACGTGCCAGCCGGCGGTGCCGCAGCTCTCGGCGACCACGTCCAGCCCGGTCTCGGCGAGCAGCGCGTTCAGCACCACGTCCGCGGTCGGCGACCGGCAGATGTTGCCCAGGCAGACCAGCGCGATCCGGGAGGTCACTCGCCGTCGGGCAGGACCGCCGTCGCGATCATCGAGGCGATCGAGATCACGATGCCGCCCCACACCGCGGTCCAGAACCCGTCGACGTGGAAGTGCAGGCCGACGTCGCCGGAGACCTTGCTGGTGAGCAGCAGCATCAGTGCGTTGGTCACGAACAGGGCCAGTCCGAGGCTGAGGATGATCAGCGGCAGGGCGAGCAGGTTCACCACCGGCCGGACCACCCGGGTGATCAGGCCGAAGATCAGCCCGACGATGAGCAGAGTCTCGATCTTCTGGCCGTCGCTCGTCGCGCCGGCCAGGGTGATGCCCTTGACCAGCCACACGGCGACCCCGAGACCGATGGCGTTGATGACGACCCAGATCACGAACTTCTTCATGAGCTCCACCCTACGCAGATCGAGCGGTCGTTCAGGGCTGACGGACCGACTCCAGCAGCGACTCTTCGGCGCCCGCCAGGTGCTCCACCAATGTCGCGGCTGCCTCGTCGAGGAGGCCGTCCTCGAGCAACCGCAGCAGGTCGCCGTGCGAGTGCGCCTGCTCGACCACGTTGCCCCGGACCCGGTCCAGGTGGGCCAGCGCGAGGCGGATCTCGGCGTACAGGGTCTCGGCCAGCGCGATCAGTCGGGGGGACCCGGTCAGTGCGGTGATCGAGCGGTGGATCTCCAGGTGCGCAGCGGTCAGGTCCTGGGCCGGGGTCCTCTTCGCAGCAAGGCGGTCGAACCTGGCCACGGCCTTCCGTACGGCGTTCCGGTCGGCCTCCGCGGCCTGCGACCACATGGTGATCCCGGCCGACTCGAGCACCAGCCGCGCCCGGCAGATGTCACCGATCCCCTCGGCGGTCAGGGCGTGCACGACGGTGCCCTTGTTGGGAATCCGGTCGACCAGGCCGTCGGCGACCAGGGCGGCGAGGGCCTCGCGGACGGTGGAGCGGGAGACGCCGAGCGACGCCGCCAGCGCGACCTCGCGCAGCGGGGTTCCGGGTTCGAGCTCGCCGTCGAACAAGGCGCCGCGCAGCTCGTCGGCCACCCGGTCCACGATGCTCGTGGGTTCGGAGCTCGTCCGTTCGGTCACGGAATGATTGTCGGACAAAATTTGGACGAAATCGCCCGCGTGCCGCACACTGAGATTGTCGGACAATCGACGGACCTGGGGAGGCGGCATGGAACGCGAATTGGAGTGGGGCCACGACTACCTGATGGTCGAGCCCGACCACTTCCGGGTGGAGTACCTGATAAACCCGTTCATGCACCTCGACGACCAGCCCGACCCGGACGCCACCAAGGCGCAGTGGGATGCCATCGTCGACGCGATCACCGAGGCGGGCGGCACCGTCCGGGTGCTCGACCAGCGCCCGGACGCCCCCGACATGGTCTACGCGATGAACCTCGGGCTGCCGCTGGCGGGCGCTGAGCCGACCGCCGTGGTCTCGCACATGCGCTACCCCGAACGCCGGATGGAGTCGGCCACAGCGACGGAGTGGTTCAAGGCCGAGGGCTTTGCTGTCCGGCACATCGGTGCCGACGGCGTCGGTGCGCACTTCGAGGCCGGCGACGCGTTCGCCTGGCGCGGTGATCTGGTCGTCGGGTACGGGCCGCGCACCGACCGGCTGGCGCTCAAGCACCTGGCCCACGACCTCGACGTGCGGGTGCACGGCTTCCGGATCGTGCACCCCCGGATGTACCACCTCGACCTGGCGTTCTGCCCGCTCGACCAGGACCGGGCGATCGTCTGCCCGGACGCGTTCGCGCCGCAGGACGCCGAGCGGTTGCTGGCACTGGTGCCTGACCCGCTGGTGATCAGCGAGTCGGAGGCGATGACCTTCTGCGCGAACTCGATCGTGATCGGTACGACGGTGCTGATGCCGTCCTGCCCCACCCGGATCCGCACGCAGCTCGAGGCCTGGGGCTTCGAGATCGTGGTCGTCGGGGTGAGCGAGTTCCTCAAGGGCGGTGGCGCGATCCGGTGCCTGACCAACCCGCTGGACGTGACCCTGGGTCGCGACCTGATCACTGGTCGCGGTCAGGTGAAGGCGACCGGCTCAGCGGTCTGACTCGGCCTCGACGCCTGCGCGATGAGGATGCCGGCGACGACCGCGAGGCAGCCGAGGATCGCGACCGTGCCGAGCGACTCGCGGAACCAGGCCCAGCCGAGAGCGGAGACGCCGATCGGCTCCAGCATCGCGATCACGGTGACCGTCGTCGCGCGGACGAACGACAACGCGAACAGCTCGGCGAAGAACGGGACCACCGTGCCGAGGACGACGACCCAGGTCAGCACTGCCCACAGCGGCAGCCGACCGCCATCGAGGTTGCCGAGCAAGGACACGTGGTGACCGAGGTGCCCGGAGAAACCGGTGATCGGCTCGACGAGGTTCAGCGCGATCGTGGCCACGCCGAAGGACCACAGGATCAGCCGCAGCGGGTCGAGCCGCTCCGGGTGCCGGCCGCTGATGGCCGCTTCGCCGATCAGGAAGTAGCCGGCGAAGCAGACCGCGGCCGCCAGCCCGGCGAGCACCCCGAGGCCGTCGAACCGGGCGCCGTGCCAGACCTGCGTCGCGGCGCCGAGACCGAGGACCGCCAGGACCAGGCCCAGCCACAGACCGCGGGTGACCGGTTCCCGCTGGACGAAGCGCGCCCAGAGCGCGACCAGGATGGGCGCCTGGTACTCCAGCAGCAGCGCCATCCCGACGGGGAGCCGGTCGATCGCCACGAAGTAGGTCCACTGGAGCGCCGCGACCCCGATCACGCCGTGGGCCAGGACCAGCGCCAGCAACCGTCCGGACGGAGGGCGCAACGCCGAGCGGCGGAACAGCGCCGCGACCACCAGCAGGATCGCGAACGTCGCGGTCACCCGGATCGTGGTCAGCATCGCCGGCTGCACCCCGGCCCGCAGCGCCACCCGGGAGACACCGGCGTTGATCGTGAAGCAGCTCGCCCCGAGGACCACCAGCCCGACTCCGAGGGCGGGGCGACGCGACGACATCCCCGCACTCTAGAGGTAGGACATATGGTGCACAGATGAGCTCCCCGACCCCGCGCGCGGCGCTCGCAGGCATCCCCGCCTACGTGCCCGGCAAGCCTCCCGCGAGCCGGCCCGGCGTGACGCCGTACAAGCTCTCCTCGAACGAGAACCCGTACCCGCCGCTGCCCGGCGTGCTCGAGGCCGTCGCCAAAGCGGCGCAGTCGATGAACCGCTACCCGGACATGGCCGCGACCGCCCTGCGCGAGGCCCTCGCCGATCGCGCCGGGGTCGGCATCGACCAGGTCGCCACCGGCACCGGGAGCGTGGCGGTGATCTACCACCTGCTGCAGGCGTTCTGCGATCCCGGCGACGAGGTGGTGCACGCGTGGCGGTCCTTCGAGGCCTACCCGATCGGCATCACCGCCCTGGGCGCTACCTCGGTCGCGGTCCCGGTCACCCACGATGGTCGCCACGACCTGGGGGCGATGGCCGCGGCGATCGGCGATCGGACCAAGGTGGTGCTGCTCTGCTCGCCGAACAACCCGACCGGCCCGGCACTGCGGCACTCCGACGTGGTGGCGTTCCTCGACCGGGTCCCGGGCCACGTCCTGGTTGCGATCGACGAGGCGTACCGCGAGTTCGTCCGCGACGAGGACCCGCTCGACGGGGTCGCCCTCGCCAAGGAACACGAGAACGTCGTCGCGCTGCGGACGTTCGCCAAGGCCTACGGCCTGGCCGGGCTCCGCGTCGGCTACCTGGTAGGGCCCGAGCCGATCGCGGCCGCGGTCCGCGCCTGCGCGCTGCCCTTCGGGGTCTCGACGATCGCGCAGGCCGCGGTGCTGGCCAGCCTCGCCGCGGAGGACGAGTTGATGGTGCGGGTCGAGGCGCTCGTGGCCGAGCGGGGCCGGGTGTTGGCGGGCCTGCGCGAGCAGGGTTGGGCGGTCCCCGACGCTCAGGGCAACTTCTTCTGGCTCGCCCTCGGCGCCCGTACGCCGGACTTCGCGGCCTTCGCCGAGGAGGCCGGGATCGCGGTCCGGCCCTTCGCCGACGAGGGGGTGCGGATCTCGATCGGGGAGACCGGGGCGAACGACGTACTGCTAGGGCTGACCGGAGAATTTCGCAACCAGAACCCGGGAATTGGTCCGGGGAGTCCCGGTTAGGTCCGGTTTGGCCAGCGCCGGCGAAGGCGGACCGGCCTAGCCCAGAATGCGGTACCGCCAGAACCCCCTTGCGAGCAGGCGCTGCTCGGCGTCCACTTGCAGCAGGACGTGGGGGTTCGTCGATCACAGACGCCGAAGCCAGCCCCCAGATACTGGATCGGGCGACTTGCACCCACCCCCCAGGGTCAGCGCCGACACCACCCGCTCCAGTGCGGCTTCGGAAGGCGCGTGCCGGGCATTGATGCCGGGCACGCGCCGCCCTGCCCGAAGGCCGATGCCGATGCCGGTCCGGGTTTTGCCATCCGCACCCACCACCGCGCGGGCGACCTGTACTTTTTGCAGGTGCAAGCGGCGAGTGTGGTCAAGGACGGCCTGTTCCAGGTACGACGGCTGATCCCGCCGGCGGTGTCCCGCTCGATGGTGCGCAAGAAGATCGACGCGCTGATGACCGACCCGGCGTTCCGCGAGGTGCAGGAGAGCCACATGCGGTTCCTGCTCGAGCACACCGAGCGGGCCGACGAGATCCCCGAGCTGGCCGACGCCTACGCGTTCCACACGGCGATGCGCGCGCACAAGCGCTGGCACCCGTGGAAGATGCGGCGCCAGGAGGTGCGCGGCATCGAGTGGCTGACCACGAAGCGCGACCCGAACCGCGGCGTGGTGCTCAACTTCATGCACCACAACGACTACGCCGGCCTGTTCGCGTCGCTGGCCCGCGCCGGTGCGCCGATCTACATCGTGGCGCTGCCGGCGATGCTGGTGCCCGGAGTCGATCCGGCGATGCGCCAGCACATGCGGATCGTCATGTCCGGCAAGGGCAACATCACCGTCCCTGCCTCAGGTGGCACCGAGTTCATCGCCTCCCAGATGAAGCCCGGACTCACGATGGCAGTGGCCTCCGACCTCCCCGGCCACACCGAGGTGCCCTTCCTGGGCAGGCGGGTCTTCGCCTCGTTCGGCTCGGCCCGGATCGCCACGATGACGAACTCTCCGGTCGTGATCGTGACGGCCGTGCGCGAGGGCGACGGTCACTACCTGCAGGTGCACCCACCCCTGGAGCCCGGAGACTTCGCCGACCCCCTGGACCTGCTGACGGAGATCCTCCGGATCCACGGTGAAGCCATCCTGGCGTGGCCGGAGGCGCTCGAGTCGCCCACGGCGAGGCTGGGAAGCACGCCCAAGTCGTGAGCCGACCACGGGGGCGCCGGATCAAGCGATCGCCGATGCGGTCGCTGGCCGTCAGCGGCGGCGCGCGGCTGCTGGGGTTCGTCCCCCAGGCCATCGCGACGCTGATCGCCAGCCACCTGATCATCGACCACTACGGCCTGCACGCCTTCGACACCTACGCGCTGATCATCTCGGTGATGACGCTGATCCCGCTGAACAACCTCGGCGTCGGGGCCTCGGTGACCCAGGCGATCGCGGCGCACGGCGCCGATGACGAACGGTCCGAGCGGACCGCGCTGACCGCTGCCCGGGTGCTGAGCATCTCGGCCCTGTTCCTGGCGATCGTGTCGTTCGGGTTCGGTGCGGCCGGCATGTGGCCCAAGCTGCTCGGCGATGCGTCCGGGGCGAACGCCTTCACCGCGGCCGCACTGGTGATCTACGGCCTCGGGTTCGTCCCCGGTCTCGGCCAGAGCGTCCTGCTCGGGGTCGACCGCAACCACGTCACCATCACCGTGCTCGCGTTCCAGGCGCCGGTCTCGCTGCTGATGGTCGTCGTGATGCTGGTCGTCGGCCTGGACGGACGCTGGGTGATCGTCGTCCCGGCGGCCACGCTGCTCGTGCTGAACCTGATCACCATGGAGCTCAGCGCGCGGATGACGTCGTTCCCGTGGCGACGGATCCTGCGCGAGGTGCCGTTCCGCCGTCGCTACCAGGGCGGCAGCATCCGGTCTCTGTCCGGACCGATGCTGATCACCTCGATCTGCGTGCCGATCGCGTTCGCCGGCGACCGGATCGTGCTCAGTCACGTGTCGACCGCGTCGGCGGTGGCGAACTACTCGGTGGTGCTGCAGCTGTTCTCACCCGTGCTCGGCCTGATCGTGGCTGCGGCGCAGCCGCTCTGGCCGATGTTCACCAAGGCGCGTACGGCGGGCGAACGCGGTCCGGGGCTGGCCAAGATCTTCCTCGCCTTCGGTGTCGCGACGCTGGCGGTGTCCGCCGTGCTGGTGGTGATCGCCGACCCGGTCGGCACCCTGATCGGCGGTAGCAAGATCCACCTCGGCGTCTTCCTGCCGGTGATGGCGGCGCTGGTGATGTCGGCGCAGGCGGTGACCTACCCGCTGGCGATGAGCCTGGTCGACCCGGCCGGTGCCCGGTTCGTCGCCGGCTGCGCGATCCTCGCCGTCCCGGCCAACATCGGTACGTCGATCTGGCTCTCCCGCGAGCTCGGTGCGCCCGGCCCGCTGGTGTCCCTGCTCGTGGTCAGCACGGTGGTGCAGGTGATCCCGACGCTGATCTACTCGCGCCGTCGCGAGCGGCTGGCGGTCCCGATCCAGACGATGTAGCCGGTCAGGGCGCTGCCGGCAGGGTGATCGTGAAGGTCGCGCCGCCGGTCGCGCCCGCGGAGTAGATCACCGAACCGCCCTGCGCCTGCGCCAGCGTCCGTACGACGTGCAGCCCGAGCCCGGTGCCCGCGGCCGCGGTCCCGGACGCCCGGCTGAACTCCCGGAACAGGTGCGGCCGGAACGCCACCGGCACCCCGAAGCCGCTGTCGCACACGTCGATGCAGACGAAGTGCTCGTGGTCGTGGCTCGAGCGCACCCGGACGATGACCGGGGGCCGGCCGTACTTGTGGGCGTTGGTCAACAGGTTGCCGAGCATCTGCTCGAGCCGCAGCGGATCGGCCATCACCCATCGCGAGTCGGTGACCTCGACGGTGACCGTGTCGGCGTACCGGTCGTCGACGACGCCGGCGATGACGTCGTGCGGGTCGACCGGACGGGCGTCGATGCGCAGCGTTCCGCGCTGGATCGCGGTCGCCGTCATCAGGTCGGCAGAGATCCCTTCGAGCATCCGGGCCTGCCGCACCACCGAGGCGAGCATCCGCTTCCACTCCTCGGGCGTCATCTCGTGCCGGTCGATCAGCGTCTCGGCCACCGCGCTGAGCACCGAGACCGGCCCGCGGATCTCGTGGGCTGTGGTGGCGATCGCACTGCGCAGCAGCGCGATCTCGTCGGCAGTCGGTTGCAGGAAGAGCAGCAGCGAGTCGTCGGCGTGGCGCAGCGCCACCCGTGTCGGCTGGGCGCCGACGTGCGCCTCGAACCCGAGGTCACCGCGCAGCCGGTTGTCGGCCAGGGTGGCTGCGAGCATCGGCGCGAATTCGGCCAGCGGGGTCCCGGGCTCCAGCGCGGTGTCGAACAGCTCGAGGGCGGCAGGGTTCGCCGTGACCAGCCGGTACGGCGGCTCGGCGTGGACCTCCAGCACCCCGTAGGGCGCGAGCGTGGTGGCGTCGTCCACGGGATGCGCGAGCCGCCCGCTCAGCGGATCGCCGCTCTCGGGCGCGGGGTCGTGCTGTTTGCCCACCACACTGAGCGGGTACCCACTCACGACGTCTCGTATGCGGTCGAGGACGCGCCCGAGTGACGCGCCCTTCTGCAGGTAGCCGTCCGCGCCCAGCTCCAGCGCGCGCTCGGACATCTGTCCGGCGCCGAACCCGGAGAGCACGATCACCCGGGCCTGCGGCACCAGGGCACGGATCGAAGGGAGGGCGGTCAGGCCGTCCATCACCGGCATCGAGAGGTCCAGCAGCACGACGTCAGGGGAGTGGGTGCGCACGGCCTCGATGCCGGCCATGCCGTCCCCGGCCTCACCGACGACCTGCATCCCGCCCCGGACCAGCGCGATCCGCATCAGCTCGCGGAGGTCGGCGGTGTCGTCGATGATCACCACCCGCAAGGGATCCGGCTGCTGCAGCGCTGCGGTCATTCCCGGTCGCTGTCGACGTGCTCGACCGCTGCTGGTTCGGGTCGGTCGAGGGCGGCCGGCGTACTGCGGAGCAGGAGGTCGACGCCGTCCTGGTTGCGGCCGAGCAGGTCGGTGATGATCCGGCTGGCCGAGGCGATCGACGAGGCCAGCGCGTCCTGCGAGCGCTCGGTCTCGTTCAGGTCCAGCGCCATCTTCGCGACCACCAGGCCCTGGAGCACGGTGTCGTTGAGCTCGAGGGCCTGGCGCTCGCGCTGACGCAGGTCCTCGAACAGCTGCGCACCGTGCATCAGCGAGGAGTAGTTGCGTCGCAGGGTCCAGTAGTACACCGCGGTGAGGGCTCCGATGACGTCCCAGATGGCCAGCGGCCAGCCCCAGGCCTGACGCATCGCCAGTCCCTGGACGTCGTGGATGCCCAGGCTGGGCAACAGCATGTGCAGGGCGTGCGCGCCGTGGTGGACCGAGCAGGTGAAGAAGATCGCGCCGGTGGCGGCACCGAGCGGGTTCGTCCGGAGCTGGTGGCTGCGGGCGAGCGGGACGACGATCGCGAGAGTGATCAGCATGTACGCGACCATGATGACCGCGTTTCCGATCATGCCCACGGTCCAGGACGGCATCTCAGACCACCGTCGTCCTCATGAGCCCGCGCCGCTCAGCGACAGGGCGACCAGGGCGATCACCGAGCACGCTGTCCAGGCGCGCGCTGCACGGTGCCAATCGGCCCAACCAGGGAGGTGGAGGGACGATGGCACCGTGCGGAGCGTGCCCGGAGAGACGCACTCAGGTGTGCCCGGAGCTGCGCCCGGGAGGGGGCGCAGGGGAAGTCGTTGGAGCATCTGGAGGCAGGTGGTCACGACCAGCAGCTCCCAGATCACGCTCGCCACGTCCCAGCGGCCGACGGCCTCGGGGGTGGGGAGCAGGTGGAACGGGAGACCGATCGTGCGGGTCACCAGCCACAGGGCCAGCACGGCGGCGTTGCCGAGCGCTCCTGCAGCGACGAGCAGGCGGCTCGGCCGCAGCACCATCGCCCAGGACCAGGCCACCTGGGCGATCGCGGCCGTGGCGAAGAACAGGCCGAAGACGAGACGCTCGCGGAAGTGTTCCGGGCCGACGGCCGCGTGCACCGCGGCGGCGGATGCCGAGCTGATGATCGCCAGCGGCAGCAACGTGCCGGCGACGAGACCGACCGGCTCGGGTCGGGCGGCGCGCACGGCGATCGGGCCGCTGGCCGGCTGGCCGAGCGTGCCGGCGGTGATCCGGCCGGCCAGCTCGAGGACGCGCAGCTCGTGCTCGTCCGCTGCTCGTCGTACGGGCAGGAAGCGGGGGGCGAGCAGCACGACGAGTCCCACCAGGCCGAACGCGAGCACGGCGTAGTGGATGGCGTGCGCCAGTGACGCTGCCTGGATCGTTTGCGCGGTCATGACCCTCTCCTCCCACCACGTCCCCCGACGCGGTGGCCCCTGAATCACAGTAGGGCGCGGAAAGGACAGATGGAACAGAGCGGTGCAAAGACTGACTAAACGGACATGAGGGCTACGCACAGAAGGGCTATGCGGACCCTGACCGGTCAGTCAGCCTCAAGCGCGGCTGTTTCGGGCGTCCGGACCCGCTCGGACGAGATCACGATGGCGACGCCGACCACGATCACGGCCCCTCCGACCAGGATCGCTCCGGTGATCGACTCGTCGAGGATCAGCGCCCCGAGGATCACCGCGACCACCGGGTTGACATAGGCGTACGTCGCGACCAGGGAGATCGGTGCGTTCCCGAGCAGCCACACGTACGCCGAGAAGGCGACCATCGAACCGAACACGACCAGGTAGCCCCAGGCCACCCAGATGTGCGGCGAGTAGGCGGTCGGGTGCAGGCGCTCCCCGCTCACGGTCCCGGCGACCAGCATGACCGCGCCGCCGATCCACATCTCGTGGACGGTCATCACGAACGCGTCCGCCGGGAGGCGCAACCGGGGCTGCACCCAGGAGCCGAACGCCCAGCAGGTGCTGGCGAACAGCACGATCAGGGCCGGCCAGAGCGGCACGTGGCCCGACGTGCCGCGCTGCCCGGCGACGACCAGGTAGACCAGACCGACCAGTCCGAGCCCGATGCCCGCGACGCTGCGCCTGCGTGGCCGATCGCCCGAGGCGAACCGGAACACCGTGATCATCAGCGGCGCGATCGCGATCAGTAGCGCGGTCACGCCCGACGGGACTCCGCGGTCCTCGCCGACCGAGACCAGCCCGTTGCCGAGCACCGGCAGCAGCAGGCCGACGGTCGCGCAGCCGAGCAGCTCGTGGCGGGTCACCCGCAGCCGACCGAACCCGCTGCGCAGACCGAGCAGCAGCGCGAGCAGCAGGCCGGCCGCGAGGAAGCGGGTGCCCATCCCGAGCAGCGGCGGGACCTCCTTCACCACCACCCGGATGCCCAGGTAGGTCGAGCCCCAGACCACGTAGACGATCGTCAGCGCGAAGGCGACCAGGGCGGCCGGACGGGTGGTCACCTCGTCACCCTGCCGCAGTCCTTCCGCGGTGGCGAGCGGGTTTCGCCGGGGCGCGCAACGTTACTGACGAGTTGGTTGGCGTCGCCGGTCGCCGGATGGGTACCTTGGGGAAGTCATGTGGTCCGTGCCACAAATCGTGCCCCACCCTGGCGCGTACGCACGGGCCTCGAGTTGCCGATGCGGGTGGCGGAAACCCTGCCGCCCGCGGACCACCAGGAGACACCCATGAGCCTTTTGGGCCCGACTGCCCAGGGCGGTCCCGAGTTCATCCAGTTGCTCACGCCCGAAGGTGAGCGCGTCGAGCACCCGGACTACCGCTTCGACGCGGGGGACGCCGACGAGGGCGAGGTGATCCGCGGCTTCTACCGCGACATGGTGCTGACCCGCCGCATCGACACCGAGTCGACCGCGCTGCAGCGCCACGGCGAGCTGGGCATCTGGACCCAGCTGCTCGGCCAGGAGGCGGCGCAGATCGGCTGCGGCCGGGCGCTGCGCTCCCAGGACTTCGTCTTCCCGACCTACCGCGAGCACGGCGTCGCGCACTGCCGCGGACTCGACCCGCTGCGGATCCTGAGCCTCTTCCGCGGCGTCGACCAGGGTGCCTGGGACCCGAACGAGCACAACTTCGCCAACTACACGATCGTGATCGGTGCCCAGACCTTGCACGCGACCGGCTACGCGATGGGCGTCCAGCGCGACGGGCTGGTCGGCACCGGCGACCCCGACCGGGACACCAGCGTGGTCGCGTTCTTCGGTGACGGTGCGTCCTCGCAGGGCGACGTCAACGAGGCCTTCATCTTCGCGGCGTCGTACAACGCGCCGGTGGTGTTCTTCTGCCAGAACAACCAGTGGGCGATCTCCGAGCCGATCGAGCGGCAGTCGCGGATCCCCCTCTACCAGCGGGCGCGCGGGTTCGGCTTCCCCGGCGTACGGGTCGACGGCAACGACGTCCTCGCCGTGCACGCGGTCACGCAGGCTGCGCTGCAGTACACCCGGGACGGCAACGGCCCGATGCTCGTCGAGGCCTACACCTACCGGATGGGTGCGCACACGACAACCGACGACCCGACGCGCTACCGGATGAGCGAAGAGCTGGAGTACTGGAAGCTCAAGGACCCGATCAGCCGGGTGAAGGTCTACCTGACCCGCAACGGGCTGGCCGACCACGACTTCTTCGACTCCGTCGAGCTCGAGGCCGAGGACCTCGGCGTCCGGCTCCGCGAGGGCTGCAAGGCGATGCCCGAGCAGCACCCGTTGGCGATCTTCGACCAGGTCTACGTCGAGCAGACCCCCGAGCTGGCCGAGCAGCGGGACACCTTCGCTGCCTACCTGGCCTCGTTCGAAGGAGCGCACTGATGACCAAGATGACCCTGGCCAAGGCGCTCAACGCGGGACTGCGCAAGGCGATGGAGGACGACCCGAAGGTCCTGCTCATGGGCGAGGACGTCGGCAAGCTCGGCGGGGTCTTCCGGATCACCGACGGGTTGCAGAAGGACTTCGGCGAGGACCGGGTGATCGACTCGCCGCTGGCCGAGTCCGGCATCATCGGCACCGCGGTCGGGATGGCGATGCGCGGCTACCGGCCGGTCTGCGAGATCCAGTTCGACGGGTTCGTCTACCCGGCGTACGACCAGATCGTCAGCCAGGTGGCCAAGCTGCACTTCCGCACGCACGGTGCCGTGAAGATGCCGATGGTCATCCGGATCCCGTTCGGCGGCGGCATCGGTGCGGTGGAGCACCACTCCGAGTCGCCGGAGGCGCAGTTCGCGCACACCCCCGGCCTGAAGGTCGTCACCTGCTCGAACCCGGTCGACGGCTACTGGATGATCCAGCAGGCGATCGCCTCGGACGACCCGATCGTCTTCCTCGAGCCGAAGCGGCAGTACCACGCCGACAAGGCCGACATCGACGAGAGCGCGACACCCGCGCCGCTGTTCTCCTCGCGGGTCGTGCGGACCGGCACCGACGTCACCTTGCTGGCGTACGGCCCGACCGTGAAGACCTGCCTCAAGGTGGCCGAGGCTGCGGCCGGCGAGGGTCGTTCGATCGAGGTCGTCGACCTGCGCACGCTCTCGCCGCTGGACCTCGGTCCGGTCTACGACTCGGTCCGGCGCACCGGACGCGCTGTCGTGGTGCACGAGGCGCACAGCAACCTAGGGATGGGCGCGGAGATCGCGGCCCGGATCACCGAGCAGTGCTTCTACTCGTTGCAGGCGCCGGTGCTGCGGGTCGGCGGGTTCGACACCCCGTACCCGCCCTCGCGGCTGGAGGAGGAGTACCTGCCGGACCTCGACCGGGTGCTGGATGCCGTCGACAGGAGCGTGGCGTTCTGATGAGCGAGTACCTGCTGCCCGACGTCGGCGAGGGCCTGATCGAGGCCGAGATCGTCACCTGGCGGGTCAAGGTCGGCGACGAGATCAAGGTCAACGACATCGTCGTCGAGATCGAGACCGCCAAGTCGCTGGTCGAGCTGCCGTCGCCGTACGCCGGGGTCGTGGAGGCGCTGCTCGTCTCCGAGGGCGAGACCGTCGCGGTCGGGACGCCGATCATCCGGATCGGCGACGGCGTCGCTGCGCCGGCGACACCGGCCGATGCGCCCGGGGACATCGACCTGTCCAACCCGGCCGCCTCCGGTGGTGGCGAGGGCGAGAGCCTGGTCGGCCGCAACAAGGCCGAGCGCGCCCCGGTACGCCGTGCTCGCAAGACACTTCCCGAGGCCGCCGGTGTGCACGCGGCGAAGGCCGACGTCCACGACGTCTACAACCTCGGCGCGCCCCAGCAGCACGACCGGGTGATGCAGCTCGTCGACGCCGTCGCGGCGGCACCCGTGGAGTCTCCGCCTCCGGTCGTCGAGCCTGCCGGGACGCAGGAAGGCTCGCCCGTCGCCCTCGCCAAGCCGCCCGTCCGCAAGCTCGCCCGTGACCTCGGGGTCGACCTTGCGACCTGTGCCGCGACCGGACCCGGTGGCGTGGTGACGCGTGCTGACGTCGAGGCCGCAGCCGGCGCGACGACGCCCGTCGCTGTGCTGACCGCCCCCACCGGTTCGCGTGAGGACCGTCGCGAGCCGATCAAGGGCGTACGCAAGATGATGGGCGCCGCGATGGTCGCCTCGGCATTCACGGCACCGCACGTCACCGAGTGGATCACCGTCGACGTGACCCGGAGCTCCGAATTCGTCGAGCGCCTGAAGGCGCGTCGCGAGTTCGCCGGCGTGAAGGTCTCGCCGCTGCTGATCCTGGCCGCGGCCTGCATGCGCGCGATCCGTCGTACGCCGGTGATCAACTCGTGGTGGGACGAGGCCAACCAGGAGATCGTCTTCAAGGGGGCGGTCAACCTCGGCATCGCCGCTGCCACACCGCGCGGCCTGGTGGTCCCGAACATCAAGGACGCCGACTCGCTGTCGTTGCTGGAGCTCGCGGGCGCGCTGACCGACCTGACCGCGGTCGCCCGCGAGGGCAAGACCCAGCCGGCCGAGATGGCCGGCGGCACCTTCACGATCACCAACGTCGGGGTCTTCGGCGTCGACGGCGGTACGCCGATCATCAACCCGGGCGAGTCCGCGATCCTCTGCTTCGGTGCGACGAAGCGCCAGCCCTGGGTGGTGACCGACGGCGCCGGCAACGAGACGCTGGCGATCCGGGACGTGTGCACCCTGACGCTGTCCTTCGACCACCGGCACGTGGACGGCGAGAGCGGTTCGCGCTTCCTCGCCGATGTCGCCTCGATGATGGAGGACCCGGCAGCAGCGCTGCTCTTCTAGTCACCTCAGCACACGGGTCGGTCCGCAACGGACCGGCCCCTGTGGCGTACCCGGGTTCCCATGCGTGCCCAAACTTTCTGGCGCGATCGCGTGATCATCCGGTCCTTCGGCACGTCAACGACCGGCGGGGCATGCCGCCACCGGACATGACCGCGACCTGGATCTGCTGGATGGGCCAGGGCAACACGAGGACTGATCTTGATGACGTACGGCCGCCACCGGCGTTCCCGCAGCCGGGCGCCGGGCTGGTTCGCGATGGCCTGCGTCGTGGCGACCCTGGCCGTCGGTCTCGTCGTCACGCCGGTTGCCACCGTTCCGGCGACCGCGACCGTGCCGGGGCAGCCCGGAGTCACGCAGCCGGGCACGACGGTGTACGCGGAGGACTTCGAGAACGGAGGCGACAACACCGCCACGGGGGCCCAGTCGTACTCGGCGGTCGGTTCTACCCCGTACGTCGGCGCTGGGGGCCAGACCTACACGGGATCCCCGAGCTGGATCAACGGCACCCGGTGCAACGGCGTGATCCTCAGCTACGCCAACACCACCACCCCGGTCTGGGCGCAGTCCGGCACGGTGGCGTCGGGGACCAACAACCGCTGCGCGGACACCCGCACGGTGCGCAGCTATCAGTTCCTGCGGATGCTCGCGCTCGCGATGGGCCAGCAGTTCACCCCCGGCTCGCCCACGACGGACCACGTGGACAGCTCCTACACCGAGTGCCAGTCGACCGACACCAGCGGCGGCACCTGCGACACGTTGCCGAGCGGTCAGAACAACGGCGTGATGTTTCGGACGGCCCAGCCGATCCCGGTGACCGTCGGCCACTACTACGCGTTCCACGTCGACACCGCCTACATGAACTGCAATACAGCCAGCGCCGATCCGTCCTACCAGGCCGCCTGGGTCGACGCGGCCAACGGAGTGCACACCATCGGGTCGCCGCTCGACGGGTGCCAGACCAGCACCAGTCCGACCGTGACGTCGTACACCCAGTCGGTGACCAGCGCCGTCGGCGGTGCCTTCGGCACGGTCACCAAGACCGTGCGGATCAACTCGTTCACTACCGACACCGCCTTCCAGGCGACCACCAGCACGTTGAACCTGGAGCTGTGGAACAACAACGGCACCACCAACGGCAACGACGGCGCCTTCGACAACGTCAGCCTGGTCGACGTCACGCCGCAGCTGGACAAGTCCTTCAGCCCAACCTCGATCGCGCCGGGCGGCACGTCCACGCTGACCTTCACCGTCACCAACACCAGTGAGCTCACCCCCAAGCAGGACTGGTCACTCACCGACGCCCTACCCGCCGGTCTCACCGTCGCCAACCCGGCGAGCGTCGGTGGCACTTGTGCTGCGAGCTCGACGGTCGGCACGCCGTACGCAGTCACCGCGGCTCCGGGCGCCACCTCGGTGAGCGTGGTGGGCGGCGACCTCGCGGCAGGTCAGGCGTCGTGCACCATCACGGTGCAAGTGACGGCGTCGGTGCCCGGGACCTACACCAACGGTCCGGCCAACGTCACCACGAATCTGAACCCTCCCGGCACGGCGACCCTGACCGTCACGCCGACCTGTTCGACGCCGGCACCGGTCTACACGGTGACCGGGGCGAACGGCTTGAACACGACCACGAACGCCCCGCACCTGATCTCGTACGACGCCACCGGAGCCCAGCTCGCGGACGTCACCCTGCGACGGTCAAACGGGACGGCCTTCGGCTCGTTCATCGGGGACATCGCGATCAGCCCGGACGGGACGAAGCTCTATGGGATTACAGCGTCGACGAACGTTCTCGCCGTCCCGAACGAACCTCCGACGATCTACGTGTTCGACCCGCTGACCGGGCTGCAGACCGGTCAGGTCCCGACGATCACCGGGATCACCTGGTCGACCTTCTCTTCGGTGAACTCGATGAGCATGCTGGCGGACGGTCGGTTGCTCATCGGTTCCGGTGCCGGCACCAACAGCCAGAACCTGTACGCCATCAACCCGGCGACCGGGGCAGCGACGCTCTTCGCCACGTTCCCGTCGGGCTTCACGTCCGGCGGTGACTCGATCACGCTTCCGGACGGCACTGTCCTGCTCCTGGCTGCGCCCTCGGTCGGGACCACGACCACGTTGTTCCGGCTCAACACCGCCACCGGGGTGATGACCCAGGTCGGCAGCGTGCCGCAGTCGTTCGGTGTCACCCAGATCGGGGGCATGGTCTACCTCGCCGGCGGCGACGGGAAGCTGCGCACGCTGCTCACGTCATCGATCCCGACGACCACCTCGGCCGCCACGCTGACCACCACCGTGGTCGCCTCGCTCGCCTCGGGTATCTACTTCGGGGCGACGTCGGCGCAGGACTCGCAGGTCATCACGTGCCTCAACGTCATCAAGACTGCAGTGACGGTGACCGGTCCGGACGCCACCGGCAAGTTCACGGCGACGTACACCGTCAGGGCGGTGAACAACGGCACCGCGTCGTCGTACGGCGCCCTGACCGACACTCCGGCGTTCTCCTCGAACATCGCTCTGGACAGTGCGTCCTGGACCGGGCAGTCGTCCGGGTCGGCGACGGCTCCTGCCTCAGGCCCGTTCACCGTCACGCTGGCGAGTGCGGGCACGGCGATCGCCGCCGGAGCCACCCACACCTACAACGTCTCGGTGGTCTTCCACTACAAGGACGCCGGCGCACCGTCGGCCTGCGCCGGACCCGGGACCGGGCTCTACAACTCCGTCGCGGTGCCGACCTGGCAGGAGACCGTCACGACCGACGACTCGGCGTGCTCGACCCCTCCGGCCAACATCAACGTGGTCAAGACCGCGGGCACGACCAGCGGTCCCGACAGCAGTGGCAACTACACCGCGACCTACACGGTCACCGTGACCAACACCGGCGGGACGGCAGGTTCGTACGGCGCGCTCCAGGACACCCCGTCGTTCTCCCCGAACCTCGTGCCGACCTCGGCCTCGTGGAGCGGTCAGTCAACCGGTTCTGCGACCACTCCGGCCTCCGGACCCTTCACGTTCACCCTGGCGCCGGCGGCCACCACGATCGCCGCCGGCGCGACGCACACCTACACCGTCGTGGTGACCTTCCACTACTCGGACTCGAGCCAGCCGTTGGCGTGCAACGGCTCGGGTACCGGTCTGTTCAACGCCGTCGCGGTGCCAGCCGGTCAGGAAACCGTCACCACGGACGACACCGCCTGCCTGCCCCCGCCGCCCCGGTACGACGTCTACCTGCGCAAGACCGGCAAGGACGCGAGCGGTGCCACGGTCGCGCTGACCGGCTCGGCGTGGCAGCTGCAGGCGGATTCGGGTGGAACGCCGGGAGCCGTGATCGCGAGCGGGATCCAGCCTGTCTCCGGACAGCCGGGCGAGTTCCTCATCCGAGCGCTGGCGCCCGGGTCCTACTGGCTGACCGAGACCACGGCGCCCACCGGGTACGTGCTGCTCGCCCAGCCGATCGGGTTCGTCGTCTCCGCCACCGGTTCCGTGACAGTCACCTCGGGCGGTGACTCCGCGATCAGCGTCGGCACCGCGCCGGGAGGCCAGCCCGAGATCGTCGCGGGCGATCCCAGCCCCGTGAAGCTGCCGCTCACCGGAGGCGGCGGCACCCAGGCCTTCACCATCCTCGGCGTCCTGCTGCTGGCCGCAGCCGGCATCGGCGCCCTGGTCGTCCGCCGTCGTTCCGCCTCGGGGACGAGGTCCGGAAGGCGGGTGAGGAGATAGCCGACCTGGCCCTTGCACACCACCTCGCGCATCACGTCAGCACACCGAGAAAGTAGAGAACCCACCATGTCCCACCGGAACGCAGGACGCCTCCAGGCGGTCCTCCTCGCGATCGTCGCGCTCGGCATTGCCTTCACCGGCTTCGCGCAGGGCGCCTCGGCGGCCTCGCCGTCGCTGCCGGACCCGACGAAGACCGGCTCCATCAACATCCACAAGTTCAAGACCCCGGACACCCCGAGCGGGCTCCCCGCCAACGGCACTGCGGTGAACACGACGGGTCTGACCCCGGTGCCCGGGGTGACCTTCTCGATCCAGCAGGTCAACGGGATCAACCTGACCACCAACCAGGGCTGGCAGAACGCCAACACCCTGAGCGGGTCGTTCAACCCCAACAACGCCGCCGGCTCGATCACCAGCGCTGGCTACACCCTGGGGGCTTCCAGCTCGCAGACCACTGATGCCAGCGGCAACGCGTCGTTCACGACCCTCCCGCTCGGGCTGTACCTGGTCACCGAGACGTCCTGGCCCGCGGGAACCACGCCGTCGGCGCCGTTCCTCGTCTCGGTCCCGCTGACCGACCCGACCAACCAGAGTGCCTGGCTCTACAACGTGAACGTGTACCCGAAGAACTCGGTCGACACGGCCACCAAGACCGTCAGCGATGCTGCCGCCGTCAAGCTTGGTGACCCGGTGACCTGGACGATCAAGGGCGACATCCCCAACGTCAGCACGCTGGACGGCTACAAGATCACCGACCAGCTCGACCCCAAGCTGACCTACGGCAGCGCGACCGTGGCGCTCTCGGACGGCACCACGATCACGTCGGGCACCGACTACACCGTCGTCTACGACAGCACCACCCACCTCCTGACCGTGCAGTTCACGGCATCAGGCCGGGCGATCCTGGCAGCACACAACACCGCCCAGGTCGTGGTCACGCTGAACACCACCGTCAACGCGATCGGCGAGATCGCCAACACGGCGCTGCTCTACCCGAACGCGAACAGCTTCAGCATCGCGCCCGGTCAGCCGGGCGGTCCGACGCCGAGCAACCCGGTCATCACCAAGTGGGGTGCGTTCACGGTCCAGAAGACCGACCCGACCGGCAAGGCGCTGACCGGCGCCGTGTTCAGCGTGTACCCGACCCTGGCCGACGCGAAGGCGGGCACCAACGCGATCACCCTGGGTGGTCAGACCACCTTCACCGTCGACGCCACCGGACAGGTCACCATCTCGGGCCTGCGCTACTCCGACTGGGCCAACGGTGCGGCGGTCGCGCCGGGTGACCCGGCGTTCCGCGACTACTACCTCGCCGAGGTCACCGCCCCGGCCGGGTACGAGCTCCTCGCCGAACCCATCAAGGTCGACGTCACGGCGGCGACAACCGCTGTCGGCGTCGACCTGACGGTCAAGGACGTTCCGTCGAACGCCGGCTTCCAGCTGCCGTTCACCGGCGGTCACGGGCTCCTGTACTACGACGTCGCCGGGGCAGCGCTGCTCGCCCTCGCGCTCGTCCTGAGCGTGACCCGACGGCGCCAGCGCGCCTGACGGTGCGGGGTGCCGATCCCTCGGGGATCGGCACCCCGCCCCTCGCCACCTGATCCATGACCACCACAGCACTCACGAGAAGGAAGCGGAGACCATGTCCCTGACGGACGCAGGACGCCTCAAGGCTGCGATCCTCGCGATCGCGACCGTCGGCGTCGCGCTGGTCGGCCTCGCCCCGGCCGCGTCCGCAGCGTCACCGTCGCTGCCCGATCCGGGCGCGATCGGGTCGATCACGATCCACAAGGTCAAGGCTCCGGACACCGCTACCGGCCTTCCCCACGACGGCACCGCGGTGAGCACGGCCGGCCTGACCCCCGTCCCCGGAGTCACCTTCACCGTCGAGCAGGTGACCGGGATCGACCTGACCACCAACCAGGGCTGGCAGGACGCTGCCGCCTTGAGCACCTCGTTCAACCCGGGTGACGCTCGCGGGTCGGTGACCGCGGCCGGCTACGGGCTGCAGGCCGCAGCCGGCTCTCCGGTCACCACCGACGCCGGCGGGATCGCGTCCGTGCAGGCACTTCCACTCGGCCTGTACCTGGTCTCCGAGACTTCCTGGCCCGCCGGAGCAACGCCCTCGGCACCGTTCCTCGTCTCGGTGCCGCTGACCGATCCGTCGACCCAGAGCTCGTGGCTGTACGACGTGCACGTCTACCCCAAGAACTCGGTCGACGGTGTCACCAAGTCCGTCGCGGACGGCAGAGCGACCCAGCTCGGCGACACGGTCAGCTGGCGGATCGCCGCAGACATCCCGAACGTCGCAGTGATCGACGGCTACCAGGTCGTCGACAAGGTCGATCCGAAGCTCGACTACCGCAGCGCCCAGGTGAGCCTGAGCGACGGCACGACCCTCGTCCGCGGGACCGACTACACCGTCGTCTTCGATCCTGCGGCACGTCAGCTGTCGATCGTGTTCACGGGACCTGGCCGCGCAGTCCTGGCGGCGCACCCCACCGCCCAGGTCGTGGTGGTCGTCGACACCGTGGTCAACGCGGTCGGCGAGATCGCGAACAGCGCGCTGCTGTACCCGAATGCGCACAGCGTCGATGTCCGGCCCGGTGAGCCCGGTGGGCCTGTGGAGAGCAACCCGGTCGAGACGAAGTGGGGATCGATCACCCTCGAGAAGACCGATGAGAACGGTCGCCCGTTGGCCGGTGCGGTGTTCAGCGTCTACCGCAGCGAGGCTGATGCCGAGTCGGGCGAGCGCGCCGTCGCGCTCGGCGGGACCTCGCGGTTCCGCGTGGATGCCCAGGGTCAGGTCACGATCGCGGGTCTGCGGTACTCGGACTTCGCCAACGGTGGTGCGGTCTCCCCGGGTGACGCCGGCTATCAGTCGTACTGGCTCGCGGAGGTGCAGGCTCCGAACGGCTACGGGCTGCTTCCGGCACCGGTCGAGTTCACCGTGACTGCCTCGACCACCGTCGCTGGCGTGGACCTGAAGGTCGCGGATTTCCAGGTGCTGGGTCCGCCGGACTGTCGCTGCCACGGCTTCCTCCCTTCGACGGGTGGTCCGGCGCGGATCCTCGCCGTCGGCGGTGCCGGCCTCCTGCTTGTTGGTCTGCTGCTGGTGGTCGCCTCGCGCCGCCGGCGCCAGCCTTCCTGAGCGCGTGCTCGCACTCAGGACGTGGACCGTTCGGCGGTTCCTGGTGGTCGTGCTCGGCGTGGCCGGGATCGGTGTACTGCTGTACCCGTCGGCAGCGGCCTGGTTCAGCGACCGTGCCCACGCGGCGACCGTGTCAGGCTACGTGCAGGCGGTGCGGTCGATGCCTCCTGCCGAGACTCGCAGGCTGCTCGCCCGGGCGCACGACTACAACCGGCACCTGCCGGCGGGCCCGTTGCTGGATCCCTACAGCGCGTCCGGCGGAGGGCGCGAGACGGCGATCGGGAGTGCTGCCGCTGCCTATCTGCACACCCTCGACGTCGGGCCTGAGGGGATGATCGGTGTGCTCGCGATCCGCTCGATCAACCTCGACCTGCCGATCTACCACGGGACCGGCTCCGAGACCCTGGACCGTGGGGTCGGCCACCTGTTCGGCACCGCACTCCCGGTAGGTGGGCCGGGCACGCACGCCGTGCTCACCGGGCACTCGGGCATCGTCAACGCGACGCTGTTCAGCAACCTGCACCACGTCCAGCTCGGTGACGAGTTCACCGTGACCGTGCTCGACCAGACGCTCACCTACCGCGTCGACCAGATCCGCACGGTGCTGCCCACCCAGACCAAGGAGCTGGTCGCGGTCCCCGGCCAGGACTACGTCACGTTGGTGACGTGCACGCCGATCGGGGTGAACACCCACCGGCTGCTGGTCCGCGGCGTCCGGGTGCCGACGCCCGGGCCCGGTACGCCGAAGCCCGACTTCCTGACCGGCCACGGCGGTCCCGGATTCCCGTGGTGGCTCGCGGAGGTTGTCGGTGCAGTGCTCGTGGTCCTCGTGCTCACCCGGCTACGGACAGACTTGCGCCCCCCGCGCCAGGCGCCCTGTTCCCCCGAACCAGGTGCATGACGCGGGGGGCGAAGGTCACCCCACAGAACACATCCGGGAGGGGACCCGGAGCGCCGTCACGAGGTTCAACGAACGAGCACACGGGCAGGTCACGCGTAAAACAGGGCACAAACGGGGTGATCTGGAACGCTTTCAGGAGTCCTTGAACCGGATCAAACCGGCCAAGGTGGGCATGTACGCCGCACCGTCCGGCCCGACGTAGATCGAGGCGTAGTGGTTGTTCCACTGGATGCCGTTGCCGGTGCGCTGCATCCACTGGGTCTTCCCGGTGCGGATGTCCACAGCGCTGAAGTACCAGCTGTCGTCCAGCGGGTTCGACTTAGGCTTCGCGTACAGGTACAGCAGTCCGTTGGCGAGCGACACCTTCGGGACCGGGGTCGGCGACACGATCGGGTTGGTCCAGTCGACACCGCAGGTGCCGTCGGCGTGCAGCGTCACCTTGGCGACACCGCCGGTCGTGGTCTGTCCGAGCTCGGTGCTCTGGACGCCCTTGTAGCCGTAGTTGTTCTCCACGATCACCGACGCGTCGCCGCCGGTGCCACCGGCGTAGGCGAGGCTGTTCTCGGTGTCCGAGGCGCCCGCGCCGAAGACGGGAGCCTGGCAGATCAGCTGGCCGGCATTGGCCCCGTCGCGCTGGTAGAACTGCACGTGCATCCGCGGGTCGGCGTTGTCGGTGATCGCAACGATGTGCTGGCCGATCAGCGTCGGTGTGGTCCCCGAGCCCTGCGAGAGCTGGCCCGGCTTCTGCACGGTCCCGCGGTCGTACGCCGTCGACCAGCGGATCACCGGGGCGCCGGTGGCATCGGCCGCGACGGCGTACAGCTTGTGGTCGGTGACCAGGTAGATGGCGCCGGACTCGTCGCCCGAGATCGAGTTGAAGATGCCTTCGCCCGCCGGGAGGTGCATGGTCTTCACCGCGCCCGTGGTCGGGTCGATGTCGCCGACGATGCCGCCCTGGGTGACGAAGAACGTGCGGCCCGACCAGTCGGGGAGGGTGGCGACCAGGCAGTCGGTCGACGGGACCGCGGCCGAGACGTCGTACGAGCCGATCTGGGTGAAGCTGTTGCCGTTGACGCGCACCTTGATCACGTGGCGTGCGGTGGTGACGACGTACGCGATGTCGTCCTGGCTGAGCGAGAAGTAGGTGCCGCCGCAGATGTCGGTGAACGGGTTTGTCACCGGGTAGAGCGCGCGCGCCGAGGTCTTCAGGTCCGGGCCGAGCGTCCGCAGCGTGGTCGGGTCGATCAGCCGGAGCGAGAAGCCGGGCAGGCCGCCGCAGAGCCCGACGATGTGGCCGCGCGAGTCGAAGGCCATCGTGGCGCACTCCGAGACGCCGTACGACGCGGAGCGCATCACGAGGTGGTGGCCGAGCGGACCGCTGACCTCGTACGCGTTCGAGCCGTACGCGTCGTTGTGCATCGAGTTCGTGCCGTTGGGCGAGAGGAACGGGTTCTGCGGGATCGGCTCGTGGGGAAGCGGGTTGGCCGTCGCCGCGGTCCCGGTGAATGCTCCGGTCAGGGGGCCGATCGGCAGCGTCGGGATCGGCAGGGCGCCGTTGGCGGCACCGATCTGCGCCGGTACGACGACGGCGAACGCCGCGAGGGCGGCGAGCGCGACGATGCGGGAACGGTTCCTGGGGCGGCTCTTGCGGTGCTTCATGGAATCTCCAACGGGTGAGGCGTCAGGAAGACACGGGTTAGTAACAAACTCCGTTGTTTCACTCGGTTGTTTCAAGCCGGGAAGGTGGTGGCGTCGGTGCTGCGGGGCGGAGCAGTGTTGAGGATGGCGTCGGTGCCGCCGTCGACCAGGATCATCGTCCCGACCAGCAGGCTGGCTTCGGGCGAGAGCAGGAACGCGATCAGCGCCGCCACCTCCTCGGGATTGCCCGGACGGCCGAGGGCGTTCGGGTAGACGTCGGCAAACGGGCCGAAGACTGGGTCCTTGCGCAGCGCGTCGGTCATCGGTGTCGCGATCAGGCCAGGTGCGATCGCGTTGATCCGGATCCCGGCGCCAGCCCAGGCGGGAGTGACGCCCTCGCGTCGCGCCCAGGACGCCACCGCGAACTTCGAGACCGGATACATCATCACGGCCTCGTGTGCGGAGGCGAGCTTCCGGGCGAGGTCCTCGTCTCCTGACAGGCAAGCCTCGACGACGCCCTCGCTGGCCCAGCCGGGTTGGCAGGTCACCGAGTTCGACGCGATCAGCACGACCGAGGCCGAGCCGGACTTCGCCAGCAACGCGTGCAGGCCCTCGGCCAGCGCAACGGCGCCGAAGTAGTTCACCGAGATCAGCAGAGCGGGGTCGGTCCCGGTGTAGCCGGCGATGCCAGCACAGGGCACCAGTCCGTCGATCCCGTCGGGTGCCAGCTCGCCAACGCGGCGGACGGCCTCGGCACGACCCGCGGCCGAGCTCAGGTCCACCTCGATGTCCGCGCCCTTGAGGTCGATTCCGATGACCCGGTGCCCGTCACGCTCGAGGCGTTCGGCGGTGGCGGCGCCGATCCCGGATGCGGCTCCACTGACGACGTAAGTCAACACGTGCCTATTGGAACTGAAACACGTTCTAGTGTCCAGCGGCTAGGACACACCGGTCGCGAACCGCTGAGCCCGTACGGCGACCAGCGCGGCCGGGTCGGCGTGGAAAAGGGTCGAGAGCTCGAACTCCAGCGCGGCTCCCACCCGGCGGCAGAACGCCTCGGCCTCGTCCGCGGCGTCGGGGTGCTCGGCGATGATCCGGTCGACCACGCCGACCTGCGCCAGGTCGATCGCTCGGATCCGCTGGGCGCGGGCCATCTCGGGTGCGTGCTCGGTGTCGCGGTGCACGATCGCGCTGGCGCCCTCGGGGGGCAGCGGTGAGAGCCAGGCGTGCTGGGCCGCGATCACCCGGTCGGCCGGGAGCAGCGCGAGCGCACCGCCGCCGTTGCCCTGCCCGAGCATCAGGCACACGGTCGGAGCCGCGAGGGTGACGAGCTCGGCCAGGCTGCGGGCGATCTCGCCGGCGAGCCCGCCCTCCTCGGCCTCTGGGCTGAGGGCCGCCCCGGGGGTGTCGATCACGGTCAGCAGCGGGATGCCGAGGTCGACAGCCAGTCGCATCCCGCGACGGGCTTC
>JACXTT010002794.1_pt1 | contig 27381 bp, 25 predicted proteins | sample 9270951 | NCBI WGS metagenome assembly JACXTT01 (sample SAMN15532306, study PRJNA645909) | rock metagenome | isolation source: weathered quartz diorite | place: Puerto Rico | collected 2017-06-21 | reverse complement strand
GTGCTCGCAGCGATTTGACCGTATTTCGCGCGGCCCAGCGCGGAGACGGCATTCAGCGCGCAATTCCAGATGAGCTTTGTCCAGAGCTCTCCCGCAATATTGTCCGAAATCATGCACGGCACATTGGCCCGCGAAAAGAGGCTCGCAACGCGCTCCGTTTTTTCGTTCCGCGGCCCGAAGACAAGGTCGCCGCGCCCGACATGCTTCACGCGGCCCGGTTCCGATACGGAAGCGGCCACATAGACGACCGTTGGAAGCGCTTCGATCGGAGCCGCGCCGCGAATCTGCTCCACGTTGTCCACGCCGTTTTGAAAACTGAGGACCAGCGCGTTTGGCGCGAGCAACGGCGCAATGGCGCGTGCGGTCGCCGCGTTGTCCGTAGTCTTCACGCAAAAGAGAACAATTTCCGCTCCCCGAATTGCGCTCAAATCCGTGGATGCTTCGACGCGCACACTCTCTTGAAAGCGCAAGGTGTCGAGGAAGAGTCCGTTCTTCTTTACAGCCTCGACAAACGCCGGCCGTCCAATCATCACGACCGCCGCGCCGGCGCGCGCCAGCAGGCCACCAAAGTAACCGCCTACGGCGCCCGCTCCGACAACGGCGATTCTTGGCCAAGATTCCGGAGATGTCATGCAGTAATCACGCTGATCAGGCGATCGATGTCGCGCTCCGTGTTGTACAGGTGCGGTGAAACGCGAATGTTCCCTTCGCGCAAACTGACAACCACATTTTCTTTCCGCAGATGCTGGTAGAGTTCCGCAGTTTTCTCCCGGTTGCGCGCGACGAAGCAGCCATATGGCCCACGCTGCGCCGCATCCAACGGACTCGCCGGAACACAGCGATCTTTTGGAAGACGTTCGAACATGAATTCAATCAATTTCCGGTTGTGCGCCGCCACTAACTCGGGTCCCATGCGCACCACAAAATCAACGGAAGTGTCCATGGCCGCCAGATTGAAATTGAAATAGCTGGCCCATTCCGGTGCGTCCCAGCGCTTTGCATTCGCCGCCGGCTTGGGGTCCTCGAAGTTTAATGCCGCAAAATTGTCCGAGCCGGCCACCGCCATCCAATAAAACGGGCCGGGCCGAACCATATTCAGATGCTCGCTTTTCACCCAAAAAAATCCCGTGCCAAACGGACTCAGCAGCCATTTGTAGCCCGCGCACACCAGAAAGTCCGCGCCCAGTTGATTCACGTCCATCGGCAGCGCACCGCAGCATTGGCTGACATCGAGCAATAGCAGCGCTCCTTGCTTGTGGCAAGCCGCGGCGACGCGAGGTGCATCCAGAAGCGAGCCATCGTCATAACGCACCATACTCACGGAAACCAGGCGCGTTTTTGGCGTCATCGCCGCAATCAAATCGTCGGCGGAAATAAATTTTCCCCGTGGCGCGACAATTTTCAATTTCAATCCCTCACGCTCCTCCATCGGTTTCCACGTCGTGCATTGCAGGGGAAATTCGCCTTTTGCGGTGACGATTTCATCGCCCGGTTTCCACGTCAGCCCATACGCGACTGCCATTGCGCCCGCGCTTGCCCCGCTGGTCAGCGCAGTTTCTTCAGCTTTTCCTCCGATCAATTTCGCAATCGACGCGCGAATGCGGTTGGGCGCTTCGAAAAACGTAGAGTCTGATTTTTGGTGAGGATATTTTTTTGCCTCAAGCGCCGCTTGCACGGCGCGAATGGAAACTTTCGGCATCGGCGACTGGCCCGCCAAATTCAAGTAGGTTGCATCTTCAATTTCGAACCACTCTTGCCGCCAGTCGGTCTGTGGAGCTGCTGTCGTCGTGGCCATGGGCTCCTCCTCCGCGAAAGTCACGCGAACTTAGAATCGGGCAAGCGCGGTTGGGTGCAACATCCAAATTGGGCAGCCGTCAAAGCTAGAAATGGCCCCGAAGCTCGCGAAAGGCCGGCAAGATCACGAGCTTTCCCGACCCCGCCACCACCGGTTCGTGCTCCAGGGTCCAGGTGTGCTGATGCGGAATGTAAACGGCATTCAGGCCGATCTTCATGGCCGGATTGATGTCGCTGCGCGGGCTATTGCCGATCATCCAGCCGTGAGTTTTCACAATTTTGTGCTTGTGAACCAGGTTGCCGTACGTCTCCGAATCTTTCTCCGGCACGATCTCGATGGATTCAAAAAATCCTTGCAAGCCGGAACGTTCGACTTTTGCGGCTTGCTCCGCGGGTTCGCCCTTGGTGAAAAGAATGAGCCGGTGCCGTTCGGTGAGGTAGGCAAGAGTTTCCGGCACGCCGTCAAGTATTTTCGGCGGAGTGCGTTCGAGCTCGACGACGCGGCTGTGAATCAGCGCCAGTGTTTCGCGTTTTGCCATTTGCTCGGCGAGCTTGATATAAGTTTCTTCGAGGGAGCGGCCAAAGCTGCGCACGCCATAGCCGTACTGCCGGATATTCTTGCGCTCCGTTTCATTCAGGATATGTCGAATATAGGCACGGGTATACCCGCAGGGTTCAACGATGCTGATGAAATCCTCGATCAGCTTTTCGAAAAATACGTTGTTTTCCCATAGCGTGTCGTCAGCATCAATCAGCAGGGTGTGGCGTCGCATCTCAATTAGCTCTCGTTGGATTTCGCGCGGCAGCGTCACGCGAGCCGCGCCCCACTTTCAGTCTAACAGCCGGATGGCATCTTCTGCGATGCGAGCCGCGGCTCCGGGTTTGCCCAAGCCGCGTGCAGCATCTCTCATCCGCCCAAGCCGCTTCGCATCATCAAGCAACTCTGCAATTTTCCAAGCCGCCGCCGGCAGATTGTTGCACCGGATCGCCGCTCCGGTCTCCAGCAAATGATCCGCGTTGCGTTCTTCCTGGCCGGGGATGGGTTCGATGAGGGCCATTGGCAGGGCACGCGCCAGCGCTTCGGAGGTCGTCAACCCTCCGGCTTTGCCGACCATTAGGTCAGCGGCCGCCATGTACTTATCCATTTCGGCCGTGAATCCGACGGCACAAAGTCGGGGCGAACCGGATTGCAGTTTGCCCGCTTCTCTCGCAATCTCTTCCAGCTGTTTCTTGGTCTTCTCCGACTTTCCCGCAATCGCGACAATTTGCGACGGCCGTTGCAGCGCGAGCAAATCTTTCACGAGTTGTTCGACAGGGCCGATTCCATAACCGCCCGCCGAAATGAGAATCACAATCGCAGTTGCGTCAAGTCCCAATTGCTTGCGGGCATCGGATCGGCTGACTGGAGCGGCGAACAGCGGATCAATCGGAATGCCCGTGATCAATATTTTCTCCCGCGGCACGCCGATGCGCGCCAAATATTCCTTTGCTTCATCGATGGCGACGTAATACCGGTCCACCGTTCGGCACAGCCACATCGCGTGCACATCGTAGTCCGTCACGACGATCGCGTTGCGCGCGAGCAGTTTTCGCTTGGCAATCAGCCACGCGATGATTTCTGCCGGAAGAAAATGCGTCGCCACACAGAGGTCCGGCTGGACGCGTTTCAGCAGCCGGATCATCGGGCCCGTGTTCAGCCGGTCCAGCGCCAGGCGCCGCCGTGGGTGTTGCCACGGCTGGTCCGTCCGGTCGTACAGGACTCCCATGAGTTCCGGCGCCCGCTGCACCATGGAGATGTAGGCTTTGTCGTAGATGCGCTGAAAAAGTTTGCTGACATACTGGAGCGCGTCGATGTGTTCGACGAGGCAATCGCCGCGCGCCGAAAATGCTTTTTCGAGAGCTTGCGCGGCGCGCACGTGCCCCGCCCCCGATGTTGCAGAGAGCAGCAAGACCCGCGGCTTCGTCTTCATTTACGAGGATTTCCCCGGAACGCGATGCGTATCACGAAGCCTTGCGCTGTCCGGCGGCGAGTTTTTCCAGGATGCCTCGCGCGACTTTCTGTAATTCTCCGAAACGCGTCAGATAGTCCTGAAAGTCATGGTTCAAGAGCTGCGCGTCTTGCGGGCCAAGCTTGTGGCGCAGAATCATGTCGCGCAGTTTCACCGGGTGCGGCAGCAGCGCCTCTTCCTGCAATTCCTCCAACGCAATCTTGACGTCATAGTGGTACATGGCATCCCCCAAAAGAAAGCTTCTTCCCAGCATTGTACCTAGGTCGACGCTCGATGCGTGTGTTGACAGAGGAAGTGAATCGGGGCCGAAAGCTTACGCAGCAGTCGCAGCCGCGGGAAGGAATTCGTAGCGATCGATTCTTGCCGCGATGCCCACGCGCCCGTTTTCGGTGGGCTCGACTCGCACGATCTGTCCCTGGCACCGGATGTTTACATCGCTCGATTGTGTGACCTGCTCTGGAAGCGTGATGACAAAATCGATCTCGCTGCCGATCTTAAGCTTGGCGTCGGCGAGGAAGTAGAGTCCGCGGTAACTGACATCCCGCGTCTCAGCGCTGAGCTCTCTAGCCTCCGCCACCGGCAACAGGACGCGCATGGGAAGGCTCATTGTGAATCGCCGCGCTTCGCGGCGGTCTGCACCGTCACTCATTTATCCTCCCTGAGTCTGGCTGGGTTTGGCGCAAAACTAACATCCGCTTCCACAAACTGCAACGCGAAATTCAAAGTTTTTTGTCCTAGTACGAGGTCTTGCCCGTTTGTGTACCGCAGCCCTATACTTTGGGCTGTCCCCCCCGGCAGCAAGTACTGTTACGCCTATGGACAGCCGCGAGCATCGCCGCGTGCGGATGCGCCTTCCGGTTCGCCTGCGCTGGACAACGCCTTTTGCCCAGAAAATCGAATTAGGAGAAACCATTGATGTTTCGCGCGGCGGTTTGCTGGTTTCCACAAAAGAGCCGCATACAGCCGGCGTGCCGCTTTGGGTCACTTTTCCATACGACGCTTCGCTTGGCGATGGCCAGCCGGAAATGCTTGCCCGAATCGTCCGGTGCACTGAAGTGCTGGCAGTCATTCGCGCCACGAACGCGCGCGACAAAGTTCAATCGGAGAACGCCAAGGCTGTAGAGCGCTCCGCGAAATTGGATCAAATTACACGCGCGCTTGGCATTTGTGATGCTCCCTCGACGTTTGCCGTTGCCATACAATTCGAGGAGTACGCCGACGGGCAACGGAACGGGCATACGGTTCGCAGCGAACCCGAGAGGCGCGGCAGTCCGAGACGCGCTCTCGCCGTGCCGCTCCGCGTGCGCCCGGCGCAGATTCCGTGGTTTGAAGAAGCCATGACCATCGATTTCTCCGTGAAGAGCCTGCGGTTCCGAAGTCACCGCGAGTATGCAGTGGGCGAGCAGTTGAAAATCAGGTTCGCGGACTCCACTCGCAAACCGTGGCCCGGGAACGGTGAATTCTCTTCGAAAGTGGTGCGCGTTGCTCCGGCGCCCGACACGTTTGCGCTCGATGTCAGCGTCTGCCGTTTGAGCTGAATTTTCTTGCCACCAAGTTCATTCGGCCATTTCTCTTCCTTGAGGTACACTCCGAATTCGTTTAAGGCTCATCGATGAGTAGTTCCCATGACTCGCGCAATTTTTTCCTGAAAGGGCCCGCGGGACGACTCGAGGCCATCCTCTGGACACCATCCGCAGCGACGCGGCCGCCGCTTGCGGCCGTCGTTTGCCACCCGCATCCGCTGTTCGGCGGCACGATGCACAACAAAGTGGTTTTTCAAGTGGCGAAGTCGCTCGATGCGCTCGGCATTCCTGTGCTGCGATTCAATTTTCGCGGAGCAGGATTGAGCGAGGGCGACCATGATCGGGGCCGTGGAGAACAGGACGACGTACGAGCAGCGCTCGATTTTCTTTCCGGAGAATTCTTGTCCGTGCCGCCATTGGTGGCTGGCTTTAGTTTTGGCTGTGTCGCGGGGCTGCGAGCCGGCTGCGAAGACGCGCGAGTCTCGCAACTCGTCGGCCTGGGCCTTCCAGTGAACAACACGGATGTTTCGTTTCTGAGCCGCTGCGGCAAACCGAAACTTTTTGTGCACGGAAGCGACGACGAGTATGGAGCGATCCAGAAAGTCAAAACGCTCGTGGCGTCCTTGCCGGGTGAAAACGACCTGGTTGTCGTGGAAGGCGCGGAGCACTTCTTCAAAGGAAAACTCGAGCAGGTCGATCGAGCCATCACGAGCTGGATCGCCAGCCGAATTGCCTAGTTCTCTGCGTTCTCGGTGAAGTCTGCGTTGAAAATCATTTTGTTCAGGCTCCTTCGCCGCGCGAAAAGAGTTTGCTGAACTGATCGACGTTGGCCGGTGGCAGGCCCACCAATCGCGCGTTCGCTTTCACGTGTTCCACGCGCGACATGCCGACCAGCGCTGTGGTGATTCCCGGCGACGAGCGCACGAACTGCAGCGCGCGCTCCGCATCGTTCTTCAGCCCGAGAGCTTCCGCAACGAATCCCGGCAGATTCTTCGCGACCTGTCCTTGCAGCAGCGAAGCGCTGGCAATCAGCGTGACGTCCAGTTCGCTGGCTGCCTCCATCACCGTCCGATCGCGGCCGCGCACCGTCTGATTCCCCAGCGTGAGTGCTTCCGTCATTCCCAGATTGAACGGCAACTGCACGAAACGGAAATGGTGCCGGCCCCCGGCAATTTCCTGCGCAATCTGGACCATTTCGCCGAGCTGCATGGCGTCGCGCGCCCGCGCATCCTGGCGAAATCCGCTCCAGGTGGCCATTCCGTAATACTGAATTTCGCCCGCCTCCACGGCTGATTCGAGAAACGTGAAGGCCTCGCGCACGCGGTTCAGAAATTCTTCCTTGGGGGCTTCCGCGAGTTGTGTTTCGGGATTATGAAGGTAGTAGACATCGATGCACTCGACGCCGAGATTTTTCAGGCTGCGCCCGAGCTGGTTTTTCAGGAATTTTGGAGTCATACAGTGGCTGCCGGCAGCGATATCCCTCGCGCTGAAAATTCCGAGCTGAATGTACTCGCGAAAAAAATATTCATTGGGGTCGGCAGGCATCGAATCATCCGGGGTCAGGTAACCGCCTTTCGTGCATAAGACGATCTCCTCGCGTTCGAACCCTTTCGTGGCAAGCTGCCGGACCGCCGCGCCAACGCTTCGTTCGCTGCGTTGAAACCTGTAATTGATCGCGGCATCGATCGCGTTGATGCCGTTCTCCACCGCCGCGACTATCGCGGCCGCGTAGCCTTGGTCGGTCTTCGTATCCGGCTGGCCGAGGTACGTCCCGATTCCGATGGAAGAGAGCATGAGCCGCTGCGATTCTCGAAAGTGTCCCTCGGAGGCGCGCCCCGCAAATCTCTGTGCGTACCGCGTCGTTCCTTCCTTGGTAGCGGATTTCGTCATGACACTCCTTCGGGGTTTGTTGCCGGCCCCTGCGTTTCGGGTCTTATCTCTGCGCTTGCCTTCGGAGCCAGGAGTCGAGAGCAGGCCCGGAGAATCCTACGATAGGGCCAGTCCTTTTCGCGGAAGAAAATCTCGCCTTCGCGCGGATTGCTGTAGTACCAGCGCGCCACGAGCCACAAGTGCTCCCCGATATCGCCGGAAGCGGAAGCTGCCTCGCGATCGAGATAATCGCGGAAAACCTGTTCGGCGGATCGCGGCTGGCTGGCGATTTCCGCAAAGCGCAAGGAAAATGGCTCGTCCAGACGGCCTCCGCGGACGGCGTAGACGCCGATCGTTTGTTCTTCGGCAGTGCGCTGTAGAATTACAGCATCGAGATCTTGTATGCGCCGCGTCAGTTCCGGACGGCCGCGCAGGACTTCGTCGAGCTTTTCGATTTTCTTGTGAAGCGCAGCGGCGCGCTCGAAGTCCAGTTGCCCGCTGGCCTTCTCGCGTTCTTCTTCAATCGAAGCACGCATCGATCCGCCGCTCGTTTCCAGGAAACGCAGGAGCCGCTGCACTTCGACGTCATATTCCTCCTTGCTGCACCCCGCGAAGCAGGGCGCGAGGCACATCTTCATTTCGGAATAAATACACCCCGGGAAACTTGGATCGCGGCGGATTTTGATCTGGCAGCGCCGAACTTTGAACAAATCGAGGATCCGTTCCGAAAAAGCCAGAGCGGACCGGCGCGAGGCAAACGGGCCGTAGTACGCGCCGCCTGTCGGCACTCCCGATTCGTCCACCGGGATTCGGCGGGTGACGTAGCAGCGCGGGTAAGCATTGCGTAAATTCACCTTGAGCACCGCGGCTGGTCGCAGGCGCATCAGGTCACGATAGCGCTTGGGAAACAGATGTTTTGCGTGCCGGTAATACGTGAAAGTTTGTTCGAACGGCGAGCCGGTAAGTCGGTAGCGGATGCCTCGCGCGAAGTCGTGCAGGTTCAGACGTTTGCTTGCCGGATCAATGGGACCGAGAAGCCGCTGCAAACGCCGCTGCAAATTCTGCGTTCGAATCAGCAACGGCTCGGCTTTTTCTTCGAGGGGTTCAATCAGACAAACCGCGGGCCGCGGCGGCACAGCAGGGAAGAAGTCTTCCTCCGCGCGCGCCGCATCAAAGTCGAGTCCGCTATCTAGTTCGAGCACTTCGTCAGGATACTATGTCCTATCTCGCAGAGACGAACCAGCGCGCGATCGGATTGAATCACGGTAATGTTTCGTAGCGTATGGAGACGCCGCTCTGAGTAGGCTGCTTTCGTCCCACCTTCGCGTCGCTAGGGTACGTAATCACAAGCTTGTCTTCCGCCTCCCACTTGATGCGGACCTTGAGGTTGCCATTCGCCATAAATAGATTTCCTGCCTCGTTTGGTAGCTTTTCGTCGCCGCGCAGAATTGAAATTTGAGTCGTAAAGTCAGTTGTGGCCCCGCAATCTCGCTCGAAAGCCACAGCCTTTAGCTTCCCGCTGGGAGACTTTTCTTCGTATCCGATGTCGTTGCCGCAAAGGCTGCAGCCCGCGAGGAGCCCCGCAAGCAAGGACATGCGAAGAACCTTAATTAGCGTGCAAGCAGGGGAGTGCGGTTGCATGTTGGTGAGCATGGCTACGACCTCAGCACCCAGGAAGAGATGACGAGGCGCTGAATCTCGCTGGTGCCTTCATAGATTTCCGTGATGCGGGCGTCGCGGTAGTTGCGTTCGACGGGATACTCGCGGCTATAGCCGTTGCCGCCGTGAATTTGAATGGCCTTGTGCGTGACGCGCGTGGCCATCTCGCTGGCAAACAGTTTGGCGATGGCGGCGTCCATCGTGAATCGCGCTCCCGTATCCTGCTTCCACGCCGCCTTGCGTACGAGCAGGCGCGAGGCGTCGATTTCAGTGGCCATGTCGGCGAGCATGAACTGAATGGCCTGGAATTGCGAAATCGGCTGTCCGAAGGCCATGCGCTGCTGCGAATATTGGAGCGCCGCCTCGAACGCGCCCTGCGCAATGCCAGTGGCCTGCGCGCCGACGCCGATGCGTCCGCCATCGAGCGTCGAGAGCGCAACTTTGTAGCCCTCGCCTTCATTCCCGATCCGGTTTGTAACAGGCACTTCACAATCCGTGAAGACGAGTTCGCAGCACGCGGTCGCATTGATCCCCAGTTTTTTTTCTTCCTTGCCTAGTTTGAAACCGGGCGTCCCTCGTTCCACCACTAGGGCCGTGATCCCTTTCTCGCCCTTCGTCGGTTCGGTGTTGACATACACGATGGCCGCGTCGGCCGCGCCGCCGTTGGTGATCCACGCCTTCGTCCCGTTGACGATGTATGTGTCGCCCTTGCGCACGGCTCTGGTCTGGAGCGCGGCAGCGTTCGACCCGGCTTGCGGCTCGGTGAGCGCAAAACAGCCAATTTTCTCGCCGCGGCCGAAGGGGACGAGTAACTTCTTCTTCTGCTCCTCGGTACCAAAGCGGTGGACCGGGTCGCAATAGAGTGAATTGTGCCCGGAGAGAATCACGCCGGTGGAGCCGCAGCAACGCGAAATCTCTTCAATCACAATGGTGTACGCGACGTGGTCAAAGCCTGCTCCGCCCTCGGACTCGGGAAACGTCACGCCCGTCAAACCCAGTTCCGCTGCTTTCTTGAAAAGTTCGCGCGGGAAATCCCCGGTCTCATCCAGCTCTTTCGCCAGCGGCCGCACTTCCGATTCGGCGAACTCGCGCACGCTCTTTTGCAGCAGCTTCTGTTCTTCGGTCAGCTCGAGATCCACTGTCAGCGGCTCCTCTTTGGCCAAAAGTGATACGAATATGGAATCTCAAATCAGGCGAGCGCCTTCGAAAGGCGTTTGTAGGTAGTCGAAACGTCTTCCGGGTGAACGCGCGTCTCTCCGACTACGGTCATGAAACTCGAATCGCCCATCCAGCGAGGCAATGCGTGAAGGTGCAAATGCCCGAGCACACCAGCGCCGGCGGCGCGTCCCAGATTCATTCCCAGGTTCATCCCATCGGGTTTGTAATTATCGCGCAGAATTTCTTCCATTCGCTGCGCCAGCCGCATCATCTCGTTCAGCGCTTCGGGGTCACACAAATGCAGTTCCGCCACGTGCTCGTAGGGGACGATCATAACGTGCCCCGACGTGTAGGGGAAACGGTTCAGAATCACAAACGCCTTCGCGCCGCGATTAACAATCAGCGTCTCGGCGTCGTTCTTCCTCGCTAGCGCATCGCAAAAAATGCATTCCGGCTGCTTCCCGCCGGTCACTTCTTTCATGTACTGGTAGCGCCACGGAGTCCAGATGTAGTCCATCTCAACGAGTCCTTCGCCTGAATTGCTGCGCGCACAGCATAACGCAGAACGGGCGCTCAAGTGACACGCCGCCGTTCAGGCAGGCTGAAACAGCGTGCCTGCTTTTTCCAATGTGGGTTGAAACTGTTCGGTGAGTTGCAGCGGCACGGCCTAGGCGCGCGTTGCGTCGCCGGCCGCGGAGGCCTGGGACTCTGAGTTATTCACAAAATCTTTCAGTTCCTTGCTGGGCTTGAAGAACGGAATTTTCTTCGCCGGCACTTCGACTTTTTCGCCGGTTTTCGGATTGCGTCCGACGCGGCCGCGGCGGTGCCTGGTGCGGAAACTGCCAAAGCCGCGGATCTCGATCTTTTCGCCTTTTTGCAAGGCCCCGATAATGCTGTCGAAAATGGTTTCGACGATGGTTTCGGACTCTTTGCGAGGGAGCTCCGTGATGTTCAAGACCTCTTCGATGAGGTCCGCCTTGGTCAGTGTTGGTTGCTTGGTCATCGTCGCTATGCCTCGTCGTGCGGCCTGCGAACAGACCGCTTCAGCTCGTCAATCGTTCTGCGGTTGCCTTACCCTGTGAAACGAAACGGCTTATGGGGGCTGGCCCTTCGCCGGATTGCCCCCCTTCCTATCACTAAAATGACCCGCAGGTAAATGAAATTGTAACGGTGATCCCAAGGACCCTTTTTGCGAAATGACTAACGCGCCGACAGCTTGGACTTCAGCGCGTCCCCAATCGTCGCCGTCGATGAGGACTTCGAGGTCGACGTCGAACGATACTGTTCAATCTCTTTGCGCTCGATCTGTTTTGCCGCCGCGCGGTAGCTCAAGCCGATGCGCCGCGTCTCCGGACTGATCTTGATGATCTTGAAATCGTATTCCTTGCCCGGTTCGAGCGGCCCCGCGGACTTCAGCGGGCCCGTTGTGGGACGGAAGCTCGAGTGCCCTTCGTCGCGGCGCTTGCGCTCCTCAATCTCCGTATTATGGCAGAGCGCTTCGATGTTCTCGCCCAGTTCGACGAACGCGCCGAACGTGGCGATGCGCGAAACCTTGCCCTTCACGATTTGCCCGACCTTGTGCTGCTTGAACCAATCGCCCCAAATGTCGTTCACCTGCTTGATGCCCAGCGAAACGCGGCGATTCTCCGGGTCGATCTTCAACACCTTCGCGGTAATATCCTCGCCCTTCTTGAAAACCTCGTGCGGGTTTTTGACGCGCCCGGTCCAGCTCACGTCGCCCACGTGCACGAGCCCGTCGAAGCCATCTTCGATCTCGATGAACGCGCCAAATTCCGCGATGTTGCGAACCTTGCCCGTGACCACCGTGCCTACGGGATACTTTTCTGCCGTCAACAGCCAGGGATCTGGTTGCGCTTGCTTGATGCCCAGCGAAACGCGGCGATCGCTTGGCTTGATGTCAAGCACCACGACATCCACTTCGTCGCCGACTTTCACCAGCTTCGAAGGATGCGCGACTTTCTTGTTCCAGCTCATCTCGGAAACATGCACCAGCCCTTCGATGCCCTGTTCCAGCTCGACGAATACGCCGTAGTCCACCACGCCCACGACTTTGCCCTTCACTTTTCCGCCCGCCGGGTATTTTTCCGCGGCGCCCACCCACGGATCGGCCATCAATTGTTTCAAGCCGAGCGATACCCGCTGCTTTTCCTTGTCAAACTTCAGGATGATGACGTCGAGTTCCTGCTCCGGCTTCACCACGTCCGAAGGATGCTTCACGCGGCCCCAGCTCAAATCCGTCAGGTGCAGCAGTCCGTCGATTCCGCCCAGGTCCACGAACGCACCGTATTCGGTTACGTTTTTCACGTGCCCGTGCACCACCTGGCCTTCACTCAGCTTCTCCATCAGTTCACCGCGCTTCGCATGCAATTCTTCTTCGAGCAGCGCGCGGCGGCTCACCACCACGTTGCCGCGGCGGCGGTTCAGCTTCGTGATGCGCACCTGCACTTCCGTGCCGGCAAGAGCGTCCAGGTTCTGCGTTGGCCGTAGGTCAAACTGCGATCCCGGAAGGAACGCGCGTACCCCGATATCCACCACGAGACCGCCCTTGATGCGGTCCACAACCTTGCCCGTAATCGTTTCCTTGGCCTTGAACGCCGCCTCGATCTTCTCCCAGGTCCTCCGGCGCAGCACTTTCAGGTAGGACAGGATGGTGAAGCCATCCTTGTGTTCCCCGGTCCTCTGCACTTCGATCGTGCTGTTCGGCTCGGGACGAGGAATCTCCGTGTCCGAGAATTCCGCCGCGGGTACCAGCCCTTCCGTCTTTCCCCCCAGGTCCACGACGACGCCGTGCTCCGTGTAGGCGACAACCTTGACCTCGATCACCTCGCTCGACGCCGCCGCTTCCTGCTTCTCGTCGTACTCCTCCAGCAGCTTGCTCATCTCTTCCGAGCCGGCAGCTTCCTCGGCCGCAGCCGTGGCTTCCGGGTCCGCCGCGTGCGTTTCCGCGGCAGGCTTCGCCTCTTCCGAAGCGGATGCCGCAAGCGTCTCTTGCGCCGCATTCACGGTTTCGGCAAGTTGCGCTGGGGGAGCAGCAGCGGGTTCGGGCGCACTTTCCACCGTCGCGTTCACTTCTGGGTTCACGTCGATTGGAGCAGGTTCGGATTCAGGTGCTGGAGCGGCGGCAGCCGCATTCGACAGGTTGTCGTGGTCGGAAAACATGGTTGTTGGCCTCCGCAAAATTACTTCGCTTTGGGCAGCCGCAATGCGGCCCCCGTTCAATCGAATAAATTCCTTGCTGGTTCCCTACAAGGGTTTAGTGCAAGGAGGTTCACCGCAGAGCGGTTAATTGGGACACAGATGCTGCGGGCGTCGAAAACGCTGCAACCTTCAAAGGATACTCGCCGCGTCGCGCCTGTGTCAATGAATCAGCAGGCGGCCCTATGCGTGGCCGGCGTGTGACTTTTCGCGGCGAAAATCCGGGGCGGAGACTTCCACGGTGCGGCACATCTCGTAGAGCCTCGAGCGCATGCGAGATCCGATGCGCTGCTCCAGGGAATCTTCGCGCATCGGCAAAATCAGCTTGCCGTTCGGAAGCCGCGCCGTCTCCCCTTCCGTGGCCGGGTTATCGAGATAATTTGTCGTGATAATGGTGGTCCGGTTTTCGTTGTACCGGGCGTTCAAGACAATCCCTACGATGTCGCGCACCCAGTCTGACGGCTTGCTCGCGCCAAGATCATCCAGAACCAGAATCTCTACCGTGCGAATCGGTTCGAGGATTTTCATTTCCGTGGATTCGCTCGCCGGGTTGTAGCTCGCCTGAATTTCCTTCAGCAGTTCGCGGTAGTCGCAGAACAATCCCGCGTGCCCGCGCTGAATCAATTCTTTCAGCGCCGCAACAGCAAGATGCGTTTTTCCCACGCCGGAACGTCCTATAAACAACAATCCTTTTTCGCAGGAGCCGGGATAGTCGCGGACAAATCCCTGGGTGAGCAGTTTCGCCTGTTTCAATGACTGCGCATGCTGCGCCGTCCACGTTTTCCCGTCGGTGAGGTCCGTCACGTAGCTTTCGAAATCGCAATGCTCGTAGCGCTTTGGAATCCGCGCGCGTTCCATCACGCGCGTCGCGCGATCCTGCATTCCGCAATCGCAGGCCACCGCCACGCTCCCGCCCGCGCCATCCGGACGCGGCACCAACTTCCATCCTGTCCCTCTGCAAAGCGTGCAATTCTCCAGCGCCATAGCGACAGCATACGGGCGCAAAGCGCACACGGCAAGTTGTCTACTCTGGGAAAACTGTGGACGGAACGAGCTGTTCTCTTATCTGAAACCGCTTACGGAAAACGGATCACTATCTGACCGCCCGCGGCGTCGCACGCACAATCGCATGTCGCGGCGTGTTCTTACGCTCATGAGAGGCGGCCACGCGCGTTAATTCCTGCTGCACCACCTGGGCGAACTCGCCCATTTGGCGCTCCATTTCAATCAGCTTTTCGCGCATGTTCAAAATGATTTCGATTCCCGCCAGGTTCACACCCATATCGCGCGCCAGCGTCAGGATCACGTCCAGCCGTTCCAAGTCTGAGTCCGTATACAGCCGCGTGTTTCCTTGAGAACGCGAGGGCTTCAGCAAGCCCACGCGCTCATAAAGCCGCAGCGTTTGCGGGTGCAGTTTGTAGAGTTCCGCCACGGCGCTGATCATGTAGCCCGCCCTGGCCCGTTTTTTTGCTCGCGCTGGCATGACGTCTCTCTTACACTCCTGCCTTCTCGAAAAGACCCTTCCGCGGATCTCCTGGCGCAACGCTCTCCAGCTCCTTCATCAGATTCCGCACGCGCTCGTCAGTCGGTGGCGGCACGACGACCTGTATTTCCACGTACTGATCGCCACGCGCGCCGTTCCGGGCGCTGGGCACACCTTTTTCTTTCAGGCGTAGAGTCTTTCCGCTGTTCGTTCCGGGTGGAATTCTCACCAGCGACCGGCCATCGATCGTCGGGACTTCAATCTTGGCCCCTAGTGTCGCCTCGCTCACCGTCACGGGAATTTTCGTGTACAAATCATTTCCGCGCCGCTCGAAAAACTCGTGGGGCTTGACCACCACGCGCAAGTACAAATCGCCTGCCGGTGCTCCCATCGTCCCCGAGTTACCTTTTCCCGGAACGCGTACTCTCCCGCCGTTTGCGACTCCGGCCGGTATGCGTACATCGATCGTTTCTGCCCGCCGGACTCGCCCTTCGCCCCCGCATGTCTTGCAAACTGTTCGCAGCTTGCCCGTTCCGCCGCAGCGCGTGCACGGCACGTTGAACTTCATCTTGCCGGCCTGCTGCTGGATCGTCCCCGTTCCGTGGCACGTCGGGCACGTTTGCGGGGAGCCGACGGCGCCGGTTCCATGACAGGCATCGCACGTATCCAGGCGCGTGATGGAGAGTTTCTTCACCGCGCCGCGCACGGCATCCCAAAAATCAATCTCGATCTGATATTCCAGGTCGCCGCCCGGTTCGTACTCCGGTTCCATCGCGGCGCTCCCACGGCTCCCGCTGAAGAACTGGCTGAAGAGATCACGGAAGCTTGCTCCGCCGCCCGCAGTTCCGGCCCCGCCGCCGAAATCGTAGCCGCTGAAGTCAAAATTAACGTCCGGTGCTTCGCCCTCCCGTCCCGGGCCGCCGCCCGGTCCGCCGGGAGGCATGTTGTCGCTGTAAAAGCCGTACTGGTCGTACATCTGCCGCTTCTTCGAATCGGAGAGCACGTCGTAGGCTTCCTGCAACTGTTTGAATTTTTCTTCCGAGGACTTGTCGCCGGGATTCAGGTCCGGGTGATACTTTCGCGCCAGCTTGCGGAACGACGTACGAATATCCTTCGCCGTCGCTTTGCGCGGCACTCCCAGCAATTCGTAATAATCTTGCTTTGCAGTCGTCGGCATCTTTGCTCTCAGAAAATACTCGCAGGGGCGACCGCCCTGGCGGGCTGCGCCCCTGCGTTTGCCACTTCAACTTAATTCGGACGCTTGCTCTCGTCCACGTCCACGTACTCGGCGTCAATCACGTCCCCGGGCTTCTTGTCTTGCGCGCCGCTCGAGCCGGCCGAACTACCGCCGCCCGCTCCGGCGCCCGCGGCCGCACCCGCTTGCCCCGCGCTACCCGCCGCTTGCGCCGTCTTGTAGAGATCCTCGGCGATCTTGTGCAGCGAGCGCTCGACGTTTTCCTTTGCCGAACGCAGCCGCGCCACGCCGCCCTCGTTGATGGCTTTCTTCGCGTCTTCGATCGCCTCTTCGGCCTTCTTCACTTCCGCCTCGGCGATCTTCTCGCGGTTTTCGCGGATCATCTTCTCGGCTTGGTAAAGTACGCCGTCCAGGCTGTTCCGCGCCTCGACTTCTTCCATCCTTCGGCGGTCGTCTTCCGAGTGCGATTCGGCTTCCGCCCGCATCTTCTCGGCTTCTTCCTTCGAGAGGCCGCTCGATGCGGTGATGGTGATTTTCTGTTCCTTGTTCGTGGCCTTGTCCTTCGCGCTCACGTTCAGGATGCCGTTCGCGTCGATGTCAAACGCCACTTCGATCTGAGGCGTCCCGCGCGGCGCGGGCGGAATCCCGTCCAGTTTGAATCGGCCCAGCGAACGGTTGTCGGTTGCGAACTTGCGCTCGCCTTGTAGAACGTGAATCTCCACGCCCGGCTGATTGTCCGAAGCCGTCGAATAGGTTTCCACCTTGCGCGTCGGAATCGTCGTGTTCCGCGGGATCTGCACGGTCATTACCCCGCCCAGCGTCTCCACGCCGAGCGAAAGCGGCGTCACGTCCAGCAGCAGGATGTCCTTCACTTCGCCGCCCAGTACCGCGCCCTGAATCGCCGCGCCTACCGCCACGACTTCGTCCGGGTTCACGCCTTTGTGAGGCTCTTTCCCGCCGAAGAAGTTGCGCACCAGTTGCTGCACCTTCGGAATGCGCGTCGAGCCGCCAACGAGCACGACTTCCTCAATGTCGTTGGGCGACAGCTTGGCGTCCTCCAGCGCCAGTTTTACCGGCTTCATCGAACGTTCCAGCAGGTCATTAATCATCTGCTCGAGCCGCGTGCGGGTCAGTTTTTCTTCCATGTGAATCGGGCCACTCGGACCTGCGGTGATGAAGGGCAAGTTGATTTCTGTCTCCATCATCTGCGACAGCTCGATCTTGGCCTTTTCCGCCGCGTCCTTCAGCCGTTGCAGCGCCATCTTGTCCTTGCCCAGGTCGATGTTGTGCTGCTTCTTGAATGCGTCGATCAGCCAGTCCACGATTCTCTGGTCCACATCATCGCCGCCGAGGTGCGTGTCGCCGTTGGTGGACTTCACTTCCACCACGCCGGCGCCGACTTCCAGGACGGAAATGTCGAAGGTTCCGCCGCCCAGGTCATACACCGCGATCGTCTCATCGCTCTTCTTCTCCAGGCCGTAAGCCAGTGCCGCCGCGGTCGGCTCATTGATGATGCGCACCACCTCCAGCCCTGCGATTTCCCCGGCTTGCTTGGTCGCCTGCCGTTGCGCGTCGTTGAAATACGCCGGAACGGTGATGACCGCCTTCGTCACCTTTTCGCCCAGAAAATCTTCGGCGGCCGACTTCAACTTGCCCAGGATCATCGCGGAGATTTGCGGAGGGCTGTACACTTTGCCCGCAATCTCAACGCGGGCGTCGTCGTGCTCGCCTTTCACCACCTTGTAAGGGACGCGCTTCATCTCTTCAGTTACTTCGTCGTAGCGCCGGCCCATGAACCGCTTGATCGAATACACTGTATTCTCGGGGTTGGTCACTGCTTGCCGCTTCGCTACCTGCCCCACCAGCCGCTCGTCCGTCTTCGTGATCGCCACGACGGACGGCGTGGTCCGCCCACCTTCTTGGTTGGGGATCACTACCGGTTCACCGCCTTGCATCACGGCCACCACTGAATTGGTCGTCCCCAGGTCAATTCCTATAATCTTGCTCATGACTGCCTATCCTCCATCCATTCAATTCTGTGCTCCGGCCTTAACCCGTTCGAGGCAAGGCCGATCTAGCTCGGTTCTTTCGTGCCAAGCACAGCTCGAACGGGAGTATACAGGTTGAGTCTCTTCTTGTCAAGTTTTCTTATAATGGCTACAAAGTGTTTGTTTTCTTGCCATTCCATCCCCCAATTTCCGCTCTTCCTCTAGGCCCTAGCTTTTCTTGACCCTTGATAATTCTTCTGCTATAATAACCTTTCGTTATTAGAGGTGGACCTATAAGGTCGCACTTCTGGCCCGGCGGAAACGGATCTCTCTCCGCCCCATGCAAATCCTTTAGAATCAACACTTGCGATCTCTCTCGTAAGTGTTGACAATGAATGATTTAAGGAAACTCTAAGTATTTTAGATTCAACACTTACAAAAACAGGGGGGTGGGGGGTACAACGGCTCCACCGGTCCACCGAATCAAACCCTTGATCGCGTCACTGAACACGGGTTGCCGTCATTGCCAATTCCGGCTGGAGACCGCGCGCTCCAGTCAAAAACCTGTGATAGTCTGGCAGTGGCTGTCCCGGTAGAACTTTCGCTTCCATGTTGGAGGACGTTGTGAGTCGCCGCGCCATTTTTGCTGTAGCTGCCGTCCTTGCCTTGATCGTTATTGGCCTTCAGATCGGACGGATTCACTCCGCGGCGCTCGCGGCGCGCTCCAATGTTGATGCAGCACCCCAACCCCCGCTTTCCGAACAACCCGCCGCTCCGTCGAACGACCGGAATGTGGCGCCGGCTGTCTCCTCCTCTGGTGCGGCTCCCGAAAAGACCGCCGAGTCCAGGAGCGTGGCGCCGCGGCCAACCCCACCACAGGCCCCCGCCGGCCTCCCTGATGTGGACCCGCACAAGGCTTTCGGCTCGAAAAGCGCGCCCGTGGCGATGGAAGTCTTCAGCGATTTTCAGTGCCCCGCGTGCAAAACGCTCTACATCACCACAAATCGCAAGATCATGGACGACTACGTCAGCACCGGCAAGGTCTACCTGATCCACCGGGATTTTCCTCTCGCGATGCATGCACATTCGCGCGTAGCTGCACGATATGCCCGTGCTGCTGCACAACTCGGCAAGAACGAACTCGTTGAGCAGGCGCTCTTTCAGAATCAGGAGAAGTGGGAACAGAGCGGTGACGTGGATGGCACGGTTGCCGCAGTCCTGTCCCCTGCGGAGATAGCCAAGGTCCGCGCGCTCGTCAAGGGCGGCACGCTGGACGCGGTCATCGACAAGGATTTCGCGCTCGGCCAGTTGTACCGCGTCAATCAAACGCCGACCACCGTTTTTCACAGTGGAGGCCAGACGTATCCCTACGCCGGGGTCATGAGCTACGACACGCTGAAGTCGTTTCTCGATCAGCTTCTCAACGGGCACTAGCGCGCATTTTTTCTTTTGGACTTACGTCCATGATGGAATCGAGTCCCTTGAATCTTCGCCGTGCGATCATCTGGATCGGCCGGTTGGTCCTCGGCGGAATCTTTGTGTACGCGGGATTCTCCAAGCTCTTGATGCCTAACACGCATCTTTGGCCAATGTTCGTTCTGAAATTTTCGATCTCGATGAATATCTCGAGCTTCGCGCAGCAAATTGAATCGTACAAACTGATCTCGCCCGAGGCGTCGCAAGTGGTGGCGCATACTTTGCCGTTCGTGGAAATCGTGCTGGGTCTGCTACTACTGCTCGGCTGGCGCTTGCGAATCTGGGCCACGGCCATCACGGCGATGATGGTGGGGTTCCTGGCGGTTGTAACTCGCGCGTATCTTTTGCACATGGACATCAACTGCGGCTGCTTCGGTACACCGGAGAAGCTTACCGGCATGACCGTCGTCCGTGACGGTGTGCTTGTAGCTCTCGCGCTTCTCATGACCGTCTTCGCCTTCCTCGAAGCGCGCAAGCCACACCCCTGGTCCGTCCCGGAAAAGGCGTCGGGTAGGGCACGGAACTACTCATGAAGACGCTCGCTGAATATCTTGATCTCGCCGCGCAAACACACGGCCACATTTGTGCCGGCCAGGTTCTCGGCGTTCGCCTTGCCATGCTGGGCTTGCGTGAGCTGGGCATCGAAGATCCGATCGCAGAACGTAAACGCCTCGTGACTTATGTGGAGATCGACCGCTGTGTGACCGATGCTGTCGCGCTGGTGGCCAACTGCCGCCTCGGCAAACGCGCGTTGAAATTCCGCGACTGGGGAAAAGTCGCCGCCACTTTCGTGGATCTCAAGACCGGCCGCGCCGTTCGTATCGCCGCGAAGGAATCTTCCAAACAGGTTGCGCGCGAAATGTTTCCCGAACTCGAAAAGGAGACTGGCCAGCAGAAAGCGTACGCGCAACTTGCGGACGAAGTTCTCTTCGACCAAAAATGGGTTAAAGTCGAAGTGCTACCCGAAGATCTTCCCGGCTTCAAAGGTCCGCGCGTCGTCTGCGCCCAGTGCGGCGAAGGTATCAATTTCAAACGCGAAGTTGTCAAGAACGGCCGCACGCTCTGCCGTTCCTGCGCCGGCGAAAAATATTACGAAACGGTGTCCTGAGACTGCGAAGCGTGCATTCTACTTCTGCGCTAAAATAATATTTCGATGCTGAGCCTTCCTCCGATTACGCTGCGCTTGCGAGGCTGGAAACTGATTGACCGCGTGGCGCTCGCGTTTCTCCTGCTTTGCTCGATTGCGCTGGGCGCGGGCTGCGGTTTTCTATTTGTCTACGCCAGCGACCTGCCGGAAATCCGCGCGCTGGAAACGTATCGCCCTGACGTGGTCACTGAAATTTATTCCGACGACGGCCAGCTCGCCGGCAGCTTCGCGATTCAGCGCCGCATCCTGATGACCTACGAGCAGTGTCCGAAAGTTCTCTACAACTCCGTTACGGCCATCGAGGACCAGCACTTCGAAGAGCACTGGGGGATCGATTTTCCGCGCATGTTCAGCGCCGCGTTCCGCAACGTCATCAAGCGCCGCATCACCGGAGGCGCCAGCACCATCACCATGCAACTGGCCGGCAATCTTTTCCTGGACCGCAGCGACCGCAGCGTGCGCCGCAAGATGCAGGAAATCCTGCTCGCGCTGCAGATCGAGCGCCGCTACACCAAGCCGCAGATTTTCACGATGTACGCGAACCAAGTTTACCTGGCACATGGAAATTATGGCTTCGCGGCCGCTTCGCAATTTTATTTCGGCAAGCCTGTCACTGACCTGAAGCTCCAGGAAGCCGCGCTCCTCGCCGGCATGGTGAACGGCCCGAAATTTTCCCCGCTCTCGAATCCGGAGGCGGCACTCAACCGGCGGAATCTCGTTCTTCGCCGCATGGAAGAAGAAGGAAAAATCACTCCTGCCGAAGAAGTCGCCACGAGAAAATCGCCGCTCGGCTTGCACATCCAATATCCGCGCAATGATTTTGCGCCTTACTTCTTCGAGGACATTCGCAAATATCTCGAAGCTACGTACGGCACGGAAGCGGTTCACGAGCGCGGGTTGCGCGTCTACACCACGCTGAACCTCAACATGCAGCGCACCGCCAATCAATCCCTCCGCGACGGCCTGCACGCCTACGAACGCCGCCACGGCTGGAGGGGCAATCTGCCGAATGTGGTCCGCGACAATCTGGGGAAGCTCGACACTTATGAAGACGACGACTGGCGCCACACCATCGAAAAGGGAAGTTACGTCACCGGCCTCGTGCTTTCCATGGACGAGAAAAACGCCGTCATCAAAATCGGTCCGTACCGCGCCATTCTTTCTCCCAGCGAATTCGCCTGGACCGGCCGCAAGAGACCTGCGGAGCTGCTGAGAGTCGGCGACCTCGCTCAGTTCTCGATCCAGGAGTTGCGTGATACTACAGCGCGAGTACAGCTCGAGCAGCAAACCAGCCCGCAAGGCGCGATGCTCGCGATTGAGAATTCCACCGGCGAAATTAAAGCCATGGTCGGCGGATACAGCTTTGAGGATTCAAAATTCAACCGCGCGACGCAGGCGGTTCGGCAAGTTGGCAGCTCATTCAAAGTTTATGTATATGCTGATGCGCTGGAAAAGGGCTCCACCCCTTTTGACACCATCGTGGACTTGCCTTTCACGACGATGAGCGGCGGACAGGTCTATTCTCCGCGCAATTACGATGAAAAGTTTGAAGGCACTATCACGCTGCGCCGCGCGCTCGCCGGCTCGCGAAACGTGCCCGCGGTGAAGCTCGCGGAAAAGGTGGGCATCTCCACGGTCGTCGACATGACGAAGCGTTTTGGCATTACCACGCCGCTTCCGCCGTATCTTCCTCTAGCTCTTGGCGCTGCGGACATGAAGCTTGTCGAACACGTCTCGGCGTTCACAGTTTTTCCGAATGACGGCATCCGCATCGACCCGCACACGATCCGCCGGGTCACCAGCTACGACGGAGCGCTGCTCGAAGAAGCGCATCCCGAAGTGCACGACGTTCTTTCTCCGGACGTTGCGCGCACGATGACGGCGATGCTGGAAGAAGTCATTCAATTCGGGACGGGAATTCAGGCGAAAGCGCTCGGCCGTCCCGCCGCGGGAAAAACCGGCACGACGCAGGACTACACCGACGCGTGGTTCGTGGGTTACACGCCGCAGATCACCGCCGGCGTGTGGGTCGGCTTTGACGACAAGCAAATCTCACTTGGAAAAAAGGAAACGGGAGCGCGCGCCGCGCTTCCGATCTGGCTGGAATTCATGCAGGGTGCAACGGCGGGAATGCCCCCGCTGGATTTCGCCAACGTCGTCCCGCTCGAGCAGCTAGCCAGCGAGCATCACGTTAACGTGGATACCCCGGACACCGCCCCCACCGAAGACGAGCCAGCAGCACCCAAGGAGAAGCCGCCCTCGCCTTCACCGCCAACGAAAACCGGGACGGAGTAATCCGATTTTTCCGTCCACAGCGGAGCTCGGCTGTCGTTACCGCTTGATTCGGAAGGGATCCCATCCGCCGGCAACGAGTTGTCGCTCGTGGCCGTTTCCTTCCAGCATTTTCACGCCGGGCCTTTCCGTGATTCTGCCAATCGGAGTGAGAGCCACGCCTCTCAAACTCCTCGGCAGACCTTTGGCCATCTTCCAAGGAACAGTGAAGAGCAATTCATAGTCGTCCCCGCCATGCAGTGCCAGTTGCAGGGGATCGACGCCTGGACCGCGGCCAGCATTTGAGTGTTGCACCACCGGGAGCTTTTCACTTTCCACATTCGCCCCGACGCCACTCGAAGCACAGAGCCGCGGCAGATCACTGGAAAGCCCATCGGAGAGGTCCATCATCGATGTCGCCAAGCCCTTTTCTGCCAGCCACTGGCCTAGGGCGAGCCGAGGCTCCGGGTAGAGCTGCTTTTTCAGAAATGGATTGTCGGGCCGCACCTGCCCCTTGCTGTTTCTCAAAATGCGCAGCCCTAATTCCGCCTCGCCCAGCCGCCCGGTGACGTAGAGAATGTCGCCCGCTCGCGCTCCCGATCGATGCACAGCACGTGACTTACGGATTTCGCCCACTATGGTGACGTTGATAAGGATCTCCCGGCGCCGCGTCGTGTCCCCGCCGGCCAAGGTGCAATTAAACTTGCTCGAGATCCGCCGTAGTCCGTTCAGAAATGCATCGAGCCAACGACCGGTATGCGACTCTGGGATCGCCAGACTCAGTAGAAAACAACGCGGCACGCCACCCATCGCCGCCACATCACTCAGCGCCCTAGCCAGGGATTTCCACCCCACCGCATCCGCCGGATGCTTGTCGCGCCGGAAGTGCGTGCCTTCAAGGAACCAATCGCAGGTCAGAATGACCTCGTGGCCGCGCTTGGGTCGAAAAAGCGCTGCGTCATCCCCGATCCCCAAGTGGACCGCGCGCCCGGAGAGATTCTTTGTCGAGTCTGCCATGCGCTTGAGGATGCGCTTCAAGATGGAATTTTCGCTGGGGGCTTCCATGGCTCATGGGGCCTTTCTAACACTCCAGTAGACCTTTGTGAGGCAGTATAGCTTCCTAGCCAGGTTCGGTTGTCCCTTAGTATCAGTTTCGGTTCAAGTCCTTTAGATTCTCGGAATAGTGCCCAAGCCCTGTACGAACGGACAGGGGACAGGTCTGCACAGCCTGACCTTTAAATCACAAAATACAGGGTTGACGCCGACTCCTACAGAATTTAGTATGTGGAAGGTCGCGAACCGAGGCTCACGGTTCAGATATTGGTTGAAGTTCGGGTTTTAACGGCGGGTTCCAGGGTAGGAAACCCGCCAAGTCAAAATTTTAAGGCCAGAAGGCTCCGTCCGTCATGAGAGGGAAGAGCTACACGTTCTTTATCGCGTCGACTCCGGGAAAGCTCCGGAAAGTCATCGTACCGGCCTACCTACTGCACGGTGTTGCCGTACTCGCGGTCATCGGCGCGATCAGCGTGACAGTAGCGGTAGGCTCATATTCGCGCATGCTGTGGAAGGTCGGCAACTATAACGCGCTTCGCCACGATCAAGAAACCCTGAAGAAGCAGTATCAGCAACTCCAGAGCACGGTCATTGATACCAATCAACGCCTAGAAGCCGTCCAGTCGCTGGCTACCGAAGTGGCCATGACCTACGGCGTGCTGCGCTATCATCCCGCCGCTTTCGACCAGAGCAACAATCCTGTGGATGCACAGGACGCTTTTGACCGGTCGATCGAGCAATACACCTTCTTGAAGCGCAACGCTGCGGTGATCGCCGTTTCCAGCAGCGGCCTCCACTTGCTGTCCCCCATGAGTTTTGCCGATTCCACCTACACGCCGTCGATTTGGCCCGTTCTGGGCCACATCACGGACAGCTTTGGCGAGCGATTGGACCCGTTCAGCGGTGAGGGTGCGTTCCACACGGGAGTGGATGTGTCGTCCGATTACGGCGCACCGGTTCACGCCACCGCCGATGGCATCATCAACATCGCGGGAAACCACGCCGGCTATGGCCGCCTGGTGGTAGTTGATCATGGATTTGGAATCACCACGTGGTACGCGCACCTTTCGGCTTTCACGGCCGTTCCCGGAGCGCGGGTCAAGCGCGGCGAGGTGGTCGGCTATACCGGCATCAGCGGCCGCTCCACTGGCCCGCACGTTCACTACGAAGTGCGCATGAACAATGCGCCGATCAATCCGTGGCGCTATATGAAGTCCACTCCTGCCGGCGACTAAGCTCTCAAAATAGTGCGACTAGGTGCGCCCCTTTTTGTGGGTGGTACTTCTTTGCGGGACTGGCCTGCCCGGAGTGGCGTCCGGCAGCGCCGGCGTGCGAGCTGCCGCCAGGAATTTCGGCGAAATCTCCAGAACGAGTCGAACGGCCTTCGTTTCGCCGCGATCCAGTTTCGAAACCTCCGTGCTCCTTAGCAATTCAAGATAGGCCTTGCGCGCTGCGGGATCGAGCTGTTGCCTGGTTTTCGAATCGTTCAGCCCCGCTTGCGCCAGGATTACTACGCCATTCAAGAGATCGGCAAGCTGACGGACCGTCGCGTCGGTTGCGCATTCGCCTTCCGCGACCACGCGCAAAAGCTCGTTGTCCGGCTTGCCGGCGAGCGTGATCCATTGGAGTTGATCGAGCAGCGTGGATAGTTGCGGCGAGCGCAAGCCGCCGGGAGCCTCCGCCGCGAGCGCTGAGCCTGCGCCGGCGTCCTGGCGAATCACAGCAAAAACGGGTGATCCCGCCAGCCGTTCAAATCGCGTGCGCCATTCTGCGGTGTCTTCCTTGCGCTTCCCCGCACTCAGAAAAGTGCCGAGATCCGCGTCGCCTGTCACGGCGATCCGGTCATTTTTTAGAAACACAAAAGAAATGTTCTTTGCAGTTCCGCTTGCCGGCACGGAATAGATTTCGTGTCGGCCCTTTTTTTCGACGGAACCGAACCTTGATGCGTATGCCGAGATTTTTGCGCGATCAAATTTCCCGTCCGCGATGGCAAAGAAAATGGAGTCCAGTCCCTTTTTTTGCGTTGCAATGGCGAGACGATCCAAATCCCGCTCGTAGTCGAAACCGGTATCTTTGAGGAATTGCGCATAGTCCGCATCCGATTCCGGCTTGGGCGCCCACTCATATAGTTTTGCCATGAAGGGCGCGCGCCGCAGTTCTTCCAAGTCCAGAAAAATCACGGCACTGGCATCGGAAGGCAGCAGGGCGAGCAATTCCTCGCGCGGAGAACCACCCCTTGCGCCCCATCTTTGATATCCCAAAAACATGGCCGCGGAGAGAAGCACGCCAGCCAACATAAGAATCCAATGCTGCTTCTTCATAGGGTGGGCACCGTTTCGAGTTGCGTCTCGAGGGGAGATTGTCGCACTGTCATGGCGAACTCAAACGCAAATAATGAAGGTGAGGCTGGAATCCCGCCGGGTTGCTACCCGGACGATTCGTCTTGCGCTGCGCCCGGCTTGCCCGAATCTATGCTAACGTATAGATGGCATGTAGGATACGGGCGGGCCAGGTGGTTGTAGGAAAGAGCCTGGTTTTCCACAGAGCTGGCAATGGACGTGCTCGAAATTTGAGACCAACCCCTTGCAATTCTTATACCTCTTCTGCTATTCTTACCCGGTTTGAGCGGCGCTGGCGTAGCTCAGCTGGTAGAGCATCTGATTTGTAATCAGAGGGTCGGGGGTTCAATTCCCTCCGCCAGCTCCACCAGGAAATTTTGCGGGGGAGCGAGGCGGAGCGAATCCTGCAGTTAAAAATGAACGGGCTGGTGTCTTTTGACACGAGTCCTTTTTGTGTTTTTACAAGGGGCTCTTGCAAGTTGTTGAAGGATAAGTTCGGGACTCGTGGTTCGCGTCCCAAAATGTTTTTCGGGACGGGTGGGTGAGTGGCTAAAACCAGCAGACTGTAAATCTGCCGCTCCTTGCGGGCTACGAAGGTTCGAATCCTTCCCCGTCCACCAGGCTTGTTGTTGGTTTGCAAAAAACCGCAGGGCAATCGCATGAGCGATGTTCGAAGGCGGTCCAATTCGTGGCGCAAGCGCCGCTCAGGAAAAGTGCGCCGCGAAGGATTGTATTTGACGGGAAACGGGTTGGGCCTGGGTAGCTCAGTTGGTAGAGCGCGTCCTTGGTAAGGACGAGGTCACCGGTTCAATCCCGGTCCCAGGCTCCAGGATTTAGCGTTTGCAACGTGCGTTGGTGGACCGCAAGTGGGACGGCGCAGAATCTGCGACCGTGCGGAAAATTTGGGGCAGCACCGGGCGGGGGTAACTCAACGGTAGAGTCTCACTCTTCCAAGGTGATGGTTGCGGGTTCAAATCCCGTCCCCCGCTCCAGATCTTGCAGTGGGAAGCAGGCGTCGTTGAATATTCGGAAGCTGATCATCCCGGCTCCACTGGGATGACACGATGAGAGGTTAAAGGAATATGGCGAAGGAGAAATTCGAGCGCACGAAGCCGCATGTGAACATCGGGACGATTGGTCACATTGACCATGGGAAGACGACGTTGACGGCGGCGATCACGAAGGTGCTGAGCAAGCACAA
>JACXTT010002793.1_pt1 | contig 27382 bp, 23 predicted proteins | sample 9270951 | NCBI WGS metagenome assembly JACXTT01 (sample SAMN15532306, study PRJNA645909) | rock metagenome | isolation source: weathered quartz diorite | place: Puerto Rico | collected 2017-06-21 | reverse complement strand
CGTGAGGAGAGCTCCGATGAATGCTGCAACGGAAACAATCGGTATTCCCAAGACAACAACTTCGAGGCCTAGCCAAATGGCGATGAATGCACCCAACGAACTTCCGGCGGAAACGCCCAGCGTGAAAGGATCGGCGAGCGAATTGCGCAATATGGCTTGAAACAGAACACCCGCCATTGCGAGCGCACCACCGACAAGCGCGCCGAATAGAATCCGCGGCAGCCGCGCCACGAGGAAGATCTCGCGATCCGGGCTGATGCCCGCGATGACGTTTCGCCACGTCACGCCTGTCGATCCGATCCACGGCGCAACCAGCAACACGATGATGCAAAATGCAGCGCACGGACCGACGATGGCGAAAAATCGCGCGGCAGAGAGACCGCCTTCACGCTGTCGGAATGATGTAGCTGCCGCGGCCATCCGGCCGTTTGAGGACAGCAGCGGTGATTTCAAAGATGTCATAAAGGTGCTGAGGTGTCAGGACGTCGTCGGGCGATCCATCAGCGACAAAGCTTCCCGATCGCACGGCGATCATGCGCCGGGCATACCGCGCCGCAAGGTTGACATCGTGCGTGACGCTGATGATGGTCATGCCTCGTTCGGCATTCAAGTGCTCGAGGATGTCGTAGAACTCCATCTGATGCTTCAAATCCAGATAAACCGTCGGCTCATCCAGGAGCAAAACTTCGGGATCTTGTGCAAGAGCACTCGCGAGTACCACGCGCTGACGCTCGCCTCCACTGAGCTGGTTAAAGTTTTTCGTCACGAGTGACGTCGTGTCAGTGAGTGCCATCGCCTCGCGAGACCAGTCGGCATCGCGCGGGCTGTCGAAAAGCGCACCGGTTCGATGTGGCAGCCGCCCCATCATGACGATCTCGCCCGCCGTAAACGGGAATACCATATGTGTTTCCTGCGGGACAAACGCGATGCGCTTGGCAAGATCGCGAGAACTGTATTGCGAAAGCGCTTTGCCGGAAAACACGACCGAGCCTGTGTAACCACGAATGAGTCCCGCCATGATCTTCAACAGCGTCGATTTGCCGGCGCCGTTCGGACCCACGATGGCGGCAAATTCACCGATCTCAAACTCCGTGGAGATACCTTGGAGAACCGGAGTCGATGTATAGCCAAAGCCTACGTTGTTCAAATGGATGAGGGACGTCATAAATCACAGAGACACAGAGCCACAAAGAAACCTTTTATCTCAAACGAGTACTAAGATCGAATAGAATCCGCGATATGCCGAGAAGTGGCGACTCATGGGTATTCGTGCTGACCTTGATGGCGGCAGCCGCAGTGCTCGTATCCATTGCAGGTGCAGAAACGTTGCTGGCAATGGCGTGCTTGGCCTGGATCGTGCAACGGCCTCGCCCTTTTGTCCTGCCTAGCTACATCGTCCCTCTGTGCGTTTTCATGGCGGCGACGATTCTTTCGCTGGCCACATCACCGCAACCCGAAATCGGCATGGGCGCGGTGCGCAAATTCGTGCTTTTCACAATGGGACTCTTGGCGGCGAATCTGGTCACAACTCCATCTCGCGCGCGCACTTCTTTAGGCGTCCTCCTTGTTGTCGCCGCTGCGACATCGATTCGTGCACTCATTCAATTTGCAGTCGGCTACGTCCATTTTTTATCCACGCATAGTGTGGCGGATGATCCCACCGTGCTGGCACGCATGACTGGTTTCATGGGTCACTGGATGACGTTCAGCGGTGAGCAACTATTGGTGTGGTGCGCGGCAGTTCCCGCGATGCTCATCTTGGGCAGGCGCTGGTTGATTCCTTTGGGAATCGTCGGCGCTGCGCTTGTCTTGAGTTTCACGCGCAGCGTCTGGCTCGGCGCGTTCGGAGGATTTGTGGTAGTGGCGCTCTCGGTTCCACGCAAAGTTCTGATTAGCGTCGCGCTTCCGATTGCGCTCATCGGCATCGGCTCCTCAGGATTGATCTATCATCGCCTTTCTTTTCCCGACTCCGGCCGTTCCGGCCGCTTTGAATTGTGGATTGGCGGGGCTCGCATGATACAGAACCATCCGTTATTCGGCGTCGGTCCGGAACGAATTCAAACCGAATTTCCTCGATTCGCACGCACCAGATCGTTGCCCCCATATTACGGTCACTTGGAGAACAACCTCGTACAGCTTGCGGCCGAACGCGGATTGATATGTCTCGCAGCTTTCCTGTGGTTGATTTTTGAGCTTTATGCCAGCTTGATCGAAATGCTCAAGACCGCCGCAACGGACACTCGGTGGACCGTGCTGTCGGCCCTATCCGCATTGACGGGTTTTGTCATTGCAGGTTTTTTCTCGTACAACTTCGGTGATTCTGAAGTGCTCCTGCTCCTTTTGTTCATCGTGTCATTGCCGTATGGACTCATCAGAACCGTTCCGATCGAAAACTCATGTCCGGCCGATTTGATCCCAGTACAGAACTGACGCCCGAAGCCCAAGAGGTTCTTCAGGGCATCAATGACGAAACCACAAAATTGCGTGAAATCGATTTCGAGGAGACGCCGCCCGCCTCCGTGTTCGAGGCTGACTAATCATGACGGACACCGAGTTGAAAAAACTCACGTTGTCGAGTGCAGTCGACTTGATTGCCACAAAGAAAATCTCTTCAGATGAACTTGTGGCTGCTGTCCTATCCCGAATTGAACGGCTGAATCCGGAGATGCGCGCGTTCATCACCGTGATGAGAAATAAGAAAGAGAGTACTCATAAACCACCGCTACTGGGTGTGCCCATCTCCGTCAAGGATCTGTACGACACAAAGAGCGTGAGAACAACGGCCGGCGCGAAGGTGTTTGAGAATCGATTACCTGAAGAAGATGCGACAGCAGTCAAGAAGCTGAGTGCTGCGGGCGCTGTTGTTATCGGCAAAACCAACATGCATGAATTCGCTTTCGGTGTGACGACGGTCAACCCGCACTATGGCGTCGCGCGCAACCCTTGGGATCCGCGCCGAATCTCCGGTGGTTCAAGCGGTGGGTCGGCAAGTTCTGTGGCATTGGGAATGGGATTCGGGTCGTTGGGTTCGGATACCGGTGGTTCAATCCGGATTCCGGCGGCTCTATGCGGCATTGTTGGTTTAAAGCCAACTTACGGCCGTGTAAGCTTGAAGGGAGTCGTTCCGCTCTCGTGGTCGTTCGACCACGCCGGTCCAATGGCCCGGACGGTTAAAGATGTGGCGATGTTGCTGGAGGTCATCGCGGGCCACGATCCGCTCGACCCGTATAGCAGAAATGTTGCCGTGCCCCGCTACACTGACGCGTTGACCGGAAGCGTTAAAGGCATCCGAGTCGGAACTCCGAACAACTATTTCTATGAACGTCTCGCTCCACCGGTAGAGAAGGCGATTCAAAAGGCCGTGCGTGATTTTGAAAAACTGGGAGCCCGCATCGTGCCGATCGAAATGCCAGGCCTTGGGATTCATCGAGCGACATGGCTGCAAATCGCTTCACCTGAAGCATACTCGTACCATGAGTTCCATTTGCAAAAATATGCATCACTCTACGGCGCGGACGTTCGCGGAAGACTCGAAGCGGGCCGAACTTTGCTTTCGATCGACTATGTTCGCGCCCAACGAGCACGCACGCTGATCAAGCGAGAATGCAAAGAGCTATTTGATCATGTGGACGTGATTGTCACTCCCACGGTGCCGATCGTGGCACCGCTTGTTGAAGAAGCGCAAATTGCCGCCATCTTGTTGCCGCTGTTTACCCGGTACTTCAATGTGACCGGACTCCCTGCAATCTCGATCCCCTGCGGTTTCAGCGAGGAGGGGCTCCCGATCGGAATGCAAATCGTCGGTAAAGCATTTGATGAATCGACCGTGTTACGCGTCGCACAGGCGTATGAACAAGAAATGCGATGGTTCGAGCGGATACCCACCACATGAAATCCGTGTTCAAGAAGATCCTCATCGCCAACCGCGGCGAAATTGCGGTACGCGTGATTCGTGCGTGCCGCGAACTGGGAATTGCGACTGTTGCTGTCTATTCGGAAGCCGATCGTGGGGCCCTGCACGTGCGAATGGCCGACGAGGCATTCGGCATTGGTCCGGCACCGTCGCGGGAGAGTTATCTGGTGATCGACAAGATCATCGATGCCGCGAAGGATAGCCACGCCGATGCGATTCATCCTGGATACGGATTTCTTGCCGAAAACGCGACATTTGCAAAAGCCTGTGAGGCGGCGGCCATCACGTTTATTGGACCATCAGCAGGTTCGATCGCTTTGATGGGATCGAAAATAGAGGCTCGTCGCGCTGTCGCGCGATACGGCGTGGAATCTGTCCCCGGTACCCTCGACCCGATCAGTTCGGACGAACAAGCGCGCGCTATCGCGGCTTCGGTTGGATATCCGATCATGTTGAAAGCTTCTGGCGGAGGAGGGGGCAAGGGCCTTCGCTTTGTCGCATCCGAGCCAGAATTGGAAAGCGCGCTGCGAAATACACGTTCAGAAGCTCTCGCCGCATTTGGTGACGATGCGATCTACATTGAAAAATTTGTCGAGAACCCGCGGCACGTCGAAATACAAATTCTTGCCGACCGGCACGGGAACGCTGTTTACGCAGGCGAGCGAGAATGCACGATCCAAAGGCGGCATCAAAAGGTAATCGAAGAATGCCCTTCTCCCATTCTGGACGAGGAACTTCGGGTAAGGATGGGCGAAGCGGCGCTCAAGGTGGTCAACGCCGCCAATTATTACAATGCCGGAACTGTCGAATTCTTAGTCGATGCGCACAGACAATTCTATTTTCTCGAGATGAATACCCGCCTGCAGGTCGAACACCCGGTAACGGAAATGGTTACGGGGCTCGATCTGGTAAAGCTTCAAATCGCCGTTGCCGCAGGAGATGAACTTCAGTTGCGGCAAGACGACGTTGTGATGCGAGGCGCCGCAATCGAATGCCGCGTTTATGCAGAGGATCCCGACAGCAACTTCTTTCCCTCACCGGGGCGAATCGTCAGGCTCCGGAAACCGTCTGGGCCAGGTATTCGCGACGACGGTGGCGTTTATGAGGGATGGACGGTTCCCATCGAATATGACCCGCTGATTTCGAAACTTGTGGCATGGGGTTCGACGCGAGACGAGGCAATCGCCCGCATGGAGCGTGCCTTGCGCGAGTATCAGATCGACGGTATCAAAACGAACATTCGGTTTTTCCTAGAAGTTTTGCGGCACCCAGATTTCCGGAAAGGAGACTTCGACACAGGCTTCATCGATCGATGGCAGCGAGACCGAAAACTCGACATCAAGGACGAACGCTCTCACCGCAATCTGGGTGCGATCGCGGCAGCTCTATTTCATTCCGAACGTTCCCTGCCGGCGCCTGAGATTGCGACGAAGAACGAAAGCCTGTGGAAACTTGATGCGCGTAGGCGCGGCTTAAGATCTTCATGAAATACACGGCAATCATTCAGGGCGAGCGATTAGAAATCGAAGTCACTCGCGTCGACGGTCGCACAATAGAAGCCGATATTGGCGGTGAGAAATACACAGTCGAAGCACAGTCAGTTGAGACCGGCGTCTATTGGTTGCAGTGGAATAATCGATCCATCGAAATCTCCGTCACGCCGAATGACGAAGCCTACAAAGTTTCGCTTGATGGCCGCTCGTTTGACGTAGAAATCCTCGATGCCCGCGCGGCATTGCGAAAGGCAGCACAACACGGCCAGTCGGGAACGATTGAACTTCGAGCACCGATGCCGGGCAAGGTCGTCCGGGTCTTGGTCAGCGAAGGAGCGGTAGTTCAAACGAACCAGGGCCTCCTGGTAATTGAAGCCATGAAGATGCAAAACGAGATCAAGTCGCCGAAGAAGGGCGTGGTCAAGAAATTAGGCGTTACCGAAAGCGCTGCGGTGAACTCGGGAGATTTATTGGCGATTGTGGAATAACCAAGGGTTTTTATTGTCCTTTGCCTGCGCTATCGAGAATGCGCTGGGCAAGATAATTCACAACGGTAGCTTTATTCCTCGCCGCCTCCGAGAAAGCGTTTTTCAGCGTCTGATCCTTGCGGCTGAAAATCTTCTGGCGGGCGTCGGCCTGGACACGCGGATCGGAAAGATCCTTTTGTCCGCCGGCATCCTTCTCCATGAGCTTCAGAATATGAAAACCGAATCGTGTCTCGATCACTTGCGGATAGGTTTCGCCAACGCGCATCTTCTGGACGGCTTGAGCCAGTCTCGGATCATTAGTCTCGAGCGCTTGAAGGGGCTGGAAGTTGAGGTCGCCTCCCAAGGGGCCTGAAGCTGGATCTTCCGAGTATTCTTTCGCCACGACGGCGAAATCGCGCCCACCCTGCACTTCCTTCAAGAGCCGCGCCGCCTTTTGCCTTGCTTCCTCCGGCGTCTTCGCATCGTCGTTCTTTTCATTTTTGAGCTCGGGATCAGCCACGGGAGTTACCAGGATGTGCGCGATGTGAAAGGCCTCGGGCAGGTTGTACAGCTCTTTGTTCTTCTCAAAGAACGCTTTGATCTCCGCATCAGTGACCGAAATCTTTGAAGTGATTTCCTTATTGACCAGTTTGTCGATGGTGATGCTCTTTCGAAGTTCGCTGCGGATGTCCTCTACGGTCATCTTCTGTTGCTTGAGGAGCTCTTGAAACTTCTCGGCGGTGTTTTGATTCTTGATCTCGTTGAATTTGACGTCGACTTCAGCATCGCTCGCGCTGAGATTCGCCGCACCGGCTTGCTCCAGGAGGATCTGGTTATTGATCATGTTGTTCAAAACCGACAGCTTCAGGTCTTGTAGTTCTTCGGGCGAAGAGGGCTGCTCCTGTCCATTCAATTGCATCTGAACTTGTTTGTCTAATTGCGTAGCGGTGATGTCCTTGCCGTTCACACGTGCAACGACGTTGGCAGAGGCAGATGAATCGGACCCGCATGAGGCCACCAACGGGAGGCTGGCGATCAGGGCCGACAAAAGAAGGGATTTCATTACGGAACACTCCATGCTCATGAGAAATACCGGCCATTCTAGCACAACGCTCAGTGGCTCATCAGGCCCGTATGCTATACTTTTCGCTTATTTCATAAGGGAGATTGCCTTCATGGCGCGCTGCGAAATCTGTAATAAGGGCCCGATCTATGGGAACCGGGTGAGCCACGCTCACAATTTGACCAGGAGACGCTGGAATCCCAATCTTCAGCGTGTTCGGGTGCTAGACGGTAAAACCCATAAGAGCATGCGAGTCTGTACGAGTTGCATCCGCTCCGGCCGAGTGACGAAAGCCTGAATTTCTCCTTAAATTGCATACCTCCTTAACGATCACGTCTAAGGTGTGGGAGCGTCACAGGTTCTATGAAGGTGCGGGGCTTCATTCTGGGACTGCTGTTGCCGTGGTTTGCGCAGGCACAACAGCAGTACTACGGCACCCGCGTATCGAACGTCGTACTTGCCGGATCCGAGTCTGAGGCCGATTTGCAGGCCGTACCGATTCACGCCGGCGATATCATTACCCCTCAAACCATCCGCGCATCCATTCAGGTGCTCTATAACACCGGACACTATAGTCAGGTAGATGTCGAGGCGGATTCAGCCGGAGATGGAACGACTTCCGTTACGTTCCGGGTGCGTCCCATCTTTTTCTTCAGCACGTTCCGCCTGGAGCCGGAGAACGTTCTTGATCGGCCGCTTTCCAGTTATTTTCGCCTGCCAATCGGCGAAAGGTTCGCCACATCGACGGTAGATCGAGTGCGGCAAGACACCAAGGATCTGCTGGAGTCTGAAGGGTATTTTCAAGCCACTGTGACCGAGCTCTACGAGTCCGATGAACTGAATCATCTTGTCTTTGTCACATTGAAAGCCACGGCTGGAGCGAGAGCTAAAGTCGGTACCGTTCGCATCCAAGGCGGGGAACTGACATTCACTCAGAAGGAGTTGTTTGATGCCTTTGGTCTGAAGAGCGGTGATGACTATTCTGCCGCCAAGCTCGATAAAGGGAAGTCCGACATTCGGGCGAAGTTCACTGAACTCCAGTTCTTGAATACGAGAGTCGATGCCGACACCGCATACAACGCTGGGATAAATACGGTGGACATTAACATCGCCGTCCAACCCGGGCAATTCGTCTTGGTCAAGCCTGTCGGGTATGACATCAGCAAGAAGAAACTCCGCGAACTTGTGCCCATTTTTGAGGAAGCGGCAGTAGATCCCGATTTAGTCGAAGAAGGGCGTGTGACTATCCAGCGGTACATGCAACAGGAAGGCTATTTCGATGCGATGGTCGAGTCCGAAACGATAGAGGTCGATCCTTCCTTAGGCAACGCCATCCAAATCAATTACACGATCACACCTGGCGGCAAGCACCAGATCTTGGATATACAAATCAATGGAAATCAGTATTTCCCGACCGATGAAATCCGCAAGCGTATGAAAAGCCGGAGGGCCGAACTACTCAATCACGGCGTCTTCAGCGCGGACTTGCTGGAAGAAGATCGCCGAACCATCGAAGCGATGTATCGCAATGCGGGATTTGAGGGCACCGTTGTAACCGCAACGCCCAAAGACGTCGGTCATGAAATCACGATCATCATCCAGATTGAAGAAGGAAAACAATTCAAAATCGAGGCCATCACCTTCGTCGGTAACAGCCTCATCTCCAATAAAGACTTGCGCGATGTGCTTTCCCTAAAAGAGGGCGACATCTATACTCCCGCTGCGGTGGATCAAGCACGGGCCAAGCTGACGCAATTTTATTATCAGCGTGGCTACGCCGATGCTCGAGTGGAACGCAGCGTCGATCGGGCAGACGCGAATGGAGGTGTGCGAGTTACGTTCCAAATATCCGAAGGCACGTCTTACCAGGTCGGATCGATTCTTGTGGCCGGCAACACGCTGACGCAAGATAAGGTCATTCGACGGACTAGTGGATTGCACGAGTACACGCCCTTCAATCCCGAAGCCGTCCTCGAAGCCCAACAAAAACTCTACGCCACGGGGTTGTTCAGCCGCGTCGAAGTTGTCGCGCTCAACCAAGGTCTCTCGGGAACCCGGAATATTCTGATTCAAGTCGAAGACGCGAAACCTATCTTGCTGACCTACGGCATCGGCTACCAAGAATTCGAGCACGCACGTGGTACCTTCGAGATTTCACACAACAATTTATTCGGGTTCAACCGATCGATTAGCTTCCGTGTTCGCGGCAGTAGCCGCGAGCGTCTGGGCCAATCGACATTTCATGAGCCGCGGCTTTTCAACCACGAGCTGGACGGATTTGTGTCCTCATTCATCGAACACACGGAGCGGCCGTTCTTTAGCGCAAATCGAATCGATTTCTCGCTGCAGGCACTGAAACGGTTTTCGACGCAAGATAATTTCTTAGTTACTTCCAGTTACCAGACGGTCAACATCGGAGACATTCGGATCAATAGGCATTCTGTGAACGACAAAACGCAAAGAGGACCTTGTCAAGTATGTCAGATCGGGCGCATCGGTACTTCGTTCATCTCCGACAGGCGCAATGACCCTCTCAGTCCGACGACGGGATCGTTCAGCACCACAACTCTTCAAGTTGCTGCTCGGCCCTTCGGTTCCGAATTGGATTTCACGTCGCTCTTTAATCAATCGAGTTTCTATTTCCCGTGGCGAGGTGGTGTGCTTGGAACGTCATTTCGTTTGGGATGGAATCATGCGTTCGGGCAGACAGCTCAGTTGTCCGAATATTACGACGAAACCACAAAAACCATCATAAAGCAGACCCAGCAGTTACCGGCAACAGAGCGGTATTTCGCGGGCGGTTCGACAACTTTGCGTGGCTTCGGCTTGGATGAGGCGCGGCCGCCATCGGACTTGAACCTCGAGGGTGGAAACGTTATGACGATCGGAAACGTGGAATATCGGTTCCCACTGCGGCGAGCGCCGATCAGTGGGCTAGGTGGTGCATTGTTTTATGACACCGGAAACGTATTCAGACGGATTCCAGACGTCTCACTGCTTGACTTCACTCACACAGCCGGCTTTGGCCTTCGATACCAGACCCCCGTCGGACCCGTGCGGCTAGACTTAGGAATCAACCTGAACCCGAAAAAGAGACCGGATGGAACACCGGAACCAAGGTTTAAGGTGTTCTTTACCTTGGGGAACGCGTTTTGAAGATGATGAGACATCGAATAATGCAGCGTTGTTTATGCCTCTGTGTCTTACTGGCCCTATCGTGCATGGTACGCGCGGAAGTAATCGATCGCATTGTCGCAGTGGTGGAAGGTCACATCATTACCTTGAGCGATCTCCGAGAAGAACGCGCGATTCGTGCGCAACTAGGAGACCGTCCTGTTGAGGACGATCGCCTGCTCGCTGGACAACTTATCGAAACTTATCTCATCGAGAAGCAGATTGCCGATTACCCGAATATCGAGGTTGCCAAAGAAGAGGTCGATGCCGATCTGGCAAAATACAAGGCGGGCGGCTCGTTACCTTCAGACGTAATACGAGACGCCATCCGCCGCCGCATTCGCATGCAGAAGTTCATCGATATGAAGTTTCGGCAATCTATTCGGCCCACCGATGAGGAAATTCGAAAGTACTACGATGAAGTGTTTGTAGCGGAAGCTAGGAAACGCGGCGTTCAAGCGATTCCGCCTTTGACTGACAGTGAAATGGCTGCAGGTATACGTGAGAACGTCATCCAGGAAAGATTGGATCACGAAGTCACAGTGTGGCTCGAAGCTCTTCGCAGAAGGACCAATGTCGAGATTTATAACTAGGCGAAGGATCCTGGCCGCGATTGCAATCCTCGCGATTGCCATTATCGCGGCAATCGCGGGCGTCGTCGGATATCTCAACTCACCGGCCTTCGAAGCACGGGCACGCAGCTATATCGTGGCAGAGATCGAACGGAGAACCGGGGCAAGAGTGACGCTCAACCGTTTGACCTGGAACTTCTGGCAACGTCGCTTTCGACTCGAAGACTTGATCCTCCGAGGATTGGAGCCGGAGAACGAGGCGCCGCTCGCCCATTTCAGCCGCATTGATGTCGGCCTTCATTTCAGGACACTTCTTCAGAATCGAATCGACCTCTTCGAACTCACCATCACACATCCCGAATTTCACATCGTGGTGACGCCTGATGGAAAAACGAACTTTCCTTCTCCGGACACTCAGCTTCGGCAAAAGCCGCTCGATTTTAAGATCTCAATCCAAAACTTCAACGTCATGGATGGAGCAGCAATCCTGAATGAACGTCGAATCAATTTGGATCTGTCGCTGACGAATCTGGCTGCGGTTCTGAATTATCAGGGCTCACGAGAAGTGCTCGGGATGCACGTCGTATGGGACGGCGTGGTGGATCGCTCACCCAATGTAAAACTCGAAATCCCATACACGCTGTCCGCCGATGCGGATTACACACGCGCGACCATCATCGCGCATCGAATCGTCGTTTCTTCCGGAAGAAACGAAGCAAAGCTTCAGGGAAAAATTAATCAGGTGCTCAGCGCCGATATTTCAGGGAAGCTCGATTACACCGGTACCGCTCAGGTTCCATTTCTGAATTACTTTTTTGTTGATGATAGATTTGCCGGCAAGGCCGCGGCTGCCGGCTTTTTGGAATTCTCACGCGGAAATTTCTTCACGCGCGGCCACATGACCTCGGATGCCATTGACTATGAAGGTTGGCATACAACGAAGGTCAGCGGCGAATACACCTACAGGTATCCGGACCGTCGGCTCACGTTTCAGGATTTCACAGCCGGATTCATGGGAGGATCGGCCTTCGGTGACGCGACTGTCGAGAATCTGCCCGGACCTTCCAGAGTCGTTTTGAATGTGAAGTACTCGAACATCGACGCCGCGCGTCTGACTCGCGCTTATCCATGGGATGCAAAGTATCGAATCTTTTCAACCGCAGGCGGCACACTCAACGGTTGGTTTGAAGGCAAACTGGTTCGCTTCGATTTCTCCGGCCACGTCGATTTGAATAGCTACGCACCGCCGGCCATCGCGGGCATCGTCGCACTTCCATTAGACGGCTCGACGGACTACAACCTGGTGCCCGGACAGGCGCGCGTCACCAATGCAGCGGGCCGCTTCCAGTCGACTACAGTCAAAGCCGATGGGCTCATTCACGCCACCATGTCCGACCTGCACGTCAATGCCGCTTCTTCGGATCTGCGCAATCTGGCGTTTTTGTATCCCGAAGCGAATGGAAGCGGGACGTTTAATGGCACAGTCTCCGGCAATATCGCGAAGCCGCTACTTAGTGGGGAATTCACGCTGGAGAATCATGTCTACCGGCAATGGAAGATCCAATACGCAGCCGGCGGTGTACGCTTCAATGTCGCCACGGAAAACGCCGCGCTCAATAACGTCCGCGTGAGACAAGGCAATTCGGAGATCTTGATCAACGGCACAACCGCATTATCCGGGTCTCCCATTGACCTTCGGATTCAATCAAGCCGCGTGACCGCGCAAGATGTTCGCCCATTTCTGGATCGGGATATCGGTGGGGTTTTTGCGGGCGACATCCGCGTTACAGGACTACCGCCTAGCACTAAGTTGGAAGGAGACGTACGAGCCGATAACCTGTCCATCGATAATCGCCTGATTGGAGACGCGCGAGGGCACGTCCGCGTCTTTGAACCGCTTATCGAAGTGCAGCAGTTATCGATCCGGCAAGCGGACTCGAATCTCACGGGGAGTCTTTCGTTCAACCGCGTCTCAGAAGCGCTGAAATTCTCTGCGCGTGTGAATTCCGTAAACCTGCAAATGTTTTATCCACTAGGTCTGCCTGACTCGATTCAAGGCGTGATTCGGCAAGCGGATCTTCAAGCGGATGGTACGCTCAAACAACCCAACGTGCGGGGCAACGCGATCTTGCAAAACTTGTCGGCGGGCGGCGAAGTCTTCCCTCAGGCGCGGGTTGATCTGCTTTCAACGGGAAACAAACTGAACGTAAAACTCGATGGCGGGCGAAATCTGAATCTCGAAGCGAACATCGACACTGCCGCGCCGGGCTACCCGTTCACAGCACGAGCCAGCTTCACGCAATATTCGTTAGAACATTTTGCGAAAATCTCAGGCTCGATCGTCGCGACAGGGACGGCAAATCTATCCGGCCTGCTGACCGATACCAGTCGATTACGTGGCGACGGACGCATTGAGAGTGCCGACATCCGAGTTCAAGATACTACGCTAAAGCCCACACAACCCTTCACGTTTACTTTCGATCCCACCGAAGTGACTGTGAGCAACGTAACCCTAACTGGACAATCCACACAAGTGACGCTCGCTGGAACGATCGGACTTCGGGATCCTGCACCATTGAATTTGAAGGTTAATGGCCAACTCGATCTCAAGCTCATCGAAGCGAAGTTTCCCGAACTGATCTCGACCGGCATCGTCAATCTTCAGGTCGACGTTCGGGGTAGCGTGCAAAACCCAGATTTTCGCGGCAACGCCGTTCTAACCAACGGTTCATTACGCCGACAGGGCCTGTTCACTAGCCTGACAAATCTGAACGGCAACTTCACGTTCAATCAAAATCAAATCAGAGTGGAAAAGCTCGACGGAATTGCAGGTAGTGGCACTATCCACTCTGAAGGGACCGCCGTGGTGCAAAACGGCACCGTTCAAGACGTGCGCATTCAAATCACCGCGAAAGACGTTCGATTGCGCGGATATCTCGAAGGCCTGAAGACGGTCCTTGATGCGAACCTCAATCTCCGCGGATCGCTTGTGTCGCCACTGCTGGAAGGTACTGTTCAAATTCAGAGTCTCTCCTACCGCAGTGGCTTTGAAGATTTCCTCGCTCTTCTGAGCGAAGAAAATCTTCGGACATCGTCATCGCCCTTGGGCCAAATGCGGCTGTCGATGCACGTGGAAGGCGGCAAGAATATTACGATCCAGAACCAGCTTGCTGACGTGGAAGCACGCGTCGATATCGATGTGAAGGGCACGGTAGACGAACCCTCGATCACAGGACACGTTGAGGCGAGTGGCGGCTCTTTGTTGTTTCAAGGAAATAAATACACCGTGACTCGAGGCAACATCGATTTTGTCGATCCATTACGAATACAACCTGTCATCGACATCGAAGCCGAGTCGCAGGTCCGTGATTATCGGATCATCCTTTCTATCACCGGTCGCGGCGACAATCCTAAACTGACACTGCGGTCGGATCCCCCGCTGCCCGAACTGGAAATCGTCAGCCTCATCGCAGGCGGCCGCTCGCGTGAAGAAATCGCGACACGCGCTGCCAACACGCCGACGACAGTTCCGACGAGCGAGCAGCTATTTCAAAAGGGAGCGGCATCCATCCTTTTTGATTTGCTTCAGCAGCGAGTGGGTAACAGGCTTAATTTGCTGGGTACGGGCCGCGTGCGCATCGACCCGTTTCTCGTGGGCGCCGAAAATAACCCAGGCGCTCGAATCACCTTATCGGAACAAGTCACCAAAGACTTGTCAGTGACCTACTCTCAAGATCTCTCCTCGAACCGGCAGCAGGTCATCCTCATCGAGTATTTCGTTAGCCGCAACACGTCAATCCTTGCGTCTAGAGACGAACTCGGAAACTTTGGCTTAGATCTGCGCCACCGCACACGAATCAAGTAATCGACAATCTTTGACACCTTCCATATCCGTCTGTAATAGTCCTGACTATGCCAATTCAATTCTGCAGATCGATTGTGGCTGCAATGTTCATTTGTGTGGTCATCTCGCTGCCGGCCGCTGCTCAGCAGCCTGCACCATACAAGGCACCACGGTTGAAAGGCACACTGCGGCCTGACCTCAACGGTCTGTGGCAGGCCAACAACGAAGGTAATTGGGATATTCAGGCCCATGCCGCACAGCCCGGCCCTCCGCAATTCGGTGCCATGTTTGCCATGCCCGCCGGACCGGGAATCGTTGAAGGCAACGAGATCCCGTATCAACGTTGGGCCTTGGCAAAGAAGAAAGAAAACTACGAGAACCGTTTCGTTCGCACTAAAGTCGACGAAGTTCGATTCGAACCATTAGATCCGGAGGCCAAGTGCTATATGCCCGGCGTGCCGCGGGCGACCTATATGCCTTTCCCGTTCCAGATCATCCAGGGTAACAACCGAATCATCATTGCCTACGAATTTGCCAGTGCAAGCCGCATCATCTATCTGGATACCAAAGAACCGGCTCTTACGGAGAGTTACATGGGCTGGTCACTGGGCCGCTGGGAGGGAGACACGCTGGTAGTCGATGTCACCGGCCTGAACGATAAGACTTGGTTCGACCGCGCTGGAAATTTTCATAGTGACGAGCTGCACGTGGTCGAACGCTACACGCCTAAAAGCCCCGATGTACTTTGGTACGAAGCTATCATTGAAGACTCAAAGGTATTCACACGACCATGGAAAATGAGCTTTCCTCTCTATCGACGCCTGGACAAGAACGCCCAATTTCTCGAATTCAAATGTATACCGTTTTCCGAAGAGCTCCTCTACGGACACCTCCGAAAGGAGACGACAAAATGAAGATGCTGCTTACATTCGTGATTGGCGCCACATTGCTTGTACCCGCGTACGTGGCGGCACAAGCGAAGGCCGCACCTGCAAAAGTGTGGCGGACGCCTTGGGGCGATCCGGACCTCCAAGGATCATGGTCGAATGCGACAACGACGCCCTTGCAGAGGCCGGCGAAATACGCCGGCAGGGAGTTTCTGACGCCAGAGGAGAGGCGCGCACAGGATAAAGAGACTGCCATCGGCACAGACCGGCGCGGAGTTCTCGGTAGCGATCAGGACGTGAATGATGCCTACAACGCTTTTTGGTGGGAACGCGGATGGTCGGATGGACGAACATCGTTGATCTACGACTCTGCGGACGGACGTATTCCCCCTCTTTCTCCGGAAGGACAGAAAAGGCAGGCGGAACAGAACCGGATCAATCGTTCGAATGAGGGCTTCACCGGAAGTAGTTCCTATAACGGCCCGGAAGAGCTTTCCCTGTATACACGCTGTATCATTCGAGCCCCTTTGCCGCGCGTTCCGTCGGGTTACGACAATAACTATGAGATCGTGCAAACTCCTGGGTACGTTGCTATTTTGCAAGAGCAGATGCATGAGACGCGGATCATCCCCTTGGATGGCCGGCCACACCTCGACGCCAGCGTGCGTCAATGGTTAGGAGATTCGCGGGGCCATTGGGAAGGAAACACACTCGTTGTCGAAACAACGAACTTCGGCGATCAAACATCATTCGAAGGATCAACCAAGAACATGCGTCTCATCGAACGCTGGACGCGCATCGCTGATGACCGGATCGACTATCGATTTACGGTCACGGATCCGGCGACTTGGTCCCGGCCGTGGTCGGCTGCAATCGGCTGGAACAAAACGGGCACCCTCTACGAATACGCCTGCCACGAAGATAATTATGCGATGTTCGGGATATTGCTCGGCTCGCGCGTTCAAGAAAAAGAGAAAAAGGGGACAGTCCCCAATTTCTAACTCAGCGGCAGGCTGATCGTAAATGTACTGCCCTGACCAAGCCCAGCGCTCTCGGCCTTCACTCGGCCACCGTGCAATTCGACCAATTGCCGGACAAGAGCCAACCCCAAACCTAATCCGCCATACCGCCTCGTCTTCGAAGTATCTGCCTGGCTGAAACGGTCGAATACATGCGGGAGGAAATCAGGCGATATGCCCTCACCGCTATCGCTCACGGCGATCCGCAGATCATTCTCAACGCGCTTGACGGTCAAGACGATCATTCCGCTGCTGGGCGTAAACTTTACAGCGTTAGACAGAATGTTCCAGACAATCTGTTGCAATCGTCCCGGATCCACAGAGACAGCTGGTATGTCTACATCGCTCTCGACTCTGATCGTGATCTGTTTTGCGTCAGCAGACGGACGAACTGTCTCGATGGCTGCATGCACAATGTGCAGTGGATCAACCGTCTCGCGCTGAATTTGCAGCTTGCCGGTAATAATTCGAGAAATGTTCAGCAAGTCATCGATGAGTTGAACTTGCACTCGCACGTTGCGGTCGATCACTTCCAGCGCTTTTCGAGTGGTCGCCGGATCGGGCGAGCGGTCTTGCAGTAGTTGTACCCAACCAAACACAGAGGTCAGTGGCGTTCTCAGCTCATGCGAAAGCAGCGTCAAAAATTCATCTTTCAATCGGTTCGCCGCTTCGGCTTCCCGTCGAGCTTCCTTCTCTCTTGCGATGCTTCGAACTAAGGACTCCTCAACTTTTGTGCGCTCCATGTACTGGCCGATCTGATGACCGATCGTCATGAAAGTATCCAGCAGCTCCTGATCAGGCTCCTGAATATCAGTGTTGAAAAACTCCATTACGGCGATTACTTCGTGATGTGCGATTACGGGAAATGCGGCAGCGGAAATTAAACCAAACTGGCTGGCTATCGCTTTACGCGGTAAATTCATTTCATCGGGGATGCGCAGGACCCACGTGGGCTGCTTTGTTGACCAGACGCGGCCCGGCAAACCGACACCTTTGCTGAACCTGAAGCGCATGCTGAGGTCCACAAACTGCGACAACCCATCTCTTTCGGACCAACTAGTCGCGAAGCGGAGCACGTCGTTACCTTCATCCGCGTTCCACAGTATTCCCAATTTCCATTCGAGTGCTCTGCAGATCGCACTTAAAGTGTCTCGCAAAACCGTTTCGGAAGTTGGATTGTCGGCAAGAATGCGGACGGCCGCAGTGTAAGCAGACTTCAGGCGTTGCTCATGCTTCCTTTGGGTGACATCCCGCGCGATGCCTGCGAATACATGACGGCCATCGGCGACGAACTCGCCGAACGAAATCTCCAGACGGATGATATGGCCGTCTTTGTGCAATCCCGATAGTTCAATGCCTTCCCATCGGATGTGGCGTTGTCCCGTTTCGATAAACCGGCGCAACCCCTGAGTATGAAAATGCCTCAAGTGTTGGGGCATGAGCATTGTCATCGGGTGGCCTACCATTTCGGCAACCGAATAGCCGAAAATCCGTTCCGCGGCGGCATTTACGAAGGTGATGGTACTGGTTTCATCAATGGTGATGATCGCATCAGAAGCCGTTTCGGCAATGATTCGAAATGGTGTTTCAAAACCAGGCGGGCCACTCTCCATCTGGGTAGAAAGTAGCTGATTTGCCTAAATTTCGCTAAATAAATCCAAGACCCCGGCCGATATTGACACTTGGACCAGACAATGTTCGAGCGCCAAACTCAAATCGCGCTTGAAGCGCGATCCCAGTCACGAAATCTGCCAGATAGGCTCGAGCAGCTCAATCAGATCGGTATCTCACTCTCGAAGGAGACCGATCTCACGCGCCTGCTCGAAACCATCCTTGTTGTAGCCAAGCGCATTACGAATGCAGACGGCGGAACCCTTTATCGCGTGACGGACGAACGCACGCTCAAATTCGAGATCATGCGCACCGACTCGCTCGGTCTTGCGATGGGCGGCACGACCGGTCTGCATATACCCTTCAGTGCGATTCGCCTCTACAATGAAGATGGACAACCGATCGTCTCGAACGTCGTCGGCTATGCCTACCATCACGACAACTCGCTCAAAATCGCCGATGCATATACGGAAAAAGGGTTCGATTTTTCCGGCACTCGCAGCATCGATAAGATAACCGGCTACCGATCGAAATCGTTCCTGACGGTTCCCATGAAGAATCACGAGAACGAAATCATCGGCGTCTTGCAACTCTTGAATGCAACGGATCCTCGAAACGGAAGCGTTATTGAATTTTCAATTGAGGACCAGCAGCTTGTGGAATCGCTTGCGTCGCAGGCAGCGATCGCCTTGACCAATCGATTGTTGGTCAATCACCTCGAAAATCTTTTTGAATCTTTTATCAGTCTGATCAACCAAGTCATTGATGACAAATCACCCCACACCGGCAAACATTGCGATCGAGTGCCCGCACTAACCATGATGCTTGCTGATGCGGCCGCAAGCTGCGACGTAGGTCCACTCAAGTGCTTCTCGATGACGGAGAAAGATCGGTACGAGCTGAAAATCGCGGGACTCTTGCACGATTGCGGTAAGGTGACGACACCTGTTCATGTCATCGATAAGGCCACAAAATTGCAGACCATTTACGATCGCATGGCTACGATCGATACGCGTTTCGAAGTCGTTAAACGTGATGCCGAACTGGCATTCCTCCAATCTCGTTTGGACGCCGCTGAGAAAAATGACAAGCGGATCGCAGATGAAGCTCAACAGCGATTTGAACAACGAATGAAGGAAATCCATAACGACCGAGAATTCCTGCGTTTTTGCAACCTCGGCGCCGAGGAGATGAAGCGCGAACACGAGCAGCGCGTGAGACAGATTTCATCGAAGTACAACTGGCGAGACGTCGACGGCAAACAAAAGGACTTCCTTACTCGTGATGAGCTCGAAAATCTAATCGTACGATCGGGCACGCTCACCACGGCTGAACGCCGGATCATTAATCACCACATCGATATTACAATCCAGATGCTCGAAGCCCTCCCGTGGCCGCGCCATCTCAAAAATGTTCCGGAATACGCCGGCGGTCATCATGAGCGCATGGACGGCAAAGGTTATCCACGCGGTCTCACGCGCGAACAAATGTCCATACAAGCGCGCTGCATGGGGATCGCTGATATTTTCGAAGCACTCACGGCAGAGGACCGGCCGTACAAAAAAGCGAAGACGCTATCGCAGGCACTGACGATTCTGGGAAAATTCAAGCTCAACGGCCAGATCGACCCCGACCTCTTTGATGTGTTTATGTGGGAAAAAGTTTACCTACGATACGCACATCAATACATGGACTCGCGCATGATCGACGAAGTGGACCTAGCTAAGATTCCCGGCTACGTACCTCCTCCGAGATAATTCCGGGACGAATTATCTCGCAGTCAGCCAACCGTATTGAGCATCCGCGCATTCGCTGACCACCGTAAGAAACCGTTTGATCGCGTCGTTGCCTACAACGAAAGGATTCGCACTCCCCGGACGTGACTGAAGCGCCGCGATCTTGTCCAGCGTTTTGTCTTGTGCAGCGTGATTTGTCAGATGCACGTCCACGCCTGCTTTCGCAACGATGTCTTGAAACCGTCTCGCCGAAGCAGCATACGTTTTGAAAGCCTCGGGCGTTCTCTGGAAATTGAAGCCGACACCGCCCCACATGCCGGCGAGATGCCTTTGGTTACCATCCTTGATCGGAATCAACAATGAAACCGTTCCCGGTGTGTGACCTGGCGTGACGTAGAGAGTAATGGTCGTGTCGCCCAAGGTCAGTTTCTGGCCATCAGTGACGACCATGTCCTTCTTGGGTTTCAATTCCGCAGGAAGATTGTCTCTAGCCATTAAATTCCAATCGGCTTCAGATAAGAGGATGTGCGCGCCGTAGCGATCCTGGAGGAATTTGGACCCGAGGTAGTGATCGAGGTGTCCATGCGTGTCGATCACATATTTGATCTTCGCCGGATCGAGTCCGAGCTTCTTTAGACCGTTGGTAATCTGCTCTTCGACAGAATATTCATAGAGCGAGTCGATCATAATAATTCCGTCAGACGTTGTTACAGCCCACGCCGATACGTCTTTGCTGCCGACAAAGTATAAATTGTCGAAGACCTTCGCAGGCTCGGCGAACCATTGAGTACGCGGCGGAGCTGTTCGCTGCGCCGGGGCATTTCCGCGTGGTGCAGCCGACGCAGCTCTTTGGCCCGCCGCGGGCTGCGGCTCGTTACAAAGATTGATGACGCCGGAATAATCATCTTTTGCGGCTGCTTTCGCGGCCGCCACATGGGACTGGATTGTCCGCGCCGCGTCTTGAGCATTGGCATTAACGGCAAAGAGAACCGCACCGAGTAAACCGATCCAATACGGCTTCATAGATACCCTCCAAACTGTCGTTGGGAAATGCGGGCTGATTATATAACCGCTATGCAATCGATCTCGATCGAAACATCCCGCGGAAGACGCGCCGCCTCGACGGTAGCTCGGGCCGGCGGCGAGGAACGGAAAAAGACAGAGTACGAGCCATTCATTTCCGCGAAATCGTTTATGTCTCTCAGAAAGACTGTCGTCTTGACGATACTTTGTGCCGATCCGCCGGCCGCTTCAACGATCGCGATGACGTTCTGGAGGACTCGTCGCGTCTGGGCCTGAATGTTCTTGTCGTTGATGAGAGTTCCCGTAGCAGGATCAATCGGAATTTGGCCTGATACGAAAAGCAAATTTCCAACACGAACACCTTGGGAATATGGACCAATAGCGGATGGAGCTTGCGTTGTGGAGATGACTTGTTTGTTCATGGCCTCGTCCAAAATTCATAAATTACCTAGCTGTATTCACCGTTCTCGTGGACCGCGTAACGTCATAAACCCCATCGATCTTCTTTACCGAGGCAATCACTCTTTCAAGATGTTTCATATCGGGAATTTCGACGGTGATATCGATCGTTCCGCGCTCGTCGGATGTTCGCGCTTCAACATTCAAGATATTCGAGCGTACTTCTGTGATGGCGGCTGCGATTTGCGCAAGCATTCCGGGACGATCTTCCGTGAGGATCGTCAAGGGCACAGCATATGCTTCCGCCGAAGGCGCGGCCGTAGCCCACTCGACTTCGATCTTTCGGTCCGCTTCATACAGCAGATTCTGCACGTTCGGACAATTCTTAGAGTGTACTGCGACACCCTTGCCGCGTGTGATGTAGCCAATCACTTCCTCACCGCGGATCGGGTTGCAACACTTCGCGCGATACACAAGCAAGTCGTCGAAACCTCGGACTTGAAGCTTCGAATCGCTGCCGATTCCAAGAACCCGCTTGACGACGGACGTAATCGTGGATTCTGGTGTAGCCGGTGCTTCCGTCAGTTCGTCGGAAGATAAGCGTGAGATGATTTGCTTCGCTGAGACCTTGCCGTATCCAATCGCTGAAAGCAGGTCCTCGACTTTGCTCGAACCGGATTCCGAAAGCACCGAGTTGAGCTTATCGCTAGCGAGCAGGTCTTTCGCATTCTGTTTGTATTTCCGCGCTTCCTTGTCCAGCATCTTCCGGCCGAGTTCGATGGCCTTTTCGCTTTCCTGCTCTGTCAGCCAATGACGAATCTTGTTTCGAGCCCGCGAAGTCTTGACGAACGAAAGCCAGTCGCGGCTTGGCTTGTGTCCCGGCTGAGTGATGATTTCAACGATATCCCCATTGCGAAGCCTGGTGCGTAGCGGAGTCATACGTCCATTGATTTTCGAGCCGACGCAGCTATGACCGACCTCGGTGTGAATGGCATAGGCAAAATCCACAGGAGTCGCGTCCCGAGGAAGCGTCACCACTTTGCCTTTCGGCGTGAATGTGTAAACTTCCTCGGGATACAAATCGATTTTCAACGTGCTCAAGAAGTCGGCCGGATCTTTCATTTCCTGCTGCCACTCGACCAGGTGGCGCAGCCATGAAACACGCTGATCTTCGCGATCGTCGGCTACAAGTTTGCCGTCCTTATATTTCCAGTGCGCCGCGATCCCTTCCTCTGCGATCCGATGCATCTCCGCAGTTCGAATCTGCACCTCGAATGGCTGGCCTCCGGCAATGACCGAGGTGTGCAATGACTGATACATGTTCGGCCTCGGCATCGCGATGAAGTCTTTGATACGGCCCGGCACAGGCCTCCATGTGTTATGGATGACTCCCAGCGCAGCATAACAATTCTTCACATTATCAGTGATGATACGCAGCGCTAGCAGGTCGTACACCTGATCGATCGTGATGCGCTGCTTTTTGAGCTTGAGATAGATCGAATAAAGCCTCTTGGTTCGCGATTCGGTCGAGCACGGGATGCCGTGCTCCTTCATCTTGCTTTCCACGATCTTCGTTACTTCGGCAAGAAATGCTTCATGCTTTCGCCGGTTTTTTTCGACGATATCCTTCAGCTCCTGATACCCCTTCGGATCGATATAGCTGAAGGCCAGATCCTCGAGTTCGCCTCGAATTTTGCCCATCCCCAGCCGGTTGGCGAGGGGAGCGTAAATGTCCATCGTCTCGCGGGCAATGGCTTCCCGGCGATCCACAGGCAAATATGCGAGCGTTCGCATGTTGTGCAAACGGTCGGCAAACTTCACCATGATGACGCGAATATCATCAGTCATTGCGAGAAGCATCTTGCGGAAGTTCTCGGCCTGTTTCTCTTCTTTGGACGTAAACGGGATTTGGCTGATTTTCGTTACGCCATCGACAATGTGCGCGACTTCCGCACCGAAAAGCTCTTCAATCTTTTCAAGAGTGGTTAGAGTATCTTCCACCACATCATGGAGAAGGCCCACGCCGACCGTGACGGCGTCCATCTTCATCTCAGCCAATAAATTCGCGACTTCGAGCGGGTGGGTCAGATAGGGCTCGCCGGACGCGCGTACCTGTCCTTTGTGCTCCTTCGCCGAAAATATATACGCACGGCGGATGAGGTCGAGATTGTCGCCAGGGTGATGTTTCTCGACGCGATCGAGAATTTCCTCGAGACGAATCATGTAGGTTGATTATATGAAAAAAGCCGCGAATTACGCCGATTACACAGATCCAATCTGCGTAATTCGCGTGATTCGCGGCTACTTATTCGCGAAAATTTGCTTTAATTGTTACCGACCGGTACGGCCTTCTTCTTTTCCGCGTTTTTCTTCCGCGTTTCTATACTTTTGTTGAACCATTCGTCCGCCATATCGGTCAGCTTTTTTTCTTCTTCTGTGGTCTCGGCGCGTTCGGCTTTCTGACGATAAAGCAAGTTTTTGTACGACATTGCATCGTCATATTCCGGATTCAGAGCCAACGCCTTATCGAGGTAGGCCAAACCCTCATCGATAGTCTTTACCTGTTCTTCTTTGGGAGAAGTGTTGTTCTTGTCGTACACGACAACCCAATCCAAAACTCCGATCGTATATAGCGGGATCGGATTCGTGGGATCCAATAGCGCGTACTTCACGTAGTACTCCCGCGATTTCTGGATCTGCGTTTTGTCATTCTGACCGAGGTTGTAGAAGACACTTGCGAGACCGGCAACCGCATTGACATTGTTCGGATCGTGCTTCAGCACATTCTCGAATGTCTGAATCGCCATCTGGGCGTTCTTCTCGTTATCTTCCCCGCGGCCCCCGGGAACGTATTGTTGAGCATACGCAGTCCCGAGGTAGATCTCCGCAGTCGTGAGGTCCGGATCGAGCTGAACGGCTTGCTGGAAGTACTTGACCGCATTCTCATAGTGGGCGTCCCTGAAGGCCCGAACGCCCTTGTTGAGATTATCGCGCGCCTGCAACTTGGCACAACTCGTGGCTGATAGAGCCAGGATCGCCAGGAAGGCGAGCATCAGTTTCGTCTGTCGCTTCATCAGTGCCTCCCTTATTTGCCGGCCTTGATTTGTTCGGTCATGAGACCAACCTTATCAACACCAGCTCCTTTTGCAACGTCGATAACTTCGACAACGTCCTTGTAGAGAAGATCGGGATCCGCATTTACGAAAGCCGTCCGTTCGTTGCGAGTTTTGAAGATGTCCTGAAGTTCATCGCCCAAATAGCGAAGCTCCACGACATTCTGATTGATCTTGATCGTGCCCGTCTTGTCGATCGAAATAACGATCGTCTTGTTGAGTTCATCCGGTGGCGGAGGAGGAGTGCCCGGCGGGGGTGGTTGAGGAACCGCCGCATCGAGCCCTTTGGGCGTCAACGGCGTGATCGTCATGAAGATCACCAGCAGCACGAGCAAAATATCGATGAAAGGCGTGACATTGATATCCGCCTTAGCCGAAATCTTTTTCTTCTCTTTTTTCATCTGGCGCCTCCCTACCTGCGGACCTGGTCGTCCAGGCGTTCGGTCAGCAGGCCCACTTTGTCGACACCAGCGTTACGAATATTGTCGACAACCTGAACGACATCGCCGTACTTCGCACGCAAATCACTCTTGACGAAAACCGTCTTCTCGAGTTTTGTCGCCAAGAGATCATTGACCTTGGCTGCGAGGTCGTCGATGTTCACCTTGTCCTGACCGAGATAAAACTTGCCGTCTCGCGTAATGGCCACAAGGACTGCGTCGTCGCGATCAGCTTCTTTCATATCGACTGGATTTTTTGTCTTGGCGAGTTCGACGCTAACGCCCTTCTGCAGCATTGGAGTTATGACCATGAAAATGATCAGAAGGACAAGCATCACATCCGCCATCGGCGTAACGTTGATGTCGGAGGTAACTTCTCCTCTACCTCCGCCTGACCCCATTCCCATAGTTACTTCCTCACTCCATGCTGTTTGATGAAGTAGTCGATCAACTCAGAAGAAGAATTCGTCATTTCGATGCCGAACGCTTCAACTTTGTTGGTAAACCAGTTGTACGCCCACACGGCAGGCACGGCCACAAAGAGACCGAACGCCGTGGTGACGAGCGCTTCAGAAATACCGCCTGCGACTGCCGACAATCCGGCGGTCTTTTCAGACGACATGCCTTTGAAGGCGTTGATGATGCCGACGGTGGTACCGAAAAGGCCGACGAAAGGCGCCGTTGCACCGATCGTTGCCAGGCCGGAAAGACCACGCTTCAGTTCGGCGTTCACGATCGCTTCCGCACGCTCGCAAGCGCGGCGCGAAGATTCGATTTGTTCGCCAGCAATTTCGCGCGACACAGCGTGAGCACGAAATTCCTGAAGACCAGCTTCGACGACCTTTGCCAAATGGCTGCGCTTGTTCTGCTCGGCAACGCTGATGGCTTCTTCGATCTTTCCTTCCTTCAAGCAGCCAGCAACCGCCGGAGCGAACTCACGGGACTGTTTGCGAGCCTGGCTGAAGGCGATGTAACGATCGATCATGACGCCGATAGACCATGCGGACATGATGGCAAGAAGGACGACGACACCCTTGGCAGCATAGCCCATGTTGTTCCACATGGTACGCAGGTCGAAACTGACCTCGCTGCCCTGTAAGAGCATGATCGCAAAAAAGTTTAGCTTAGCGAGAAGCATAGAACCAGAACCCTCCTAAAACCTGCGGGAGCAGGCTTGAATTGAATTTTCAAATTTGAATAAACCTTTTATGGCCGCGAATTGCGCGAATTACGCAAAAGTTTGCGGAATTCGCGCAATGGGCGGCTCGATTCTCACTGGGAGAACGCGAAATTTACAGTAATGGTGGTGACCACAGGCACGGGCTCCTGGTTCAGCATGGTGGGCTTATAGCGCCACTGCTTCACGGCATCAATAGCCGATTGAATCAACAGCGGGTGACCCGTAATAACCTTCAGGTTATCGATTGTTCCTTCTTTGCTGATCTCAGCTTCCAGAACCACGACACCTTGAATGCGCGCTTGTTTCGCAAGTGGCGGATAGACCGGCTTGACCTGCGAAATCAAGTTGGCAGCAATAACGTTTCCACCAACGCGAACGCGTTGCGGCGGTGGTGGCGGTGGCGGCGGCGGTGGTGGCGGTGGCGGCGGCGGAGCCGCTTCTTCTTGCGCCCTCAACACGCCTCCAAGTACGCCGGACAAGACACCGGACCGAGTGCCTCCCACGACTCCCGCGGGAGCCGCCGGAGCAGCCTCGACAATCTTGGCGATTTCCTTCGGAATTTCGGTCGGCGCCACGATCGTGCCCGGATCGACCTGAACTTGTTTGATCACGACCGGTTGGGCAGGTGCCACTTCAGCCGGCGGTGGCGGCGGCGGTGGCGGCGGTGGCGGCGGAGCAATCAGCAATGTCATCAACTGTTGCCTCGGCAGCTCCGAATAGGAAATCAGCGGAACAAGAATAAGCACCACAAGGATCACTGAGTGGATTATTGTCGAGACAAGGACCGTAGCGCCCTTCTTGGTCTTTATCCGTCCGCCGGACTCAATCAAGGAATCCTCGAACATACAACCTCCCTTTTCTAAACTCCTGAAACTTTTCCGCGCTTTACGCTACGCCGGTGGCGGTTAAGCTGAGGCAGGTATCTGTAACAGGATCGCAACTTATATCAGTGGCCGATCCATCTGTCAACCCGCCTTTAGAGCTATTTCTTTACCCTTAACTACGCTCTCTTCGGCCTCGGCGCTTTACCTACCGCCTTACTCACTACTGGGCGGACAGGTGCCGCAACTTGAGGCACCGCTCTCCCGCGAATATTCGTATAAACCAGCACCAGCGGTGCAGCGATCGCGATCGACGAATAGGTTCCAACAATGATTCCGATAACCATCGCGAAAGCGAAATGATTGATGATCTCACCGCCGAAAACGAACAAGGCCATCACGGTCAAGAACGTCAATCCCGATGTCAAAATCGTTCGGCTCAACGTCTGGTTGATACTGTCGTTCATGATCGTTTCCAGATCATCCCGCCGGCGAAACTTCAAATTCTCGCGCACACGGTCGAAAACGACGATCGTGTCATTCACCGAATACCCAACCAGCGTGAGCAATGCCGCGATCACCGTCAGGTTGATTTCGCGATTAAATATCGAAAACAACCCTAAAGTC
>JACXTT010002792.1_pt1 | contig 27387 bp, 30 predicted proteins | sample 9270951 | NCBI WGS metagenome assembly JACXTT01 (sample SAMN15532306, study PRJNA645909) | rock metagenome | isolation source: weathered quartz diorite | place: Puerto Rico | collected 2017-06-21 | reverse complement strand
GCAGGGTGGGTGGAGGGGCGGGGGAGGGACCTGGTGGAGGGGGGGAGGGCGGAAGGGGCCTTCCTGGGGGCGGTTTGGGGTGATGGGGGCGCCACAACTGACTCCTGTCGGGTGGAGCCGGCCGGCCCTCAAGTGGTGGGCAACCTCGGCGACGTCCTGGGCGTGGATGCAACGAGCCCGCTCGCCTCCGTGGCGTCCGCCGTGCTCGCGCGCGTCCGTCTTTCCTCCAGCGCGTCGGTGAACCCGGCCCCGGAGGCAGACGCGGCGCTGTGCATCGGACGCGACGGAACCTTCCCAGCCGGCGTGCTGCGTGGCCGGGTTCCTGGAGCAGACCCTGCGGATCTGCTTCCCACGGCTAGTAATATTGGAGGGCGCCAGAGGCGCGCCGCGGCGATCGCGCGCGCGGAAGCGCTCGAAGTCCGCGCCGCGCAGCTCGAGGAGAGCGCGGCTGCCCAGGAACGAGATGCCGCACGTCTTCAAGCCGAGGCCGATGCTGTCTCCGCTGCCGGTCGCGCGTTTCCGTCGCGAGATAGCCTTCGTGGTTGCGAGTCACATCGGGCGGAGGTTGCGCGCCAAGCACGCGAGGCGCAGGAGGCCGCGACGGTGAGTCGCCTGGAAGCGGAGCGATTCGGGCGCGATTTCCAACAGGCGCGAGCCGAGTGGTCGGAGCGCACGCGAAGCCGCGGCCTGCCCGCTGACATCGAGCAGCTATGCCAGCTTCGCGACGCCGGCAGGACCACGGCCGAGAAGCTCCGCGCGGCGGCGAGCCCGCTGAGCGGAAAGCTGGCAGCTCGCCTCAATGGTGCCGTTGGGCGCTACTCCGTCGACGAGATCTCTCGGAGGCTGGCATTGGCTGAAGGTGATGCTCAAGCGGCATACCGCGTTGCGACAGACACGAAGACGGCCTTGCGAGTTCTGGAGGAGACCGCGGGAGCCGCGATCGCCGAAGTCCTTGCGATGCATGAGGAAGCAGGCAGGCTGCTGACCAGGCTGCAGCGCGACGAGGGACCGGCTCGGAAGAAACAGATCGAGGCCACGGACGCTCAGGCAACGGCGCGTGCGAATCTCGAGGCAGCCGAGCTCCAGCTCCGCGAGGCCCTGCCCAAGGCCACCGAGCGGCTGAACGCCCTTCGCGCTCTATTGGGTGTTCCAGGTGTGGTTGAAGCAGTTCTCGACGGCGAGATCCCCGCCGAACACGCTCGGCTCCTCGACCAGGTCTCCGCCAAGCTTCATGGCCGAAAGACGATGACGATGAAGACCGTCCGAGAGCGCGCTGACGCCGGAAGGGCGAAGCTCGCGGGCATTTGGTCAATCGATCCCGGCGATGATCACGGGGAGCTGCTGACGTACGTGCTCACTCACCGAGATGCGACGTACACCCCACCGAGGCGGCGGCGTACGCGGAGAAACTCAGGCAGCGAGCAGAGCAAGCGCTCGCGGCCTCCGAGGAGCGGGCGTTGCGCGACTTCGTGATCGGCCGGCTGCCAAATGCGATCGGTACGGCGTGGACTCGGCTTCAGGACTGGGTCGTCGAGGTGAATCGAAAAATGCGCTCCGCCGAGGCATCATCTGGGGTCGGCGTGCAGGTCCGCGTTCCCCTTCGTGACGATCTTGCTCCGGCATCACGAGATGTCTACACGCTCTCTTGCAAAGTCTCAGGAGCAGAGCGGACAGCCGAGCAGCAGCGACGACTTGCCGAGGCGCTGCAGGCCCTTCTTACGGCGGCGGAAGGAGAGGCGATGCAGGAGCGCGTTACTTCGGCCGTGGATATTCGTGACTGGGTCGAAGTGCACTACGAGGTCACGCGCCCAGGGGGAAAGACGCAGCGTTGGAGCGCAAAGACAGGGTTGTCAGGGGGAGAAAGACGGCTCGTAGTGCTCGCCCCGATGCTTGCGGCGATCGCCGCGGGGTACGACCGGTTTGACGCCAAGGCGCCGCGGCTGGTGACGCTCGACGAAGTGCCCGCGGAAGTCGACGAGCGAGGGCGCGAGGGTTTGGCGCGCTACATCGCCGAGCTCGATCTCGATCTGATTTGCACCAGCTTCCAATGGGATGGTTGCCCAGGTGCGTGGGATGGCGTGGATGCCTTCGACCTTGAAGCCGGGCCGGACGGGACCGTGGTCGCATTCCCAATGCTCGTTCGTGGGTTGTTCACGATCCCGGAGATCGCCGCGTCGAACACCGACACATTCCCCGGCAACGGCGAAGGATGAACAACGAGTGCCTTCTCTGTGATGGGGCGTGCGCAGGCGCGGAGCTCCAACCCCTCCTCGATCGGCAGCTCCGATGGCTCTGGGAGCAGATCGGACGCGCCGCGGATCGGCGGGGAGATGCGGCGCTCATCGAAGGTTCTCTTTCGGTGCGAGCACCCGACGCTCCGAATGAACGCGCGGCGGCGGCCGGCCTTCTTGGTGCACGTGTTCTAAGGCAGGGACAGGCTCGCAGAATTGACCTCACCCAGCTCACGCGGAAGTTGCGCGTGCGAGGCGCCCAATTGACTCCGGGTGCCGTTGCTGCGCACGCATTGGGGCGCCGTTTGGCGGCGCGCGCGGCGGCCCACGTACAGCGCCGTGAGCAGGAGGGTGAGTTGCTCCGCGTCTTCGTTGGCGCCGCATCGTCCGTGGCGGACGCTGCATTTTGCGAGCGCAATCGGATCTGGGTCGCTCTGCGGCGCAGCGGTTGGATCGCTCGACTCCTGGTCAGCGACGAGCCGGAACGCTTACTGCGTTCGCGGTGGACGTCGTCGCCAGGCTGCCGTCTGAGGACGCCCGGCTCGACCGCCGTCGCCTTGCAACCGATGCGACCGGAAACCCCCATGCTCTCGATCACGGGTCGCCACTCGCCGGGTTGGTCCTCGCCCTACTCGTCGGCGCCGGCCGACTCGAGCCCGGGCGAAGGCCGCGCGCCGCTTGGGCGTCGGTCGGCATCGACTGCGACGATGTCGTTGGCGGACTCGTCGCGGTTGGCGTGTTTCCCGTCGGCTGGAGCTTGCCTGCGGGAGCCGTCGTGACGTTGCCACCGCGCGTTCTCGACGCCTGCCAGTGGCCTCCGCCGAATGCTCCAGGAGCGTGGGTGTTCGTGACGGAGAACCCCTCGATCGTTTCTGCCGCGTCCGATCTCGCAACGCGCGATAGAGGGATTCGAGTGCTGTGCACGAGTGGTACTCCATCGGTCGGGGAGATCGGGGCGATCGGGCGGCTTGCTCGCGCCGGATGGCAGATCGCCGTCCGTGCCGATTTCGATGCCGCGGGGATTCGACACGTTGGCGCCGTCATGAAGGCAGTGCCGCACGCGGTGCCATGGAGAATGGGCATCAACGACTATGTCGACAGTCTCCAGAGCCCAGCAACAAGCGAAGGAACGACCGAGGCGATTCCGGATGCGCCGTGGGATCTGGAGCTTTCGGCCCTGATGCGCCAGAAGGGTGTCGCATATGAAGAGTCATTGCTGCCAGCCCTTCTTGAAGACTTGCGACGTGGAACGCCGCGCTAGTCATTGGTGAAACCGCGATCCTTCGCCTCGATGCTCATTGGCGACAAAGACACGGCCCTCCACCCCTGGAGGGGCGGCGGGCGCGATGACAGGCGAGCCGTCCCACATGCGGCTACACGACCGCCTCGTACCTCTACAGGCGCTGGGCGCGCCGATGTAGCCGCTCTCGTTGGCGGTGTAGTAATGGGCGAGCTTGAGGGCGTGGTCGAGCGCGGCGTGATCGCCGGCGAGGACGGCGGGCCAGGCGGAGGCGAAGCGGGTGCGCTGCACCTGGAGGTAGTCGCGCGCGCTTTCGTCTAGCGCGGCGAACGCGCGAAGGCAGGCGTACGGGCGGTCTTGGTAGAACCAGGGGAACTACAGTCGTGGGTCTCGTCGGCTGCTGTGAGCTCGACCACCGTGTCGTTTTCCGTCACCGTGAGCTTGCGTCGCACGCTTCGGCTTCCCCGCCAGCCGTCGCCCGCGCGCAAAGCGAGCAGGTAGTAGTCGCCAGGCGCGACGCAGAAATCGACCGGGGACTCCGAAGCCCGTGCGGTATGGCGACGAAGATCGCCGCGATCTCTGCCGCCGACGCACGTCGAGCCACTCGGCGGGATCAAGTCGTTCATCAGGCAGGTGTCGTCAGCCGGATAGGATGCCGCGGGCACGAGCGTCATCCAGACATGACCGCGGCGCGATGCTTCGAGCGGGCTAGCGCCCGGCGTCGGCTGCCTGGTGAACGCCGCCGAGACGCGCACCTTCGCGCCGGTCGGGGCATCGCCGGCTTGCAGCGTCCACGCCAGCTCCACGCGCTCGATCAAGCACTGCTTGTCGTCGCACATGCCGAACTTGAGATCCCCGAGGAAGCGAAGCGGGCCAGGCGCCGATGGCGAGAAGCGCACGTCGAAACCCACGGGCGCCGCCGAGGAATACGGCGCGCTCGCACCGGTCGCCTCCAGAAGCGTGATTGCTGGCGTGTCGATCGTGGCCGGTCCGGTCGCGATGGTCGATAGGCGCATTGGATAGAGCACGTTGAAGCCCTGGCCTGGCTCGCGGGCAGTCCTTCGAACGTGCTCGGAACCGCGATTTCGAGGTGGATCTTTGCGGGCGCGCCCACGGGGTATGCGCGCGCGTGCGAGAGCGTTACCGTAGGGGCGTCGATCGAGATCCACGGCCTCGGGAGCCGCGGCGCGGTCATCACGTCGACGAGCATCGGGCCCGGGCAAATCGAACCGCCGTTCACCACGGGCGCACCGAACGGCTGAGGACTCGCTGCGGCCGGTCCGCTTGGCACTCGGCCGACGAGCGCAACCGCTCCCACCCGGCCGGCTACCGCGGGCGCCCCCGGAGCAGCCGGTAGGCAGCCGGTGACGGCTCCAACCACACACGCCCAGGCGCGCACGGGGATCATCCGAAGTGACCTGGGAGCAGCACCAAGAAGCCGTACAGGTGGATCAGCGCCGTGTAGCACAGCGTCACGCTGACAAGGATACGCCCGACGAGGCGCTGCGGGGCGCCGAGATCGGCGAGGCCAGCCAACATGAGCACGGCCGCGGGAACGAACGCCGGGAACAGGTAGCGGCCCTGCGGCTGGAAGTCGTTCACGAGGCTGGTCCACGACAAGAGCGCGAAGGCGACCACGCAGGTCGACATGCAAATGAGCGCGAGCGGCAGCGAGAAACGGTGCGTCAGCGACGCGCGGAAGACGCCCACGGCGCCGAGCACGCTGAAAATGACCGGTGGCCAGTAGAGCGTTCGCGGAAGATAACCGTCCATCCAGCCGAGAACCAACCATGCGCTCTGGAACGATACCGGGATGAACGACGTGCGCAGCCACAGTCCGAAGATCGTCACGCCCTGGCTCGCGGGACTCGGCGGCGCTCCAGGCCAGCGGTGAAACAGCTCGAACATGGTGCGCGCGCCGAAGATGTCACCGCCCAGGCGCCACCAGTTCAACGCGAACAACCAGCCCGAGAGCACGAGCGCGACCGCCGCGGCGAGCGCGGCGAGCTTCATTTTCTCGGGCCGCGGACCGCGCGCGATCGCGATGGCGAAGACCGCAGCGGTAACGAGAATCACGGCAAAGCCGTTTAGCTTGCCGAGCATCACGACAGCGGCGGCGAGGCCGTGACGCACCGCGAGCCCCGAGTCGAGCTCGCCGCGCAGCGTCCGCGGCCAAAGCGCGACCGAGATCGCACACGCGAGGGTCGTGTAGCTGTCCGCGTTCACGTACGAGTGGACGAAGACGAGCTGCGGGTGGATTGCCGCGAACATCGGGAGTGACCAGACGAGCAGCGGCCGGTCGGGAAAAAGCTCTGCGGCGACGCGCGCCACGACCCAGACGAAGAGCACGCCGAACACCACCGAACCGAGGCGCACGACGAACAAGCTGTCGCCAAAGAAGCGCGCAAGGAGCGCGGACGGAAGATAGGGGATCGGCGAGGTCATCGCGTACGCCGACGCGCCGGGCGCGAAGATGTCCGCCGCGCGCGGGATGCGGGCGTACGTGGCGAGGAAGGTCACGAAGGCGCGATGTTGCGGCTCGTCCGGAGCCCCGCCGTCGGGGATCGCGCGGAGCCAGGCGATTCGGAGCGCTGCGCCGATCAGCGTCGCAAAGAGCGCCACCCGACGGGCACCGATCCAAGCGGCGATCCGCGCCTGCCGGCCACGCCGCGTCGGGACCAGCGCGCTCAACTGCGCAACTTTCTCAGAACGGCCGATCGCGCATCGTTTCCTTGTAGGCCTTCTGGTAGAGGGCGTGGCACTTCTTGCACGAGGTCTTGGCCCCGTCGATGTCGCCCGCCTTGGCCTTGTCCGCTGCGGCCTGGGAGATCGACGCCCACTGATCCATTCCCGGGGGCGGCCGAGCCGCGACGTACGACAACGCCGAGGCCAGCTTGTCGCCTTCCCCGCCGCCGGCCGCGCGCGCCATGACGGTCTTCATCCACCCCTGGAGCGGGCAGGGCTTCTGATCCTTGCCGCCGCAGTCGTAGTCCTTCATCGGGACCGCCTGCGAGGGGCGGATCTCCGCGAGGGCGGTGGGCTCGGGACCGCTGAAACCGAGCCCCAAAGCTGCAACAAACAATATCGCCGACGTTCCGATCGCGGCTGACTTCATCGTCCGTCCTCAGGTCCGCTCGCCGCGCGAGCATCGTTGCCATTACGACGCAGCCTCGCCGAAGTTTCGCGGAGCATGGCAAGTCGCAGGATTGCGACGCAGCCGGACGATGGTCGTGCAGGCGCTCGCCGCCTTCGGAACCGCCCGGCCGCTCGGCGCGAACGTGCCCGCGAGCGTCGGGAACGACCTGCCGCGCGCAATCGGGCAGTACTCATCGGGCCGATCGAGATCGCCGCGCAGCGCACGACGGCTGGCGCAACCGCCGCCGCAGGTCCGGACGTGAGGGCAAACTTGGCAGCTGGTGGGCACCTGTCGGAGCGCGCCGAACGACGCGTGGCTGACGACATCCGGTCCCAGCGCGACGAGGTCGTCGACTCCGAGGGTACCCTCCGAGCCGTAGACACAAGGGATGACCTGGCCCCGCGGCGTGACGCGAACGGTCTGGGCGCCGCAGCCCGCGCCGGGCGCGCGTTCGATGGCGAGTGCCGCGCGCAGGACCGGCTCGCCGCAGGTGACGAGGTCGGCCACCCCCAACAGCAGGCGCCACCCCTCCCAGAACTGGTCGTAGCGGAGCGCGAACGCGTGGCTACGGACCGACTGGAATACGTTCACGCGCAGCGCGGCGCCGCGGCCATCCGCGAGGCGCGCGAGCTCCGGCAGGGCGCGGTAGTTCGTCGCCATCATCACCGCGACGATCGTCGCCGACACGCCGAGCGCGGAGCAGCGAGCCATCTGCTCGGCGATGAGATCCCAGTTGCCCGGTCCCCGCGCTTCGTCGTGGGCCTCTTTCGTCGGATAGTCGATCGAGAACTCGACGTCGCGAAAACGCGCGAGCAGCTCGTCAGGGAGGGCCTTCGCGCTGTGCCCGTTGGTCGTCATGGTGACGTCGATTCCGCGCTCGAGCAGAGCGCCGACGAGAGCGGCGAAGCCCGGGTGGAGCGCGTTCTCGCCGGTCCCGAAGTTGACGGCGCGGGTCGGGAGCGCGTCGACCGCGCGCAGCACGTCGTCGGGGTCGAGCTCGTCGTTGCCGGTCGCGCGGTAACAGTGAGCACAGCTCAGGTTGCAGGCGTTGGTGAGCCCCACGCCGAGAGCGAACTGCAGGGGACGATTCACACGTCTCTCTCCTTTCGAGCGACGAGGTGGATGTAACGCGCCGCGCCGCGCAGCGCGGGCGTTCGGCTCGCAGCGCGCTCGAGCTCGGCCGCGGCTTCGAAGTTGTCGGCGTCGATCGCGACCGGCAGCACGCGTACGCCAGCGGCGGCGATGACCCCTAGCCCGGCGCGCGTCAGCCACGATTGGACGCGCCGCTCCGAGAGCAATACGCCCGCGCTGCCGAGCACACTCGCCGCGAACGTCCGCGTTTCGAGCGCGCGTTTCGCCGCGTCGAGGTCGCCCGCGCCAGCGTGCTTCAGCATCTCCCCGCCGGCATTGCGAAAAACGAGCGACAGCACGCCGCCGCGTTTCACACAGGACGCCAGCGCGGCGAGCGCGGCGCGCGGCTCGGCTGTATATTCCAGCGCGAGATGACAGGCGACGAGATCGAACGAGCGCCGGCCGCAGGCGACGCGCGCGTCCGCGAGGTCGCCCACGACCCTCTCGACCGTCTTCGAGCGCAGACGGATGCGCGCCAGCATGGCAGGGGACGCGTCGAGCGCGACGACTTGCAGCCCGTGCGCCGCGAGGCGCATGGTGAGCTCGCCCGTGCCTGCACCCGCGTCGAGCGCGCGCCGTCCGCGTGGGGGCAAGTGGGGCTCGAGCCCGCTCCACAACAGCTGGCAGCGCAGACGCCCTTCAGGGCCGTCCAGGTAGCTGGCGTATCGGGTGGCGAGAGCGTGATCGACTGCCGGGGTCATGGGTTGATCTCGGCGCGAAACTGCACCTGGGTTTCGGCGTAGGAGTGTTCGTGCGATCCGCGTCCCTTTTCGCTGTGTGTGCAGGCGTTGTCGCTTGCGCAGCGCCAACCGAGGGCGATGTGGCGCAGACGGCCGGCCCGACGGTTGCGGCCGGGTGCGAACAGGGCGACGTCGCGCGAGAGCGGCACGGCACCGATTGCCTGTGCTGCCACGGAACCAGCGAGTTCGGCGTCGCGGGCTCGATCGACGTCGGTGAAACGCGCATCGCCAAGATCGTCGTCGTCGACGCGACCGGTTGGCGGCTCGAAATGGTGCCGAATCGGCACGGCAATTTCTTTCGCGACGGTCGCACCGAGCCGCCGCTCTTCGCGTGGGCCATCGACGTGCGCGGTGGCGAGCACGCGATGCCGAGCCCGGCCCCGCACGGCTCGTGCAATCGTTGCCATCACGCCGGCACCTTGATCGGCGAGCTTCGCTTGCGGTGAGCGTGCCGCGCGATCGCGCTGAGGATCCGGACACCGGCGCCGAGCGTGCCGCGCACCGTGCCCGAAACCTTGGAGACGCCGCCGCGACGCCGGCGGCACGGGACAGCCACTTCGACGACCCGCAGGTCATGCTCGTGCGCGCCAATGAGCAGCTCGATGGTGAACCCATAGCCGCGGTCGCACGGATCGAGCCGGTCGAGCGCGGCGCGTGAAATCGCCTTGAAAGGCGGCAAATCGGTATAGCGAGCGCCAATCCGATGCCGCAGCAGAAACAGCGCGAGCGCGTTGCCGAATCGCTGCTGCCAGGTGAGCGCGCCTGGCTCGCACTGGTCGGCGCTGCGCACCCCGAGAACGAGATCGGCTTGGCCGGAAGCGATCGGCGCGCAGAGCGAGCCGGCGAGCTCTGCGGGATCGGAGCCGTCGCCGTCGAGCAATACGATGATCTCGGCACCTGCGGCTCGTGCGGCGGCGATCCCCGCGAGGCATGCCGCGCCGTATCCGGCGAGCGGCTCGCTCACGACCTTCGCATCGGCGCTGCGAGCGTGCTCGGCGGTCCGGTCGCGGCTGCCGTTGTCGACGACGATCACCTCGCTCACGACCGATCGCGGAATCGCGGACACGACGGCGGCGATGGTCGCCTCCTCGTCCCGGGTCGGGATGACCGCTACTGCGCGCATGCTCCCGAGCTCCGCTGGAGTTTGGGGACGTCGCGGTTGTCGTGGGCTGCGCTTACGCTGCCCGGATCGGGTGAGAGGCGCAGACCTCTCGCGCCAATCGGCCGGTCGAACGCGATGAGGTCGCGCTCATAGCCGAGCCGGACCATCTCGCGAAGAACTCCGGCGAGGCGGACCCCGACTGGGTTGTCGCGCAGCAGGCTCACTTTGACGAACGGTGCGCCAGTTCGAAGCAGACGCAGCGGGTGGTAAACGGTCAGATCGGTGCGCCTGTGGCGGTAGAGGTGCTGGAGCGGCCCCTGTGGGAACAGCGAAGCCGATGGCACGAGCGCGCGCCCGCGCAGGCCGGTCTCGACCAGCGCCTGCGACAGGCCAAGCTCGTGGCTCATGGTCGTTTGCCACTTGTCGCGATAAGGGAAGAGGCCGCTCCAGAACCGCGCGAACGCCGCCGACGTCAGCACCGGTCGGCGGAAGAGGAGGAAGTAGCTCTGGAGATGCCAATGAAGGTCGTAGCTTTCGGTGATCCCCCAGAAGTCGCAATCCTCGCCCGCCATGCGATCGAACACGCGCCCGAGGGGGCCGAGCGGCCCGAACACGCTCGAATTGACGAGAAGCAGCTCGTCGAGCTCGGTGATAGGCGTGCGCAGCAAGACGTGCTGCCACATCGCGAAGTCGAACCCGACGTTTTCCCGTACCGCCACCTCGTCGCACAGGCCGTCGAGCCCGGCGAGCGTGCTAGCGGCCAGCTTCGCCGTCGTGACGAAGGAGAGCCGCGCGCACTGCGCTCGGAGGGCGCGCAGGTGGAAACGCACGTATGGCTTGATCTCACCCTGCGCGTCGTAGTGCGCGAAGATGGCCAGTCGCCTCACGGTCACAGGCTCCAATCGCTGCCGCAGCGGCGGCAGCAGTCCGGCGGATCGTCGGAAGCGAATCGGCGGCGAAACTCCTGATAGCGCTCACCGCGCCAGATCGCTGCGAGTGGCGCGTCGCGGAGGTTGCCGAGAGTGATGGCGTCGTAGTCGCTGGTCGAAAAGGGAGCGATGCAGCAAGGCAGCACGTTGCCGTTGGCGGTCACGTACGTGCTCGAAGAAGGCCTGCGGCAGGCTTGCCAAGGCCTCGGGGACCCCGGCGACACGGGCAGCGCCTGGCGCGGGTCATTGGCATCGCCGGCTCCCCTGAGCGTAACCCCGAGCTCAGCGGCGACCCTGGCGGCCTCCTCGAAGGAGCGAAGCTCCGCGCGTTCGAGCTGACCCCGGAGCAGCGAATGGCGCGCGTGCGCGGCGCCGAAACCTGCGTCGCCGTCGCGAAAGACCAGCCGCTGGAAGTACAGCTCGCCGATGCCGACGCGGTGGGTCAGGCGCACCATCTCGGGCAGCTCGTCGATGTTCTGCCGCGTGGCCGTGAACCAGATCGACAGCCGCGGTCGATCGATGTGGTGCTCGCGCAGCGCAAGCGCGGCTCGCCTGGCATTGTCGACCACTCGGTCGAGCGCGTCGATGCCGCGCAAAAGCCGGTAGGTCTCGCGGTTGGCACCGTCGATCGATATCCGCAGCTCGTCGAGGCCCGCTTCGGCCAGCGCCAACGTCTGCTTCGGTGTCAGCGTGACCGCGTTGGTGTTGAAGAGAACCGTCGCGCCGCCACCGGAGAACAGCGCGACGATCTCCAGCAAGTCGCGGTGCAAGAGCGCTTCGCCGACGCCGTTGAGCACCACGCGCTTGGGCCCGGCCGCGGCCGGAAAGCTGGCACAGAGGTCGCGCACGGCCTGGAGATCGAAGTCGCTCTCGGGCTCGGCGAGATCGAAGGTCCGCACGCACGTCGCGCACAGCGAGTTGCAGCGGTTGGTGACCTCGAGATAGAGAGCCGCGGGAAATTCCTGGGCGCGCGCGATGTCGTTCATGGCGCCCTTCGCTCGAACACCGCGACACCGGCCTCGTCGAGCTGCGTCGTGAACCGCTCGTCTCGCCGCAGGCGCGGCACCGCAGCGGCGACCGCGGCGTGAATGTCGTCGTCGATGCTCATCCCGCCGACGTCGAGGACGACGAAGCGGTCGCTCTCCTCCCCGTACGGCCACTCGTGGATCGCGCCACGATGGCAGACGTGGGGCACGATGTCTGGCTGCGCGGAGACCGACGCGTCGTCGGGGATCATGCGCGCCGCCCGTGCGAGCGCCCGCGCGCGCGGCGACTCGGCGAAGCCGGGCATGATAGGGCGCGAAGTGCCCACCAGATCACCGGTCACGGCGACCGCGTAGTGCGCGCCCATGCCGACGAGCCATGTGAGCGAAAGCGCGCCCTGCCACTTGGATAGCGCGACCTGGCTCAACGCCAGCGCGGCGGCGACGACGAACAGCGGCGCGATTGGCGCGCCGTATTGGAAGTGAATGCTCCAGGTTTCGGAGCGATCGTTGAACATCTGCACCAACAACAGCGGCGCCGCGATGAGCAGCGGCCAGCCGGCGCGGCGAAGCCATGCAAGCGACGCGAGCGCGAGCGGAGTCCCGGCGCTGGCAATGGCGAGCGGATAGAGGAGGCGCTTGCCCTCGAACGGCAGGAGGATGAAGCGCAGGGGGTGAACGAGCGCAAACCGGAGTGCCGCGCTAGGTGACCCACCCAGCCGCCCGTACTGCGATGCGTAACGGAATGTGCCGTGGTGGGGATCGAAGCTCGGGATCAGCCACAACACCTCGGCGAGAAACACTCCGACGCCGACCGAACCGAGCGCGAGCGCAGCCGGCCACCGACGTTTGCCGTGCCGCAATAGCCACGCGAGCGCCGCAAACGCCACGGCCAGGCCCATCTGTTCGCGCAACGAAAGCGCGATCGCCGCCGCGAGCGCGATGGTCCTTGGGCGGTCGCGCTCGATCCCGAGGACGAGTAGGGCCATCGGTAACGCGCACAGCGTGATGCTGTGAAAGTCGTACGTCTCGGCGTAGAAGAGCTGAGGCACGGCGAGGGTCGCGAGCGCGGCGAACAGGCCGAGGCGACGGCTGCCGCTCGCTTCGCGCGCGACAATCTCCACGACGACCGCCGTGGCAGCCACGCACACGCTCTGCAGCATGAACAGCCATATGACCGTCGGGTAAATGCGGTACGGGAGCCACAGCCAGACGAGCCCGATCTCGAGGTGATTCGACCACTGGTGAGTGTGCTCGATGCTGCTCCACAAGCTGTTGTGCTGGCCCAGGTTCCAGAAGACTTGCTCATACGCACCCAGATCCATCGCGTGCGAGCCGTAGTGCGCGTGGCGCAACGCCGACCACGCCAGCATCGCCGCCGCGTGCGTCGCGACCGCCGGCAAGACGAGCGGGTGGCGCCGGGCGATGGTGGTGGCCGCGCTGCTCGTGGACGTCACCGCTAGCGCTTCGCGATCGGGCATCTGGTCGGCGCTGGCAGTGGTCGCGGCGGTCACCACAGGCCCGTCCCGATCATCTCTGCTGCCCACGACGGTGCTTCGCTGTGTGGCCTGCCACGCCACCGCGCAAGGTCGGCGGCGTCGTCGATGTCGAAGCGGGTCGTGGCCTTGCGCACGTCGAGACCGGCGTCGTTCATGCGCTGGAGCGTCATCGCGCCGACCCCGGGCGTGGACCAGGCGATGCCGCGGAACAGCGACGGATCGGGTCGCGTGAGCCCGATCAGATAGTAGCCGCCGTCGCAAGCTGGGCCGAAGAGCGAGCGGCCCGGGGTCGCGACGAGCCACTCACTCGCCTCGTCGATCTCGCCGGCATCGAGAAAGGGCGTGTCGCTGCTCACGATGACAGCGCCCCTCACTCCGGTAGCGAGCAGATCCTCGATGCCGTGATCGAGTCGCTCCCCGAGATCGCCGCCCCGCTGTGCGACGACACTCCAGCCGTTGCGGTCCGCGATCAAGCCGGCGAGCTTGTCGACTCCGTCGCGCTCGGGCGCGGCGAGGAGCACGCGCTTGGACGCGTGCGAGCGCTCGATGGCGCCGAGCGTGTCGAACAACAGCGCGCGATAAACCTCCGCGGCCTGATGGGCGCTGAGCGGCGGCGTCAGCCGCGTCTTGACGAACCCGGGCTCGGGCGCCTTCGCGACGACGCCGATCGCGACGTCGAGCCGGCTCATTTCACCTCGAGCGTCACCTGCACCGCAGCGCTGGTCGTGCAGCCCTCGGTCGCGGTCACGACGTAATAGCTGTAGCTGCCCGCCGCTGCCGGCGCGCTGAAGGTCTTCTTGTACTCGCCGTCCGGATAGACGACTCCGGGCATGCCGGCCGAGGGAGGATCCATCTCGGCGGCCCAGCCGGCCGACGGGAGGACTACCAGGATCTCCTCCGAGAGCGGGTTGCTCTTGTTCGCGGCCGCGGCCGTGGCGCGCAGCGTCACGCTGGCCCCGGCGGTCGCACTCGCCGCGTCGAAATGCACGTTGGTGCAGGTCGGCAATAGGTCGGCCGCGGTCTGCCCCTCCAGATCGACGGTAGCGCTGCCCTTGCTCCGCTTGGCGCCGAGCGGGCCGTACTTGTAGCCCTTGCCGAAGGCGTGAAAGCCGAGATCGCCATCGGGCAGGTTCGTGAGCGTGACGATGCCGCTCGCGTCCGCCTGGCCGCCGAACTGGTAGCTCGGATTGCCTTTCGATGGGTTCGGGTTCGGAAGGTAGATCCCGCCGTTTTCGACCGCGACCAGCGCGCCGGCGACAGGCGCCTTCGACGAGCCGTCGACGACGGTGACTTGGAAGCTGTCGCCGGTCTTGCTGCTACAGCCAGCGGCGAGAAGCGCAGAGAGGGCGATCCTGGTGCGGGCTCTCATTTGGCGTAGATCGCGCCTTTCATGCCCGCATTCGCGTGGATTGTGCAGTAGTAGGGAAACGTGCCGGCGCTCGGGATTGCGAAGGTGGCCGTTGCGCCGGTCGACGTCGCTTGGATCGGGCTGCCCGTCGCGGGATGCGCGCCGCCGTCATCCACCGTGCCCGCCTGCAGCGGGTGCGCGGAGAAGCTGCCGGTGAAGGTCACCGATTGCCCTTTGCCGATGACGATGCACGCCGGCGCGTACTTGACGCCGATCGCTCCGCCGAAGTTGATCACCACCGGCGCGGCGTCCTTGGTGTGATCCTCGGCGGTGGCCAACGTGCAGCCGTTGTCGCCGCCGGCCGGCGATCCTGAGCTCGGCGAGCCCGAGCTCGAGCCGCAGCCCGCCGCGGCGAAGGAGGTGAATAGGACGAAGATGTAGCCGACTTGTTTGATCATGCGCGCACAGGTCCGGCGTGTACTACGTCCGACGCGCGAACGGGTTTCGCTCGGACGCCCAAAAACACGCTGCGCCGAATGGTTTTCGCTAGATAGCCGCTCGTGCTCAGCTGCGGGCTATGAACAGCGCGTAGCCCAGGCCACCGGCGGCCACGAAGCGGCGGGCCGCGCGAACGGTCGGGCCGCTGTCATCGATCGCCGCGGGCCATTCGACTGCGCCCGCGCCGGCGAGCTTTCGGATGTGGGCGATCCTCGCTTCGATGCCGTCGATCATCCGTCGGAGGCTTTCGCTCGCGTCGCGATGGCGCGTCAGCGTGAAGCCCGCATTGGCGAGCGCGGCGAGATACCCCTCGACCGACAGCGCGCCCGAGATGCACAGCGCGCGGCCGAGAACCGTGTCGAGAACAGGTGGAATGGGCGCGTTGAGCACCACGTCGCTCAAAGCGAGCCGGCCACGTGGCACCAGCACGCGGCGCATCTCGGCGAGCGCGGCAGCCTGGCTCGGAAAGCTGCACAGCGCGCACTCGCACACCGCGACGTCGAACTGGGCGTCGTAGAACGGCAGCGACTCGGCATCGCCCGTGACGAACCGCACGCGCGAAATGCCGGCCTGCCGACTCAGCTCGGTCGCCAGCGCGACGTTGACAGGTGACAGGTCGACGCCGACCACCTCGCAGCCGAAATGCGATGCGAGCAGGCGCGCGGTCTCGCCCGTGCCGCTCGCCACGTCGAGCACGCGGGTCTGCCGGCTGACGAGCGCAGCGGAAGCCAATTGGCGGGTGAGCGCGGCACCGCCGGGGTGAAAGGTGTCGCCGAGGATGAGGCGCGTGATCGGCAGCTCATAAAGGCCCGCGCAGCACGACTTGAGCTCGGCGTCGCACGCCGTGGTCATAGCCGCGCCTCGGCTTTCGGCTCCGCGCGGTTGATCGACCAGTCGTAGGGCCGGAACGCGATCTGGTAGTCTGCCGCGGCTTCGAGCTCGGCGCGCAATTTCGAATCCGCGACCATCATCACGTAGGCGACAACGCCGCGGCCGCTCGGGAGCCCGTGGCGGCGCACTTCGGCGACGAACTCGTCCTCGTACATCTGGAAGATCGCCGACAGCTCGATGCGGCGACGCTCGCGGTCGACGCTCACGTTGCGCGGATCGCCCACGAACTCGCGCGCGGCGTCAGCGAGGTACGGCTCGAGCGCCGCGCCGGTGGGCAGCTTTTCACGGAGCAGCGGGCAGCCGCCCGAGCCGCAGTTGAGCACGAAATGCACGCGCGGATCTCGAGCGGGCTTGATCACCTTGTTTCGCTCGATGTCGTAGAGCGAGTAGCGCTTGCCGCCGGCGACGAACCGCAGCGTGTAGAAGAACCCCAGGGCCTTGACCACCTCGACCGGCGCCTTGACGGCGGTGACGCTGGCGATGGGCCAGCGGTCGAGCACGGCGGCGATGACGAAGGCGTTGTAGGCGGAGAGCCAGTACGCGAGCCGGTCGGCGTCGCTCTGAAAGCGCTCGGGTGCGTTGTCGGGGCTCCAGCGCGCGACGGCCGCGAGGTAGCGGTCGAGCTCGGCGCGCGCAGCACGGTCGGCGTGCCAGGTGTCGTAGTTGACGCGGCCGCTGGGCACGAACCGCGCGAGCAGCGCCTCGAACGACGCATGCGAAAATCCCGCCGCTGGAAAGTCGGCGGCCGGCTCGGCGTCCACCTCAAGAACGGTCGGTCGCGTGTTCCACCACCAAAAGAGCCCCGCCAAACCGACGAGAGCGGCGATCCCAGTGGTCAGAGCGGGCCTGCGACGCCTCATGTCGCCGACGCGCGCGCGCGCTTGCGCAGACGGGACGCAGCGATCGGCTCGCGCTCGGCGCGCAAGGGCGCGAGCACCGTCTCTTCGAGCTCTGCGCGATAGAACAGGTTGTAGGTGTCGAACGGGATCACCCGCTTGCCGTCGGGATGAACGATGTGCACCCAGCTCTTGCGAACCGAGCGCAGGTCGAGGGCGTGGGCGTCGAGGAATTCGATGATGAGCAGCCGAAAGACGTTCTCGTAGTCGAGCGCGCCGATGGACGTCTGCGAGGCAATTTGCAGAAAATCCTGCATTGCGGTGGGCTGCGAGCTGTCCGAGTGATGCGTGGAGAAGAGGCCGAACAGCGCGTCGCGGATGCCGCTCTCCTGCTCGTAGATGATCGTGTTGCGTCCACCGTCGATGAGGAGTGCGGGGTCGACCATCCCGGTCAGCGGCACCAGCTTGCCCCCAACCTTGAGCGCGTAGGCCATGGCGATGCTGTCGGCGTGGCAGGGCACGGGAATGATGTCTTCGGGAGGGAAGAGGTCGGACGGTTCAAGCCCCTTGCGGCGCACCTCAGTCAACGTGGGTCGGTCGCGCCCCGGTTGGTAGCCTTCGTCGTAGCGCTCCAGCCGTCCAGCGGCCTGCACGGGCTGCAGGGACACGCCGCGCACACAACGCTGCGCCGTCGCGAAGTCGACGATCTTGCCGAGCTCGCTGTCGTTCACGCCGCGCCGCACGGTGACCACCAGCGTGGTGGGCAGGTTGAGCGCGTTGAGCTTTTCGAGCGCCCGCTCGTGCACGCGGCGCAAATCGGCCGCGCGCAGCATCATCAACGCGTCGCGCTCGAACGAGTCGAATTGCAGGTAGATCTCGAAGTGCGGGCGATACTCGGCGAGCCGCTCGGCGAAGCCGTCCTCTTCGGCGATGCGGATGCCGTTGGTGTTGAGCATCAGGTGCTTTATCGGCCGGCGCTTGGCGCCGTCGAGCACCGCGAACAGCTCGGGGTGCAGGGTCGGCTCGCCGCCCGAGATCTGCACGATGTCGGGCTCGACCTCGTTGGCGACCGCGCGGTCGAGCATGCGCTCGATGTGCGCGAGGCTGCGATGCTGCATTCGCTCCGGGCCGCTCTGCGCGTAACAAGTCGGACAACGGAGGTTGCAGCCGTCGGTGATCTCCACGACGAGATTGCATCCGTGCTGCTCGTGGTCGGGGCAGATCCCGCAATCGTACGGGCAGCCCCAGCGCACGGGCGTGTTGTAATGGGCGACCTGCTCGGGCGTCTTGACGAACACCTCGCGGGCGCGACGGTAGTAGTCGATGTCGTCGGCGAGCAGCGCTTCATCGGGGCCGTGGACCGGACAGCGCTTGAGCAGCCACACGCCGCCGTCGCGGAATACGATCTTGCCGTCACAGCGGCGGTAGCAAGTGGCGCAGATCGCCGTGGCGGCGTCATAGAAGCGATACGGTCGCGTGCGCGGAGCCATGGTACCTACGGTACGCGCGAAGCGCCGAGTTGTTACGCCAGCCAGCGCCGGATCCGGACGAGTTGCCAGGAGCTGTAGAGCAGCATGTACCCGTCCTGCGCCAGCACGAAGCGCGACAGCCGCTGCGCGAGAAAAGCTCCAAAACAGGTGCAGTTCGCGATGGTCAAACCAAGCAGGTAGGCGCGCAAGGTCAGCAGCGCGTATCCGATGCTCACCGCCACGGCGCCCATCGCCGCGTACCGAGCCGCGCGCGGAATGCGCGCTGCTAGCCCGGCGGTGATCAGGCCCACGCCGCTCGCGAGCTCGAAGGCCGTCCAGGCGACTGCCACGGGCCAGAGAAAGGACGCCGGAAACGCATCGAATGCAGCGAGCGCGCGCACGTACTGCGCCGGCGCGGCAGCCTTGCCGAGTCCCTGTAGAAGCAAGAGCCCGCCCAGGATCCATGTTGCCCAGCGTTTTTTCGGCGGCGGTGGCGGGCTCATCGCGGCGGCTCCGCGGCGCGCCGGACGGCGGCGACCAGCTCGACGACCGCGACGCGATCGTCGCCGGCGACACTCGGATGTGCGAGGATCGCGCGCCCGTCGCGGCCGATCACGAAGTCGCCGCCGAGCTGCGCGAGATCCTCCTGGCGCGGTCCTCGCGGCGTTCGTCCTTGCAGTCGCAAGCGCAGATGCTGCGCGATCGCGGAGGGCCGGTAGATGCGCCACCATGGCGCCCGGCCGATCCCAAAGATGCGGTAGGCTGCGCGCGGCTCGTCGCTCGCGATACGGAATGGATAGCCGCGGTCCTTCTCGAACGTCGCGACCATCTCGGGGGCCGCGAACGAAAGCGCCAGCACGGTCGCGCCCATCGCCTGCAACTCCCCGAGCCTCTCTTGCACCTTCCCGAGGTGCTCTTGGCAGGCGAGTCAGCGCAGGTGCCGCAGGAACGACAACACCAGGATGCGTCCATCGCGATAGGCCGTGAGCGTCGTGGGCCTGCCATCGACGAGCACGGTGACGTCGGGCCCGCGATCGCCGATCTTCAGCGCGGATCCCGCGGTCACGCGATGCTCGCCGCGGCGCCCGCGAGGCACGCCACCACGAAGACAGCGAGACCGGCCGCCAGCGCAGCGCGGGGTGAGACCGCGCGCGCGACCGTGAACAGGGACGGGAGGTTGATCGCCGGACCGGCAATCAGCACGGCCGCCACGACCGAGTCGGGCGCGCCAGCGCCGAGAAGTGCGAGGCCGAGCGGGATTTCGGCGAACGTGGGCATAGCGATCGGCACGGCAAGCGCGGCGGCGGGGACGAATGCAAGAGCCCCGCAACCCGCTTTCGGCAGCGATCCGAGCGGCAAAAGCCCGGCGAGCGCCGCGGAGATCACGACGCCGATCAGGATCGCCGGCAGCGTGCGCACGGCAGCGTCACGGAGTGCGACGAGAAAGTCGTGACCGACCTCGGGCAGGCTCGCCTGGTCGCGGTCGAGGGCGCAACTGCTCGCGGCCGCCTCGCTCGCTACGGCGCGCGATCGCCCCAGCGCGCCCGCCACCACCACCACCAACGCTAACGCCCCGAGCAGCCGCACGACGGCGAGCCGCGCGGGAAACAGGAGAAAGGTCAGCGCCAGCGCTGCCGGGTTCAGCGCGGGAGAGGCGATCATCAGGCCGAGCGCCGGCCCCAAACGGCGGCTGCGCTGGTAGAACCCCTCGAAAACGGGGGCCGAGCAGCACGAGCAGAGCATCAGCGCCGAGCCCAAGAGCGCCGCTGTCAGCTGCGCGCGGAGCGCATTCTCGCCGAACGCGCCGACCAGCAGACTGCGCGGCAACAGCGCCTTCACCGCCGCGCCGAGCAAGAGGCCGAACAACAGGGCGATCAGCACCCAGCCGAGATAGTTGGCAGCGTCGATCAGCGGGCGCGCCGCGGCCGGTAAACCGCGACCGAGGAACAACGGGCTCTTCGGCGCCATCGTGCCGCTCGCCCGCGCCTTGGCGTAGGCGCCGAGGGCCGAGCTCGCCTTGTAACCGCCGAGCGCCGCCACGATGGTCAACACGCCGATGAGCCCCGCGGCAAGCGGAAGGCGCTTCGTGGCACCAGTCGTGGCGGCGGCGCTCATGCGAACACTTCGACCGGAGTCATACGCCGCCGCGGCCATCAGGTTTCGCAGAATCTCCGGGGCCCCTCTCGATCTCCACACCGAGCCCCTCGGCCATGCGGTTCACGAAGTTGAAGTACGACACCACCTGACACAGGTCGAGGATGCTCCGGTCGTCGAGCCCCGCAGCCCGGAGTGAGCCTACATGCGCGTCGCTCGTTGCGCTCGGCGCCCGGGTGAGCTGGACCGCGAAATCGATCATCGCCCGCAGGCGTGGCGGAACGTCCGCGGATGCCGGGTCGCGGGACAGCGCTTCGACCAGCGGCTCGTTCCTCGTCAGCAGGCGGAGACTCCGCCCGTGGTGGGTGAGTCAGTAATGGCAGCCGTTGGTGGCGCTTACCGCGACCGCGACGGCTTCGCGCTCGGCCCGCGACAGCGGCGAAGGGCCGAACATGATCGCGCGATACAGCTCGAGGTGCGCGGCGAGCGCCGGCGGATTGAGCGACTGCACGCTGAGGATGTTCGCAACCCGAGCGCCGCCGAGGCGCGCATAGATTTCGGCGAGCTCGCCCTCTGCCTCGTCGGGAGCGATCGTCTTCACGCGAGCCATCGGATCCCTCACGGCGACGGTTTGCTGCCGCCGCCAGCGATAGCAGCTCGTCGACCGACCAGTGGTCGTTGGCGTGAGCCCCGTACTTGCACGCCGCGATGCGGCCGGCGCGGTCGATCAAGAACTCGGCGGGTAGACCGAGGTGGCCGCCTTCTCCGACGTTGGCGTTCGACGGGTGGCTCGCCAGCATGCCGCGCGCCATGGCGCCCCAGGCCCGCGGATCGGCCACCGCGCGCAGTGACGTTTCGACGCCGAACCGCTGGTAGAGCGCCTTCTCGGGATCGGCGACGACGTCGAACGGCAGATCGCCCTGGTAAGGGCGCATCGTCTCGGCCAACGAGTGAAACACGGCGACTTCACGTATGCCCGCCGCCACGATGTCGCCATGGCGCTGCGCGATCGAGCGCAGGTGCAAGTTGCAGATCGGGCAGCCCGCAAAGCGGCGAAACTGAAGGTGCACCCAAGGCGCGTCCTGCGCGGGCACCGCAACGGTTGCACCCGCGAGGTCTGCGAGCCGCAGGGGCTCGATGGATTGTCCGGAGCGTAGCCTTGTCATGATGGTGCCGGTTCGGCCGCCACCGGAGCGGGTAGACCTCGGGGGGGTTACTCGATATCCGTGGCGGGGCCGAACCGTGCCCACCGGATACGCCGGCGGGCCACGTCCGTTTCGCCACCTCGACGCAGAAAATCGTACACCCCGATGGAACCCGGCGACCAGCTCGATACGTCTTCTAGATAGGATGGCTGCGCGCGACGTCGACCGCATCGCCAAGCTCGCCGGGGAGCTGGCGCGCTTTGCCGGCTGGCTCGCGGGGAGCTCGTACGACGCCGACGACGTCGTCCAGGAGACGCTCATTCGCGCCCTGCCCGCCAAGAGCGTCCCGGCGGACGAGCCGGCCCTGCGCGCGTGGCTCTTCCGGATCGCTCGCAATGTTCACGTCGATCAGCGGCGCAATCAAGCGGCGCGCGACCGGTTCGTGGTGCTCGAAGGCGGCCGCGACGAGCTGGAAGAGGTCGAGCAAATCGCCGTGCCGGCGCTCGGCGACCTCGACCGCGCCGATCTCGAGCGTGCCCTCGGCGAGCTGCCCGAGGGAGCCCGCGCCGCGCTGGTCCTCGCCGACGTCTGGGAGCTGGATCACAGCGAAATCGCCGCGATCCTCGACATCCCGGTAGGCACGGTCAAATCGCGTGTCGCCCGCGCGCGCGTGCGCTTGGCGGCCTTGCTGAATCCGCCCGAGGCGCACCAGACGCAGAGGAGGGACAAATGAGCGGGCCGCACGACGTCCAGGACAAGATCCGCGCCGCGCTCAAGACTCTGCCGCGCGAGGCCGAGGTTCCGGCGGCGGCGCTCGCGCTCCTCGAAGGAGAACGACGTTCACGGCGGCGGCGGCGGCGTTTCGCGCTGGCGGCGGCGGCGCTCGCGGCGCTCGTGGCCATCACGGCAGGTGTTTGGGTCGTCGCGCGCCCGCGGTTGCCAGTGCCGCGCGATCTCGCCGACGAGCTCGCGCTCGATCACCTGCACTACGAGCATCACGCCGAGGCCGCCGAAGTGCGCGGCGATCCGGCCGCGGTGTCGGCCTACTTTGCGCACAAGCTCGGCTTCGCGCCGCACTACGGGGCGATCGAGGCCGCGACCCTCTTGGGCGCGAAGCCCTGCCGCATCGCCGGCAAATGGACGGCCCTGTTGTGGCTCGATCGCGCCGGGCATTGGCTCTCCTTGTTCACGATGCCCGAGCACGACATCCGCGGGCGCGGCTGCACCACCGCGGAGGGCGTGCGCGTGTGCAGCGTGCCCGATCCGAGCGGCGGCGCGCGCGTGCTCGTCGGCGATCTGCCCGAGTCGGAAATGCTGCGGCTCGCCAGCGAATCCTTGCAGTGAATCCCTTTGCCTTGAATCCGACGCCGCGATGACGAAGACCGCGCTCAAGAACCCATACCTCGTCGTCGTCGGCTGCCTCATCGTCATGGTGCTCGGCTACGTCGTCGCGACGCGGATCCCGGTCGATCTGTTGCCGACGTTCAAGACGCCGGCGGTGCAAGTGCTCACGCTCTACCCGGGCATGCCCGCGCCGGTCGTCGGCGCCGACATCACCAGCCGCCTCGAGCGCTGGACCGGTCAATCGAACGGCATCGCGCGCCAATGGTCGCGCTCGCTCACCGGCGTGTCCGTGGTGCGCGACTACTTTCGCGAGGACATCGATCCCAACACGGCGCTGTCGCAAGTGTCGTCGCTCGCCGCCAGCGACGTCTATTACCTGCCGCCTGGCACGGCCGCGCCGATGGTGATGCCGTTCGATCCGACGGCGCCGTTGCCGCTCGCGCTGCTCAGCGTTTCGAGCGCCACCAAGAGCGAAAAAGAGCTGTACGACGTCGCTTACTTCCAGCTCCGCAATCTCCTGCAAGGGATCTCGGGTGTGGTCGCGCCGGCGGTGTACGGCGGCAAGCTCCGCAGGGTCTACGCTTACCTCGATCCCGACAAGCTGGCGGCGCGCGGCCTCGGACCGATGGACGTGCAGCGGGCCTTGCGGGCGCAGAATACCTTCGTCCCGACCGGCAACGTGAAGATCGGCGGCCTCGATTACCAGCTCGAGTCGAACGCCATTCCCGAGACCGTCGCCGAGCTGAATGGGTTTCCGATCCGCGTCGGCAAAGATGGCGCGCCCGTGCTCGTCGGGGACGTCGCGTCGGTGGAAGACACGGCGCAGATCCAATCCAACATCGTTCGCATCGACGGCAAGCGCCAGGTCTACATCCCGATCTACCGCCAGCCCGGCGCCAACACGGTCTCCGTCGTCGCCGGCGTCAAGGACGCGCTCGCCTCGCTCAAGGCGACGCTGGGCGAGGGAATCGATCTCAGCGTCGTCGTCGACCAATCGGTGTTCGTGAAAAAGGCGATCGCCGCGCTGGCGATCGAGGGCGGCCTCGGCGCGCTGCTCGCCGGCCTGATGGTCTACCTGTTCCTGCGCAACTTGCGCTCGAGCGCCGTCACGTTCCTGGCTATCCCGCTGTCTTTGACCGCTGCGGTCATCGGCCTCTCCGCGAGCAAGCAGTCGATCAACGCGATGACCCTCGGCGGGCTCGCCCTCGCCGTCGGCCGGCTCGTCGACGACGCTATCGTGGTGCTCGAGAATACCATGCGGCACATCCAAGCTGGGATGCCCGCGCGCGAGGCGGCGAGGCTCGGCGCCGACGAGGTGCGCGCGCCGGTGCTCGTCGCGACCATCGCCACCTGCATCGTGTTCCTTCCGGTCGCGTTCTTGAAGGGCATGGGCGCCTTCTTGTTCGTGCCGCTCGCGCTGGCGGTGAGCTTCGCCATGGCCGCGAGCTACGTGGTGGCGATGACGGTGGTGCCCGCCTACGCAGCGCGTTTTCTCGCGCGGGCGCCGGCCCAGAACGAGCCCGGTGGCCGAGTGTATCGTGGGATCGTCGGCGGCTACCTGCGCACGCTCGGCGGCGCGATGCGCGCCAAGTGGCTCGTCGCGCTCGTGGCCGCAGCGTCGATCGCCGGGGCAGTATGGTTCGCGCGCGGCTTGGGCCAGGAGCTGTTTCCGCGTGCCGACGCCGGCCACATCACGCTGTTCGCGCGCGCTCCGTCGGGCACGCGCGCCGAGAAGACCGAGGCCTACATGGCAAAGGTCGAGTCGATCGTTCGCGAGGTCGTCCCCAAGAGCGATCTGCGCATGGTCATCACCAACATCGGCGTCTTGTTCGACTGGCCCGCGGCCTACACGCCCAACGCCGGCCCGGGCGACGCATTTCTCGAGATCGAGCTCGCCGACGGCCGAGCGCGCTCGTCGGAGGAGTATGCGCGCCGCCTGCGCGCGGCCCTGCGCGAGCGTCTCCCCGAGATCGAGGTCGCCTTCGATACCGGGGGGCTTGTCACCGCGGCCCTCAACGGCGGCGAGCCGTCGCCGATCCACGTGCAGATCAAGGGCGGCAAGGATCGCGACGGGCTGAGCCTCGCGGCAGAGCTGCAGCGCCGCATCGCGGAAGTGCCGGGCGCCGTCGACGTGCGCGTGCAACAGACCGACGACTACCCGATGGTGCGCGTCGACGTGGATCGCGTCGAAGCCCAGAAGCTCGGCCTCTCCGCCGAGGACGTGGTCAAGAGCGTCTCCTCGGCGGTGGTGTCCAGCGTCGGTTTCGAGCCGGCCTTCTGGCTCGATCCGAAGAACGGCAACCACTACTACCTCGGCGTCCAGTACCGCGAGGGCGTCGTCGATGACTTCGACCGCCTCGGCGAGCTGCTCGTCACGCCAAAGAACGGTGGCGCGCCGGTGTTTCTTCGCACCATCGCGAAGCTCTCGCGCCGCCAATCGGTCGCCGAGGAGCGGCACGTCAACATCAAGAAGGTCATCGATCTCTTCGCCAACGTCGATGGCCGCGACGTCGGCAGCGTCACCAAGGACGTCGAGCGCGCCATCGCCGCGGTGCCAAGACCGACGGGTGTGAACGCCGAGGTTTCGGGCGAGGTGGCGGAGATGAGGAGCGCCTTCGGGCAGCTCGCCGGCGGGATCGGCCTCGCCGTGCTGCTCATTTATCTCGTGCTCGTCGCGCAGTTCCGCTCGTTCGTCGATCCGCTGCTGATCTTGCTCGCCGTGCCGCTCGGCGGCGTCGGGGCCATGGGCCTGTTGTGGGTCACGGGCAGCACGCTCAACGTGCAGTCGCTGGTGGGCCTGCTCTTCATGGTCGGCATCGCCGTGTCGAACTCGGTCTTGCTGGTCGAGTTCGCCGCCCGCCTGCGCGAAGCGGGGCATGCGCCGGCGGAGGCTGCCACTCTGGCCGCCGAAGTGCGCCTGCGCCCCATCTTGATGACCTCGCTCGCCGCCGTGCTCGGCCTGGTGCCGATGGCGATCGGCTTCGGGCACGGCGGGGAGGCCAACGTGCCGCTCGCGCGTGCCGTGGTCGGCGGGCTCACCGCCTCCACGTTGCTCACGCTGTTCGTCGTCCCGGTCGCCGACGCATGGCTGCATCGCAAGCACACCCCGGCGCCGTCCGCGGAGGTAAGCGGATGAGATGCGGCACGATCTGTCTTCTGCCTGCGTTGTGGCTCGCGGCCGGATGCCACGCGCGGCGCGGTGAGGACGGATCCGCCCTCGTCGACGAGGCGGCTCCTCGGCTGCGCGTTCGTGTGGTCAAGGCCAAGAAAGAGAAGCGCTCGGGGACGCGTGTCCTGCCGGGCGTGATGCTGCCGTGGCAAGAAGCGAAGCTCGGCGCCCGGGTCGCGGGCGAGCTCGTTTCGATTTCGGTCGACCGCGGTGATCGGGTGAAGAAGGGTCAGATCCTCGCGACGATTGCCATCCCCGGCCTCGCTGAGGACGTGCAGCGCGCCGGCGCGCATCGTCGCAGCGCCTCGGCTGAGCTCGGCATGCTCGAGGATCAGCGAGCGCGCATGGCCAAGGCTGTCGCGAGCGGGCCCAAGGGCGTCATCGCCGAGGGCGAGATCAGCGCGCTCGACGCGAAGATCGAGGCGGCACACGCGCGGATCGCCGCCGCCGCGGCCGATCAGGGGCATGGCTCGGCGATGCTCGCGGACACGACGGTCGTCGCGCCGTTCGATGGCATCGCGCTCGCTCGTCGCGCCGACGCCGGCGCGGCGCTCACCGCGGGGTCGATCGTCGTCGAGGTCGCGGACGTCGCCACGCTGCGGCTCGCGATCGACGTGCCCGAGCGGGACGCCGGCGGCATCAAGCTGGGCCAGGCGGTGACCGTGACCATCCCGGCCCTCGCCGATCGACAAGTCACGGCCGCAGTGGCGCGTTTCGCGCCGGCGCTCGACGGCGCCACGCGCACGCTGCGCGTCGAGATCGACGTCCCGAACGCGGATGGCTCGGTGCTGTCGGGGCTCGCCGCGCGCGCCGCCATCGACCTGGGAACGCGGGCCGAGGTCTTTTCGTTGCCCGCCGAGGCCGTCGCTCAAGATCAGGGCCAGGCGTCGGTGTGGGTCGCGGACAGCGGTGTCGCCAAGCGCAAGAAAATCACCATCGCCTACGACGCCGGGCCGACCGTGGACGTCGCCGCGGGGATCGACGGTGGTGAAGAGATCATCGTGGGCGGCAGGGGTCTCGTCGGAGACGGCATCCCGATCGAGGTGGCGCGATGAGATGCAATTGGATCACGACCCCATGCCTGCTTGCGCTCCTAGGTTGCGCCACGCCGAGACCGGTTCGTAGCGCCGGGGACGCAGTCGATTCGCAGGGTGCGGCCCAAAGTCCCTATTCGACGCCCAATTCGGCGCACGACGCACCCGGCGCCGAGGATTCGGACGCCGCCGAGCGTTCGCCGTTGGCTCGTGATCCCGCGCCGGAGCCGATTGCGGGCTCGCTCTCGCTCGATGACGCGGTTCGCATCGCGCTCGCGAAATCGCCGCGGATCGACGAAGCCGAGGCAGACATCGATGGCGCCCGGGCGTCGGTGTCGGTGGCACGAAGCGGCTACCTGCCCGAGCTCAACGTTGCCGTGGCCGGAACAGCCGGCTTCGGCGGCTCGACCACCGGTGCGATGGGCGTGCGCGGGATCATGGGCTCGCCAAACGCGCAGAACTTCGGCGCCGGCATCGAGGGCGCGTGGACCGCCTATGACTTTGGACGCACGTCCGCACGTGTGGACGCTGCGTTGGCCGGCGTGCGCTCGGCCGAGGCGCGAAAGGC
>JACXTT010002791.1_pt1 | contig 27391 bp, 30 predicted proteins | sample 9270951 | NCBI WGS metagenome assembly JACXTT01 (sample SAMN15532306, study PRJNA645909) | rock metagenome | isolation source: weathered quartz diorite | place: Puerto Rico | collected 2017-06-21 | reverse complement strand
CAACCGGACCGGTGCGATAAAAATGCACACGATGCTCGCGATGACAATCGAAAGAAGCAAAGACCGGAGGGCAAGAGGAATGATGAGACGCTGAAACATGCCGAGATAAAAGCAACGGGCGTTCCATAAGTGGAATGGCTGTTTTATTCCTCTTGTGCATTTAACTGAATTGAAGAATGGAACGTGCTAGGCGAATTGTGAGTAACGATGTTCCACTCGCACGCCTATCGCAGTGCCTGCTCGAGCATTGTCGAAGCGTCGGTCTTTTCGTCGCGATACTTCACGATGATGGGAGCATAAAGTCCAAGATTGTGTTTCTCGGCGAACTCGCCGCTCGCGGGGCGCGAACCTGGAACGACCACAGCGCCGCCAGGTATGGTCAAGGGATTATCCGATGCCTTTCGGTAAGTCTTCTCTCGCACCAGATCGTAGACTGTGGTTCCACCGGTCAAGATAACTCCGGGCGCAAGGACGGCCCGCGATTGGACAAGAACACCTTCGTAGATACCGCAATTGCCCCCAACGAACGCTTCATCTTCGACAATTACCGGCAGTGCACCCGGTGGTTCCAATACACCGCCGATCTGCGCGGCTGCCGATAGATGTACGCGTTTTCCAATCTGCGCGCACGATCCGACGAGGGCGTGGGAGTCGATCATCGAGCCTTCATCCACATAAGCTCCAATGTTGATGAACATCGGGGGCATGCAGATGACGTTTCGCGCCACGAACGCCCCATCGCGTATGGTCGATCCACCCGGAACGACCCGTACGCCGTTGGCTGTCCGGAGAGGCTTCGCAGGGAGCGTGTCTTTGTCGAAGAAGTAGAACTCGCCTTTGACGGAGCGCTCTTCGATAACGCCAATCTTGAATGCCAGCAGAATTCCACGCTTGACCCAAATGTTGGTCTTCCAGCCGGCCGCCGTTTTTTCGGCAGCGCGAAATTCGCCGCTGCTGAGGCCGGCGCGGAATTGATCGATGACAGATAAGCCCTGCTTGCGCGCATCGTCCACAGGCAAAGTGAGGAGTCTCTCGATTTCGTTTGCAAGATCCATGCGTCAGGCTCTTGCCGTCTGTAGTAATCCCAGCTCTTCAACCACTTTGGCGAGTTTTTCACGATTTGATGGATTCATGCGCACCAGCGGCAGTCGGTAGTTCTCTTCAACCAGACCCATCATCGCGAGCGCCGCCTTGACAGGTATCGGATTGGACTCGACGAAATTGATGTTCATCAAGGGCAGCAGTTTGTAATGAAGCTCCTTCGCTTTAGCGAGGTTTCCCTCCAAAGCAGCATGGATCATCGCGCTCATCATGGCCGGAGTTTCATTGGAGACGACGGAGACAATGCCACGGCCACCGACGGCGATAACAGGAAGCGCCAGGGCATCATCGCCGGACAGCAAGCAAAAATCATTGGGCGCATCGCGAATGATGTCCATCATTTGCCCGAGATTGCCAGATGCCTCTTTGACTGCGACGATATTTGGGATTTCCGCCAGCCGCAGCATTGTTTTAGCTTCGATGTTGCTGCCCGTCCGGCCCGGCACGTTATACACAACGATGGGAATGTTCTCGGCTTCCGCGATCGCTTTGAAATGCTCATAAAAGCCCTGCTGCGTGGGCTTGTTGTAGTAGGGACCCACAGAAAGTACGCCGTCAGCGCCTAGTTTCTTGGCGCGTTTCGTGATCTGGATAGCTTTCGCGGTCGAGTTGCTTCCAGCTCCCGCTATGACAGGCACACGACGCCTCGACTGCTCGATGACGATCTGAACCACACGATCCGTTTCATTCTCATCGAGTGTTGCACCCTCACCCGTTGTACCGCATGGCAGCAACATGTCGACCCGGCCTTCGACTTGGAAATCAACAAACCGCCGCAGAGCCTTTTCGTCGACCGAACCATCCGACTTGAACGGCGTGATCATCGCCGTTCCCGTTCCTTGAAATTGTTTCTTTGTCATAAATCCACATCATCCATTGTAAAGATGCCCTTCCGGCCGCGCAGCCATCGCGCGGCAGCAAGAGCGCCGAGGGCGAAACCTCGGCGGGTTTTTGCAACATGAGTGAGTTCAATGAAGTCGGCTTCCGAATCGAAACCCACGGTATGCGTGCCGGCAACGAAACCGACTCGCGTCGACGATATATGCAACATATCTGGACCGATTTGTCCCTCCGGAGACTTAGTTAGAATATTTTTCTTTCGATCAATAACGTCAACCAGAATCTGACCGAGACGAAGTGCCGTGCCACTTGGACTGTCCACTTTCTGCCGGTGATGGATTTCATGAATGTACGGATCATACTCGGGCGTGCCGTTCATCAATTCTGCAGCGCGTCGAACGATGCGAAAGAAATAATTCATCCCAAGCGAGAAGTTCGCAGAATAGAGCACTCCTGAGTCTTTCACGAGTCTTTTCAACTCCGGCAGATGCTGGTACCAGCCAGTTGTTCCGATAACGATGTCACGCTTCGCTTCAACGGCCGCTCGAATATTGGGAACAACGGCTTCTGGGATCGAGAAGTCGATACACACATCGATATCGCCCAACGCTTCAGGCCGAACCTCACTTCCCAATTCAAAAATTTGGGCGATGGTTTCACCTTGTTGGCGCGCAACGGCCTCGATCTCGCGTCCCATTTTGCCGTAACCGATGAGCGCGATCTTCATGCCAGGAGCTTCCGAACAAGCTTTTCGTATAGATCGATGCCTTCCATCAACTCTCGCTTGCTGATTTTTTCATCGACAGTGTGCGCGTCCAGAATTGATCCGGGCCCAATCAAGAGACGCTTTCCCGTGTTGCCAAGATGCGGAGCGTCGCTACCAAAGGAGACCACAGTCGTTGCAAAGCCATCGACAATATGCAGGATCAGCGGATCCGACGCTCCGACGACCTCCATGGTAGCTCGATTACCGACGATCCGCCGCATCTTCTCTTCAACCCGCTCGCGAGGTTCAACGGTTCGAATCATGATCGACGAGATTGCCATCGCCGGCACAATGTTGGCCGCCTGCCCGCCATGAAACACGCCAACATTGAAGGTTCCCTTGCCCAAGACGTCGTGACTACCCCAATCGCATCGTTCGCAATCCTCTAACACACCCAGCAAATTCTTGATCGCAGAGACACCCTTCTCCGGATAACCGGAGTGCGCTGCCCGGCCGGTTACGCCCAGGTTGACCATGAATGTACCTTTTTGCGCGCGAGCAAGCTGGTTTTGCGTCGGCTCGCCAACGATGACGTATTCGGAATTCCATTTCAGCGTATTTGCCTTCTTTGCGCCGATGCTATCGGTTTCCTCACCCACGAGAAACATGAAACCAAAGTTCGTTACACCCGTCCTGCGGAGCCGATCACCCGCTTCAAGCATCGCTGCAATGATGCCCTTCGTGTCACAAGCACCGCGGCCATACAAGAACTCATTGTCTTCGCGAGCGGAAATCGGAAGCGCCGCGGGTGGGACCGTGTCGATGTGTGTGCAGAACATGACCCGCCCATCTCCTGCAAACGCAAAAACGTTGAACCGTTCTGGAGTTACCTGCTGCCGGTCGACCCGATATCCAAGCGCAGCAAGGTGGGAAGAGAGAAACTCCCCGATTTGCAGCTCCTCGCCGGTCACAGAAGGGATGGAGATCAGTTTCTTTGTGAGCTCAAACGAATTCATGTTCTTTGTTTATAAGGCGCAGCGACCCCTCCTCGAAGGAGGGGTCAGAAAAGTCTAGTAAATGTCCGTTCCAGAGCTGCCATCACACGCTCGCGAGAAAACTCGCGTTCATCGCAAAGGAACCGAACGATCCCGTCGAGATCGGGTTCTCGAAATTGGACTTCGTACTCATCTGTGACGTCCGGGCGCAGGAAGACTTCACGGATTTCTTGCACGCCCGGCCCCAGCGGCTCCCGAATTTCCAAAGGCATCAGGTCAATTGAGCCGAACTCTGAAACCAGTTTCAATGCTTTTTTCGGTCCGATACCTTTTACGCCGTCGTTGAAGTCCGTCCCGACGAGAATCGCGAGATCGATTAACTGTGCACGTGTGATTCTATAGTGGTCGAGGAGCGTCGCGGTATCGATCAACTCGGGAGTGATCGGCCGGAATGCACCTTTGCTCGGCAAAAACTCTTTTCCGGAAATCGTCAAGAACCGCAGCAGTCGCGGAGCTCCGAAAAGCAGGCAGTCGTAATCTTTGCTTGCGGCCGCCCAAATGCTCGAATTTGCGGCCATGTGTGATGCTTGGGCTTCGCCTTCGGCCGGTGCCTGCACCACGGGCAATCCCATGAGCCGTAGCAACTCGCGAGCTTCGTCCGCCATGTCGCGAGTTAGACGCGAAGTCATCGTTGCTTTCGAATAAGCCTTAGCAAGATCGCCGGTCTCTATCGCCTCTGCGTGTTCCGCGTCGTATCGTTCCTTGATGCTGCGGCGGCGTGCAATCTCGGCAAACTTCAAAGCGGGCGGCTTGCCGTCGAAAACGAAGACCAATTCCAACGCGTAATCTGTCATCAGCCGAGTCGTGCGATAGAACAGTCCGGAGAGATGTGAAGTGATCCGGCCATGTGAATCGCGAAGCGGAGATCCGTCCCGCAAACGGATCAGAGCCAGAAATTGGTACAACTCACCGTTTGCGTCGACAGCCAGCCGCTTTCCCCGGAGGTCCTCGAGCTTCAGCGTTTCTTTGACGATGATCGGTGTGAGAAGAACTCCCATTCAGTTCGTGACCTATAATACAAAGCATGGTCATAACTGAATCGGAATTTCGCTCGCGCTGCGACGAAGCGTTCGACAAATTGAATCGAGCGCTCGGTATTGTCGCCGAGGAACACGACGTCGAGATTCTCTTCCAGAACAACGTGCTATCGATCGAATTCGAAGATCCGAATCCGGGCAAGATCGTGATCAGTCCTCAAGCACCCACACGCCAAGTTTGGATCTCCGCCCAATCTACCAGCTTCAAGTTGGATTGGTCCGGATCGGCATTCGTGTTTCCAGCCACAGGCGAAACCCTCAATCAACTAGTCGGCCGTTTAGTAGGTGAGCAACTCGGAGCTGAACCAATTCAACTGTAGGGGCGGTCTACGACTGCCCTGGGCGCTCATAGAGCGCGCCTACAGCGCGATATATAATGCTGCCGCATTCTCTGAGAAACATTTAGGGGAGGACCGGCTCATGGAAAAGTTCGTGGCAGGCGCATGCGCGCTCGTAAGCATGATGGCGGGCCTGACAAGCGCGCAGGAACCGGAGTGGAATCCGGCGAGGGTGAAGGAGTGCGATCGAGCATGCTTGGTCGGTATGGTGGACGGCTATATGAATGCCATCTTCAAACACGATCCCAAGGCCGTGCCGGCTCTCGCGAAAGACGTTCGCATGACGGAGAACACGGCCGAAATCGGCGTCGGTGAAGGAGTGCTCTGGCGTTCGCGAGTGGAGCCGACAAGCTTCAAGATCTACGTTGCCGATCCCATCGCAGGTCAGGTTGCGATTCAAACGCGTCTCAAGATTCAAGCCCGTGATGCGCTGGTTGCCGTGCGCTTGAAGATCGATCGAGGAAAGATCCTGGAAATCGAGCAGCTCTACGACCGGAATGTGAACGAGGCGGCGATCCCTTTGCTCACGACGCCGCGGCCGACGCTCGTGAACGACGTTCCGCCAAATCAACGCCGCTCACGCGAGTACATGATTTGGGCGGCGAACTCTTACTTCGATGCACTTGAAGGCGACAATGGAAAGATTGCCGCTTTCGCCGCGGATTGCGAGCGCCATGAGCAGGGCTACCAAACCGTGCATAACCCTCCGCCAGGAGGGCGATCCAGGCCCGGGCCAGGACTTCCGAATCCCAATACAGAGCAAGGAAAGGCCGACCTTGCATTCAGCATGCTGACTTGTACTCAACAGGTCGACAGCAAAATCTTTGCCTACATGAAACACATCCGGCCTCGTCGCGCGTTGATCGTCGACGAGCAGAAGGGCTTGGTCGCAACGTTTCCGCTGTTTATTCATGATGGAACTCGACGCGGTGCTCCCGATAACGCACCTCCCGGAATGATTCAAAATCTTGTAACGATGGAGACGTTCGGTATTCGAGATGGACTTATTCACGAAGTGGAGGTTTTTCCGTTCGTCACGGTTCCCTATGGCTGGGGCAACGGTTGGACAATGGGCTCCGGTCGGTAACGGAAAGGAATCTTACAAGCCGGATATGTGGAAGACGCTCAAGTTTCGCGATGCCTCATGACGGAGGCTTCTGCGATCGGCTTTGGCGGAGATAGTGTGGGCTGTACTGGAGGCCGTGCGGAGTCGAAATCTTTTGCGCTTCTTTCTCGCGGAAGAACTCCTCCTTAGATTTCTGGATTGCGGCCAGTTCTGCTTCCGTGCAGTCGCGCATCGTGATCTCTTCGCGAGGGACAAAGAAAACCTGACCGATCGGCATGTTGTATGCACCGGGAATTCCCTCGCCCGGCTGCAATACGTATCGGAACTCACTTTCATGCGCATACCAATCGGTCTCGACGCGTACGACCAGCATCGGCGCAATCGGCCGCTCGATCATATTGAAGACCGGTGTGTACACCGTATCCCAGCCCGGCGGGGTCTGAAAATTTGTCGCGCCGCGCAAAGCAATAGCGCCGGGTGGCGTGCCCATGTCTTCCGGAACGACAAGCGCACGCATGAGACTCAACGCGGCTTCACGCGACATCGGAGGTTTCCGCGTCGAAAACACGACCTCTTCCTTCATCATTCCAATGCTTCCGATTGGAAAAATGAGATTGATGGTCAAAATAGCTTCCCAATTTCCACCAGTGTTGATCGCGTAAATGAATTGGTATCGCCCTTCTCCTTGAAACTCGATGTGAAAGGATTCGTTGTCGCTAAGCGCGGGATAAACGAGGAACCCTAACGCGCTCCCCGCTTCCAAAACCGGACAATGGCGCGCATGCTGCGGCAGGAGAGGCCGCTGGCTTTCTCGGCGAGGCTTCCAACCGATCCCAGGCCGTCTAGAATTCGCGAACAACCGGACTTCCATGGGCGGGCAGTGTAACTCAATCGCTGATTTAGTGCGATACACATGCTACGATTTTTGCCATTGGAGAAATGCCATGAAGTCCTTACTCCTGGTTCTGTTGTTTTGCCTTCTCGTTTCATGTACCACTTCTCAAGGTTCGCAGCCGGGAGGCGATCCTACAGGGACCTGGGTCGGCGATTTCGGCCCGGCGTTCTATGATCGAAACACGATCTCACTAGAACTCCACTGGAACGGGCACGAACTCACGGGAATGATTCGCCCTGGAGTTCAGGGCGGCCGCATGTATCGAAACTTCGAAGGGTTTCCCATCGAGCACAGCTCCTTCGATCCAAAGACAGGCGCGTTCAAGTTTGAAGCAACGTATCGACCCAAAAGTCGGCGATACGTCATCGAAGGCACATTGAAGAAGAACACGCTGACCGGAACTTGGAATCGCCCCGAGGAAAATCGTGACGGAGATTTTAAGTTGACGAGGAAAAGCTGACTACGCTTCGATCCTTTCGATCAACTCGACTTCGGCGGGCGTCAGTTCGATCTCATCGACTTGGAGATCTTCTTTCATGTGTTGCGCGTTCGTTGTTCCTGTCAATGGGACCATGCCCGCCTGCCTTGCGAATCTAAAGATCACTTGGTCCGGATGAACGCCAAGCCTCCGCGCAATCGCCGCCACCTCAGGATGACGAACGGCGTAAGGGTTTGCCGTCAGCAGCGAGAAACCTTGGTACATGATTCCGTGCGCCTCGCAGATCTTGCGCACCTGACGGTCCCATCCACGATTGGCGAAGCAGCGGTTCTGAACAACCATCGGTTTGACTTTTGCCCGCTCGATGAGTGTAGCCACCTGCAATCCGTTGACGTTGCTGACGCCGATCATTCGCGTGCGACCGGATGTGTAGAGTTGCTCAATAGCGTGCCAAACCATCCAATCTTCATCGCCCAAGCCGGGATAATTGTAAGGACCATGCAACAGATATGAATCGAGGTAATCCGTGTTCAAATGCTGGAGCGAGGATTCGAAGGATTGCCGCACTTGTTCTTGCAGTCCAGCTTGCGGATCATATGGCACGCGATGATCTTGCCCGTCGATCGGAGTGAACTTTGTTTGAAGAAACAACGAATCCCGTCGAATACCTTCGCTCGCCAGTGCCTTGAGCGCCTCACCCACCAGTGGTTCCTGGTAATGCTTGGGCTGATTTGCGGTATCGATCGCTTTGAATCCGGCCCTGACAGCCATTTTGACGAGATCGGCTGTCGCGTCTTTCTTCCAGGCTGTACCGTATATAAAAGACGGTGTCATGCCGCTCTTCTCAACCATGCTTCCATCTGAGTGTGATTCACCAAACCGGGTTCTTGGAATACCAGTTGCCCGTTCTTGAGTACGACAAAATTTGGAATACTTCTGACGTTGTAGCGTTGCGCGAGCGCAGGCCAGCTTTCCGTATCGACCTTCAAGACGATCGCCTGCCCGGCCATCTCTTTCGCTACTCTTTTAACTTCTGGAGCTGCCATTCGGCATGGCCCACACCAGGCCGCCCAGAAATCAACGAGCACGGGAACGCGAGCGCCACCAACGATCTCGTCAAAAACCTCCGGATCGGCATCGATCGGTTCGGAAACCGGCGGGAGTTCCGCTTTGCACGAGCCACAGCGTCCACCGTCGGCCAGATGTTCGGCCGGCACGCGGTTCTTTTGTCCACAAGCTAGGCAATGGCGAATCACAAATTAAGTTTAACCCGCTTTTCTTCGATTCTCTTGTGGCATGAATAGCGCGAATGCGTTATTGAATTAGATGAGGTACAGCGAGTGGCAAATAAGCGATCGTTCTGGGTTCTGTCCAAACAACCGAGGGAAATTGGCGGGTTCGGCCGAAACCCTGTTCCAGCTCAGTTCAAGACATTTGAAGATGCTCAACGTTATTGCCGGCAGTTGAATCTGAAGAGGGGGGCGTACCATCCCGGCTATTTCATTGAGGAGCGGATTGGAAATCAACCCGTATCCGCCCCGAAGAAGAAGGCTGAGGAGTTGGAAGAGTAACTCGAGAGTTATTTCTTACTGCCTTTGTTCGCTTTTTTCTCAGCGGGCGCGGTTTTCGTTTCCGGCTTGGTTGCCGCAATGATCTGCACATCATGTAGAGTACGGAAGTCACCGTCGTAAACCTTTGCGGTGATCTCGTCCCCGACTTTGACTTTCTTGAGTATGTCTTCCTTGTCAGGAACGTAGTTCATGGTCATGGCGTCCATCCAGCCTTCGACCTTTTGCCCATTCACCGTAAAAGTCTTGTTGGCCAAATCAACCTTTTCAACCTTACCTCTGAAGACGTGTTCCTTCTTTCCAGCCGGCGGCGCATTCTTGTTCTGTTCGGCATAGCCGCAAGGTAAGAGCAGGCAAAACATCGCGGCGAGCACCGAGATTCGCTTCATCTCAACCTCCATGTGATGGACTTTACTAAAAGGCGAAACGGCGCGCTATTCCCATTCTTGTGATAACTTCTGGCCAATGGTTGAGAAAATCCATCATCCCCGAGGGCTGAGCACGCTCTTCTTTACAGAAATGTGGGAGCGGTTTAGCTACTACGGAATGCGCGCGTTCCTCATTCTATACATGACGGCGCCGCTCACCGGAGGCGGTTTGGGATTTCCAGTCGAACGTGCCGCTTCCATTTACGGAACGTACACAGGAAGTGCATGGGCCGCGACGATTATCGGCGGCATCATTGCCGATGTTGGTCTGGGACAGTATCGAAGTGTCTTGATCGGCGGCATCATCATTGCCGCCGGGCACTTCACGCTGGCGTTCCGGGCACTTCCCTTCTTCTACACGGGTCTGTCCTTGATTGTGATCGGCACAGGTTTGCTCAAGCCGAACGTCAGCGCCATGGTCGGCTCGTTGTATGAAGAAGGTGATACGCGGCGAGACGCGGGCTTCTCGATTTTCTACATGGGAATCAACCTCGGAGCCTTTCTTGGGCCTATCATTGCCGGTTACTTTGCTCAGAACGTGGACTGGCACGTCGGGTTTGCTTGTGCCGGAGTCGGTATGGCCCTGGGTCTCACGCAATACATCCTTGGAAAAGAACGTCTTCGGCCGGCCCTGGACAAATTATCCGTTCGGCGAAAGGAAGCGGCCGCGGCGAAACTTTCAGCCAGCGCCGGATTTACACCGCAGGAATGGAAGCGAATGGCGACTGTGGCGATCCTGTTTGTATTCGCTGCTCTATTTTGGGGCGCATATGAACAAGGTGGATCCACCTTGACCCTGTTCGCCGACCGATATACGCGGCGTATCGTTTTCGGCTTCGGTTTCCCCTCTTCCTGGTTTCAAGCCGTGCCCGCAGCCTTTGTGATCCTGCTCGCTCCTCTGATAGCCGCGCTTTGGGTCCGCTTGGGTCCCAGGGAGCCATCAAGTCCGGCGAAGTTTGCTATAGGTCTTCTGTTTGCGGGCCTATCGTACATTTTATTGATCCCTGCTGCGTCTTACGCGCAGAGTGGTTCGGGAACGCTCGTCAGTCCTTGGTGGTTGGTTCTGTCGTACTTCATCATCGAAATTGGAGAACTGGCGCTCAGCCCTGTCGGCTTGAGCGTTGTGACAAAACTTGCGCCCACTCGCGTTGTCGGTTTGATGATGGGTGTATGGCTGTTATCCACAGCAGTCGGGAACAAGCTGGCGGGTTGGACGGCAGGTTTCTTCACGACCCTGCCGCTTCCTACGTTGTTTGGTTACGTGGCAGCCGTGATGCTCGTCTCTGCTGCAATACTGGCTGTTCTCATTAAGCCGATTCGTGGGCTGATGGGCGGCGTGCGCTGACGATCTAAAACCTACGTTTCGTCCTTCCCTTTCACGAGCCACAGCGTCACAAGGATACCCAGGATGAGCTCGATCCCATCAAACAACGTGTATGTCGCATGAAGCAGGCCAAACGTGCGTAGTAACGGCGGAGCCGGATCGCGCGGCACGAAATCGAGTTCGCGGCCTACGGAGACGACGCGCGGAGTAATCAATAACGTCAGGAAAAGCACAATGCCGAGCATCGCTACAATGCTCCACTTGGCTTTGTCGGCCTCGGGCACCTTAACGACCAATCGAAGAGTTAATATCCCGATCGCAAGCTGCGCGATGTTCCAATACTGGAAAAAGAGACGGTTCAATTCCGAGGAGAAGTAGTACAGGAGTTCCCGCATTTCGTTATGGCCGAGTTTTTCAATAAGCGCAATGAATTTGGGGTTGGGCTGCGCCTGAAGAAGCCGATCGATGGCGAAGAAGTCTTCAGCAGCCACGACACCCATTGCGACCGTGCCCATCAGCCACAAGCCCATGCAGAAAATCGCCCAGAACCGGGGGGAATGCAGTTGCAACTATCTTCTCCGGATAAGGCCCTTCGCCGTGACGTGAAACCCTTGCGGTAGGGCCTGTTCGACTTTTGGCCGATAGCCTTTCACCGGCCAGTCATGGTCGGCAAAGATTTCGGCAATCTTGATTCGAATACGCGGTCGATCATCCGCTTCGAGAAAAGCTTCGAGCAATAGTTCGCGCATATCTTCGCCGATTTCTGCGATTGCGTCGATGGCGGCAATGCGCACATCGTCGTCGTCGTCCGACAAAAACTGTCGCAGCACCTGCGCGATCTCCGCTGTGACATGGCCACGCATCGCGCGGATCAAGTCAGACTTATGCTCCGGCGGGGTAAAGGCGCTTGCAGCGGCGACCTTTTCCAGAGCGCCGACGAGTCTTGTAATGAGCTCTTCTCGTGGAAGGATCTCCGAGAGCGCTTGAATCGGCCACTCGACCTGATGATGCGCGCTGACAAATCGAAGAATAGGGTCGACCGCCTCGGATCCTTTTCCCACAAGCATCCGGACAACCATTCTTTTCTCTTCGATGTCTTGTGTGATGACCTTGCTGGAAATCGTGAAGCGCTTGAGAAGACCGTACAGCGCATCGGGTGTTCCCCATTCCGCCAATTTTTCGGCCGCTTCAATACGCGGCGCATCTTCGCCCTGCGGCTCCGTGAGCCGCTTCACCACTTTCTCGATCTGTTTAGTTGATGGCGCTTGGTTGCGTTTAAAAAAATCAAACATGTTCTTATTTCAGATCCACCAGCGAAAATGGATCCACACGCGCGCCCTGCACACGCATGCCCCAATGCAGGTGCGGACCAGTCACCCGTCCAGTCGCGCCTGCGAGGCCGACCAGTTGGCTTCTCGCCACGATCTCACCACGTTTCACGTTAATGCGGGAGAGGTGCGCATACAGCGAATAGACTCCCAATCCATGATCGAGGATCACAGTGTTCCCCGTGAAGAAGAGATTTTTGGCCAACACGACACGGCCTCGGTTTGTTGCATGTATCGGCGTTCCCGTTGTAGCACGAAGATCAGCGCCAGCATGAGGTGCGCGCGGCTCGCCGTTGAAGATTCGCCGATGACCGAAGTTCGTACCGGTGCGGCCCGGTATCGGAATCGTGAATGGTTCCGTCCAAAGTTCTTCGTCGCCGGCCATCGCGTATATCGCTTCCAATTCCGCAGTTTCGCGCTTAGCGCGGGCGAGATCCGCTTTGCTGAGCTCGACGTATTTTTCCTCGACGGTGAGTTCTGTCGTGGGGTACTTCTTCTCGACAACCTTAATGATTGCTTCGCGCTTGTCTACGCGCCCGTCTTCCGTCCTGAACAAGACTTGCGCTTTATGTTCTCCAGGCTTGGTATCCAAATCAACGCCGATAATTGTCGTCCATGCTTCTTTCACGCGAAAGACCGGTATGGTCTTGTTTCCCCAAACAACGGCGACGGATTTCGTGCCGGGCTCATCCGGAAATGTCGCCTGAACAACGCTACCTTGGTTGGCACTGAGGATGACGGCAAGCAACAAAGCGATCATCTAGATATCCTATCTCACTCCTTTCATCACCTATCTCGTAGAACTCGTGAAACGGAATTGTCCCAATTTTACGGCCGGGACACTTGTGGCTCCGCCAAATCCCGATCGCAGCAAGCGCGGCGTCGTACCGATGGCTTCGGTGGTCCTCAGAGCATCCACATATGACTGTGTGAATCGCATGGATTTGACCGGATGCGCAATTTCCCCGTTCCGCACCACAAAGGTTCCGTCGCGCGTCATACCCGTCACGACGGCGTCGCGTGGGTGCACTGTCCGTGTGTACCAAAATCGCGTGATATACAGTCCGAGCTTCGTCGATTGGACCATCTCGTCGAGAGTGGCGGTCCCCGGTTTCAAAAATAGATTCATCGGCGCGGGGCCGAATCGCCCTTGGGGCGATGGAGGGGTTGCGTGGCCGGTAGATTGTTTTCCTTCTTCCCTCCCCGCGGTGAACGAGTCGAAAACCGGCGTCAGTGCCACGCCCGAAGCGATCATAGGAACAACTTTTTTGGGGACGCCTTCGAAGTCAAACGGCCACGGGAGGCCATCCGTGCTCAGTCCGTTATCGATGATGCTCACGGTTTCAGCCATGACGCGTTGTGCAAGTCGCCCATTCATCCATGAGCGGCCTTCCTGAACAGCGAGAGCACCCATTCCATCAAACGCCAGCAGTTCGAGAATATCGGCTGCGGCATACGGATCAAGAATCACCGGATAGTCGCCGGGCTCAAAATCGACGGGATCGATTCCTCGGCGCACCTTCAAGAGCGCTTCGTCGGCGAGACTTTCAGTGTTGATTGAACTCAGCCGCCAGCCGGTGCCTTGCGCCCAACCTGATGAATTGGCGTCCATGATCACTGTCGACACGTCAACCATCGTTGCTTGGTGTTCCGCGAAGATGCCTTTCGAGTTGGCGATACCAATGGACAACGAAGACGTCGTCATCGAACCTGCAGCCGAATACTTGGCGGCGACAGCCTTCCGGCAAATCACCGCCACATGCCGGGCGCGTTCTTCGGGCGTGCAATCCGCCACGGCGGCATCGAACGACGTCACGCGAGCAGTGGGCTCTGGCCCCGGCAAGCCCTTGAACTCGGGATTATCGGGTTGCAGCCGTGCGACTTCATAAGCGCGCGACGTGAGTTGGCGAAGACCATCGGCACGAATATCGTTGGCAACCGCGATGCCGACTTTCGTTCCTATAACCGAGCGAACTGTGATCTGAATGTTTCGTTCGGTTACGTTTTGATGAATGCAGTTATTGGCAAAGCGCGTGAGGCTCTCGTCCTGTTCTAAGGCGAGCACTTCAGTCTCGTCTGCTTGTGATGCAGTAAGAACGAGATCAGTAATCTCACGGAAATTCATCTGAAGATGCCCACTTTTACCTTCCGGAACCGAGCGGGTGAAGCACCGTGCCCCGTACCCATCGTTTGCATTGGTTCGCCCTTGCCGCAATTGGGCGTTCCCCAGAGAGTCCAGTGCTTTTCGTTGGTGATCGCATCACAGGAATTCCAGAACTCGGGCGTGATGCCGCCATACGTGCAGTTCTTGAGCAGGCGTCCCCGCTTGCCGCCCTTGATTTCGTAGCCAACTTCGGTGCCGAACTGAAAATTGAGGCGCAGGTCGTCGATACTCCAGGAGCGATTCGTTTCCATGTAAATGCCGTCGTCGGTGTCGGCGATCATGTCATCTAATTCCCATGTACCGGGTTCGAGCGAGACGTTCGTCATGCGAATTAGAGGAATTCGATTCCATCCTTCCGCACGCATGCATCCGTTACTCTCGAGGCCAAGCTTCGATGCCGTTTCGCGCGACATCAGGTAGCCTATAAATTGACCTTCCTTAACAAGCGGTGAAGATGAAGCCGGAACGCCTTCATCGTCCCAACCGAAAGTTCCAAGACCAGTGGGGCGTACGCTGTCTGCCGTCAGATTGATGATGTCCGAGCCGTATCGAAAGTCGTTTCGCTTTTCCGTCGTAAGAAAACTGCGTCCGGCGAATGCGGCTTCCGTACCGTACACGCGATCCAGTTCGGTTGGGTGGCCGCACGATTCGTGGATCTGGAGCGCGAGTTGGGAGCTTCCCAATATGAGCGTGGTTTCTTTAGACGGGCATACATCGGCGAAAAGCAATTTCACCGATTCTTCTGCAACACGTTCCGCATTGCCCACAAGATCGGCATGGACGACATACTCCCAGCCACCGGTTCCTTGATATCGGAAAGAGTTGGGATGAGAGCGAACCTGAACCTCGGTATCATTGACGGCCGTCGCAACAATGGCACCGCCGCTCTCATAAAGGATCTGTTCCAGGAATGCGCCTTCGGTGCTCCCAAAGTACTTCTCCTGTCGCACTCCAAGAACATTACTTTCGGCAACCTTCACGCCGACGTTGCGCCGCATGATCGCGTCGGCGCGGAAGAGGAGATCGAGTTTCTCTTCAAGCGAAACAGAAAACGGATCGATCGTAATCGGCGTCGTGTATCTGCCCGTAGTCTGCACCGGCGGGCCTAACGCAACCGTTTCGCCAGGAACGACGCCGCTGGCCTTCGCGATCTGTATCGCGAGCGAGGTGACGCGCTCGATCTCAGGGTTGTTCAGGTAAGCACTGGCCGCAAAACCCCACGAGTTATTGACGAGAACGCGAACCCCGAAGCCTTGGCTATCTTGATCACCGATACCGTCGACGTTGCCGTTCTTGACGCTGACCACTTGTTCACGCCGATCAATGATGCGGATATCGGCGTAGCGAGCCGACTTCAACTTCGCGATGTTCAGCGCGTGCTCGATGAATTCCCTCATGATAACGATCGTGCTGCTCGATTCAAGTATGTAGTCGCGGGCTTTAGCCCTCGTTTTTTCACAGGTCGAACGTTTCTCTGTACGATGGCGCCTCGATCTTCCAAGCTTTGTAAATGCTCCCGATGTGATCCTTCATACCCTCAATCGCCTTCGGTTCACCATGAACCAGAAACGTTTGACGCGGTGCACGCTTGAAGCCACCTAGCCACCGGAGGATTTCGCTATAGTCCCCGTGCGCGGAAAAACTGTCGATAACATGAACTTGAGCGCGCACGGGATAATCCACTCCAAAAATCCGGATCTGCCGGGCGCCTTCAGACAACAGCCGGCCTCGCGTGCCGTAGGCTTGAAAACCAACAAAGACAATCGAATTTCGTTCATCGGGTAAGCGTTGTATCAAATGGTGAAGAATGCGGCCGCCCGTGGCCATGCCGTTGGCGGAAATGATGATCGAGGGAAAGCGATGGTCGTTGATGGCCTTCGATTCTTCGACGCTTCGGGTGAAATGCACTCGCTGCGTGTACAGCGGATTGCCTCCCTCGCGCTCGAGCTGCGCCATTTCGAGATCGTGTTCTTCGACGTGCGCTCTGAAGATTTCCACAGCATCGACCGCCATTGGACTGTCGACATAAACCGGCAGGACCGGAATTTTATTCTCCAGCTCCAATTCTCTGAGGATGTAAAGCAGCTCTTGGGCGCGTCCGATGGCAAACGATGGAATAACAACCGTACCGCCTCGTCTCGCCGTTGCGACGACAACTTCCCGAAGTTGCTCTTTACCACTTCTGCCGTTCTTGTCGGTGTGCAGGCGATTACCATAGGTGGATTCCAACACCAAATAGTCCGCACCATCGACCTGCGTCGGATCGAAAATAATGGGTTGGTCGTATCGACCGATGTCACCGGTAAAGAGGATGCTCTTTCCAGTAGGGCCGATGCTTTCTGTGAACAGTACGAACGATGAACCCAAGATGTGTCCTGCTGGAATGAGCTGGAACCCCAGCGTCTTTGAGAGAGTGCAAAATTCCCCGTACCGCACCGGCCGGAGCAGTTTGAGCGATGCCATCGCATCATCCAACGTATACAAGGGCAACGCGGGCTGGTGTTTCGACAGGTGATGTTTGTTTCGGTATCGCGCCTCCTCTTCCTGAAGATGCGCGGCATCCGGCAACAGGATCCGCGCAAGATCTACAGTGGCCGGCGTCGCATAGATTGGACCTTTGTAACCATGCGCCACAAAGCGCGGCACATATCCGGTGTGGTCAATGTGCGCGTGCGTAAGAACGACTGCATCGACTGTTTTCGGATCAACCGGCGGTGCTTCCCAGTTTCTTAGGCGCAGATCTTTCGCACCCTGAAACAAACCACAATCCAACAGCACACGCCGATCTTTCGTCTCCAGAAGAAACTTCGACCCCGTTACGGTTTGTGTAGCTCCGAGAAACGTCAGCTTCATAACAGGTTAGGATACGTGAGACACATTCCCTCTGCTCTCACAAATTTCGTGAGCTTATGTTCTTCGACTTTCGATGGGCTAAAGATGTGCCCGATCCGAAATCCACGCACGAGCAATGCATCCGAAACGAGTTGCCGATGGCATCGCCAGAACACTGCTTCGGTGCAGCAATAGACGGTCCTTTTCTCTTTGATCAGTTCGATGAGCTTGTCCAATGCAGCCTTGAATTCCGGCGTCTGCATGTAATCGGCGTAGCCGCGGAAGCCGCTATTCTTCCACGCGGCATTGAGAATCGAGTCCTTCACCGGTTTCCGGAGCCCGCCCAAGTTCTTCATGTGAATGTATTCGATACCGGTGAGCGGCAGTGCGTCCTTCATGGGCTCGAGATTGAACTGGGGCGTGTGCTTCGAGCCTGGCAGCGTTCGAATATCCACCAGCCTTTGGATTTTGAATGAAGACAGGATTTCCACCGTTTTTTCCCAGCTCCGATTTGAAAAGCCCATGGTAAGGGCATCGAAAGTGATTTTCGTCACCACGTCAATCGGCCTCTTGTGGTATTGTTCCGCGCCATGTGGGAGCACAACTATCAGCCTATCGGCGACAGCCTTGGCCTGTCTGCTATCTTCGCGGCCATTCCGATCGTAGTTCTGTTCATCATGCTAGGAGCACTTCGCAAACCAGCGTGGATGTCTGCGCTGACGGCGCTCGGCTCTGCCTTCGTTATTGCTCTCGCCGTCTATGGAATGCCGGCGCAGTTGGCCGTGGCATCGACTTTTTTCGGTGCTGCGTTCGGCCTGTTTCCGATAGCCTGGATCGTTTTCAGCTCCATCATGCTGTATCGCCTTGCGGTCGATACAGGGAAATTCGAAACGATTAAAAGTACGATCGGCGGATTGTCCGACGACCGGAGGCTGCAGGCTCTCTTCATCGCGTTCTCTTTCGGTGCATTCATCGAAGGCGCCGCCGGATTTGGCGCACCCGTAGCCATTTCGGGCGCGATGTTGGCTGGACTTGGATTCAATCCGTTCTACGCTGCCGGCATCTGCTTGCTGGCCAATACGGCCCCGGTGGCTTTTGGATCGATCGGCACGCCTATCCTGACTCTCGCCAACGTAACAGGCCTTCCCTTGCTCGCGCTCAGCGGGATGACAGGCCGGATTTGTGCCATGATCTCCGTGCTCATCCCTGGTTACCTGATGGTCGTGATGGTTGGTCGCCGAAAGGCGGCTCAAGTTCTGCCGGCGATCGCTGCGTGCGGGCTCTCGTTCGCGGCCGTGCAGTTTTATGTCTCGAATTTCATGGGGCCGGAACTCACCGACATCATGAGCTCGCTCACTTGTATTGGAGTCATGGCGCTGTTTCTCAAACTCTGGAAGCCGAAAGAGATCATGCGCCTCGAAGGTGATAAAGAAGTCACGATAGAGAAAAAGAGATTTGCGCCAGGGCAGGTTTTCATGGCGTGGCTTCCATACATGCTGTTGGTGATTTCGGTTCTGACTTTCGGTGAGCCCGGCATTAAAGCCAAGGTCAATACCTGGACCGACGGCTTTATGCCGGATGTCGTGCGCGCTGAACCGGTGACGCATCCAACGGCTGCCGCCCGTCTGAATCGCATCGCCGTGCCGGGCCTGCACAATATGATTACACAGGTTCCTCCAGTGGTTCCGAAGAAGACGGCTTACGCGGCACTCTTCGAACTGAACTGGCTGACGGCTTCCGGTAGTGCATGCTTCATCGCTACCATCCTTGCCGCGCTTTGTCTGGGAGTCGGGCCGGGCAAGTTCGCCGGCTTGTACGTGGCAACTTTTAAGCAGCTGAAGATGGCGATCCTGACGATCGCGTCGATGTTGGGATTGGCGTACTTGATGAATTATTCTGGAATGACGTCGACGCTCGGACTCTTCCTTGCCGCCACGGGTTCGGTGTTTCCATTCTTCAGCGCGTTCGTCGGCTGGTTGGGTGTCTTCCTGACGGGCAGCGACACCTCCGCAAACGCGCTCTTTGGAAATCTTCAGGTCGTTACAGCGAACGCCCTTCACCTCAATCCGGTGCTGACGGCGTCCGTTAACTCGGCCGCGGGTGTGATGGGGAAAATGATTTCAATTCAAAGTATCGCTGTCGCTGTGGCTGCGACAGGAATGACATCGGCCGATGAAAGCCGGCTATTCCGATTCACGATCAAGCACAGTATCTTGCTCATGATCGTGATCGGACTGATATCGCTGATGTTTGCCTACGTTGTGCCGCACTACGTGCCGGCTGTTCCCGCCAAGTAATGGTTTAAGCCGCACGTTCCTCAGTGCTGCAAATCTCGTCGGCACCTGATGATTTGAAGACCCGAAGCGCACGGTCGAGCCGGGCGGGATCATCGGAGTGCACGGCGATCAGGATTGCCCCTTCATGAAGCCTTTGCTCAATGCGCGCGCAATCGCGCTCTGCAATGCCGATGTGGGTCAGGGCGCCACTGCCTCCAGCCAGTCCGCCCACTACTCCACCAACAGCGGCGCCGCTGAGGGCAGAAATAATCGGGCCGGCCACTACCAAAGGTCCAAGGGCTGGAACCGTCAATACCGTTAAGCCCGCAAGCGCACCCAGAATACCGCCGGCAATGCCACCTTTCCTGGCGCCTCGAACTGCATCTTCTTTTGCGGAGACATTCCGGGTGTATTTGTCCTTGAGAAGAATCGAAATCTCCGATGCCGAGAAGCCCAAATTCCGTAAGTGGGTCAGGATCTCATTTGCCTGGCGCGCCGTTGAAGCAAGGCAAGAAACTGCATTCTCCATAAACCCTCCAAAATGGGGACGGGGCTGCCCCGCGTCCCCCCAAATATTCCTACGTACCGGTCATCTCCTCTTCGCCACCGATGTAATCCTGCGGCGAGGCTTGAAACTCATCCTTACAGTCTTTACTGCAAAAATAGTAAGCGGTGCCTTCATGCATCGCTTTCTCTTGTGTCGTACGCTCGTCGACTTCCATGCCGCACACTGGGTCGATAGCCATAGTCAACTCCTTGGTATGTTGGGATTGGTACTTGTATACGGTGCAATCAAGATGCCGTTTGGTAATTCCGGGACGGTTGCGTCGTTTCCCTAATTGATAAATAGAACGTAATTAAGGAAACGACGCAACCGTCCTGGAATTACCGGCGGGAGGCGGGAGAAATTTCTACTTGGCTGCTTTACGCTGGATTTCGTCGTCGATGACGTCTCGGATCTCCGAGTATGGCTGATTTCCGGAAAGCAAGCGGCCGTTGATGAACATCGCCGGCGTGCCAGTGACACCGTTGCGAGCACCCTCCTGAATGTCGGCTTGGATCGCGGCGACGTATTTTCCCGAATCAAGACATTGATTGAACGTTTGCGTATTCAGCTTCAAGTCGACTGCACGTTGCTTGAGATCCGCGACGCTCAGTTCACTTTGATTCCCGAACATGGAGTCATGGAATTCCCAAAACTTCTGTTGGTCGTTGGCGCAGAGTGACGCCTCAGCGGCTTTCTGGGCGTGTGGATGAATGTTCGCCAGCGGGAATTGACGGTACACGATGCGCACTTGCTGGGAGTAATTCTTTTCCACTTGCTTCAGCGTGGGAAATAATCCCCCGCAATATGGGCATTCAAAATCCGAAAACTCGACGATTGTTACCGGCGCATTTGCGGGCCCTTTAGTAGGAAAGCCGGCCATTGCGATTTGAGCTCTCAGAGGTTCCAGATAAGACTTGAACCCGAATTCCTTCTTTAACCGCGTGACCAACGTGTCGCGGAAGCGCGCGCGGCTGCGTTCCACCAGGTACTGCTTGACTTGAGGTAACGCCTGCTCCTTTGGGATCGGAATTCGATCTTTGTTTGCCTCGTAGAATGCCTCAACCTCATCGCTCGACGGAGTCTCGACGTTGCTTTCGACCTCCGCGTCGAGAAGCTGCTCTTTGGTTTTCTTTTCTTTCGCGGCTTCAGCCTCGATCAATTTCGTCGTAACGATATCTTCGAGAACCTTCGTAAGAATCTGTTGCTTGTCCTGAGCCAGCGACGATTCATTTTGTAACCGCCGTGTTTCAAGGTTCTTCAGGTCGGCCTCGGCTGCCTTTTCCAACTCTTGTTGAGTGATGACCTGGCCGTTGACAACGGCAACTCGGTTTGAATTGGACTGAGCAAATGCAACGACAGCAACCGCCAGCGTTGCGAAGGTAATCAGTCCTCGATGTAGTTTCAATCAGTAACTCCTTTCATCGCACATCTACGCGATCGCCGACTTTCAACTGGTGGAGTTGTTCACCGACGATAATAGCCTCATTGCCCAAAAGTCCAGCCGAAACAAATACCTCAGTGCCGACTTCCTTTTGCACGACAATCGGCTTCGCTTGGACTTTTCCATCGGATACGACATAAACCACCTTTGCTGAATCGCGCTCAACGACGCCTCGCTTTGGAATGGCGTAGAGCCTTTCCTCACGAGTCGCCTTCTTCGATTGCGATTCCGGTTCCAAAAACGTCACGCGTGCATTCATGTCCGGCCTGATGTACGCGTCCGGCTGCAAAAACTTAACCTTGACTTGAATTGTGGCTTTTTGCCGGTTGGCTTCGGGTGAGATTTCATCAACCCGGCATTTATACTCTCGGTCGGGATAGGCATCCGTCACGACGATGCAGGACTGATTTGAAGCTATACGGTTGAAATCGTTTTGATTGATATCGAGCTCAACTTGGATGTCGTTCAGATCGGCAAGCGTCACGACGAACGACTTCGCACCGCGGTCGCCGACGAACGAGGTCGTGACCATCTCGCCTTGTTCGACATTGCGTTCGAGAATCGTGCCGTCACTCGGAACTCGAATTTCCGTCGCGTCCAGAATTGTCTTGGCGTACTCCATCGCCGCTTTCTCACGAAACGTTTCGGAACGTGCGTTGTCGATTTGCTCTTGTCGCGGGCCCTGCTTGATCAGTTCATAGGTCTTCGTCAGTGCGGCCAAGTTCGCGCGAGCGCTGTCATATCGGCCCTTGGCATCATCCAGCATCTGAGGGGCTGCAACGCCCTCTTTAACGAGCCCTTGAATACGCTTCAACTGAGCTTCCGCAGTTTGCAGGTCGGCTTGAGCTCGCTCGACGTCGGCCTTCGCCCTCTCGATCTCTTCGGGCCGGGAGCCTCGTTCCAATTCCTGCAAACGTGCTTGGGCGGCCTCATAAGCGGATTTCGCCTGGTCGTATTGAGCGCGGTACTCTCGATCCTCGAGCCGAACAACGACCTGATCTTGCTTGACCCGATTCCCTTTTTCGACGCCAATCCACGCAACACGCCCTGCAATCTTTGAACCAACTTGAATTTTGTGATGGGCAACGACGTAGCCAGTCGCGACGAGCACCGCTGATTGAGACGACGTCTCCATCCGGGGACGCACAACTTCCACAGTCGCGGCAGCCGTCGGCTGGCGAAGAGAAACGAAGGCGAACAACACACCAGCAACCAGAACGAGGATAACGATGAAGAGGATTGCGCCACGTCGCCGTGGCGGTTGTACGCTTTTCGATCTCTCGATTTTGAGTTTGTTTAGCTCGCTTGAAAGATTCTCCATAATCAAATATGCAGTCGCGGCTTCAGTCCGCGTTTATATGCGGAGCGCCGCTGGTATGGACTCACCTATGATATTCACACACTGATCAAGATCGGCATCCGAAATCACGAATGCCGGCGCAAGCATGTAAATATCGTCTTTGATTCGGCTGACCAATCCGCGTTTAGCGCATTCCTGATAGAGCCTCACGCCGATTTTGCGTGACGATGGAAATGATTTCTTCGTTGCCTTGTCTTCGACGATCTCGATACCACACATCAGACCGAGACCGCGGACGTCACCGACGTTCTCCAGAGACGCGAGCTGTTTCAAACCCGCGAGTAGCTTCTTCCCTTTTCGACCCGCTTCTTCGATCAAGCCTTCGCGCTCGAGAATGTCGATCGTCGTTAATGCGACGGCGCAGCAGGTCGGATGAGCGGAATAAGTGAATGCATGCATCCAGCGGCGGTCCGGAGGAGCATCTGTTAGAGTTTTGAAAACGCGATCCGATATTCCAATGCCGCCGAGCGGCAGGTAACCGGACGTGATTCCCTTGGCAAAAGAAATGATATCCGGCTCGACTCTCCAGTGCTCGAGACCGAACCATCTGCCCAACCGGCCAAAGCCGGTAATGACTTCGTCCGCCATCAGCAGCACATCGTACTTGTCGCAAATTTCGCGGATGCGCGGAAAGTAATCGTCTTGAGGAACCATTAGGCCGCCGGCGCCCTGAACCGGTTCTGCCAAAAAAGCGGCGACTGTATCCGCGCCTTCTCGGAGGATTGCCTTTTCCAATTCGTTTGCAGCTGCACGTCCTTGGCTGACGGACGGATTATCTGAGACATATCGATACGGATACGGCGAAGGAATGTGCAGGAACCCCGGCAGCTTCGAGCTAAACATCGGCCAGAATCCCGGAATGCCGGTCGCATTCATAGAGCCGATCGTCACACCGTGGTAACCATGTTCGCGGCCGATGATCTTGAGCTTGTCGGGCTTTCCCTGACTGTTCCAGAAGAATCGAGCCGTTTTGATCGCAGTGTCGTTCGCGTCGCCGCCGCCCGAAGAAAAAAAGAAATGATTGATCGAGGGATAACACAGTTGCGATAGCTTCTCGGTCAACTGCACCGCCGGAATATTCGTATGGCCAATGTATGAGGTCGTGAATGCCAATTGCTCCATTTGCCGCATCGCGGCCTGCGCCAATTCCTTGCGGCCATGGCCCAGCGTTACGTTCCACAGGCAAGCCAGCCCATCGATAAATTCGCGGCCATCCGCACTGCGCAGTTTTGCTCCTTGTCCTGAAACCCAGACAAATGGCTGCTTATGATCGTTCGGATGGAATTGTGGATGGATGAGATGTTCCTGGTCGGTCTTTATGATTTTTTCTAAGTCGAGGGTCATCCTTTATTACTCCCGGTTATTTAACGACACCCAAAGCGGTCCATAATATCAGAGGAGGCCTTATGCACGCGTATCTGGTTCAACACGGGAAAGCGAAATCGGCAGAGGAGGATCCGAATCGGGGCTTATCCGATGAAGGTCGGGAGGAGGTCACTCGCATCGCCGAATTCCTCTCTACTATGCGAATTACGATATCTCTGATAGAGCACAGTGGAAAGGCCCGCGCCGAGGAAACTGCGCACATACTGGCAAGCGGTATCCGTTGCACTGCGGGGCCGTGTCACGCCGACAACCTTGGTCCCTCCGACGACCCCGCCAATACGGCTAATTTCTTGAACGTTTATACCGACGATATTCTCATCGTCGGACATTTGCCCCAACTCGAACGCCTGGCTTCCCTATTGCTTACCGGCAATCAGGATCGCCGGCCCGTCCAGTTTCGCAACGGTGGAGTCATATGTCTGGAAAAAGAGCAGAACGGCACATGGAGTCTCGTTTGGGCAATTGTGCCGGACCTCCTGAGAAGGCCCACTAGATTAGCTGCGTAGCCGTCGTCAGTTGTAATATCTTCACGCGATGTCCAGACGAGAGATTTCCGCCGGTTGCGTCGTCTACCGCACAACAGACGGGCTTACGGAGGTTGCGCTTATTCAACCGAGGGATCGAAAAGCGTGGGCTTTGCCGAAAGGTCTGATTGAACGCGGCGAGGCGCCGGAAGCCGCCGCGCAGCGAGAAGCACGGGAAGAGACCGGTTTGTCCGGTAAGATCGTCTCAAAACTCGATACCATCAAATACTCATACATGGCGAAGTGGGAGAACCCGCCGACACGTGTTTTCAAAATCGTCACCTTCTATCTGCTGGAGTTCAGTGGAGGCGATCCGTCGCAACACGACCGCGAAGTCGATCAGGTGGAGTGGTTCCAAATCGATAAGGCCATCGCCAATGCCAGCTATCCGCAGGAGAAAACGATTATCCGGAAGGCCAAAGAATTTATCCAGAATCATGGAAAATAAAGGACACACGAATCGAACATTGCTTGTTGCGGCCCTCCTTTGTGCTCTTGTGCCTTTGTGTCTTTGTGTCCCACTCGACGCCCAGCCGATCTATGCTGAAAATCAGATTCCGGCGCGTGGCGTCGAGGTTTCTTATAGCGTCACGATTAAGAACCCTACATCGCACCTCTATGACATCGAGATGTCTATCAAAGGCATCCGTGAAACGTCGGTCTCTGTCGCAATGCCGGCTTGGTCTCCGGGTATGTATCGCATCGAGAATTACGCGCGGAATGTTCAAGACTTCCACGCTTCAAACAATCGCAACCAGCAACTGAAATGGAGCCAAACCGATAAACAAACATGGCGCATCGCCAAGCAAGCCGCTGACGATCTTGAGGTCCGCTACCAGGTCTTTTCAAATCAACTCAACGATCAAATGGCGGATCTGGCTCCGCCCTCAACGTTCATGTACGTTGTCGGTCAAAAGCACGTCCCCTGTAGCGTGAAATACAACACGCCGGGTGGATGGAAGGTTTTTACGGGCCTCGAGAAGAAAGGTGATCGGTATGTCGCGAGTGACTACGACATCTTCATCGATGCGCCCGCATTTATTGGCGAATTTCGGGTCCTCGACTTTGAAGTTGGTGGAGCCCGCCATTACTTGGTATTCAGCAAGCGCGACATTTCCTTCAGCGCGGCGCAGGTGACATCGGATGTTGAGGACATCGTCCAAGCGGCGGCGGCAATTTTCGGAAAGCTGCCATACAAGGAATATTTGTTTTTATTCAAAGTTCAGCCGCAAGCGACCAATGCTGTCGAGCACTTGAATTCCACGCACATTACGGTCGGCGAAAACGACTTCGTCACACAGGCCAGCTACCGTCAGGTCCTGGCTACGGTCGCGCATGAGTTTTTTCACTTATGGAATGTGAAGCGGATCCGTCCTGGGGTGCTTGGACCTTTTGATTACACGCGAGAGGTTCACACGCGCTTGTTGTGGATGGCGGAAGGCATCACGAGCTATTACGGCGATCTACTGCTGGAACGCGCGGGTATTGACACGCCGGCCGAGTATCTTAGCCGGATGGCAGTGGTAATCGATTCGTTGGAGCACACACCGGGCCGCCATCTGATGAGCGTGGAGGACGCCAGTTGGAACGCCTGGCTGCGTAGCGATAACGCCGAAAACAATACGGTGTCGTATTACACAAAAGGAGAGTTGATCGGCCTTCTACTGGACATTGAGATCCGCGCCCGTACGCGCAATCAGAAGAGTCTCGACGATGTGATGCGGTATCTCATGGACACCTACGCCAGCAAAGGTGTCGGGTTTGCTGAAGATGGTTTTTTGAAGGCTGTCGAAACTGTTGCCGCGTCTGATTTCCGGGAGTTCTTCGAAGCTCTTGTGCAGGGGCATCAGGAACTCGATTACAACCGGTACGTGAGACAAGCCGGGCTTGCCGTGGATGTACAACTGCAGCCCGCCACCATTTATCTCGGCATCGGCCTCGAGGCCGGTGAAGGCAATCTCCCACGTGTGACTCGCGTCGTCCCGAATTCGCCTGCGGAGCGAGCGAAATTGGATGCAGGCGATCTTCTAATTGCAATGAACGACGAACGCTTGACCTTCGAGAATTTCCGCAGCCGCCTCCACTCTCATGCTCTCGGTGAAACCGTAAAGCTGACGGTTATTCGAAGCCAGCGGGTGCTCAATTTGAATATCGTGCCCGTGGAATTTCAGGAAGAACGCTGGCAGCTGAACGAGGCTTCGCGGCCCACTGCTGAGCAACTCCAGATCAAGAACACCTGGCTTGGGATGAAGTAGATTTGGTTAACGCTAATTGACGGTAAAGGTAAATGTCGGATTGCCGGTTGGCGTATTGATCGTTAGCATCTTCGCTCCGGTAGTGGCTGTCGGCGCTATGGTGATCGTTGCGGTCATTGTTTGACCGTCGGCTGAAACGCCGTTGATCACGGCCGACACGCCCGTTGCGCTCGACGATATGCCGGTCGCGCCGAGGAGGTTACGGCCAGCGATCGTTACCGGAACTACCACGTTCGAAGTGCCCCTGGTCCCGTTGTTCGGAGAAACACTGGTAAACACCGGAGTCACCGTTATGTTGGATGTGGCTGCCAGGGCAATTCCGGTTGCGCTCGCCTGCGTGATGATCTGCGTCGTGCCTGACCCAATCGTCGTTGCAGTTCCCTGAACACTGGTGTTGTTGTTGGTTATCGTCAGTGTGGACGGCAAGCTTAAAACGTTTGGCGTATTTGGAGTCAGGCTAAACGTCGTGTCGCTGTTCATT
>JACXTT010002790.1_pt1 | contig 27399 bp, 25 predicted proteins | sample 9270951 | NCBI WGS metagenome assembly JACXTT01 (sample SAMN15532306, study PRJNA645909) | rock metagenome | isolation source: weathered quartz diorite | place: Puerto Rico | collected 2017-06-21 | reverse complement strand
GTGGCGACGTCGATGTGTCCAGTCGGCTTCCGCTTCCCGCCGCCGATCCTTCCGATGAGCGATGCGTCGATCTCCAAGTGCGACGCCAGCTTGCTGATCCATTGATCCGCGAGCTGCGCCCGGTGCACCATGACGAGCGTGTTGCGGCCACGTCTCGCCACGAGCGCCGCCGCGACCACTGTCTTGCCGAAGCCTGGCGGAGCCACCAGCACGCCCATGTCACGCGCGAGGAGCGCATTCGCTGCGATGTGCTGTTCGGGCTGCAGGGTCGCCCGGAGTCGCACCGCCACCGGACGGCCATCGCCCCGTTGATCATCGATCGCGATGCTCGCGCCGTGCGCCACCAGCAGATCGCGGACCTCCTCTACGCATCCGCGCGGAAGCACCAGCCGGTCGGGATGATCCTCGAAGCAGCGGATCTCGCGGGCCGTGAAAGCGGTCGTGAGCCGGCGCTTCTGCCGCTTGTAGAACTCGGGATTCGAGAACGCCGCCAGCCGCTTGAGCTCGGTAGCGACGGTGGCGGGGACACCAGCCTTTTCGATCGCGAGCGCTTCGCGCAGCACCCCCCGAACGGTGCCCATCGCCGGCGGTGGCGCCGCTAGCGCCGGGGCCCGGCGGCGGGGTCTCGCTGGCGCAGTGGTCGGCGCAAGGATCTCCCCGGCAAGCCGCGTGACGAACGTCTGCTCCAGCAGGGACTGCCGCGAGAGGAACGCCCATTGGTCCTCGTAGGGCCGACCTTCCTCGTCGATGAACACGCTGTTGCCCTGCCGCCGAGCGGCGCCCTGGAGCGGCAGGGCGATCAGATTGCCGAAGCCGCCACGCGGCATCTGATCTTGATTCGGGAACAGCCGGTCGTAAGAGGCGAGCGCGCGCGACGGACGCCGCACCGCGGTTTGTGCCAGGATGATCCGGCCCATCGCCCGCACCGCTGCGGCCGCGACAGGCTGCGCGAAGAAGAACCACGCGTGCGCGCCGTTGCCGCTGCGCGAGCGCTCGACCGCTAGCGGCGCGCCGAACCGGCGACACGATGCCGCGAACGCCGCGACGTCCTCGAGCCAACCGTCCCCGTCGAAGTCGACCGCGAGAAACCAGCAGGTGTTGTCGGTGAGCAACGGGTACACGCCGACCACGTACTTGCCGCGGAGGTGGTCGAGCAGGACCGCACCCGTCAGCGGCAGCAACCGGCCGCCGCTTCGCGCGGGCGAGTATCCCTTTCTCTGCGCCCAGCCGCGCGCATACACGTCATCGCGACCGCGGAAGAGCCTGCGAAAGAGCGCCAGCTTCTCCTCTGCGCTCGACCGGTCATCGATCGGGGGTACCGGGCCTGCGTTGGTGGCGTGGTCACCCATCGTCGTCAACGGTGCCATTGCCGTCGGTGGGCGGGCAAGCTCGCCGCCGGGACGCTCGTCGCGCATGGGCCCCGTCATGCTACTGGACCATGCGCCATGATGCCGACCCGCGGTCGGTCATCCGGACCCGCGAACCGGATCGATGGTGCTCACCACGTCGACGAGGTCGGCGAGCACGCGCACGTCGCTGTCATCGGCGGCGGTGACGACGATCGGCGCGAACGCGGGGTTCGCCGACCTCAGCGTGACGACGCGCGCGCGCCCGTCACTGGACGGCCCGATCTCGAAGCGTTTGACCGTGTAGGCGTGGCCGGTCTCAGGATCGGTGGCATTGCGCAACTGCACCAGCACGGTCCGGCCTTGGGCGTCGCCGGCGACGGGTGCCACAAACAAACAGTAGGCGCCGTCAGGAATCGCCGGCTCCATCGACTTTCCGATCACCTGTGCCACGAACATTCCTTCGCGGAGCGCGTGCCGATTGTCGGGCGCGACCCACTCCAGCTCGTGCTCATCGACGTGCTGCGGACCGCTGAATCCGCCCGCCGCTGCCTTCAGCGTGACGAGCGGCACACAGCGTGAATAACGATCCCCTGCGCGCGGCTCGACAACGCGCAGCTGGCGCCCCGCCAGTTGCGCGCCCTGCTCCGCGCTCCGCAGGCGTCGATAGGCTTCGTCCGCCATCCATTGGGTCACGACTTTCTGAAATGGCAGGTCGTTCATGAAGCGAACGAAGATTTCCTCGTTCTGATCCATGCGATCCACGAAGAGCCGCTCCAACACGTTCTTGAACAGCAGCTGGAACTTGTCGCCGGGGTTCACGGCCGCGGCGCGCTGAAGGCCCTCGTCCGTCATCGCCGCCTCGACGATCTGATCGAAGAAGAGCTGGTCCGCCTGGTTGAAGTCGGTGCCGAAGCGCTCGTTGATGACGTCTATCAGCTGGGACAGACGGACTGGCTGCTCCCGCAAGACGCCGCTGCCGACCTCGGCGGGCCCGTCGAGCGGGCGCGCGTCTCCCCCTTTGAGTGAGATCGACCCTTCGCTGATCTTCTGCAGCCGGTAGTACTCGAGCTTCACCTCATCATCGAACTGGTACGCGGCGCCCCCGGTGCGCTTCGGCAGCTTGGTCCCGAGGTGTCGCAGAAAGACGTAGAGGCGCTCGAGGTCCGAGTCCTGGTAGGGGATGACTTGGCTCAGGAACGCGTAGAGGTTCTGAAAGGCATGGAGCTTGCCGCGCCACAGCTCCGCCTCGTCGTCGTTTTCGGTCGCTCGCGCCTTGAAACGCGACACCGCAGGATCGAGGGCGGCGTTCATAGCCTGATGGTCGAGCGCGCTCTGCTTCTGCTTGGGCTTGAAATAGACGTCGCAGAATCGGGCGACCTCCTCCTCGAGGTACACGCCGGCGGCGTCGAGCTCGCCTTTGATCGCATATAGACGGGCTGGGTCGACCTCCTCGCCCATTTCGGCACCCTCGTAGTAGGTCTTGAACGCGTCGCGGATTTCGTCGCGGTCGTTGACGAAGTCGAGGACGAAGGTGTCCTCCTTCAGGGGATGAATCCGGTTCAGGCGCGACAGGGTCTGGACTGCCTGAATGCCGGCGAGCCGCTTGTCGACGTACATCGTGTGCAGGAGGGGCTGGTCGAAGCCCGTCTGGTATTTCTCGGCGACGAGGAGCACCTGGTATTCCTGTGTCGCAAACCGCTCGGGCAGCTCCTTCTCGCGGATCCCGAGGTTCATCGCCTCCTCGGTGTATGTGACGTCCGGGAGCTGGTCGTCCTGAACCTTGCCGGAGAAGGCGACGAGCGACTTGATCGCGTAGCCCTTCTCTTTGATGTAGCGGTCGAAGCTCTGTTTGTATCGCACCGCCTCCAGGCGTGAGCCGGTGACGACCAGCGCCTTGGCGCGCCCGCCGATCTTGTGGCGCGTAACGGCGTGGAAATGTTCGACCATCACCTCGGTCTTCTGGGCGAGGTTGTGGGGGTGGAGCTTGAGGAACCGCGCCAGCGCGCGCGCCGCCTTCTTCCGCTCGACGTTGGGATCATCGGCGCACGCCTTGAGCAACCGGAAATAAGTGGCGTAGGTGGTGTACGCCTTCAGCACGTCGAGGATGAAGCCCTCCTCGATCGCTTGTCGCATGGTGTAACGGTGCGCCGGCTTGGCGTTCCGCCCGAACACGGCGAGTGTCTTGTGCTTCGGTGTCGCTGTGAACGCGAAGAAGCTCAAGTTCGCCTGCCGCCCACGCTTTGCCATGCTGCGGAACAGCTCCTCCAAATCTTCGCGCCCCTCCTCGACCGCGCGCTCCTGCGCTTCCCTGCGGAGCGCGTCGCCGCCGAGCACCTCCTTGAGGTCCGTCGCTGTCTCGCCGCCCTGCGAGCTGTGCGCTTCGTCGATCACGACCGCGCAGCGCCTCGTCTGGAGCGTCCCCGAACCGGCGTCGCCGCGCTCCTCGGCCAACTTGAGCAACTGCCGCGAGACGAAGGGAAACTTCTGCAAAGTCGTGATGATGATGGGGACGGCGCCATCGAGCGCTTCGGCAAGCTGGCGTGAGCTCTCGTCGATCTTCTGCACCACACCGCGCTTGTGCTCGAACTGGTAGATGTTGTCCTGGAGCTGCTGATCGAGGATGACGCGATCGGTGACGACGATGACGCTGTCGAAGACGCGCTTGTTGCTCGCGTCGTGCAGCGAGGCGAGCCGGTGGGTGAGCCATGCGATCGTGTTGCTCTTGCCACTGCCGGCCGAGTGCTCGACGAGGTAGTTGTGGCCAGGCCCTTCCGCGCGCGCCGCTTCCACGAGCGCGCGAACGGCTTCGAGCTGGTGATATCGCGGAAACACCATCTGCTCGGTTTTGACCTTGCGACCCTCGTCGTCGCGCTTCTCGTCGACCTGCAGGTGGAGAAATCGCGCGAGGAGGTCGAGGAAGCTGTCACGAGCGAGGACTTCCTCCCATAGGTACCCGGTGCGGTAGCTGCGGCCGGCCGGGTCGGGCAGATTGCCGGCGCCGCCGTTTTCACCTTTGTTGAACGGCAAGAAATGCGTCGCGGTGCCCGCGAGGCGCGTCGTCATGAGCACGGCCTCGGTGTCGACGGCGAAGTGCACGAGCGTCCTACGCTTGAACTCGAAGATCGGCTCGCGCGGATCGCGGTCTTGCTTGTACTGGCGGCGCGCGTCCTCGACGGTCTGCCCCGTCATGGGGTTCTTCAGCTCAAGTGTCGCGATCGGGATGCCGTTCAGACTGAGCGTGACGTCCAGCGACTTCTCGGACTTGATCGAGAAGCGCAGCTGGCGAGTCAGGCCGAGCCGATTCTTTGCGTAGCGCTCCTCGAGCTCCGGGTTCAGCTCGTGCGCCGCCTTGAAGTAGGCGACGTGCAGCGTGCGGCCGTAGCACTTGAAGCCGTGACGGAGCGTCGCGAGCGATCCGTTCGCGTCCATCCACTTGCATAGGTCCGTGAGGATCTGCTCGCCGGTGTTGGCGCCGTGCAACGCCTCCAGTTTCGACCACTCCTTCGGCTGCGTGTCGCGGATGAACGCCAGCACCGCCGAGGGAAAGATGGCGCGCTCGCGATCGAAGCGTTCTCGGTCGAGGGTGACGTAGCCGTGGCCGAGCAGATGGATCTCGATGGCGGTCTCGAACGCGGCTTCGCTCGTGGTCTTCATTTGTGTCTCCCCAGGACGAACCGCGCCTTTTCCTTTCGGAGCATCTCGTATGGGTTGGCGTAGGGCACGCCGAGCGCCGCGCACGCCGTGGGCACCTTGATGCGCTGCTTGGAGCTGGATGGCACCTCGTGCGTCACGACCGTCATCTTACGCGCGAGCGCGACGGCGATGAGCTGCGAGTCCGCAATGGCGAGAAAATCGGTAGCGGCCGCGGCCGTGAACGCGCCCGATCGCGCCCAGGCCGCCACGCGAGTAAGCATGGGCGCGTCGGTCGCCGCCAAGGGCAGAAACAGTGCCTGCTCGTGTTTGGCTGCCCAACTGGCCACATCATCGCCGGGCACGAGCTCGGCAAACACCCTGTCGATGCTGAACACGCGCCCATCGCCGTTGGCGACGAGTAGCCATTCCCAGAATGCCGGGCAAAGTCGAAGCCGTACTCACGCTGCGCGGCCTGGATGAACACGTTTGTGTCGAGGAGCCAGACCATCAGTGGGTGGCCCCGACTCGGCGCGACAGCTCGTCGAAGGCGCCAGCGCCGCGAACGCCGAGCAACCGGAATGCCTCGGCATAGGTGGTGTTGCCCTCCAGCGTGCTCAGCACGACCTGCTCCGCAAACCGACGTCCGACGCGCGTCAGGGCGAGCGCGTAGAAGTTGCCGCCTCCGGCCGCGCTCGGCCTGGGTAGCTCCTCGAACATCGTTTGGTAGCAGCGGCGAAACGTCGATGCGGAAAGCTCCGATCGTTCGGCGACGCGCCGCATGGCGACGAGCGGCGATACCCTCAGATCCCGCGACAAAGCGGTAGCTTGTCCTCGTGCCGCGTCTTCTCCCCGGCTGCGCTCGACGCGGGCGAGCGGCACCAAAATCTCGGACGCAACGTCGTCGCACCACCGTTCGACACGCTCGCTGCGCAGCTCGCCGGGGTCTTCATCGGAGAGGCCAGTCTGCCCGAGCGCGAGGTGCGCGAGCTCGTGGCACAGCGTGAACGCCTGCGACGCCTTGTGGTCGGCGCCGTTCACGAACATCAACGGGGCGCGGTCGTCCGCGAGGGAGAACCCGCGAAATTCGTCCGGGTCGAGTGGCCGCCGCGTGTTTGCGCCCACCACGCCATTGGTAGCGACGAGGACGCCAACAGCTTCGAGTTTCGATGCGAGCAGGCGTGTCGCCTCGACCCAGTTTCGGCTCGTACGCCGCGCGTCGGGCTCGAACCCGAGCCGCTGGCGCAGCGTGGCGGCGATCTTCGCCGGCGCCGTCGACACCGCCGCCGAGCCGATCCAATCGACCGGTTCGAGGCGCTCCATGGTCGCGTGCTCGCGGAACCAATCTTGGCGCCGTTGCTGCGCGTAGATCGTATCGAGCAGGTCGCCCGAGGGCGGGCGGTGCTTCAGCTTCTCGCCCGCGCGGAAATCGGCGATGGGCAATCGTTCTTGGGGCGGGGCCTCGAGAAACAGATCGCCGAACGCGACGTGGGTCGCCTTGGCGAATGCCTCCAGCTGCTTGAACGTCGGTTCTTTCTCGCCGCGCTCCCACTCGTCGAGGTGGCGGAAGCGGCCGCGCAATGCGACCTCGTCGATCCGGGAGCGTTCGCATGCCCAGCGCAAGAGGTCCGGTTTGATCTGCACCCTCATGATGCGGCGCTCCCCGCGCCGTCGACCTGGCCGTTGACCGCCGCGACGCCGGCGGCACGGCGCTCAGTGAGCATGGTACGCTCGGTTGCCGCGCGCCCGTGATCGAAAACCGCCGCGGGAAACGGCAGCGCTGTTGGGAGCGGGCGGGTGCCGCGCGACGACCGTCTCGAAGGCAGCCTCGGCGTGTGGGGGGATGGTCATGCCGCGGTGCTCGCCAGCCTTTGGTCCAACCACCAAACAGCGACGCCCGAGTAGGCTGGAAGGTCGCCTGCCAGTGCTTCCCACCGGGCTCGTTGCCTCGCGATCACGTCGCGCGGTGGCCTTCGATGATGAGCCGCATGGTACGCGTGCCACCATTCAAGGATGCCCTCGAGTACCGCCCACCTGCGCTTCTTGATCCCTGGGATATTGAGCCCGAGGACGACGTCGAGCTGCCGATGGAATTCGGCGTCATCTGCCGCGATGGTTCCGTCGGGTTCGTATCGGATCCTCTGCCCGACTCGGGCAGCTGTCATCGCAGGATTCCATTTGAGCGTCTGGTCGCCCTTTCGGGTATCGCAGTGCCGCTCGTCCGGCGGCTGACCGTCGCCCCCGAGACACGCTCCGAGGATGTTCTCGTATGAGAGCTCCAGCTCGGGTGGAGCGACTGGCATCGCCAATGCTCGATCTTCATCCGTGTCGAGCTCGCGGAAATGCGCCCCATACAGTAGCAGCACAAACCGCGCTGTTCCTTGACGAGCGCCGCTCGAAGCTCGTCCTTGGCCGCATAGTTGTCATACCCGCAGTACTCGCCCGCGCGATGCTCGGTCAGGCTCGCGGGCTCACGACCCTTGGAAATCGTTTTCATCCCTCGCCCTCAAGAAAGTCGAGCAGCGTGCGAGCACGCACGACCTCGGGGTCGTCCTCGCCAAGCTCGAGCTTCGACCGGAGTTCGTCTACCAGTGCTCGCGCCGTGACGAGGTTCTTCGCCCCCACCTGTTTCGACAACGAATCCAGGATCGCTTGAACCTCTGCCGACCGAGGTGCGGCGTCCATGATCTCTTCGAGCACGCGGCTTGAATCAACGCCGAACGAGTGCGTCGGCGAGAACACTGCGCCTCGACCCATGACCTGAATGCGGTTGTGCTCAACCTCACCGATAACCTGCGGCGAGTGCGTAGTGGCGATGAACTGAAGTTTCGGGAACGCTGCCGGCAGGTTGTGAACGATCTCCCGCTGCCATTTCGGATGGAGGTGAAGATCGAGCTCGTCAATGAGTACGACGCCGGAGCCCTCGGCAGCGGGGTCTTTTAACCCGGGATTCGCCTGCGCTAGGCGCCGTGTCAAATCGAGTACGAGCGCAAGGGCACCGCGTTCGCCATCTGACAGCTGGTGTACCTTTATTGTGGAGTGCCCGCGATCGATGAGCAGCGGGTCAGTCTTGGTCGGTCCGACTCGGAGATTCGAGTATCCTGGCAAGAAACGTCGGACGGCTTTCTCAAAACCTTGGAGCATTCGGGGCGCTTGCGAGTCCTCCTTGAGGAGAGCACGGCGGCCGCGCATCCATTCGGAAAATTCACCCAGACGAAGCTCTCGTAGCGAGAAGGCCTCCGCAAATGCGGCCTTCTTACCCGCTGCCGCCGTAATTCCAGCTGCCGTTCGCCTTGAGGTCAGCGCTCGTCGAGTCGAAAAGAGAATGGTTAGAGGCGCGCGTAGGCCACGTTTTTGGGCGTCCGGCGGCAGGGGGCCAAGGAACCCGATGCGGTCGCCCCGCTTGGCTGTACTCTCCGAGGATTCGGCACGCGCCGACTTCCGTTCTCCTCTCTCCCTGGTTCGGTGGACGAGATACGTGTAACGACTACCATCAAATTCAAATTCACAGTCCACGGTAAGCGATGTGGACCCCGCACGAATATCCTCCGCGAGGAACGTCGCAGCTCGGCCACCGAGGTGATTGATCTGTTTGGCTACCCCTGCGAGGCATGTCGCGAGGGCATCGAGTGCAGTCGTCTTTCCGACGCCATTGATGCCGACGATCAGGTTGAAGCCCGGCTTGAAAGAGAACTCCGCCGCCTCGACGGCGCGGACGTTGGCGAGCTTGAGGCGGGTGACGATCATGCCGCTGTCTCCACGTCGAGCTGGCCGGTGACCGCCGCGGCGATGAGCGCCGCGCGGCGTTCCTTGAGCAGTGCGATGGTGCGCTCGGTCGCAGCGCGCACGGCGTCGAGCTTCGCGGTTTCGCGGGCGATGTGCTCGACGATGGCGTGTTGCTCTTCAATGGGTGGCACTGGCAAGTAAACCTCGAAAAAGCCCTCAGGGTAGAGGCGGAGGCGGGAAGACCAGACGCCCTTCGAGTAGCGCGTCACCTCCTGGGCGAACACCGGCAGGCGCACGAGGGCATCGATGTAGGCGGGGACGAGGCGTAGGCCAGGCTCGTAAACATTGTATGCGGGGCTGACGATGCCCTTCATGGGCGCAGTGCCCATCGCGCCCATCCAGGCCCACAAGGTGTTGATGACAAGATCGCCGGGCTCGCAGAGCTTGTATCCCTCGTTCGTCTCGGCCTCGAACATGTTGACGTCTTTCTCGGACCGAGAGGTGACGCCCGTGATGTGCGAGACGGTGAGCATCTCTTCTTCGCCTGTCTCGGAGCGCACGTCACGCTCGCGGAAGAGCCAGCGTGCGCGCTCGATCTCCCAGTGTGCCGGAATCGGACCCAGCCACGGAACCCCGGAGTCGCGCAGCTTCACCTTCGGATTCAGCCCGCGGGTGACGGCCGATGCAATGATGGCTCCTCGCTTTTCCGAGAGCAGGTCGAGGAGGCGTGCCTTCGCTGCAATCAGCGCGTCTATTCGGCGCGTCTCCGCGTCGAGATGCGCGACGATGGCATTTTGCTCACGGACGGGAGGAACAGGAATTCTGAGGTCATTGAGACTCTCCCGATTGATCTTCGGCATCGCAACACGAGCCGATTCGAGAACTGCCCATTCTGTGAACGGGTGCGAGACGATCAAGTAAAGTAGATAGCGGGACGTGAGACCTGGCCTAGGCCTTAACGGATACATGTCGGCGCTGCAGAGGCAGTCCTCCTCTGCAATCGCAGCCTTCTGCAGAGCGGGGCGGATCTTCGAATACACTACGTCTCCGGGTCTACAGATGTACTTCCCGCTTATAGCGCCCTGGTCCGTTGCGGTTTCTCGGCCAACCAGCCGACCGGTGCCCGACTCGATGTGGTTAGGCGCAATAAGGACTTGGTCGGCGTAGACGGAGTCTTCTGGGTTGACTTGGCCTTCGGCGATGTCTACAGCCCAAGAGAACTTCGACAGCTTCCAGTGGGATGGGATACTACGCGGCCAAGATGGCGAAGCGCTGTTTGCAGCCTCGCGTGTCATTCAACCACCTCGCGCAACCGCCGTAACACCTCATCCTCTGCGCGTTTCAGGTCTAAGTCGATCTGCGAAAGCGCGCGCGGGGGCGTGAACACATAGAAGTGCCGGTTGAAGTTGATCTCATAGCCGACCTTGTCCTTGCTTCGGTCCATCCACGCATCGGGCACGTGCGGCCGCACTTCGCGCTCGAAGTAGGCGTCGACGTCCTCCTTGAGCGGCACGTTCTCGAAATCGCGCAAGTCGGCGTCGGCCTCGAAGCCGTCGTCGCGCCCGCCTTTCGGCACCGGCTCGGCCGTCGTATCGCGCTGCGTGAATACCGAGCGAAAGAGCTTCTGCTCGGCGGCCTTCCAGCGGCTCCGGCGCTTCTCGAGGAGTCCCCCGATCGCCTCCCACGTCGAAGACCAATCGACGCGCACGTCGCGGCCGAATGCCTTATCGATGGCCTGCACGTCGTCGAGCAGGTGGGGGCACGCGTCGAGGAAACGCGACTTGTCGTCGATGGTCATCTGGTAACGCAGGCGGAGCGGACGGTCGATGGTGACGCGGGTGTAGCCAAAGTCGGCGTTGTCGAAGATCTTGGAGCGTGGGCCCTGCTCGAACGCGCCGTAGATGCGTGCGACCTCCTGGATCTGCGCCTCGGTCATGTGGCGCCGCTTGTCGCCAAGATTGCGCTTGCTCTCCTCGCTTCCGCCCGGCGTCCACACGTCGCGCGCATCGAGGAGCTGCACCTTACCTTTGCGGTGCTTCTCTTTGCGGTTTGTGACGACCCAGATGTAAGTGCCGATACCAGTGTTGTAAAACATCGACTCTGGCAGCGCGACGATGCCCTCGAGCCAGTCGTTTTCCAGCAGCCATTTCCGAATTTCGCTCTCGCCGGCGCCCGCGCCGCCCGTGAACATCGGCGAGCCCGAGAAGACGATCGCCAAACGTGAGCCTCCCTTGTGCTCCGAGGGCTTCACCTCCTCGCGCTTGCTCCACATGTGCTGCAAGAATAGGAGCGCTCCATCGTTCACGCGCGGGAGGCCTGCACCGAAACGCCCGGCGAGGCCGAGCTTCTTGTGCTCGTTCTCAATTTCTCGAGCTTGTTTCTTCCAGTCGACGCCAAAGGGCGGGTTGCACAGAAAATAGTCGAATCTTTCGCTGGTGAATTGGTCGTCGGTGAAGCTGTCACCGAACTTGACGTTGTCGCCGCCGCCGTTGTGACTGACCTCCTTCATCAACATGTCGGACGCTGCGGTGGCGAACGCGCGCTTGTTGTAGTCCTGACCATAGACGTAGAGCGTGGCATCCTCATGGTGGTCGCGCATGTAGCGCTGAGCCTCAGCAAGCATGCCTCCGGTGCCGCAGGCAGGATCAAGCAGTTGAGCGATCGCTTTCGGCTGCGAAAGGAACCGGTTTCCAATTTCATCCGCGAACAGCAGATGGACCATCAGGCGGATCACTTCGCGCGGCGTGAAGTGATCGCCAGCGGTCTCATTGGCGAGCTCGTTGAAGCGACGGATGAGATTCTCGAAAATGAGGCCCATCTGGTCGTTCAGGACGTTCGCCGGGTGCAAATCGACCTCGGCGAATTTCGACACGACGAGGTAGAGGATGTTCGCCTCGTGCATCCTCTCGATCTCGGTCTCGAACTCGAAGTACTCGAAGATGCGCTGCACGTTGCTCGAGAAGCCTTTGATGTAGCTGACGAGGTGCTTGTTGATGTTGTCGGGATCGCCCTTGAGCTTCTCGAAGTCGAGCGGCGAGTGGTTGTGAAAGCGCTGGCCCGCGGCCTTGTTGAGCTTCGTGTCGAGGGCGTCGCCGGTGAGCTTGCCGCCCTTGGCGCGCTCGTACTCGGCGACCACCTTCGCCTTCGTCCCCGCGAGGACGCAGTCGAAGCGGCGCAGCACCGTCATGGGCAGCATGACGCGCTCGTACTGCGGCGGTCGGTACGGGCCGCGGAGCAGGTCGGCGATCTGCCAGATGAGGTTCGCGAAGTAGTTGTGGTCCGCCATGGCTACGCCGGCTGCGTCGTCGCCGTCGTACCGCCGCGATGGAAAGGGGTCCACCCCGCGGCGGCGTGCCGCCCGGCGCCGCCGTTGCCGGGGTACGCCGCGAACGGGACGAATTGCGGCAATTGTCGTTCAAAAACAGGCAGTTGCATGATGGCAACAGGTGGCAACAGCGGACGATAGACAACAGGGTGTGCCAGACCGCATCATGGTGACATGACGACGAACAAATTGGAACGCCTCGGCGCGCGCGTCCGCCGTCTGCTGCTCGAGCGCGGGATCGCTCAAGCCGCGCTCGCTGAGCTGACGCGTGCGAGCCGGAGCCAGCTGAGCCGCATGATCGCGGGGAGGCGGCGATGGACGCCGCACCACATCGAAGCGGTTGCGCGCGCGCTCGACATGACTCCCGAGGATCTGGTGGCCGGCACCGACGCGGCCGACATCTTGCGGGCAAATGGCGCGACCGTCGAGCGCGAGTACGCGGAGCAGCTCGCCGGCGAACTGGCAGCCGTCACCGCTCGTCTCCAGGGTGCCGAGGCGGAGCTCGCCGCGCTGCTGAAGGAGCGCGATGACAGCGAACAGGCCAAGCAAGCGTTGGCCGCCGATCTCGAAAAGGCACGCCTGCAGGCCAACACCGCCGCGGCTCGCGAGCGCGAGGCCGTACGCCAGGCCGAGCTCACCGCGGTCGACGTCGGCAAGCTGCGACAACAAAACGCCACGCTCCAACGAGAAGTGATCTCTCTTCGTGGCGTTGCCGCCGCTATGGACGAGAACATCACGTCGGCCAATCAGCAGATCGTCGCCAACTACGACGCCTGGCAGCAGGCCGAGGCCGAGCGTTCGCGGCTCGCGAGGCTGCTGGGTGCGGCGAGCTCCAGCGCGACGGGCGCGGCGCTCTTCAGCGGGTTGGTGGGCCTGGGCATCGGCGTCGGGCTCGGGAGTGCATCCCGACGCTAACGGGTCACAATACAGCTCGCCATGTCGAACGCGGCACCTCTGCACCTCGAAATTCGGATGGTCGGCGAGGATGGATGGATCCTCCGCGATCTGCTGACCGGGCCGGACCGGATGACGGACTTCGGGCAGTTCGCCCTCGGCATCGCACCCTGGTGCGCGTTCTACGTCGTCGAGGTTGAGGAGTGGCTCAAGGGCCTCGGAGCGAAGGTCACATCCCCGCTGTTTCACCACCACGACTCGGCCATCCGATCGCTTCGCGCGCGATTCAAACTCTTCGACGGCGAAAGGAACGGAATGGAGGGGGTGCTCGATCGCCTCGACGAGTACGAGCGGCGCAGCACGGCGTGGTTCAGTCATCGGCACGGCGGCGCGCTCGGCTGGCTGAAGAGGTTGCTCCAACCCGACCTCGGGCTGCAATTTCTCGGTGCCGACCTGGTGTGCACGACGCACATCTCCTTCGCGAACGCCGCCGTGGGCGCCGATGATTTGGACACGTGGACCGGCGGCGACCCGTTCTCTTACCTCGGCCCGCACCTGCACGAGTTCTCGCGACTCATGGGGCAGTACATGGGCGCGATCACGGACGGCATGCCGACGACGCGCACGCCGAGCGCCGTTACGATCACGGCTCCGGCGGTGGCGGTGCCGAGGGTGACCTACTCGGATCACAAGGCGCGGACGTTCTACCCAGGGTTGCAGCGCCGGCTGGGCCTGCCGTCGGCGATGGCTGCTGCGGTGACGCTCGTGGTGGCGCAGACCAATTTCGTTCACCGCTGGCTCCGAGCATACATTCCCGCGACCAACCTCTTTTTCCGCATCCGCTACCTCACCGTTCACCATGCGCTCGTCGGTCTCGAGAAGCTCAATGGGCGGCTTCGAAACGACCGAGCGTCGGCGGCCGCTGCGGTGTGCGCGTCGATCCTCGGTTCGTCCGATGCCAGAGCGTTCCGGAAGCTCAAGCGCATAAGAAACGCCATGGCACACTACGCGCTGCCGAAGGCGATCCGCAGCTCCAAACCGGCTGCGTTCGCCGATGTCGTTGCCGCGCTCTCCGGTCGGCGATTCGAGGATATCGACGCCCTCCTCGATGGCCTGCTCGAAACGATGTCGTGCTCTTTTCGCTCGCTGATTGCTCCGGATCGAACAGTGCGGTCCTTCGACGCCGACGACGCGGCATGATCGGCGGCGGGCTTCGATCGGGTAGCTGAGCTACCATCGGTCGTCGATGCCGGCGAACAAGCCAACTGCCAACTGGTGGGCGCACGTCGATCCCGCCAGGGTGCCCTTGCCAAATGGCACCGAGGTCGAGACGCGGGTCAACCGCGTTCACGACGGGCGCGTCATCCCGCAGGGCACCGTCGGGCGCGTGCAGCGGCAGGCCGAGGGGCGCTTCGAGGTGAAGCTCGTCGGCTGGGGCGTCGTCGCTTTCGCGCGCGACGAGATTGCGCCGCGCAAGCTGGGCCAGGCGCGCTACGCGATGCGGCGTGAAGCGGCATGGCAGGCGCTCAAGCCCTGCGTGGTGCTCCAGGCCGTGGTTGGTTCGCGCGCTTGGGGGCTGTCGGACGAGGGGTCGGACGTCGATGCCCGGGGCGCGTTCGTGCTGCCGTTTGGCTGGACGATTGGTCTCGTCGACCCGCCGGCCGATCTCGTCAGCGACGACGGCAGTGCGACCTACTGGGAGATCGACAAGCTCGTGCGGCAGGCGCTCCGCGCCGATCCCAACACATTGGAGCTCTTGTTCGTGCCGAGCGCGCGCGCGACCGACGAGCTTGGCGAATGGATCCTCGCCGCGCGGAACGCGTTCGTCTCGCAGCGCATTTACGGCAGCTTCGGCCGCTACGCGCTCTCGCAGCTCAAGAAATTGGAACACACCCGGCGCCTCGTCGACCATCGCGCCCGGGTGGTCGAGTGGCTGCGCGCCGATCCCAAGCTCGACCTCGATGCTCTGTCCGCTCGGCTCGCAGCGGTCACCTCGGGCAGCGCCGACGCAAATGCGCTCTTGCACGCCAAGCAGCACATCCAGCAGCTGTACCGCTCGATGCACGATCAGGGGCTGCTCGACGCGTGCGACCTCGCCGCGCTCGCCCGTTACTCTATGCGCGGCGACGCCGTCGACGATCTGCCGCGCGAGCAGCGGCCGAAGAACGCCTACAACCTGTTGCGGCTGATGGCGACGGCGACCGAGTGGCTGCGAACAGGCGATCCGCGGCTCACGGTCGAAGGCCAACTGCGTGACGAGCTGCTCGCGATCAAGCGTGGCGAGGTGCAGCTGGCCGACGTCCTCGAGCGCGGCGAGCAGATGATGCCGGAACTCGAAGCTGCGCGGGAAGCCAGCAAATTGCCGCGCGAGCCGGATGTCAGTGCGGCCGACGAGCTATTGCGCCGTGTAAGACGTGAGGCTGCGCGCCGGCATTTCGATGGCGTGGCGGGGCCATTTGGGAAGGCTGCGCCAGAGCTCCCGCTGGCCGTCAGCGAGGCGGAAAAATGAAAGCGCTCACCGCTCAGCAGAGGGAGGTCGTGTCGCGGGTCATCGCGGATGAGGCGGCGCGGCGGGAGCATCTCGTGATCGCCGTGAGCGGTGCGCACGCCTACGGATTTCCTTCGCCGGACAGCGACGTCGACCTGAAGGCCGTGCACGTGGCGCCGACCGACGCCGTGCTCGGCCTTTCCGAGCCCGAATCGGCGGCATCGCGCATGGAGGTGATCGACGGCGTCGAGATCGATTACAGCTCGAACGAAATCGGCGCCGTGCTGCTCGGCGTGCTCGCGGGCAACGGCAACTACCTCGAGCGAATCCTCGGCACGCTGACTGTCCACGAATCGGCGGACCTCGATGGCTTGAAGCCGCTCGTGCGGCGCGCGCTGTCGCGGCGGTTTCATCGCCATTATCGCGGCTTCGGCCATAGTCAGCTCGAAGCGCTGCGAACCGCGGCGCCCGCCACGGCGAAGAAGGCGCTGTATGTGTTGCGCACCACGCTTACCGGCGCGCACCTGTTGCGAAGCGGCGCGCTCGTCACCGACGTGACGCAGCTCCTCGACGAGTACGGTTTCGGCGCGGCGGCGGCCCTGGTCGAGCGAAAGCGAAGCGCTGAGCGCGTCGCCCTAGACGACGCCGAGCGCGAACGCTGGCTCCAGCAGCTCGGCCGCGCGTTCGCGGTTCTCGACGAGGCCGAGCAGCGCAGCGCTCTGCCGATCGACCCACCCAACCGCGACGAGCTCGACGCCTGGCTCATCGCCCTGCGACGCCGCCGATGACGGACGGCCGAGTAACCACGACCTTGTGGCGTCCGGTCGGCGATGCCGAGCTCGACCTGATCGCCGCGAGCGGGTGGAAGCGGTTCCCGCCGCGCCTGCCCGACCAACCGATCTTCTATCCCGTGTGCAATGAGGAGTACGCCGTCCAGATCGCGTCACGATGGAACACGCAGCGGGGTGAGCGCGGCCACGTGACGCGCTTCGAGGTGCGCACGGAGCTCCTCTCGCGGTACGACGTCCAAATCGTCGGCAGCCGGATCCACGCCGAATACTGGATCCCCGCCGAAGACTTGGAGGCGTTCAACGACGCAATCGTCGGCTCGATCGAGGTGGTGAAGACCTTCGGGCCGGGCTGATCGGCGCTACGGCGCCTTGTACACCAGCACCGGCTCGAGCCGGCGGACGATGCGCACGAGGTCGCGCTGCGCGCCTCACCGCGCCCGATGTCCTGGTAGGCGACGTGCCGCCGCCATGCGGCGAGCGCGGGCATCGAGCCAGCGCTTGGAATGCGGGGGGCTGCTCGTCGTCGTGGCGCGCTGCGATGCTGCATCGGAGCAGATCGACGCGATTTCCATGAGCCCATCGCCGTGGTAGGAATACGGGAGTACTGCGGATTGTTTCCGCATGTTGTCAAAATGACTCGCGTATTTCCGCACCTCGAGCGAGCGCCGATCACTGAGGCGCTGCTCGACATCGCGATCGGCCCGGTACCGACGCTCGCGTTCGCGGCGGTCGAGAGTTTTGGGGACGCGGTGGTAGAGCGCTTTCCGGATCGTCGTCCACTGCGACACGCGCAGGTCAACCTGTCGACCGTCCCTCCGTCGGCGGACGTTTCCCCGATCGGCCTCATCATGTGGAATGCCGACAAGACGCGCGCGACGCAGGGGCGCATGAACGGGTTCTCCGTTCACCACGTCGGTCAGTATCGAGACTGGCAGCACCTCCGTGACGACGCCCAGAATCTGTGGCGCACCTACGTGGAGTGCGTGCATCCCGATAGCGTCATCCGGTGCGCGCTGCGGTACATCAACAGGATCGAGGTCGATCCCGACGGCGACGTGACCAGAAAGCTCCTTACCCGGCCGCGCACCGGGCACCGACTGCCGGCGGCGGAGGACTATCTGATGCGGGTGGTGATGCCGTTCGAAGAGGACAGGAAGGCGGCGATCACGATCGCGAGCGAGCCTCGCCCCGCCGACCGCTCGACGAGCCGTGGCGTGATTGTTGACATCGAGGCCTTCGCGACGAGAGAATTTGCGGTCGGCGAGGGCGCGATTTGGAATGAATTCGACGCCCTCCGGACGATCAAGAACATCTGCTTCTTCGATTCGCTCCGCAAGGCGACCTGGGAGGCGTACCGATGACTTCGCTCGGATGGTTCGACGATCTGCGTCCCAGCCAAGGCGTTGGGAAGACGGCCGTTACGCTCGTGCAGCTCGAAGAGCGGGTAACGGCCGCCCAGCGGCAGGTGCGGCCTCTGGAGCCGTGGCAAGAGGTGTTGCGACCCGAGGTTGCACTCGCGGTCTCTCGACGTTGGCCAATGCCTTGCGAGGAGCTGTTCGAACATCTCGCCGCAAGCTATCCGGCAGAGCTTGCAAAACTCATCGAGGCGCCCGTCCTCGCGTCCGCGGATCTGACCTTCGCGGCAGAGGCCCTCGGGCGTACGACGAACTCCGATCGCGTGCGTCGGGTGTTGGTGCCGCTGCTCAAGCACCCTTCGGCAATCGTGCGCGAGGGCGCCATCTACGGCCTTCAGCTCCATCTCAATCCGCAGACCCGTGAAGCCCTTGCCGCCGTCGCCGCCTCTGACCCGAGCGAAGGGGTGAGAACCGCAGCACTCGATGCGCTGAGCGGCGGGTGATGTTGAGGGGGCTTCGCGCCGCGCTCGGCGAGGTCCGGCGCACGCTCCGCTCGCTGATCTCCAGGATGGCGCAGCGGGCGGCGACTGCGTGGCGGCTCGCGCCCGAACCGCAAGGCACCAGCATCGATGGAAGCGACGACGGACATCGCGATGCGAGCCCGGTGATCGAGCCGACCGTGGTTCCGGCCGAGCCGGCCTTGAAGACGGAAAAAGCCACGAGGCGGCTCTACCGGTTCGCCAAGCGCCGCGCCGCGTGGGAATCGGGCAACCCGACGGAGATCCGAGAAGTCGAGTTCAAGAGCCGGGATGGTGGCGCGGATCTACGACCATCCGTCTACCAGGTCGACGATCCCGAGCTCGTCAGGACGTACGCGGAGCATGCTGCCGCGGCCCCGCTCAGGGATCCGCCCACCACGACCCGATGTCTTGACCTCGAAGGTACGTCGGATGAGATCTCCGACGAGCCTGGAAATTCGTGGTTTCGATTCAGCCGCGAGCGGCACCGCGAGATCGTGTTCAGCGGCACCGACGCGCTCGAAGAAATGATCCGGATCGTCGTGCGCGACGCCGCACGCCATCGAGATGTAAAGAAGGCGGACATCCTGCAATATGCACGCGATCGGTTCGCCGAGAAGGACGTGGAGTGGCAGGCGCTCAAGGAATCGGACCGGGCGCCAAGCTGGGTGAAGAAGGCCAGCGGCGAATAGCCATCGGCGTCGCTGCCGCCGCGGGGCTCAGCTACTTCGGCTCGGCGTCGTAACCGCCGAGGTCTTGCGTCAAGCGTGACAGGTGGCGCACGCCGGCGCGGCGGTCGCGGTCGCGCTGCTCCTTGAAGGCGAGCACGTCCTCGATGCGGAGGCGGCGGTGCTTGCCGGTCTTGCGGTACGGGATGCGGCCCTCGTCTAGCAGGCGCACGAGGTACTGGCGCGAGACGTTGAGCAGGTCCGCCGCCTGCTGCGTCGTGACCTCCTTGCCGACGGGGACGACCGTGATCGCGTCGCCGCGGGCCATCACCTCGGCGACGCGCTCGAGCACGTAGAACACCGACTCGGGGATCGTCAGCGCCTCGCCATTCGGGCCAACGAGCTTGCAGCGCGGCGCCTTCGCCTTCGGCGGGTGCGCGATCTTCTCCAGCACGCGCGACAGCTCCGCCACGTCGGCGCGCTGCTCCGGCGGCGCCGCCACCGGCGTCATGCGCCGGAGGCGATCCTCCATCACCTGCGCTGCGCTGGTCCACATGGCGGCCTCCACGAACCAACTCTAGATCCAATCGCTGCAAACGCAACACTATTCATCGTAAACGCAACTATATGATCAGCCAAGTAGCTGGAATTTATTGAATGTGCGAACTCGCGGGCGGGCCTGCCATCTACTGAACTATTGAACAGCATCAACGATGGACGCTAGCCTCGTCGATCCGATGACCCTCAAAGTAGTCGTTCCGATCGAGCAGGCGCGCGCACGCGCGTTGCGCCGGCTGGCAGACGAGCCTGTGGAGTGGTTTTCGCTCGTCCAGAGGTTTTCCGAAGGCGAGTGCACACCGCTGCTCGATGAGTTCGAGCGCCAGTTCACGGAGTGGACGCGCCTGTGGGTCGCGCTGAGCCAGATCCGGCTCTTCGATTCGAGCGGCGGCGAAACCCGGAAATGGGACAAGCTCGACAGCTACCGGCTCGTGGAGCTCGACGACCGCCTGTCGTGCGCTCACCAGCAACTCGAAGACATGCGCGACTCCATCCTCCGTCGCATCCGGCTCGCCGTCGTCGATCCCGCCGACCGCGTGCTCGCGCGACGCGTGCGCCAGACCGCGCTCCACCTCTTGGATCGCGCGAGGTACCTCGAGAACGTCCAGCGCGATCCCAACCTGGCCGGTGCACACGAGGAGATCGTCGCCGAGGCCCGGGCGGCCACGAAGCTCCGGCATGACGCCTACGCCGACATCGCCTGGCTCCTCGTCGGCTGCGAAGAGGCCGTGAAAGAGCGCCGCTGCGAGGAGTCGGTGGCACGTATCGACGCCAGCGCGATCGGCTGGGGCCAGCTCGGTTATTGGGCGCAACGCCTCGAGCTTCACGAGGAGGATGCGCTGTCGCTTCTGGCCGCAGTCGAGAGGTTCGTCCAGGCCGTGATCGACTCTCCCGCTGCGCCGCCGACTGTAGGGAAGCGTGGCCGGCCGCCCAAGAAAGATCCCTGGGCTCGCCGCCGCGAAGCGCGCCTCGAGGTGATCGCCGAGCTCGCCGCCGCGAGCGGCATCAGCGCCTCACCGGAGTCGATCGATCGACAGGTGCGAAACGCCGAGGCGCGAGCGCGCAAAGAGCTGATCGCTCGAAGGCCGGAAAAACGGATGTACGAATCCGTTTAACCGGAGGTCGGAATCCAAAATCGCGACCCGCAGCCGCGATCTAAATCGGGGTCATGGCCACACGCCAAGAACCCCAGCCGGTCCTCCTGACCGAGACCGATCGCGACCAGCTTCGCGATCTCGTCACGCAGCGCGGTGAGCGCAGCGTTAGCGCCGAGCTCGGTGTCGATCGCCGCGTCATCGTCCGCGCTCTCGCCGCACTGCCGCTCCGGCGCGCCACCCGTGAGGTGCTCCCCCTTCGATTGGCGGAGCTTCGACCAACAAAGCTGCGCCCCATCGCCGGCCACAAACCATGAGGTGCGGTCATGACCAACACGCCTGTGGTGGTGGTGCTCGATCGCGCAGCCTTTCGCGACGAGCTGGTGTCGGTGCTGCAGACCGTCGGCCGGCGCGACGACTGGGTCGCGGTCAAGAAATGCGGCGTGCCCGTGCGGACCGTTCGCGCGGCTGCGCGCCGAGGTGTGCTGCGCATCCGGCGGATCGGTCGCGCCGACTTCGTCAACCGCGCCGAGCTCGACGCGTGGATCGCCAAGCAAGGTGAGCGCCGCGCGAAGACTGACCGCGCGGGCGATGGCGACGATCTCGCGTGCCTGCTCGCCGCTCCGGACCTCGAAGTGGGAGGTGGTCATGCCCACCGCGGCTGAGCCGACTCGGATCTGCGTGCTCGACGTCGACGACCTGTCGCGATCGCCGCAGACCGGGACGATGCACACGTTCGAATGGCAGCGGCTCGCCCGTTGGTGCGCGTCGCCGGCGGTCGTCGCGGACAAGGCGAGCGAGGGCGGGTTCGTCCTTGCCGATCTGCGCAACGGGATCCGGCGCAATTCGCACGTGGTCAGTGTGTCCGCGCTCGCCATCGATCACGACGCCGGCACTATCAGGCTGTCCGGCGCCCACACCGCGCTCGTCGCGTACACACACATCGCGTACACCACGGCGAGCCATACGGTCGAGGCGCCGCGGTGGCGAGCCATCGTAGCGGTCAGCCGACCGATCACCGTCGACGAGTATCGCGTGCTATGGGCGCACGTCGCCCGACACATCGAGCACGCCGGCGTCGCGCTGGACCACGCTCGCGACGCATGCCGCCTCTGGTATTCGCCTACGATCCGCACCATCAACTCGCCCTTTGAGTGGTGCGCGTGCGATGGGCGCCCGCTCGATGTCGATCGGCTGCTTGTGATGGCCGCCGCGCAGATCGAGAAAGAGCGTCGGCCGCGGGCGCCGAAGCCAGCACCGGGTCGACGAGACCGCTACATCACCGTCGCCCTCGAAAAGGCGGCCGCAGCTGTCTCGAGCGCATCGCACGGTGATCGTCACGCCACGCTGTTGAAGGAGGCGTTTGGGCTCGCCCGGCTCGATCTCGACGAGCGCCAGATCGCTTCGGCGCTGTTGCCGGCGTTCGTCACTGCCGCGGGCGGACACCGACAGCTCGAAGGACGTCGAGCGATCCGCGACGCAGTCCGCGCCAGGAAAGGAGACGCAGCATGACCATTCAAGCTTTGAATCTCGAATCGGAGGCGCCTCCGAGCGGTGCTGCGCCGCAGGAATGGGACGAGCCGATCCCCTTCGACGACTTCGAGTTGCCGGTGTTCCCCGAGCACGTCTTGCCCCAGTGGCTGGGCGATTGGTGCGAAGAAGAGGCCCAGGCGATTCAAGTGCCAGTCGATCTGCCGGCGCTGCTCGGGCTTGCGGTGGTCAGTCTCTGTGCGTCGAAGAAGCTGGTCGTCGAGGTGAAGCCCGGGTGGCGCGAGCACCTCGCCCTCTACGTCGCTGTGGCGATGGCGTCGGGCGAGGGCAAGTCGCCGCCGTTCATGCACGCAACGGCGCCGCTCCACAAATGGGAGCGCGATCAGAAAGCGATCGTCGCGCCGCAGCGCGCCGACGCCGAAGAGCAGCGACGACTCCTCGAAGAGCGGCTCCGGGAGCTACGCAAGGTCGCTGCGGCGACGAAGACGCGCAACACCGACGCTGGTGAGAACGCCGCCGAAGAGGCGCGTGCGCTGGCGGTCGAACTCGACGAGGTCCGCGTGCCGGCGCTGCCTCGACTGCTCGCCGGTGACGCCACAGCGGAGGCCGTAGGTCGTCTGCTCGCGGAGCAAGGAGGGCGGCTGGGCATCTTCTCGGACGAAGGCGGCCCGCTCGCGATCATGGCCGGCCGCTACAACGAGGGCCGCGCCAACATCGAGCTCTTCTGCCAAGCGCATACCGGTGCTCCCTACAACCTCGACCGCGTGGGGCGCGAGAGCATCCAGCTTCGCGCGCCGCTGTTGACGATCGCTTTGACCGTGCAGCCGAGCGTGATCTCGGGCCTCGCCGAATCGCCCGCGCTGCGCAACCAGGGCCTCCTCGCGCGCTTTCTCTACGCAATGCCGAAGAGCCTGGTCGGCCGGCGCATAGCCGACACCGAGCCCATGTCCGACTTCACGCGCGAGCAGTACGAGAAGGCGATCGGGCGGCTGCTCGACCTCGAGGCCGAGACCGAGGAGGACGGCGAGCTCGTGCCGCGCGTCCTGACGCTAGACCAATCGGCGCGCGAGCGGCTGCTGAGGTTCAAGGCCGAGATCGAGCCGCGCATCGGACCGGGCGGCGATCTCCAGCCGCTCGCCGACTGGTGCAACAAGCTGCCCGGGATCACCGCTCGCCTCGCGGGTGTGCTGCACGTTGCCGCGGAGGCGGGCGATGAGACGGTCGAAGTGTCCAGCATGACCACCTCGATTCATCCGGTCTTCATGGGGCGCGCGGTCAGCGTCGCCCGGTACGCCATCGAGCACGCCCGAGCCGTCTTCAGCCTGATGGGCTCCGACGCGGCCACTGCGGCCGCTAAGAGGGCCTGGAGCTGGATCGCCGCGAAGGGCGTCGCGACCGTGAGCCAGCGCGACCTCCACCGTGGGCTGCACGCCGAGCGCGCCACCGATCTCGACGCGCCCATCAAACTCCTGGTCGAGCGCGGGTACCTCCGGGAGGTGCCGGTCGCGGCAAGTGGTGGCCGACCGCCGAGCCCAACCTACGCCGTCAACCCTCGCGCAAAGCGGTGACGAAAGTGACAGAAGCACCCGCCAACCAGAGTTCTGTCCCTTCTGTCACTGAAGTCAGCGGCACCACCAAGCACGATCGGCCGAGGTGCGGAGCTCGTTGCCGCGATGGCCACCGCTGCCAGGCGCCAGTAGTGTTCGATCGCGTCCGGCGGATCATGCGCACGCGCTGCCGCCTGCACGGCGGTCTGTCGACCGGGCCGAGGACGGCCGAGGGCCTCGCCCGAGCGCGTGAAGCGGCCAAGCGCGGGGCGGCCGCGCGGTGGGCCAAAGCGCGTAATGCCAGCAATTTGTGGCAGATCCGTGCGTGGTTCGTTCGGTTGCTAAGCCTGCGAATGAGAGCGAACCTGGAGCCATCGCCGTGAAGAACGACGACACCCCCGGCATCGAAAGTATCGCCTCGCGGGCGCGCGTGGGCGAGTCATGGTGTGGGCAGAACAGCGGTACGGAGGCCAAGCGACCCGGGCGACCGGCGACCGGCAGATTCGTTCGCATGCGCAGCGGCCGGCTCCAGGCGATCGTCGTGCTCGCCGACGGCACCCGCAAGCGCTGGCCGAAGGAGGGCTTCCCGCCCGGCACCACCGAGGCCTTCGCCAAGGACAAGTCGCTGGTGTGGAGCGCCGAGGCACAGAAGAAGGGGCTGCAACGAAAGCGCATGGCCGAGCCGGCGGGCGACGCAAATGCCGGCGCGCCCGCGACGTGCGACGCATGGGTCGAGAAATGGGTCGCCGAGCGCACGCGGCGCGGCATGCCGTCAGCCAGCGAGAATGCCGGCGCCTACAGGAACCACATCCGCGCCCGTCTCGGTCACAAGCACGTGCGCGAATGGACGGCCGAGGATCTGCGCGGTCTGGTCGCCTACCTCGACGACAAGATCAGCGGCGGCGACCTCAAGTGGAAGAGCGCCTGGAACATCTGGGCGACGGCCTCGAAGATGTGCGCCGACGCGCAACGGTCGAAGCTGCCCGAACTGCGTTGTCGCGAAGACAACCCCGCCCGCATCGTCGCCGGTCCCGAGCGCGGCGATCGGACGCAGAAGCAGTTCCTCTACCCCGATGAGCTGGATCAGTTTCTGCGCTGCGAGATCGTGCCACTGCACTGGCGCCGGCTCGTAGCCATCGCGGTGTACACCTTCGCCCGCGACGGTGAGCTGCGCGCGCTGCGATGGGAGGACGTCGATCTCGACCACGGCACCATCCACATTCACCGCGCGATCGAACGTCGCAGTGGCGCAGTGAAGGGCACGAAGACGCGCACCGCCCGGCGCATCCCGATTGACGCCAATTTGATGCCGCTGCTCAGGGCGATGAAGCGAGAAGCCGGCGACGATCCCGCGGCGCCGGTTGTCGAGCCCAACGTTGAGCTCGCGCGGCCATTCCGCATGTGGCTCATGCGCGCAGGCGTCACGCGTCCCGAGCTTCACCATGCGACACCAACACGCAAGGCGATGACCTTCTACGATCTGCGCGCGACCGGCATAACCTGGCTTGCGGTCGCCGGCCTCGAGCCGCTCCGCATCATGCAGCGCGCCGGGCACACCAACTTCGGCACCACGATGATCTACGTGCGCCTGGCCGAAGAGCTGCGTCGCGACTTCGGCGCGCCGTTCGCGCCGCTGCCTGACGCCATCATCAACTCGAAGCCCGATGCGCGCGAAATCGCGCGACGTGCCGCCGAGTTTCGCACACAAGTTTCGCACACACGGCCGCAACCCCGCGGGATCTGGCGGAAACGCACAGGAATCGAACCTGCCCGGGACAGCCTAACTGCCCCACATCGGTTTTGAAGACCGAGGGCGGCACCAGCCGGCCAAGCGCTTCCGGGAGGCAATGTAGCGGATGGCATTGGCGCATGGAAGGTCCGCCGTCGCCGACGGTCCGAACATCGGTCCGGCGTCGGTCGCGTCGCGCTCAAACGGCGGCGAGCTCGGCGAAGCGGTCCATGATGCCGCCCCAGCCGCCGGTGGAGCCGACGCTGTCGCGGATTTTTTCCCAGCCTTCGCCGTGGCGATCGAGATCGGCGTGCACGAGCTCGACGCGGGTGGTGCCGTCACCTTGGTCGTGGAAGGTCACGTCGATGCGGCTCGCTTTGCGCGGATCGGGGTCGTACTTGTAGTCGGCGCCGAGGTGCCACGACACCGCGACGCGGGTCGGCGGGGTGTAGACGAGCACGCGGCCCCAGTCGCACTCCGAGCCGTCGGCGCCGCGTTCGAACCAGCGGCCGCCCTCGCGCGGCTCGAGGATCGCCGTGTAGGGCTCGACCTTGCCGATGTGGTGCGAGCGCGGCCACCACGAATCGAACCTCGCGGTGAAGACATCGAAACAATGCGCGATCGGCGCGCGGACGAGCACGGACTTGCGGACGCTCTTGAGGATGGCGGTGTCGGTGGCGGTGGTCATCGCTGCTTCTCCTGTTTCTTGCTTCGTTTTCGTGGTTCGGGCGCGGCGTGGCTCGCCTCGGCGGTGCGGCGGAAGGCGTCCAGAGGCTCGTCCCAGAACCGCTCGAAGTAGGCGCGGACGGCGGCGAGGCCCGCGCGGTCGATGCGATAGAGCCGGCGAGTGCCCTCGGCGCGATCGCTCACGAGGCCCGCCCGCTTCAGCACCTTGAGGTGCTGCGACACGGCCGGGCGAGTGACGGGCAGCGCCGCGGCGATCTGCACGACCGCCAGCGGCCCGTGGGCCAAGCGCTCGAAGATCGCCCGCCGCGTCGGATCGCCGAGGGCGTCGAGCTGGGCGGCGGCCATTTGGTTAGTTATCACTAACGGTAAGTAACAACTAACTCATGTGGCGTCAAGCTCGCGCCGGAAAAAAGCGCGTGGCGTGTGGAATGGCCTCGTGGCGCCGGGGCGTTGACTACGCGTGCGGGCTCGCGTCGCGGTCCTCCTGGTCGCTGCGCTGGTTGGCGCGTGTCGATCGAGCCGCGCGCGGCCGACCAGGGCTGCGGCTGTCGCGACGCCGTTGCCGTCGAGCACGGTCGAGGCGCGTGACGCGCTGCCGGCCGCTTCGCTTGCCGCTCCGACGGAGGCGCCGAGGGTGGGGCCGTTCGTGGACACGCCGGCGCACGAGGCGTACGCGAAAGAGCTCGATGCGCGCTGCCCCTACGACGCGGGCGACCAGAGCACGCTCTCGCGCTACGACGCGCAGGTCCGTGACGCGTGGTGCGCCGCCGGGGAGATCTTCGCCGAAGCCGGCCACCTGCCGCTCGCGGCGCGCGCGGCTCTCTTCGGGGGCGGCGTGGCGCCGGCGGCGGTCATGGGTATCAACGCCGCGCCGTGGGGTGAGATGCGGGCGGCGGCGTGCCGCGTGGAGGGCGTGCAGACGTGGTCCCACGAGGGCCAGGCGATGACCGGGTCCGAGGAGCGCGTGCGATGGCCCGCTTGCATCGCCGGAGCGAATCGGCGGCTCGCGTTCGTCGCGCGGTCGTGGCGCGAGGGCAAAGCGGCGGACGTCGCGGCGTTCGTCGCAGTGCACGCGGCGTGGGGGCCGGATCCGGCGCCGCAGCTCGCGCGCTGGAAGCGCTACGCCAAGCTCGCTCGCCGAACCGCGCCGCATTCGGTGGCCGGCTGCAGCGAGATGATCTGCCGGATGACCGACGCCGAGTGGATCGCGCTCGAACGCGACGCCGATCGCGTCGAGGCGGGGAGCGCGGCGTGGGCTGCCGCGGCGTGCGACGCTTGGCCCGAGCTCGCCTCGGCGCTCGGCGGCGCGGCACCTTGTCGCACGCGCATGGCCGCCTTCTGGCTTCCGCGCGCCTCGTACATGACGGGCGAATGGGCCGAGGCGCCCGCCGCCGACGAGGCGCCGCCGCCGCCCGATCCCGATCTGCCCCCGCCGGCCGACGACGAGGACGACGCCGCTGGCTACGAGCGACGGCGGAGCTGCCCGTGGGCGGAGGAGCTCGCGTGCGCCAAGCGCGAGCACGCGGCGGCGCGGCTGGAGCTCGCGGGG
>JACXTT010002789.1_pt1 | contig 27403 bp, 28 predicted proteins | sample 9270951 | NCBI WGS metagenome assembly JACXTT01 (sample SAMN15532306, study PRJNA645909) | rock metagenome | isolation source: weathered quartz diorite | place: Puerto Rico | collected 2017-06-21 | reverse complement strand
CCAGCGCCCGATTTTTTAGGTTGTGGCCCCGGGCCCTCCGGATGGAGATCGTCCCTTTGGCCGTGCTTTGGCCATTGCGCGGCAAAACTTTCAGGGGTTTTATTTCTTTTGTGGTTTTCACAATAAGTCACAGCACGAGGGCACCGAGCCAATCAAAAACCGTGGAGGAAGGAAAAGCCCGTCCGCTGGCAGGAGAGCCGGTCAGAGCAGCGGGAACATCAGCGAAAGTGTGGCAGCGACCTGGGAAATCGTATCCTCGTTGCTCACCTTGCCGACGACATTAAACATCTGATATTTCAGCGACGCGTCGATATTCCCCAAAAAGGGAGCCGAAAACATCACGCCTCCGCCGATGCCAAAGCCTTCGCGGGTAACCGATCCGGGGGTGGCGGTGCTGGAAACGACCGACACCAGACCATCGGATCCGAGATAAGGCCTGACGATGACCAGAGGAATCGGAAGCTCGACCCAGGCGCCGAGGAGACATGCGGTGTGCGAATCGCTGCTCGATTTGAACGGCAGCCTGTTATACGTAGCGGACGCGAGGAGGTGAAGCGGGATAAGGCCCGAGATGCGCGCTCTGGCGCCGGCGTTCCATCCCGTATTTGTAATATCCCCCAAACTTCCGACCGGCTGTGAGACCCCCCCACCGATACCGAGATCGATATTTACTGGAGATGCCGGGGTCTGGGCAAGCGAGATGCCCGCCGAGACCAATAAGAGGCTCAATAAAACCTTCATGATCGTGTCCCCATTTCTGCATTATATTCCTGCAAAGTTTTGACGGAAAACTTTCGTTCGCGGGTCCACTGGATCCCTTTGACGGCCGCGGCGGCGGCGGATATAGTCGTGATGATCGGGATCTTGGCCTCGAGCGATGCGCTTCCGATCGAAAGCTCATCGTAGCGTGACGCTTCGCCCAGGGGCGTATTCACCACGATATGGATTTCCCCGTTCTTAATATGGTCCACCACATTCGGGCGGCCCTCATTCACCTTAAAAACCTTCACTGCCTCTACCTTGTGCTGCGAGAGGAAATCGGCGGTGCCGGCCGTCGCAAAAAGGGAAAAGCCGAGCCGTTGAAAACCTTTTGCCACCTCAAGGAGCTTGTAATTCTTATCATTATTATTCACGCTAATGAAAACACCCCCGGCAGTGGGAAGGTGCCCGCCGGCGCCGATAAAAGCTTTGGCGATCGCGTCCCCGAAATTTTCTGAAATGGACATCACCTCGCCTGTGGACCGCATTTCGGGACCGAGGTAGACTTTAGCCTTGGGAAATTTTCCGAAAGGAAAAACCGGCTCTTTCACCGCTATATGGGCGGGGGGGGCATTAAGGGGAAGGCCGAGTTGCCGGAGAGATTTTCCAACCATCACCTTGGCAGCAATCTTTGCAAGCGGGAGACCCATAGCCTTACTCACGAAGGGCACGGTACGCGAGGCCCGCGGGTTTACTTCAAGCACGTAAACGATCCCATTCTTCTCGGCGCACTGGACATTCACCAGCCCTCGGACGTGGAGGGCGAGGGCGAGTTTTCTGGTAAAATCCTTAAGCTGTTCGATAACCTGCACGCTTTCGGCCCCGGGCATCAGCACGCATGCGCTGTCCCCGGAGTGAATGCCGGCTTCTTCGATGTGCTGGAGGACCCCGCCGATCATGACATCGGTCCCGTCGCAGACCGCATCCACATCAAATTCCTTTGCGTCCTCCAGAAACTTGTCGATAAGGATGGGATGATCAGGCGACACATTCACGGCGGCCTTCATATACTGCTCGGGAGCCTCGGGCTTATACACAATCTCCATCGCCCTTCCTCCGAGGACATAAGAGGGACGAACCAGGACGGGGTAGCCGATCCGGGCGGCAACGGAAACCGCCTCACTCACAGAAGTAGCCGTCCCATCCTGGGGATGCGGGATATGAAGTTTTTTCAAAAGATCGCCGAATCGCTTCCGGTCCTCGGCCACATCGATATCCTCAGGCGACGTGCCCAGAATTTTTATCCCATTCGCCTCGAGCGCTTTCGAAATCTTTAGCGGCGTTTGACCGCCGAAGCTCACGATCACCCCTTCGGGTTTTTCCGCTTCGCAGATATCGAGGACATTTTCCAGCGTCAGGGGCTCGAAATAAAGCTTATCTGTCTGGTCGTAATCGGTAGAAACCGTCTCGGGGTTGCAGTTAATCATAATAGTCTCAAACCCCTCTTCGGAGAGGCCGAAGACGCCGTGCACGCAGCAGTAGTCAAACTCGATCCCCTGCCCGATGCGGTTCGGACCGCCGCCGAGGATAACCACCTTCCTGCGGTCTGATCGGTGCACTTCCGATTCAGTTTCGTAGGTGGAGTAGTGGTAGGGAGTTTCCGCCTGAAACTCCGCGGCGCACGTATCCACCGTTTTGAAGACGGGTTTCACATTCAGCTGCTCGCGCAGCCTGCGGACGGCCGACTCATCGGATTTCCAGAGCCAGGCAAGCTGACGGTCCGAGAAGCCGTACTGTTTCGCTTTCAGGAGAATTTCCGGGGTTACAGGCTTCATTTCTTCGCAGAGGCGGAGAGTTTCTTATAGAGCTCAAACTGCTTGTCGGTTAAAATCGCTTTCGTCTTCACGTAGGAGACGAGATGCGTGGCGCGGAGGCGGCCCCGCAGCCGGCCGATTTGTTCGGCGTCGTCACGCACAGATTTCTCCCCGACGAGCCCGGTCTTGAACGCGTCATTCATCTCCTCCTCAACTCTGATGATTCTGTCGGCCAGCTCCTTCGAACGGGTCGTCACCTCGGTCGACACGCTCTTGAGCGATTTCATCTGCTCCTGTGACAGATCCAGCTCTTTTGCGAGGTCCATGGCGCGTTTGGGAGCGGGGAATCCGTACGCTACGGCGACGGAGGCCTGCCCCATGGGATCGCCCTTAAGAAGCGCGTCACGGTCGGGCGGGATTTGAGAAAGAGCCGCGGTAGAAAGCAGGAGAATGAGCGCTGACAACTTCATATTCCGATCCCTTCTTTTCGTTGGACGACAACATCCTCCCCATTGGACCCGGCAGCGAAACCCCTCAGTTCCGTTTCCAGGTCGACAATCTGTTTGATATTATGCAGAAACCATCTATCGATCTTGGTGATCGAATACAGCTCATCGAGAGAAATACCGAGCTGAAGAGCGTAGCGGAGATAAAAAATATTATCCGCCTTCGGCATACGGAGGTGGCTGATCACCTTTTCGCGCCAGGCATTTTGCTCAGACTCGCTGAGAAGTTCCGGGGAAAAATCGTCCTTCCCGTCTGCTCCGAGACCGTAGCGGTCGTTCTCGAGAGATCTCAAGGCTTTCTGGAGAGCTTCCTTGAACGTCCTTCCGAAAGCCATCGCCTCGCCGACCGATTTCATTTGAACGCCGAGGGTATCGTCGACGCCCTTGAACTTTTCAAAATCCCAGCGCGGGATTTTCACAACGGTATAATCGATGGTCGGCTCGAACGACGCGGGGGTCTTCTTCGTGATATCATTGGGAATCTCATCGAGGGTATAGCCCACAGAAAGTTTTGCAGCAATCTTTGCAATCGGAAACCCTGTCGCCTTCGAGGCAAGGGCTGAGGAGCGGGACACCCGGGGGTTCATCTCGATCACAAGCATTTTCCCGTTATCAGGATTAACGGCAAACTGGATATTCGAGCCGCCGGTTTCCACGCCGATGGCCCGGATAATTTTCAATGCGGCGTCGCGCATATGCTGGTATTCTTTGTCGGTGAGAGTCTGTGCGGGGGCGACCGTGATGGAATCCCCGGTATGCACTCCCATCGGATCAAAATTTTCGATCGAACAGATAATCACCACATTATCCTTCAGATCGCGCATCACCTCCAGCTCGAACTCCTTCCAGCCAACGACGGATTCCTCGACAAGCGTTTCATGGATAGGGCTTGCGGAGAGAGCGTGGGCGATTTTTTCCTGAAACTCTTCAATATTATAGGCGATCCCGCCGCCGGTCCCCCCCAAAGTAAACGAGGGGCGGATTATAAGGGGAAACCCCGTCTTCTCTGCGAACGCAGAGGCCTCGTCAGCGGAGTGCACAAAGGCCCCTTTTGCCGTTTCGAGCGAGATATCGTCCATCGTCTTCTGAAAAAGCTCTCTGCTTTCTGCTTTCTTAATCGCATCCAGCTTCGCGCCGATCAGTTCGACCCCATACTTATCCAAAACCCCGGACTCGGCCAGGGCCACGGCGGTATTCAGGGCTGTCTGCCCTCCCATGGTGGGGAGAATAGCATCGGGGCGCTCTCGTTCGACGATTTTCTCGACAAAAAACGGGGTGATGGGCTCTATATATGTTCGGTCGGCGAACTCCGGGTCGGTCATAATCGTGGCGGGGTTGCTGTTCACCAGGATCACGCGGAAACCTTCTTCTTTCAAAACCTTGCAGGCCTGGGTGCCGGAGTAATCGAACTCGCACGCCTGGCCGATCACGATCGGCCCTGCGCCAATGACAAGAATTTTATTGAGATCCGTACGTTTGGGCATTCGAATTTTAAAGATATAAAGAATTCGAGAGATTTACCACCACCGGTGTCGTCGTGGACTGTTATTTTGACAGTCCGGTGAAATTTCCATACCTTTGTAAACTTTGAACCAAAACCTTCTCGGGCAGGATACTCATCTGTGATCGGCGAAACGGTTTCACATTACACCATCCTGGAAAAACTGGGTGAAGGCGGGATGGGGGTGGTCTACAAGGCCCACGACCTAAAACTGGACCGCATGGTAGCCCTGAAATTCCTGCCACCGGAGACGGCGACGTCACAGGACGAGCTGGCCCGGTTCGAGCAGGAGGCAAGGGCAATCTCCGCGCTCAACCACCCTTCCATTGCCACCATTCACGACGTCGACGAAGCGGGGAAAAAGAAATTCCTGGTGCTCGAATACATCCCGGGCGGCACATTGAAATCCAAAATCAAACGCCTCAAGGCAGAAGACAAGGAGCTCTCCGTCGCCGAGATCCTCGACTATGGGATCCAGATCGCTGAGGGACTTGCCCATGCACATCGTCACGGCATTGTTCACCGGGACGTGAAGACAGAAAACGTTATGCTCACCGAGGAGGGGCGCGTAAAAATCACCGATTTCGGCCTTGCCAAGTTGAGGGGTTCTGTCCATTTGACCAAAACCGGAAGCACCATTGGGACGGCCGCCTATATGTCGCCGGAGCAGATCCGTGGAGAGGATATTGACAACCGGTCGGACCTCTTCTCTTATGGAATCGTTCTCTATGAATTATCGACCACACATCTCCCCTTCCGCGGCGAGCATGAGACTGCGCTCAGCTATTCGATCTTAAACGAAGAACCATCTCCGGCAGAAGCCGCACGTCCTGCACTGCCTTCGGAACTGACGGAGGTAATCAACCGGTGTCTTGAAAAAGAAAAGGAAAAGAGGTACCAGACCGCTGAGGAAATAGCAGAAGGCCTGAGACAGATACAGCATGAAAGCACGGGGGTCGTAAAAACAGTCGTCAGGAGATCAAAGCTTCCCTGGGTCATCGCCGCGGCAGCCATAAGCATTGCGGGCGTCTTGTTTTACTTCATCCGACCGGGCGGCCAGCCGCGTCTCACGCATGGCAAAACCATTGCGGTGCTTCCCTTTTCAAATTTGAGCGGGAAGGCGGATGACGAGTACTTCAGCGACGGCATGATGGAAGATATCCTCACGCAGCTCTCGAAAATCGCCGATCTGAATGTCATCTCCCGCACCTCCGTCATGCAGTACAAGGGAACCACAAAGACGATACCCCAAATCGGAAGAGAACTGAACGCCGGGGCGATACTTGAGGGAAGCGTCCGGCAGGCAGGAAGCAGGATGCGGATAGCGGCGCAGTTGATCGAGGCGGGGACAGACAGGCACATCTGGGCTGAGACCTACGACCGGGACGTAAAAGATATCTTTGATGTCCAGAGCGACGTGGCGCAGAAAATTGCCGCGGCCCTCCGGGCACGACTCTCAGCGAATGAGAAGGCCCTCATAGAAAAAAAGCCCACCGAAAACATTGATGCATACACCTACTGCCTGCGGGCCCGGGAACTTCCCTTCGGACGAACTAGGAGTCTTGAGATGGCGATATCGCTCTGCAGGAAAGCCACCGCCCTGGATCCCAATTTCGCCCTGGCTTATGCGACAATGGGGAAATCATACGCAAATCTGTACGTCCAAACGAACCTGAGGGCGACGCTAGATTCAAGCCTCACCCTCGCACGGAAGGCACTCTCGATCGATCCGAATCTCTCCGAAGGTTACATTGCTTTGGGGGCTGCCTACGGGCTCGTGGGAAGCCATGACAGTGCCATCCAATCACTCGAGAAGGCAGTCACCCTCAATCCAAATTCCTTCGCAACGGTAAGCGGTTTAGGATCGGAATACCACGCCGAGTACGATTATCCCAAGGCTATACAATTCTACAAAAAGTCGATACTTCTCAACCCGACAAAGTCACATTCTTATCTTAGTGTTGCGGACATCTACAGTGAGCTTGGCGACGTTCACAACGCACTCTTATATTGCCGGAAGGCAGAAGAACTTGAACAACGCGACCCAGACGAGGTCCTTAGGAGCCTTGCGTGGATGGAACTGATGGACGGCCGATCGGGTGAAGCCATAGCACATGCGGACTCCCTCATCGCCCGATATTCAGACGATACTCTCAACTATAGCTTCGCCGGAGGAATACACCTCCTCGGCGGGGACATGCCGAGAGCCAGAGACTTCTTCAGGACGATTGTCGTAAAGGATTCGGGTTCGTTTAGCAGCAGTATCCTAGCAAACAACACGACATACCTTGGGTATATTCTTCAACAGATGGGCGATAAATCTGCCTCTCAGAAACTCTATGCAAACAGTTTGCGGAGAAGCTTACAGGATCTGAAGGAGGTTCCGCGGGACCCGTCCATACCATACGATCTTGCTGCTTTGAGCGCACTCAACGGAGGCAAAACGGAGGCTTATTCCTGGCTCAGGAAGATGGCAGAGGACGGATTCGTCAATTACCGGCTATTGCGGATGGATCCATTGTTCGGATCACTTAGTCACGATCCACAGTTTGAACAGCTGCTCGTCCAACTTCAGCAGAAAGCGGAGGAGTTGCGGAACAAAATAAAGGAAACGGAGGAATAGGATGGACAACTCTGACGCTTCGATCCTTCGCAACCATTCCCTGGCAAAGCAGAATCTTTGGAACAAGAAGTATTGCCGACGATCACAATGATCCGCGACATGAGCAATCCGTTTCCCCCAGTCGACGAATCGGACCTCACGATCGTCCCGATAGCGAAGTCGGAGACCATCCCCTCATCCTGGTATGTCGATCCGCAATTTCATGAATTCGAGCAGCACGCCATTTTCTCAAAATCATGGCAACTTGTCGGCCATTCGGGCCGGCTTCAGAACCCGGGGGATTACCTCACCGGGACCGTAGCCGACAACCCGGTCATACTTGTCTGCGGGAAGGACCAAAAAATTCGAAGTTTTTACAATGTCTGCCGGCACCGCGGGGGTCCCCTGGCCATGGACGACAGCGGCAGCTGCACCATGCTCCAGTGCAAATACCACGGTTGGACCTATCAGCTCGACGGGAGCCTCCGGGGGGTACCGAGATTTGACAGGGTCGAACTCTTCGACCCGGGGAACTACGGACTCATCCCGCTGGATCACGACGAATGGGAAGGGCTCATCTTCATCCGATTGGGCGGAGAGAAAAACCCGCTCAAAACAATTCTCAGTGGAATCCGGGAGCGCATTTCTCCCCAAACGCTTGCAAATAAAAAGTTCCACAGCCGCGTAGTCTACGATATTTCATGTAACTGGAAAGTCTACGTTGACAACTATCTTGAGGGATATCACCTCCCCTTCGTCCACCCGGAGCTTTGCGAGCTACTTGACTACGGGCAATACAAAACCGAAGTTTTCGAAAGATACTCGCTCCAGCACAGTCCGACCACAGGGACCGGCAATCTTTACGGGGAATCGGGAACGGCATTTTATTACTTCATATTTCCCAACCTCATGCTGAACATCCTCCCCCGGCGGTTACAGACCAACCTAGTAGTGCCGGTGTCGCACAACAAGACAAGAGTCTTGTTCGACTATTATTACGACGATACCACAAGCCCGGACGCCCGGCGATTGATCGCCGACGATCTCTCCTCGAGCGACAAAATACAGCAAGAGGACATCGGCATCTGCGAGCAGGTACAGAAAGGACTGAATTCGTTCGCGTACCACAAGGGAAGATTCTCGGTCGACATGGAACAGGGAGTGTATCACTTCCAGACCCTCCTCAAGGCGGCTTATCGATCGTCTCTCCGGAAGTAACAGGCGTCGCGAGGGAACAGCGCAGTGAGCCTCGAAGACAAACTACTGCCGCGTAAGCTTACCCTCCTCGATTCCACCATGATCAACGTGGGCAGCATGATCGGGTCGGGCATCTTCATCGTGCCCGCCGCCATAGCCCTCGGAGTCGGATCATCAGCCCTCATCATCGGCGTCTGGATCGTCGGCGGCATAGTCAGCCTCTTCGGATCCCTCTCGATAGCCGAGCTCGGCGTCCTGATGCCGCGGGCCGGCGGCCAATACGTTTACATACGCGAGGCATACAGCCCGCTCTGGGGATTCCTCTACGGCTGGGCGGCATTCACCGTCATCAACACCGCATCGATCGCTGCGGTCGCGATGACATTTGCCATCTATCTCGGTTATTTCTTCCCCCTCGATCCTACTGGCCTAAAACTCATTGCGGTCGCCTCGATCGTCCTCCTCACCATCGTCAACTGCTTCGGAATAAAACTTGGTGCGAGAATTCAGAACGGATTCACGCTCGCCAAGATCGCGGCGCTGGCGCTCCTCTGCTCCCTGAGCCTCATCTGGAGCGGAGGATCCGTTGGCAATTTCTCACCCCTCCTGCCGGCCCTTCCCCTATCGGGCATCGCGGGGCCGATCACGCTTGCCATCGTTGCCGTCCTCTGGGCGTACGACGGGTGGATAGAAATAACATACGTAGCGGGAGAAGTAATCGATCCCGGCAGAAATCTACCCCGAGCTCTATTCAGGGGCACCCTCCTTGTCATGGCTGTCTACATTCTTGCCAATTTCTCTATGATCTACGTCCTCTCTCCCGCGGGAATGGCGCAATCAAGCCTTGTTGCGTCGGATGCCGCCACAAAAATCCTGGGATCGGGGGGAGCCGCGTTCATATCCCTCGCCGTCATCATCTCGACATTTGGCACGAACAACGGATACATATTCACCTGTCCGAGAATCTATTATGAAATGGCACGGGAAGGGCTTTTCTTCAAAAAACTTGCGGAGATACACCCCCGGTACGAGACCCCTGTAGCATCCCTCATCGCGCAGGCCGTAATCTCCATGATCCTGGTGATCACCGGAAGTTATGTTCAGCTGGCTACCTACGTCGTCTTCGCCTCCTGGATTTTCTATGCCATGTCGGCGGGTGCGGTCATCATACTGAGGAAGCGCCGAGGGGATGCGGCGCGCCCGTACAAGACCTGGGGATATCCGCTCACCCCGATACTTTTCATACTATTTTCGATGTGCCTTGTCGCATCGACGATAATGGAAGATCCAAAAGACTCCCTCATCGGGGCAGGGATCATCGTTACGGGGGTGCCGGCGTATTTCTACTGGAAACAAAAATCGCGCCCGGTCGTGGAAAGGTGAAACTTTCCCGGAAATTGATTATAATTTCATGGTAGAGGGGATGGCGAGCAAGGAGTTCACCGTGGAAATTTTTACTGGCCTTTACACAGCGACGACGGAGGGCATCACGATCCAGGTACGCCCGGTTTATCTCGACCATGAATCGGACGTCATGGAGCGGAAATTCGTCTTCGCGTATTTCGTACGCATCGAGAACCGGTCGTCGGGGAGCGTCCAGCTCCTCCGGCGTCACTGGTACATCAACCATGCGGGGGGGCGCGTCGAGGAAGTAGAGGGAGAAGGCGTTGTGGGGAAGCAGCCCGTGATCGAGGCGGGGAAATCCCATCAGTACAACAGCTTTTGCGTCCTCGATTCCTTCGAGGGAACAATGGAGGGAACCTACCTGATGCAGCGCGGAGCGGGGGAATTCTTCAGGGTAACGATCCCTCGGTTCTCTTTGCGGGCGCGGGCAAATTAGGGTCGAGAGAATTCAAGTCTATACTTCAGGTCCTGGGGGCATCCGTCCGCAATGACTTTTAGCGAGATAAGTTTCGGCGTCGTCATACTCTGCTGGTTCATCTTTGCAGGCGCATTCCTCTTCCGCAAGAAGCCTCCGCCATCGACGATAAAAACCCGCAGCGGGAGAGCTCGAGCGGGACTGATACTCCAAGCCATCGCCTACTCACTGGTGTGGGCCATTCGCCGGCCGGCCGGGGAGCCCATCGTCTCCTCGCCGGTGCTGGGCGCCGCCGGAGGGGCGGTCGCCATCGGGCTGGCCGCCGGATCGATCTGGCTGACGATAGCCGCCGTGAGGAGGCTTGGCAAGCAATGGGCCCTCGCCGCGCAGATCAGTGAGGATCACGAGCTCATCACCGACGGGCCGTACTCGGTCGTCCGGAACCCCATCTATGCCGGCATGTTCGGGATGCTCATAGCAACGGGACTCGTCGTAAGCAACTGGATTGCCATTCCCCCTGCCATACTGCTTTACTACTTCGGCACTCACATCCGGGTCCGGAGCGAAGAAAAGCTTTTGGTGGAAAAATTCGGCGCGGCGTTCGAGGAGTACACTTCCCGTGTCCCGGCATACATTCCCCGCATTACCCGATGAAAAAAGAAGCCGAAAGGAAAAACATTTCGAGCGGAACGCCGTGGGAGCCCGTCGTCGGATATTCCCGCGCGGTAAGGATGGGACGGCACATCTGGGTTTCCGGGACAACCGCGACGGGGACTGAGGGAAAAATCGTCGGGGCCGGCGACGCCTATGCGCAAACCATCCAGGCGATCCGCAACATTGACGATGCGTTAAAGAAGGCGGGCGGAGGCCTCGCCGACGTTGTGCGAACGAGAATCTTTGTGACGAACATCGGTGACTGGGAAAAAGTCGGAAAGGCGCATGGCGAGATTTTCGAGAAAATCCGCCCTGTTACGTCGATGATAGAAGTGGCGGGGCTTGTCGACCCGGCCATGCTGGTTGAGATCGAGGCGGAAGCATATCTTTCGGATGGCTAGCGGATATCAGGTGGACAAGAGCATCACCGCAGTGAAACTGGGGATCGTCGGAGGCGGGCAGCTGGGCAGGATGCTGATCCAGTCCGCCGTCAATTTCGATCTATCCATCAGCGTCCTCGATCGGGATGAGTATTCACCCTGCCGGAGCCTGGCGGAAAACTTCGTCGCGGGACCCCTCACCGACTTCGACACACTTTACCGGTTTGCGAAAAAACTCGATGTCGTCACCATCGAGATTGAAAACGTCAATGTCGAGGCCCTCGCGCGGCTGGAGAAAGAGGGAGTCATCGTGCGCCCGCAGCCCCGTGTCATCGAGATCATCAGAGACAAGGGCCGGCAAAAAGGTTTTCTCCGGGAGCACGGGATCCCGACAACCGATTTCGAAATCGTCGAGGGAAAGGGGCATCTCCGCCGGCTTGAAAATTTCCTGCCGGCGGTGCAGAAACTGCGCACGGCGGGCTATGACGGAAGGGGTGTCAGAAAAATCCGGTCACCGCAGGACATCGACGAAGCATTCGAGGAGCCCAGCGTCCTGGAGCGTTGGGTAGAGTTTCAGTGTGAAATCTCGGTCATCGTCGCCCGAAACTCTTCGGGCGACACCCGGACATACCCGGCGGTTGAGATGATCTTCGAGCCCGAGGCCAATCTCGTCGAATATCTTGTAGCCCCGGCCAGAGTTTCAGAAAAAATTCAGAAAGCGGCAGATGAAATTGCGGTAAAGACAGCGCGGGCCCTCGGGATTGTGGGCATAGCCGCCGTGGAAATGTTCGTCATGCCCGGCGGAGAGATCCTGGTCAATGAGATTGCGCCCCGGCCTCATAACAGCGGGCACCACACAATCGAAGCCAACGTCACGTCGCAGTATGAGCAGCATCTGAGGGCGATCCTCGACCTACCGCTTGGGTCGACCCGGGGGACATCCCCGGCCGCGATGGTCAACATTCTTGGGGCGGAGGGCCGAACAGGCCCCGTGCGGTACGAAGGAATAGACAGAATCATGGCCCTTGAGGGGGCTCATCTGCATCTTTATGGAAAGCAAGAGACAAAGCCTTTCAGGAAAATGGGGCATGTCACCATACTCGACGCCGATGTCGAGGCTGCCCTCCAGAAAGCTGTTTTCGTAAAAAACCATTTGAAAGCATTTGCATGAAAACCCCTCTGGTGGGAATCATCATGGGAAGCAAGTCTGACCTTGAGGTCATGACCGAGGCGGCCACAGTCCTTGAAAAATTCGGCGTGCCATTTGAGATCACGATAGTCTCGGCGCACCGAACCCCGAAGAGAATGGTCGGTTATGCGAGCGCTGCGGCCCGGCGGGGGCTGAAGGTCATCATCGCGGGGGCGGGAGGCTCGGCGCATCTCCCTGGAATGGTCGCCTCCCTCACAACCCTTCCTGTGATAGGGGTGCCTGTAAAATCCCGGAACTCGGTTGACGGATTGGACTCCATACTATCGATAGTCCAGATGCCCCCGGGAGTCCCTGTGGCGACGGTAGCCCTCAACGGCGCAGAAAATGCAGGCATCCTGGCTGCCCAGATCATCGCCCTTTCAGACCGGAAGCTGGAGGCAAGACTCCTGCAGATGAAAGACGGGCTCAGGAAGAAGGTCGAGAAATCGGTCCACGAAATCGAGAAGAGGGGTTACAAGACGATCCTCCCCCGGAAGCGCTGATTCCCCCGCAGGAGCGGGCATTCCGCTTCTTATACGCAACATTCCCCCCCCGAGATCGTAGGCTTCAAAGCGGCCAACCTCACATCCCGGGAAAACCTCATGAAAAAGAAAGTCATCATCTCCTCCGTCGCTGTCATCTCGATTGTGGGAGGGGGCATTTTCATTTTCAGCGGATCCAAAAACAACTCAGAAGGGGACCTGGGCAAGGTCAAAGTTGTCAAGGGAAACATCATTGACAAGGCCCTTGCCGTGGGGACCATAGAGCCGGAGAATGAGATTTCCATAAAATCAAAAGTTTCGGGAGTCGTGAAGCGCATCTTTGCCGACGCCGGCACCTACGTCAAGGCCGGGGATCCGTTACTCGAGGTGCGGCCCGATCCGACGCCTCTTGAACTTGCGGATGCCAAGAGGCAGGTCCAGCTTGCGGAAAACGAGCTCGACAATCTCACCAAAGAGAGAGTGAGGGAAGAATCGCTCGTCAAAAAGCAGCTTATATCGACCAAGGAATTCGAAGATTTTCAAAAGCGCGACCAGGAAGCCCAGTTGAGGCTGAAAATGGCCAACGAGCACCTCGCGCTGCTCCAGAGCGGAAGAGTAAAAATCGATAACACAGAAATCGAGTCGATCGTCAAAGCGCCCATCGACGGATACGTATTGAGCAAGACTGTGGAAGTCGGGGACCCCGTCACGCCGCTGACCACCTATCAGGAGGGAACGGTCCTGATGAAAATGGCGAACATGGAGCGGCTCATCTTCAAGGGAACCGTTGATGAAATCGATGTCGGCAAGCTCAAAGAGGGTATGGAGACCATCCTTAAGGTAGGCGCCCTTCCTAACGACACCGTGAGGGGAAAGTTGCGGAAAATATCATTGAAGGCCGAAAAGAAAGAAAACGCCACTGTCTTCCCGATAGAAATACTCATCCCCCAGGCGAGCAACGCCACCCTCCGGGCAGGCTATTCGGCCAACGCCAACATCATCATAAGGGAAAAGAAGAACGTCCTCATGCTTCCGGAGCGGGTCGTCACATTCCGGAACGACTCCGCCTTCGTCAAGCGAGCCCTCCCCGGAGGGAAATCCCAGGAAATCTATCTGAAGACGGGACTGAGCGATGCGATCAACGTTGAAATAGTCTCAAACATCGCCGAGGGGGATTCCGTCTTCGAAAAGCCGGTGAAGAAAATCGAATGATCGGCCGGTTCCTGATCACGCTCTGGGAATTCCTGGAAGACCTCAGGGCGCAAAAACTCAGGTCATTTCTCACCACATTCGGGATCGTCTGGGGAACGGTCGCAATCGTCGTCCTGCTTGCCTTCGGCATGGGATTCAAGCGTCAGCTCGCCATCAACATGCACGGCATCGGGGAGAGAATCGCCATCATGTTCCCCGGAAGAACGACCAAACCTTTTGAGGGTTTCGGCGTCGGGAGGCCCATCATGCTCATCGAAGACGATGCCAAGCTGCTCGCCTCGCAGATACCTGGAATCGACAAGATTTCCCCCGAATACAGCAAGAATGACTACCCGGTTCATCTCGGCGAGAACATCACCAACAGCGCGGTGGCGGGCGTCTACCCGATTTACGGGGAAATGCGAAACATCATCGCGGCATCGGGCGGACGGTTCATCAACGACCTCGACATGGAGGGGCGCCGGAGGGTAGTGGTCCTTGGGGACAATGTCAAAGAACAACTCTTCGGTGAGGGCACAGCGGTGGGAAAGCTTGTCTACGTAGGCCCGGTGCCCTTCACGGTCGTCGGAGTGATGCTGAAAAAAACCCAAAACTCCTCGTACAACAGGCGTGACAAGGACAGAATATTCATCCCGGCGTCGACCTTTGCCTCCGTCTTCGGGGCGCGGAACATCCGTAACATCATCTTCACGGGCAAGGACCCCCGAAACTCGGAGGCCCTGAACGACCAGGTCCGGACTCTTCTGGGAAAAAGGTACAAATTCGATCCGAGCGACAAAGATGCGATATGGATCTGGGACACGAACAATTTCGATAAATTCATCTTCTACTTCTTCCTCGCCTTCAACATTTTTTTGGGAGTCATTGGAAGCTTCACCCTCGCCGTGGGAGGGATTGGAGTGGCGAACATCATGTACATCGTCGTCCAGGAGCGCGTCAAGGAAATCGGCATCAAGCGGGCGGTCGGGGCAAAGCGGTCTGCCATCATGTTCCAGTTCTTCATGCAGACGTTTTTCATTATAGCGCTCGGTTCGTCGATCGGATTTGCCATCGCCTTCGGCATAACCGAGGCCATGCAGTACATCCCCATAAAGGAATTCGTCGGGGCGCCCGAACTTTCATGGCCGGTGGCATTTGCGACCATGGTCGTCCTGGGGGCCATCGGACTTGCGGCGGGACTTCTGCCGGCGAGAAAGGCGGCGAACCTGGATGTCGTCGAGTGTCTGAGGGCGTAAGCGCATGTGGCTCCTCCTTAAAGAATTTTTGAGAGATCTCAACGAGCAGCGCACCCGGGCGAGCCTCACCATCGTTGCCATCGCCTGGGGGACCATCGCTGTCGTCCTGCTTCTCTCCTTCGGTGAGGGGCTGGGGGTCCAGATGGAGAATGGGCTCCTCAATGCGGGAGACCGCATCCTGATCCTCTATGGCGGGGAGACGGGCAAGCAATTCGAGGGACTTCCGAAGGGGAGGAAAATCCGGTTCGCCGAGGAGGATGCGGCGATGCTCAAAGACGCCATCCCGGCGATCGACATGGTGAGCCCGCAGTACCGTAACGGCGTACGGCTGACCTACAAGAAATTCACCATCAACACCGAATGCGAGGGGGTCAACTCCGAATTCGAAGAAATGCGGCGCATGTACCCCTCGGCGGGCGGTCGATTCCTCGATGAAGCAGACCTTTCGCTGCAGCGGAGAGTGCTTGTCCTCGGCCCGGTAATCGCCAAAGAGATCTTCAAGGACGAAGACCCTGTCGGAAAGGCAATCATCCTGGACAATGTCCCTTTCACCGTCGTGGGCCTGCTCCAGAAGAAACTACAGACGAGCATGAACAACGGCCCGGATGACGAGCGGGCCATCATGCCTTACACCACATTCCGGACCATGTACGGCACTAAGACGGTAAATTCCATAGTCGTCCGTCCCGCGGATCCGTCGAAGCAGCCTGAGGTGAAGGCAGAGATCTTTCGCGTACTCGGGAGAAAGTACCATTTCGACCCGGGGGATGAGAGGACAGTAAACATATGGGACTTCATCGAGGATGAAAAAATCGGCAGGAAAATCACCCTCGGCATATCGATTTTTCTCTTCTCGGTAGGCTTTCTCACACTCCTCGTGGCGGGAGTCGGAGTGGCAAACGTCATGTATGCCATCGTTAAGGAGAGAACGAGAGAAATCGGGATAAAAATGGCCGTAGGTGCGAGAAGGCGGACCATCCTCTCTCAGATCGTCTTTGAAGCATTGCTCATAGCTTTCATAGGCGGAGCGATAGGGCTCCTGGTATCGTGGGGAACGATCTCGGGAGTAAAGCTCATCCCCGCGGACCCCGACGGCCCGATGCAATTTCTTGGAAAACCGATACTTTCCCCCGGAATCATGTTGATCACGACCGGCATACTGGGGCTTATCGGATTTCTGGCGGGGTACTTCCCTGCGCGCAGGGCGGCAAGCGTCGATCCGGTCGAGTCTCTGCGGTACGAGTAACGACGCGACTGACCTGCCAGTTAGGACTTCGTGATTAGAAGTGTGGGGGTTCCGACACTCACAACCCGCTGTGGCAGCCAATCTCTCAATGAGAGAGCCAGCGGTTTGAGGAATCCTCCCTATGGGCCGTGCAGTGGGCCAGTCTTCGATCCTCCCCGGGCGTGCAGCTTCATCACGGCGAATTCAGATCGAGAAATCCCTATCGGCTGTTTTTGATTCGCCCGGCACCATTTCTTGAACTCATCCAGGTCAAAATCGATACGTTCGACGTAGAACCCCTGTCGTTCAATATCGCGAAGCGCTTTCTCCGCGTTGCGTTTCCACTCCTCGTAGCTCTCCTCTAATTTGCTCCCATCTTCGCAGAAAGCCTTCAGGTCCTCCCACTCCCCCGCGCGGTACCACGCGAGGCCAACCGGAGATCCATGCTTGGAGTTTTGGGTCACTTACCCATCCTTTCTTCCCTAAGACATGACGGCAACGTCTTTGACCGACAATCCCTCGTCCCCGCCTGACTCGCGGTCGGGTTCACCTGGATTGGGCGGCGAGAAATCGCTTACAAAGCAATCGCTGAGCGGAATAATCAGAATCAAATTACATACCTTGAAGGCTCACGGACACCCTCAGGCACGTCACCATGGAAAGCACAAAGCCCCCGAGCAGACGGAATGTAAGAAATGTCTCTGATCGTGTCAATGAAAAACGCAATCCTCTCCGGGATAAAGGTATACCCATCGCGGACCGAGAGCAGTAGCGTCAACACAGACAACGCAATTTCCTGCGACTACCGAACTCAGAACTTAGATCATACCATCGAGTTTGTTACTTAGACATCTAATCGCTAAATTTTCCATTGCATTGACCATCTGACACAAGGAAAAACGATGAAACTCAAACTGATTCTCTGGACAATAATATTCATTCTGCCGGCCAGGTCCCAGGGACTTTACTGGGAAAGCTCGACAGTCATCCCAGTGATGGGGGACAAGGAAAGGCACTCCAAGACTTACTATATGCCAAAAATGTTCAAGGAAGCGGCCGACAGTGGAGAAACGTCCACCATCATCCGTCTCGACAAGGAACTGTTCATTATCGTTAACGATAAAGACAGCACATACTCGGAAATGACTTTTTCAGAGATGGAGAGCAGCATCAGGCAGATGGGAGGCACGCTCAAGAGCAAACTTGCGGCCATGCGGGAAAAGCTCAAAGACATGCCGGAGGACCAGCGAAAGATGGTAGAAAAACTTATGGGCAAAAGCATGACCGGGGGGGAAGACAGCGGAGAGGCATACAGCGTCGACCGGGGAAAAGAGAAAAAAACAATCAGCGGCTACCCCTGTGTACAGAACATCGTCAAACAGGGAGATAAGGACCTCTTCACCGTCTGGACGACGAAAGACATAAAGGGATATGGGGAAATGGGAAATGAGCTGAAGGAGTTCGTTCAAAAAATCGCCTCCATGGTCCCGGTGAACGGTAAATCCCTCGCTGAAGGTTATAAGCAGATCGACGGTTTTCCGGTAAAAACCGAGATGGCGGCCATGTCGACGACCGTCACCAAGATTGAACGGCGAACAACGCCGGCCGCGGCGTTCGAGGTTCCGGCCGGGTACAAAAAAGTAAAGCCCAAATGGCTCCAGGGGCTTGAGAGAGGAGAGGAGTAGAATGGACCCTCGTTATCCGATAGGAAAATTCCAGAAGAAAGCGTCCACGACCGAAGCGGAACGGACGGTTCTCATCGGCCAGATTGCCGAAGCGCCTTCAAAGATGCGGGGTGCGGTCGAGGGATTGGAAGAGAAGCAGCTCGATACCCCTTATCGGGAGGGAGGATGGACGGTTCGGCAGGTCGTGCATCACGTCCCTGACAGCCACATGAACGCGTACATCCGGTGCAAACTCGCACTGACGCAGCAAGGCCCGACAATCAACGCATACGATGAAAAGCTCTGGGCGGAACTTGCCGATGCGAAATCAGCCCCCGCGGCCCCTTCCCTTACCCTACTGGAAAACCTCCACAGAAGGTGGGTGATGTTCCTAAAATCGCTGCGGCCAGAAGATTTTGCCAAAGCCTGTCGTCATCCCGAACACGGCCTCATCGACATCGACTTCCTCGTGCAGCTGTATGCATGGCACGGGCGCCATCACGTCGCGCAGATCACATCGCTGAGAGAGCGGATGGGCTGGTGACACTTCCTGATGGATTCCACCATCAAGGAATCAGTCGTACCGGTCGAGCTTGAACTTTTCCCCCAGGTAAAGCCGGCGGGCCTCGGGATCGTTCGCCAGATACTCTGCGGTACCCGATTTAATGATTTTCCCTTCGAATAATAGGTAGGAACGGTCGGTAATCGAAAGAGTCTCGTGGACGTTGTGGTCGGTGATCAGAACGCCGATATTCCGGTTCTTGAGGTCGTGGACGATGCGCATGATATCTTCCACGGCGATGGGATCGATTCCCGCAAAAGGCTCGTCGAGGAGAATAAACTTGGGATTTGTCGCCAGGGCGCGGGCGATCTCGGTGCGTCGCCGTTCGCCGCCGGAGAGCGTATAACCCTTATTATTGGCCAGCCTCGAGATCCCGAAATCCTCCATCAGCTGTGAACACCGTTCCTCCCTCTCCTTGCGCGGCAGATCCATCAGCTCGAGCACTGCAATAATATTCTCCCGCACGCTCAGCTTACGAAAAACAGAGCCTTCCTGTGAGAGGTAACCTATGCCCATCCTCGCCCGGCGGTACATCGGCTCCTTCGTAATCTCGCTATCATCAAGAAATACCTTGCCGCTTTCAGGCTTGATCATGCCGACGATCATATAAAAAGTCGTCGTCTTCCCTGCGCCGTTAGGCCCGAGGAGCCCGACCACCTCATGGCGGCGCACATCCACGGTCACGTCGCTCACGACCGCGCGATTCTTGTACCGTTTGAAAAGCCCTTCAGAGCGGAGGATCTGCGAGCTATTCGTCGCGGCGGCGGGAATTTCCGTAGTATCGGCAGGCATTGGGGAAATATACGATTTCAGATTCGAGGAAAAAAGTGAGACTATTTCTTGCTTCCAGGGCGGTCTGTCCGGTATTTGAACCCTTCAAGGTTATAGCGGCCCTCCTTACCCCTGATCATTTTTTCCGGAAAATACTTGCCTTCCACCCCGGCTGCAGCGACGATCTTATCGAGTTTCCCGTCCAGAAAGTTAATCGTGACGCGATCCCCCGTCGTCCTGTTAGCCCCGTTCCCCTTCCGGCCATCGAAGAGAAAATAAAGACTGGTGGCTGTCCGGTTCACGTCGATCCGTCGCATCTTATTTTCAGAAAAATGAAGAATAATCTCCTGACCCGTCATCTGATTGAACCGGTTGGGATAAGCGGAATCCGCGCGGGAAATCGCGAAGGGATGGCCGAGAACGTAGGCTGTTTGGAGCTTTCGTCTGACAAGTTTCAGGAAAATCGAATCCCCGGCAACCTGATGCTCGTCGTACTTCCCCTCAGAATACCAGATCACGGGAGATTTGCGGAGAATTATGCTGTCGATCGCCGTAAAAAACACAGCATTTCCCGCCACGGCCGCAAGGCCGTCCCGGGTGATCTGCACATGCTCGGTCGCGATAAGTTTTTCGAGCGAATCCGAGAAAGACTCCATCATGACGCTTGTAACCGTCAGAGTATCGCGGGTACCTTGTGAGGTATCGACCTGAGTGACAGCCGGGCTTTCGGTGATCCTGCTATAGTGGCGCTGCTTAAAATCCTCAAATTTTCCCCCTGTAATCGTCAACCCGTTCCGCGTGCTCGTAATTCTCACATGTCCGGTAGCGATCGACCTCTGGTCTGCCCGATAATAGGTGAACTCTTCCGAGGTGAGGAAGGACGCGGTATCCTCGACCGAGACATTTTCCCTGAAAAACGCCTTTTTTTCCGATGTGAAATACTTGCCATACTGAGAACGGAGCGTTGTCTTCCCGTCCTCGAGAAGAACCCTGTCAAAAACCTCGGCGATCTTTGAATCTCCATAATAAACCCCGCGGCTGCTCACAAGCCGAAGGCTATCCTCCCGGACCTCGACCTCCCCTTCCATTGTCACCTTATTTGACGACAGGAACTGGACGGCCCGGTTGCAAGTCGCGGTCGTATGGCCCTGACGCAGGCGCACATGCCCGAGCAATTGGCGTGCCTTTTCGCCATTCACCTCGAGACCGACGAGGCTATCGGCGTGTTCGAGAATCACCAAATTTTCAGTCTGCTGGGAGCGGGCGGCGGCTGGGAAAATCAAAAAGGCGAGAAGGAGGGTTTTAATAAGCGGACGAAAACCTTCACTCATTCGTTTTCGCCTGGCCGGTGACCTGGATGATGGTATAATGCTTCAAACTCTGATCGGACTCAAAACCCTGTCCCTGGATCTGTTCCGTGGGGGAAGCGATATCGACGAAGGCAGGGGTATGGATCTTCTGCAGCCTGTTATCCCAAAAAAGATCCTGCGTACGGAGCGTCGTTCCGCTATCGGAAACGACAACCACATTCTCATGCGCCTCAAAATCGTGCGTAAAATCATTCACCACCCCGCGTTTTGCAGTCAGGACAGAGGTATGGCGCTGATGCTCGTCGTAGAAATCCACGGTGATGCCGGAATCCAGCCGGGTGAGCTTTTTCTCTGCAAAATCCGCGATATGGCCTGCCCGCAGAATCCCGGTCACGCGGCCTGAATCCGTAAAAGTAATAGTGGCGTTCCAGCTCTCCTGGGTGGGTACGTCGCGACTGATAGCCGCGGGTGAAATCGATGGTTTTATCTTCTCCTCGCAGGAGCAGAAGCTGAGAATAAGGCCGGCGAACAACAGTTTTTCCGACGTCCGGATTTTCACAGAGGATATTGGCTAGAGATTCTCGCCACCCAGCCCGGCCTTCACCAGCTCATGCAGGTGCACCATCCCGACCGGGTGGCCACGGCCATCCACAACAATGAGCTGCGTGATATTATGGGCCTCCATTTCCTGAAGGGCGACGGCGGCGAGCATATCCTTCCTGATCGTTTTGGGATGTTTTGTCATCATCATCTCCGTCGTCGTATGGGTGACATCGGTCGTCTTCTGGAGCATGCGACGGAGATCCCCGTCGGTGACGATACCGACAAGCTTCCCGTCGCCGTCCACAACACAGGTGGCCCCGAGCCGCTTTGATGTAATTTCCAGAATCGCGTCACGAACCGGGATATCCTTTCGGACAACGGGAATATGGTCTCCCTTCACCATCATCTCTTCGATCCGGAGGAGGAGCCTTTTCCCCAGATTGCCCCCCGGATGCACCATGGCAAAATCCTCGAGCGTAAAATTCCTTTTATCGAGAAGGGCCATGGCGAGAGCGTCGCCGAGGGCCAGAGTAGCGGTCGTCGAGGAGGTAGGGGCCAGATCATAGGGACACGCCTCCTCCTTCACACTGATATCGAGCGCGACATCGGAGATTTTCGCGATGCGGGAGTTCACACTCCCCACCATTGAAATGATGGGAACCCCGATTCGTTTGAAAATCGGCAGAAGATCGAAAAGCTCGGCTGTGTCGCCGCTTTTCGAGATACAAAGGACGACATCCTCTTTACGGACCATGCCGAGGTCGCCGTGGACGGCGTCGGAAGGGTGAAGAAAGAGGGAGGGTGTGCCGGTAGAATTCAACGTTGCCACGATCTTGCGGGCGATTATTCCGGATTTCCCCATCCCGGTCACCACCACTCTCCCGTTGCAGGAGACGATGATTTCTATCGCCCGTGCGAATTTTGCATCGATTCGCGATTCCAGGGCAGCGACGGACTCCGCCTCGATGCGGATGACTTTCTTCCCCGTCTCGATAATCTTCTCTTCAGACTTCATGATTTTTTCGCGAAAAGTGATCGGAGAGAGGAGAGAAGGGAGGATTTCGGCTTGCGGTCCGACTCCATCGGCCCTTCCACGTGAACTTTCGTTCTTAAAGTGTTATACGTCCTGAACGCGTACGTCAGATCGGCGTCGGAATACTGGGGAAGATCGGCGAAAAGCCGTTTCGAATCGAGCGCAACATTGGGGTCCCGTATATTCTTATGGAGCACCAATTCGTTATGAAAATTCGTCACCGGAATAAGGCGATTCACCTCTGACGAAGGATCGTGCACCCAGATTCGTCTGTCGGTGGCGCAGAGAGCGAGGACAAAATGTGTCGCTTCGTCGCCGGCCGGGTGCATCGAAACTTCCCTGACATTTCTCCCGCAGGCCGGACAGGGTTTGCCGGGCATCCATTCCGAATAACTATACCGGCGGATCTCCCGGAAATTTTCGGGGATATCATCCGACCGATGGCTGACTATTTCAACCGAGACCTGGTCGTTCAGCATCTCCCTGACCGTAATCGAAATCATCCCGGCATCAGTCTCTATGGCACCATAGGCAAAGACCGGCGGAAGCGGAGCTGTAAAATCAGGAGTGGTGCCTGGCTGTCCCAGAATCATCTCTCCTTTACCCCTTCTCCCCTCTCCGATCACTCGAAGAGGCCGAAGATTCTCAAGAAAACTCCGGTAACCCGGGCGGGTTGCGGGGAACAGCCATTCGATCCACCCCATTTCCCTCGACGGCAGGGGCCGGGGCGAGGACACAGCTTCCATTTCAGATCAGATTCCTGGCACGGAGAATGGCGTCAAGAACCTCGCGGACCGCACCGCGGCCGCCTCTTCTCCGGGCCACAAAGTCGACTTTCCCCAAAATCTCGGGTACGGCATCTACTGGTGCGGCGCTTACGCCGGCAGCATTCAAAACCGGAAGGTCGGGCTCGTCATCGCCGATGTAGCAGATCTCCTCATCGGAAAGCCGGTACTTTTTCTTGATTTTCCCGTACGCCGCGAGTTTGTCCCCTTCTTCCTGATAAACGTCCTTAATCCCGAGCTCGGAGGCACGACGGCTCACCATCGGAGATTTCCTCCCTGAGATAATGGCACATCGGATTCCGAGTCTCAGTGCTCTCCTGATTCCGTAACCGTCCTGAGAGTGGAAGCATTTCAGCTCAGAGCCCATGCTGTCGTAGAAAATGCCTCCGTCGCTCAGCACTCCATCGACATCCATGGCAACCAATCGGATTTTTTCGAATCTCGTGCGCATCGATCGTGAAGCAGGCTTAGACGGCAAGGCGATCCTTTACCAGGTCGTCGATTGCGACCACCTGTTTCACGAGATTATCGAGGTGATCAAGCTTCAGCTGGCTCGCCTGGTCGCTCAGAGCTCGCTTCGGATCGGGGTGCGTTTCGACGAACAGGCCGTCAATCCCGGCCGCCGCCCCGGCGCGTGCAATCGGAAAAATGAATTCGGGTTGTCCGCCGGTGCGATCGCGTGCAGAGCCGGGTAGCTGCACCGAGTGCGTGGCATCCAGAATAACCGGGTAGCCGAGGCCTCGCATTATGGGCAGAGATCGCATATCCACAACAAGATTATGATAACCGAACGACGCTCCCCGTTCGGTAAGCATGACTTTCCGATTACCGGTGGATTCCACCTTCATGGCCTGGTGTCTCATATCTTCCGGAGCGAGGAACTGCCCCTTCTTTATATTCACCGCTTTGCGTGTGAGACCTGCCGCAAGCAGAAGTTCCGTCTGCCGGCACAGAAAGGCCGGGATCTGCAGAACATCAGCAACCTCGGCGGCGGGAATTGCTTCGTCCTCCGAGTGAATGTCAGTCAGAATCGGCACGCCGAACTCATCTTTCACTCTGGCAAGAATATTCAGTGCCTCATCCATCCCGAGGGTGCTGAACGATTTTCCGCTTGTACGGTTTGCCTTCTTATACGAGGCTTTGAACACGAACGGAATCTTATAACGTCGGCTCACCTTCTGAATTTTCTCCGCGATCCGGAGTGTAATGGGAAGCCCCTCGACGACGCAGGGTCCTGCGATGAGAATCATTTTTTTCCCGTCGCCGACGCTGATTTTTCCGATCGTAATCATGAATTCGCCTCAAAGTACAAAAAACAGCTCGAATATCAAAGGATGTCAAAACGAATGGCAGTTTACTCACGATAATCGGACGCAGAAAGTCCTTGAGAATTTCAGAGTTGATATCCGGATTGAGAACCAGTCATGAATGATAGCCGCAGAAAGACGCGCCGTCGGCTCGGGACGCCGTTACCCCAAGACAAAAGAAAAGTTTCATTCTTTTTGTTACTTTGAGTCTCGCCGCGGAGAGAATCAGCACAGTGACTCTAAGGGCATACGCCAAAATAAACCTCGGTCTCAGAATCATCCGGAAGCGGGCCGACGGATATCACGACATCGAGACCGTCTTTTATCGGACGCATCCCTACGATGAAGTGACGCTTGAGCGATCCGAATCAATTTCGCTTCTCTGCAGTGATCCGCGTCTTCCCACGGACGAATCGAACTTGTGCATCCGGGCGGCCGGCCTCATGCAGGAGCACTACGGGGCTGGTCGGGGAGCTTCAATCTCGCTGAAAAAGTTCATCCCTGTCGGGGCGGGGTTGGGGGGAGGGAGTTCAGATGCGGCGGCGGTGCTGCTCGGACTAAGGGAGCTCTGGGATATCGAGATATCCAACATAGATCTCCAAAAGCTTGCGGCAAAGCTCGGATCTGACGTTCCGTATTTTCTGCAACCCGGAACGGCGCATGCGACCGGGAGGGGGGAAATTCTTGACTACTTTAAATTCACAATGCCCTATTGGATCGTAATCGTCCACCCGGACGTAAGCGTATCAACCTCATGGGCATACAAGGAGATGAGAATTACGGGAGGCGCCGGTGGTGACCCTCACTCGGGGCGGTCCTTAAAAACCTTGTGGATCGAGGACATCAAATCTCCCGACGTACTCCGAAAGCGGGTAACGAACGATTTTGAACCAATAGTCTCTGGAGTACACCCGCAAATCACCGAGACGAAGAGGGCGCTTTACGATTCAGGGGCCGTCTTTGCCCAGATGTCGGGAAGCGGCGCAGCCGTCTACGGCCTCTTCGACCGGGAAGATTCTGCACGTAAATCGCTTGGAAGTTTTGGAAAAATGCCTGTTTTCATGACTCCTCCCGGATTCAGCGTGCCGTGAACCACAACCTCCCTAATATGCGGATCGAGCAATTCGGGTGGCACCAACCTAATTCTCACCGAGCTTTTTCAGCATGAGCAAAGCATTCTGGTTTCCCGGATTAAGTTCCAGCTCTTTCTGGTAATTCCTGACAGCAAGCTCCTTGTCCCCGTTATCCATGTAGGCCTCACCGAGGCCATCATAGGCATTTGCCGAAGCAGGAAATTGCTGGGCGTTCAATTTGAGAACCTCGATCGCATCCGGAAACTTCTTTATCCCCAATAACTCGTAGCCCAGCTCGTTCAGTTCCGACTCGCTGAAATCATAAGTCGTATCATTTCCGTTCTTCAAGGATGTAAAAAACTCCAGGGCAGCCTTCACTCCGTTCGATCGATAGACTCTAAACATAGACTCCGCCACGGACAACTTCGGTAAGGTGAACGGCTTATCGTAAAGAATGCCTATTAGTGAATTGCCGATAGCCCGCATATTCTTAAAATCATGATTTGTCAGGAAAATGACCGTATTCCGCTCGCGCGGGAATCGTTTAATGTAGGTATCAAAACCGCCATACCTTCCGGCGTGCGAGCTAATCGTTTCGCCGTCGTAATCCCCAAGTGCCCATCCAAACCCATATGATGAGACGCTTCCATCATTGAGCTTTGCCCCTTGGAATGCCTCAGCCAATGTCGACTGTTTTACAGTTTTCTCAGTATAGAGCGCTTTATCCCACGCAAAGAGATCGAGCACCGAGGAATAGACTCCGCCCTCGCCAACGGTGTTCAGATCATAGTCATCTAAGTCGTCGAATCGGTTATACCCCCGCGCTTTCGATGGAATATCCGGGTGCGATTCGTCATACACGAACGTGGAATTCATCCCGAGGGGACCAAAGATCTGAGTTTTCAGAAACTTGCCAAAAGGTTCTCCGGCAACTTTCTCGATTATCAACGAAAGCAGGATATATCCGGAGTTGCTGTATTCGAATTTCTCACCGGGAGCAAATCGAAACGAATCCTGCCTGACGAGAGCGTCTAGAACCTCCCGGTTCGTCAGACCCGGGTGCTGAATACCCAGCCCGACGTAATCCGGAATGCCCGACGTATGATTCAGCAAATGCCGGATCGTCACCTTGCGGGCAAATGCTGGGAATTGCGTGAAGAATTTTGAGAGAGAATCATTATAGGAAAGCTTCCGCCTTTCAACCAGGATCATCACGGCCATCGCCGTGAACTGTTTTGTAAGAGAGGCAAGGTAACAAGGAGTTGAAGCTGAAAACTTAACATCCCGTTCGGCATCGGCCTTCCCAAACCCATTTGCATAGATAACACTACCTCGTTCGGCAACCAGCACGCTTCCGTTAAATTGCCCCCTTTGGGAAAGATTATGCATCAGGGAATCGATTGCCGACTTCTTATCAGAGGCGACGCCACTCGATCCTGACATCCAGACGATCAGGGTCATAGCGATTACAGCAGCACGAATCATATTCGCTTCAGATTTCATAATAAACCCTTGAATGCCTTTTTGACCGTTGTGAGAGAAGGTAACAGGAATCGTGCGCAGGTCTGCATTAAGACCGTCTGTGAGTCCCCTTGGACTATTGCCTTATGAATTTGATCTTAAGATTTGGTAACTCAATCAGACAGCACGATCGCGAGACCGGGTAGGAAACGTTGACGAATTTCCCAAAAACTCCATGCGACTCATGAATATGACCAAAAATGTTGACCAACGGATCGGTTAGATCGACAAATTTCTTGAGAGCAACACTCCCCACATTTTTATGCCACCTATGCAGGTCGAGAATCCCGCGCGGAGGCCCATTAGTGATCAAAACCGA
>JACXTT010002788.1_pt1 | contig 27405 bp, 32 predicted proteins | sample 9270951 | NCBI WGS metagenome assembly JACXTT01 (sample SAMN15532306, study PRJNA645909) | rock metagenome | isolation source: weathered quartz diorite | place: Puerto Rico | collected 2017-06-21 | reverse complement strand
TTCCCGGTGAGCATCGAGTGACGGTGGGAGCCGACAAGGGATACGACACCCGGGACTTCGTGGCGGAATGCCGGAATCTGAAGGTGACACCGCACGTGGCGCAGAACACCAAGCGGCGTGGTGGCAGCGCCATTGACGAGCGGACCACGCGGCACGCCGGATATGGGATCAGCCAGAAGAAGCGGAAGCGAATCGAAGAGAGCTTTGGTTGGCTGAAGACGATCGCACTGATGCGCAAGGTACGGCATCGGGGGATTCACAAGGTAGGTTGGGTGTTCACATTCGCGGCGGCTGCATACAATCTCGTGCGGATGCGGAATCTGCTGTCACCAGCGGTTCAATCCGCGTAAGTCAGGGGAGACGTGTGTCCAAAATCGCAAAATGGCGAAGTTGGGCATAGCCAAATATTTACGAAAACTCGTATTTGGCTTGGCCAAGGGATCAAGAATGCAGCTGCGGGTTCAATTCAGTTTTTCCGCAGCCTGTTAGAGCACACCGCGACAGAATAAAAAGGACGCTTGGAATGATCATATGAAACGCCGGGCTGGAATGATCCTTAGCGCCCCCTTGAGAATATAGTGTATCGAACTCGAAAGTTTCGGGAATGAATCACAGTTCGCAGAACAAAGAAATCACGTGGGCGAGAATACTCGGGCGTCACGTGCCTGCGCGGGTTATCTTGCCAGTCTGGTGTTTCGCCTTGGATTCGGGCGAACAGCGACTCACGCGCCCGACGAAATTCCTACCAGTCCCGCCAGCTTCTCCCAATGTCGTGGATGCGGGCGGCTCTTGCCGATCCGAATGTCCTTCGCATACATCCAGGAAACGCCGAGCGCGGTTGCGATCGCGGATGTTGCCACCTTTGCCAACAGTGGTTGAATCCGCGTCCAGTACGTTTCCTCAGTGAGCCAGGCCGGTTGGCTCGCCGGGTCCCAACTCGCACGCTCGGCGGCAATGCGGCGTTATTCAGACCGTGGAAAAATCGGCTCGAAAATCACACGGCAAATAATCCAACCGCGTTTCCCACTCTTCCAAAACTTTCTGCAAGAGCACAAAAATGGGAGCCGTGAAATCTCTAACCCGCGACCAACTCCAAAACCGCAAGGAAAAGGCCGTCCGTTTCGTTCGAGACGTTCTGGGCGATGCTGACCGAGCCGAGGAGATCGCAGATGAGAGCCTGGAGGACTACGCCGCCAGGCGCAAAATCCAAATCACAAATCCATTCATGAGGAGAAACGCAATTATGGCAAGAAGCAAAAGCAAGGCGGAACTGGAAGCTGAGAACGCTGATCTGCGGGACGAAAACCAGGAGCTGCAAGACCAGCTCGACACCATCGCCGATATCGTCGCACCCGAGGATGAGGACGAAGAAGAAGAGGACGACGACGACCAGGACTGACCACAGCCCGGCAGTGTGGGCCAGGATGGCGCAAGGAAGCCCATCAAGTAAGGGATAGGGCTTTGCGGTACCGGGCGACTGCCTGCCCGCCGCCGGGCGTGCGCATTTGCGCTTTCTGTGGATCCACGCGGAACGTGGAAGTGGGGCACCTCGACGGCCACGAGGAAAACTCAGCGCCGGAAAACCTGATCTGGAATTGCCGGGCGTGCAATACGCGGCTGGGAGTCGTTTTCAAGCAGCTGGGGATGGGTCGCAGAACCCGCCAGTTCAATCCGGGCGAGGGAGCCAACAGCTTGGGCCAATGGCTCACTGCCGTGATGTCCATGAAGGGCGAATCTGATGCGATGAGCGTTCCGGCTGCCGTGAAGATAATCCGGGCTACGCCGCCGGGCAGGAGATCGGAATTTGCACGCGAGATCTGGGCACGACGGAACGAGAGGGGAACGGACCGGGAGGTACCGTTCTGACCAAAAGGTCCCCCTGGCGCGTGCAGCTCACTCATGGACACCCGTACCCGCTTTTCGCCGATAGCCTTCCTGCCCCAATATGTTCTCAACCTGTCGAATGAGCACGGAGGGGCGCACGTCGAGTTGCCTGCACAGCTTTATGATCGTCCGCAGCGTTGGGCTACGGATTCCCCGTTCGAGCAAACTGATATACGTCCGGTCAAAGCCGCACTGGAAAGCCAATTCATCCTGAGGCAGCTTGCGTTTCTGCCGTAGTTGCCGAAGCGCCTGTCCGAACGCCTTTTCCGGCCCAGCGGACGGCTGGATCTCTCTGGTACGCCGTTGCGCCACCAGATCAATGGTGATAGGCTACCGACAATAGTCATACGGACGATAGTCGGAAATCGGTTCGCCCGGCCCAGACCAGCCGTCGCAATGGGAGTGTGAACAAATGCCAGACCTGAAGCTCGAAAACACGAAACTCCGCCAGCTCGTGGACCAATTCAGCCGCGGGGAGCTATCGGTTCCAGAGTTCCAACGCCGTGACGACGCATGGCGCCCGAACAAGGCCGCGAAGCTGTTTGATTCCCTCTATCGCAAGTATCCGATCTCATGCTTGGTTGCATGGCAGACTGGCAGCAAGGTCGAAGCTCGGAAGCGACCGAAACCCGGCTCCGCGCCGCTGCGTTGGATTCTAGATGGCCAACAACGGTGGCGCACACTCCAGAAGACCATGGACGGCGACCTAGACGTTATGTTCAACGTAAATGAGCAAAAATTTTCGCGAGATAGTGCTACAACCAAGCACGATGGCTGGATACGCGTAGCGGACCTTTGGAGCATCGACACTTACAGAGACCTGAGGAATACAACGACTAGAACACAAGAGGAGCGTTTAGACAGGGTTAGGCAAATACTGGACTATGAAGTTCCCATTATAACAATGATGGATCATGACTTTGGGGACGCAGTTGAGAGCTTCCGACGACTTAACACTTTGGGTGTAAGGTTGAGCACGGCGGAAATTGAAAGCGCGCACATGGCGGAGAAACATGCTGGCTTTATACGAAATGACTTCATACCGTTCTTAGACTATCTCAGGCGTAATGGATTCGACCGTTTGTCATCAACTCACCTGTTCCGCGCCTGTGAGTTTATCGCACGGCCCGATGCCCGAGATCGCACGTTGCTGCACAAAATGGACCGGCAAGAAGTGCAAACGGCATGGCAGCGCACAAAACGAGCTACTCACACGGCGCTTGGTTTGCTGCAAAATGAGTTCGGTTTGCATGATATGAGACTGTTATGGTCGGGTAACTTGCTGGTTCCGGTGATTTGTCTATGTGATAGGCCAGTGACAGACCGACGTGATAAGGAAGTTGCTGGGTGGATTGCCTTAGCTGCGTTGAACCATCGCTACAGCAAAGCGAGTGATAATGCTGTCGACCAGGACCTCCGTGCCTGTCGAGCGAATGATCCGATAGCTGCGTTGCTGGCTAACATCCGAGGCAAGCGCATGTCAATGTTGTCTGGTGAGTGGGACTTCAACTCAACTATTGCAGATCGAAGTGCGCTGTTTGCTACTTATATTGCCTGCCACCAGTTGAATGCTGTGGATTTAATCACTCACGGCAAGATTGATACGAAAGTCGACCGACACCATGTCTTCCCGCGTGCTCTTTTCCGAGACCGGCAAGACGCCGATGCGATCGCCAATATTGCGTTCACAACTGGAGATGCAAATAAAGCCATCGGTGATACCCACCCATCCGTGTACCTTGCCAAAATCGAACCCAAAGTGCTCCGCTCCCAGGCAATTCCTCTAGACCATTCACTGTGGGATGTGGATCGGAGTTCGGACTTTTGGCAAAAGCGCCGTGAGTTGCTGTCCGAGGCTTTCAATGAGTACGTGCGACAAGCCTTGCCAAATCGAAAGAAATTGTAGGCTGTGAACGATGCACCAGCCAGATCCTTTCATCAGCGTACTGGAAAGGGGCATTAGCAAGCCCGACGATTTGCGTAGTCGTGGGGATCGCCGCCGTGCTGAAGGTGCCGCCTTCAAGGATCGTCGGGAGGATGGAAGGGCTGATGCCAGGTCCCAGGCCATAGCGTCGAGATTCGCTCACCCATTCTTGCGCCTACGTTGTCGCCTGCTTAGCTCTCCAGGTATGCCCAAAAACCACTCTTTTGGCGCTCACCAAGGCAATCATGGAAGGGAGCCGACTCAGATTACGTGCCGGATGGCTCAACGCACCGAACGGCTGTGCGTTTACAAACCAGTTAAAGGTCTCCCCGAGTGTGGTTCGACCTTTTGACTTCAGCTCCGTTAAGACCGTACTTGTCCAGAACTATCTTTATGGCCTTCTGGCCAATACTCGATTTAGGCCCTTCGATGACCTCTGCTACAGCATTCGCCGTCAGCGGCAACTCGATATACGGGATGATGCCTCTTATTCCTTGCCGATACCTTACCGGCAGAGCATCCTTATCACTGGGGCTCTGCAACTTCAGAGTTCTCCATTCCCTCTCGTTGTGGAACATCGGGTCTTTGAACCTCAAGATAAAGGTGAGTAATTGTATTCCAACCTCTTGCCACCAGTAAGACCATTCACGTTCCTTGAGGCTCAACTCCCTAATCTTCTCAAATGCTTCGGCGATAATCGTCATCACTATTTCATGCTGCCTGGCCACGTCATAAATAACCGGGAATAATACATAGCTTTGAGGCTCACCGGCTAAAGCCATCATCTCATGCCGTCGTATGCCGATACTTAGGCCAGTACCCTTAGAGGCATAATCATCCCACTGGCTCGGGACATTAGCTTCCTGGCAAAAGCAAGTTATGAAAATATTAAAGCTTTCGCCGAAGCCTGGTAACTCGCCTCTCGTAAATGCCTTATAAATCGGAATCCTGTCCTGTTGATCTGCCAATGTCTTTGCAACCAACTGCAAACCATATTTGATCTCTGAAGTGTCCGTCATGAATCCCGCGCTCGAAGCCCACAGCGTCCTCGTGGATACGATGCCTTCAAAGCCCTTTGCGGAGGTATAGTGGTAAAGGATATCTGGTCCGTCTTTCTCATGAACGTAAAAGTACTCGGTCCATCGCCGCTCCAGCTCTTGAATGGCAGCCAACAGCTCAGCTCGTTCCGGCATTTTTAACTGACAGCCTCCTCCTCAACATTATCCTGCCACATTCCGGTATTCACCTTTCCAGGCCAGCTCATCCCTAACGATTCGCCCTGACCCCTCAATCAAACTTCGCCGGGTGAAATCCGTTGGGCCTGGTGCCCTCGGTCCCACCGCTCGCCAGGATCGCCGCCACGGGTTTTTGGCAGGCCGCCATTGATTCGTCACGGCCCTGGTAGACCTCAGGGGCCACTCCGAGTTCACGATCAAAAACAAATCACTCTTAACAAATCCGTTTTGATGTGGCGTTGTATCCGTTCTTGATGTAGCTACTGTGGCGTGTTTCGTCATTACCAGCAGGCTTGCAGACTTCTTAGTAAGTATTCCCATCTTTTAGCCATCCCGCCTCCATTATCTCGGTGCGCTAATCTTACCCTTAACATCACTCGACATCCCCATTTGGTGCGCGTCTCTAGGCCGCGGGCGTTACTTAGATTAGATTAATCGCGCGCGCGCGCGAGGGCGGCACGTAAAGGCAGGATGGTCACGGGCAGCGAACACAATGATAGCCCGATAATTACTCCTCTCCGACCGGAGGCCAAGGGAAAGCTGATTGGCGTCCGGCTCGGACAGGCACCTGTGGGCTGTACGGAAATCGGCCGGGAAAGGCAAGTTGCCATTCGCCGTCATAAATAGCCAGCCAAAACTCAAGAGCATGATATCCTCCCGGCACCGTATTTCCCATTTTTTCATTTTCAGAAACTCCCTTCCTTAACCGGCTCTGAATTTCGTCGGGATGGTAGAGCGTCCTGCTCTGACACTCGTTCCAAAGGGCCGCTAAGTCGGCGTACGGCTTTCTGCTCTTCGAGGCCACGTGTTCGGCAGCCGCCCGCATCCTCCAGGTTTCTTCCGACTGTTGGCGCCCACCTCCTCGAATAATCTGGGCATTGTATTCCGGAGCTCGAAACGGCTTGCCCTGCTTTCGTAAGTGCTCGATGTCCTGAAGATATACCGATGTAACCTCCGGCGGCAGCAATCGCCTGAGTACCCTCATCAGCGTCGTCAGATCCTTGGTTGCAGCGTGCGTGCTCATGCTCGCCTTCAACGCTGAAAAGAGAAAGTTCTGAAGCAGATGGTACCGGCGGCGCCACTGCTCCGGACTTATCGGTGAAATCAACTTAGAATCTGTAAAGTGTTGGTGCAGCCACGCGCTACCTCTGATCGCTGCAGCATACTCCTCGCCGTTCACCTTGCGAATACCCGCGTATCGTGGCAGCCGTTCTGTCTTACCCTCAAGCCACACAACAAAATCGACATCCACTCCCACGTCTCGTAAGCGGGTGGTAACCCGACCTTCCATAAAATGCGCCGCCTCCCGGTACCAACAAGTCGTCTGTAAGCGCAGTTAGTACCTTGGACTTTTACCGATTGTGGCCTACTCTTCCCCGTAGATCAATAGCTGGAGGGATCGAAGATGATTGCGACAGACGAGATTGTACTGCACGGCAAGGAAGCGGCAAAGTTTCTGGGGTGTACGGAGGCAGCGCTTGCGCTCTGGCGCAAGGAAGGACGCGGACCAAGCTTTGTGCGCGTGGGCCGTCTAATTCGGTATCTCCGCTCCGACCTCACGGATTGGCTTACTTCGAGGAAGGTCACACCCGAAAGGGGCGGTCAGGCCGAAGTCTAAGAAATAAAAAGCCCGGCGTGCGAGGCCGGGCCGAAAGGCTGCAAACTAAATGTCACAACCAGACTATCAAGACGAAACAGATTCTTCAACTCTTAGGGATGGCGGGAGCGCCGGAAGTGCAGACTCGGAGCGTCGGCCTGGTACACCTGCCGAAACACCTGCAACAGCGCAACACCCCTCCGAGACTGTTGACGATCTCGAGATAGGCCCGGACGACTGGACTCTGTGTACGGAGTTGGCCCAAGCGCCCCAGATCCTGATGCGATTAAAGGAAGAGCTGCGGACCGTGGGCCTAGCAGGTGAGCAGCGGGGTGCCCTTCTTATCTACCTCGCTCTCACCTCGCGCCTCCAGGACCGCCCAGTATCGATCGCCGTGAAGGGGCCTTCATCTGCGGGCAAGTCCAATCTTGTGGAACAGGTTCTCAGATTTTTTCCGCAAAGTGCCTACTACTGCTTGAGCGCAATGTCGGACAAGGTGCTTGCGTATTCGGATGAACCGCTGTCCCACCGATTTCTGGTTCTGTACGAGGCTGCGGGATTACGGGGTGAGTTCGCCAACTATTTTATTCGGTCACTACTGTCTGAAGGGCGGTTGCGATACGAGGTGGTGATCAAGAACGATGAGGGAATCAAGACCCAGCTAATCGAGCGGGAAGGTCCAACTGGCCTGATAACAACTACCACCCGCATTCATTTGCATTTGGAGAACGAGACCCGCTACCTGTCGGTTCCTGTTGACGATTCAACGAACCAGACACGAAAGGTACTTATGGCAACGGCTCAAGAGCGTCAGGTCACCAAGGATGCGAAGGAGTTGAAACCGTGGCTTGCTTTACAGCGCTGGCTGGAGACCGGGGAACGCCGCGTGGTTATTCCTTTTGCCAAAACGCTGGCTGAGTTGATTCCACCGGTTGCAGTGCGCTTGCGGCGCGATTTCGTTACATTCCTCAACTTGATCCGTAGCCATGCTCTGTTGCACCGTGCGAGCCGTCAGCGGGACCGTGACGGTCGAATTATTGCCGAATTCCGAGACTACAAGGCTGTCCGCTTATTGGTGGCTGATCTGATCGCTGAAAGCGTGGAGGCAACCGTTGCACCATCCATTCGCCAGACTGTCGCGGCGGTGGCTCAGCTTACTCGATCTTGCGACGAAGGAGCGTCCGTCACGCAGGTGGCCACGGCATTGCGGTTGGACAAGTCTGCAGCATCCCGACGCATTCGAGCGGCACTCGATCGGGGCTACCTAAAGAACCTTGAAACGCATCGGGGACTTCCATACAGGCTGGTCCTTGGTGATGAGCTGCCCGACGACATCGAAATTTTACCCGATCCGAAGGACCTAGAGCGGAGGTGTTGCGCTGTTGCAGTGCAACTCGAGGGTAAAGACCCCGAAGGGGTTGGCCATTGATCCTCAAACACATTTTTCGTTCCGGAAACGACTGCGAAATCCACATCCCGGACAGGATCACGACGGGATACAACGATGTTCAAGTTCGGTGGGAAAGATTTCCGCCTGGTGAGGAAGACATCCGGGAATGGCGCACGGAGGTTTATCCCAATGTGGTGATACCGACGCTGCAGAGGATTAACGGGCCTGGTCACTTTGTGGAGGTATTACCAGGAGTCTGGGCATGGATGGAGGCTGGAAGTCGGAATTGATTTTATGGCGGAGGTGGGAGATGACGCAAGAACGTTTACAGAAGATTAGGCAAATGCTCGAAGCGTGGCGGGAGACTGATAACCGCTACAGCGATTCGGAGAAAACGGCCATTGTTGCGGAACTGGTGGATGAAGTTGCTAAGACTTGCTCTACCTCGATTACGGCAAGCACGGATCGATGAAAGCGGGAATTCTACAACAACTCTGCAGCATGGAATCTGAATGAATCGAACCGGCCAAATACCACTACAACACGATGCGAACGGAAGTGGTATGCTCTTGCCGGAGCCACCCCACGCCAGGCCGTTTGATGGAGGTCAGATGGCAAGGCGTAGGCACCAGAGTGCGAAGGTTCGGAAGACCGGCAATCGCTTCTGGATTAGATATCGAGTTGATGTACTGAAGTCAGAATATGAACGTGGCCGCAGGGAGGTAAAGATAACACTCGGCTATGCGCCAACAATGACGAGACGCATGGCAGAACGCAAGGCTGATGAGATTATGGCCAAAGTGAATGGCCAAGTCTACACGATTCAATCGGAGGTTCCATTTGAAAACTTCGTGCGGCATTACCGGGAGAAGCACCTACCAACATTGGGTTATGGGACGCGGAAGAAATATGAATCGCTTCTCAAGGTACACGTACTCCCAAGGTTCTCGGGAATGCGACTTTGCGATATGAAAGCTGAGATGATCCAGGAGTTCCTAAACGGTAAGGAAATAGAGGGAATGAGTTGGTGGCAGCGAGCCGATCTCAAGAATCTGCTGCATGGAATTTTCACTAAGGCAGACGATTGGGAGTACGTTCAGAGCCGCAATCCGGTGGATCGCGTGAGCATCGGACGAAAGAAAGCTAGACGGAGGAGACGGTTGCTCACGGACCAGCAGATCCGGGACTTGTTGGAGCTTTTGCCGGATGACGTACGGCTGCTTGTTGAACTCGCTATCAGCAGCGCGCTTCGTATTAGCGAATTGCTGGGTCTGCGCTGGGAAATGGTGAACCTCACGGACCAGGAAGTGGACATTGGAGAGGATTTCTTGCTCCCGGCAGGCTGCCTCTTTGTTAGCTCCAGGTACTACAGGGGGGATGTGGATGTAACAAAGTCCGTACGCTCTCGTCGGGCGATTCCACTCGGGCTGATGGTCGGCAGGCTCAGGTATCGCCGTCAGCAGTCGGCGTTTCGTGGCCCAGAGGACTACGTTTTTTGTAATGACCGCGGCAAACCCTTGAACGATTGCACGCTGCAACGGCAGTACCTCCGACCTGCAGCCAAAGCAATCGGCATTTACTTCGAAGGCTTCGGATGGCACGCTTTTCGTCGCCAGAACCTAACACTGCTCCAACAGGAAGGAGGGACAGTAACCGAGGCTCAGGCACAGGCAGGACACAGTAGACCGCAGATGACCGGAGAGTACACCGTCGATGACTTGGCACGGCGGCAAAGCTTGGTGTTGAAGATCCAACAGAGAATTTTCGGGAACGGTGAACAGCAGCATGCAATTCAGTGAGGCCGGGCCGCATATTTTGCGGCGCAATTGCGGCCCTGGTGTTGAAGGGAAAGGGGCTAGGGTAAATTGGCTTACCTTGACACGGTAGAGGTCACAGATTCGAGTTCTGTCGGGCCCACCAATTTTGTTCATGTGAATTCCAAGATTATATTGGATGAATGTCAATGAAGTTCACACGACTTAGCTTCCGCGCAACGCTTTGCGGCATCGGCCGGACGGGCTGTGTGCTCGCATGCCTGTCCTGCGTTTCATTCTTGAGGGGCACAGAGAGCGGGCCGGTACCGGCGATCGATCTGACAGGGTTCTCTGCTCTTGCACCGATCGATGTGCACGCACACGTCTTCAAGAACGATCCGGCTTTCGCCGCGATGTTGAAGCGCTTGAACCTGCGTATCCTCGATGTCTGCGTGGTCGACAAACACGATCGTGGCTACGAGGAAGCCGCTCCCCAGAACCGGACGGCCAGAGAGATTATGCATAGCACCAGTGGCCGTGCCGCATGGTGCTCGACTTTCGACCCTCAGGATTTCGAAAAGCCTGGGTTCGCTTCAAGGGCGACCAAAGTTCTGAACGACACGTTCGCGGAAGGCGCGGTAGCGGTGAAAATATACAAGAGCATCGGCATGGAGCTGAAAAAGCATGATGGCTCCTACCTGATGCCGGATGACCCTGTGTTCAGTCCGATTTTTGCGGATATCGTCGCGCACGGCCGCACGGTCCTGGCGCATATTGCCGAGCCCACTTCCAGTTGGCGACCGTTAGACCCCGCGAATCCAGATTACAGCTACTATAAAGACAATCCTGACTGGTTCATGTACCTTCACCCGGATCATCCTTCTAAGGAAACGATCCTCGCGGCACGCGACCGTATGCTCGCGAACAATCCCCGGCTGAGCGTGATCGGGTGTCATTTGGGCAGCATGGAAGTTGATGTGAACGATATCGCCCAGCATTTGGACCGTTATCCCAACTTCGCCGTCGATACAGCGGCTCGCGTCATCTACCTGATGAGGCAGCCTCCGGAAAAGGTGCGCGCCTTCCTGACCCGGTATCAGGATCGCGTCGTTTATGGCACTGATCTGGACCTTATGGCCTGGTCCGATACATCGACCACGCTGCGGCACTGGCAGGAAGAATATCTGCGCGACTGGAAATACTTCGCCACCGATTCATGGGTCGAGTATAACGGCAAGAAGTACCGTGGCTTGAAGCTGCCCGAGCCGGTTCTGCGGAAGCTGTATCACGAGAACGCGGCTCATTGGGTTCCGGGGATTCTCGGAAAAGAATAACCGGCCATCACGGATGAGAATATAGGACCATGAAACGTCGCGAGTTTCTGCTTGCTTCTACCGCCGGCGTGGCAGGCACGGGACTCGCCGGGCAAACACCGTCGGCGCAGTCCGAAAACCCGGCAAACACGCCCGCAAACGCATCGCGCATCTTTCCCGTTCCTACCAGGGTTTCCAGCCGGCAGGGCCAGCTTAATGTCACTAGCGAAGTTGTCATTCTCGTTCCGCCTGAGCCGACCGCGCACGAACTGCTTCTCGCACGCTCGCTACGCAATGAATTTGCGGACTGGTATGGGCTGATCCTGAAAATCGAGCGAGCTCCGGATGTCCAACAAAACCGGCGTGCCATTGTGATGGGAATCTCGGACCGCCCGCTCGTTCCGCGCATCTCTAGCCAGAGCCGGCGCCCGCGTCGACAAGCAGAACGCCACGCCGGAGAGCTATACCCTGCATGTCAGGCCCGACCTCGTTGTCGTTTCCGGGGCCGATTCCCGCGGCGCATTTCATGGATTTCAGTCGCTCCGGCAGTTGCTAATTGAAGAGACGGGTGCGCTTAACTGGTCCTGCTTGGATGTTCAGGACGGTCCGCAAAAGCCGTTTCGCGGGTTGAAGCTGTACCTTCCGGGACGCCGGAACATTCCCTTCTTTAAGCGTTTCATCGCTGATTTCGTTGCCGCGCACAAATACAACACGCTGATCATGGAGCTCAATGCGGGGATGCGGCTCGAAAGTCATCCGGAGCTGAACGCCGGTTGGCGCGAACTGGTCCTCGACACGAATTATTCCAGGCGCAACTATCCGCCCGGAGCTCTGCACGGCCGGGAGCAGAATTCGTGCCACCAGGACACCGCCGACGGTGGGTTCATCGACAAGCGGGAAGTGGCGGACCTGGCGGATTTCGTCCGGTCTCAAGGAATCGAATTGATTCCGGAAATGCCATCCTTTACCCACAGCTACTATCTTCTGACTCGCCACAAGGACCTATCAGAAGTGCCCGGGGACAAGTGGCCCGATACTTACTGCCCGTCGAATCCCGAGACGTACCGCCTGCTCTTTGACGTATACGACGAGTACATCGACCTTCTCAAGCCCCGAATGGTTCACATCGGCCGTGATGAGCTGTTTGCACCCGTAGGTTTGTGCGCACGATGCGGCGATCGCGATATCGGCGATCGCTATGGCGAGGACTTCGCCCGCGTCTACGCCTATTTGAAAAAGAAAAGCATCCGGAGCGCGATGTGGGGGGACATGCTGCTCGAAAGCGTGCGCGGCAAAGGTCTCCAGGATAAGCGAGCGCCGGACGGATGGAAGTACAAAGTCGCGGGCGGCATGACTCGAGCGCAAGTAGAGAGATATATCCCCAACGATATTCTGATCTTCAACTGGTTCTGGAACAAGGCGGAGGGGGAATGGACGGAAGAGCAGGCCGAGAACAACGAGGCCACGCTCGATCAGATGGGTTTCGAGGAAATCTACGGTAACTTCGGCCCGGCGATCGAAAACTACACGGCGCGGAGTACTAGGCCGACCATCCTCGGCGGGGCTCCCTCCGCGTGGTGTGCGACTAGCGAGTTCAACTTCGGGAAAATCATGCTTACGGACTTCCTCTCGTGCAGCAACATTCTATGGCACGGCGAGGTGGTGAATGGCAGGCGGCTATCCGGCCTCGCGCAATCACGCATGCCTGACATTCGCAACCGCTTCCGTGGCTGTCTGGCTCCGAGTAGGACGGAATCTTCCATAGTTCCAGTGGACATCTCCAGAAGTTTCAATACAGCGGGTCGCGAAGCGGTGATCGGATGCGATCTTCTCGATATGAAGAGGGGTCGGATTCAGTTCGGGCGTGTACCGTTCGAGCTTGTGGTTTCCGAGCAGAAGGCAGCGGTTGGGGTCGCAACCACGGGAGCAAAACCGGCGACTCTGCCGTCGTCGGTAAACGCAATCCGCATCGGATCTGACGTATCGAGCATACTTTTCTTGCATGCTTCGGCAAAGCCCGCAGCGAACCGGGAGCCCGACCGGCTGCTGTGGGATGTGTTCGATTCCGCGGATGTGTTCGGCTGGTACGAAATCGTTTATGAGGATCGGTATACGGAGACGATTCCGATCCGCTACGGCGTCAACATCGCCGAATGGGACTGGCAGTCGCGAGATTCGGACCGGGGCTACGTCTACGGAGCCGACCCGGTGCTCATCAGTGAGCGCGGGCCGAAACCGATCTCCATGTTTGCGTTTGAGTGGGTAAATACGCGGCCGGGTAAAGTGATTGCAGAGGTGCGGCTGAAAGGCACGGTAGGCTTTCGGGGGGCCGACGCGGATTACACGAATCACTACGGGCCGATGATTTCGGAGAATGCGGTGATTCTGGCGGCAATCAGCGTCGTCAACGCCAGGGCCGCTGTGGAAGCAGGCTGAAACATACCAGCGAGCGAATAGTCGAACTAACCGCAGGATCACGCGCCCTACGCCGGAACTAGCGTAGTGTCGGGAGTGTATTCCTGACCTGCCTCGTCATTCCTGCCTAATATTCGAAGCGCGGCGGCGGTTACGTGTTCCGCCGTGATGCCCAAATGGTCGAAAACGTCCTGACCCGGCGCGGATGCCCCGAAGCGCTCGACGCCAATGACCACGCCTTCGTCGCCGGCCCAGCGATGCCAGCCGACCGGAGACGCGGCCTCAATCGTCACGCGTTTTTTGATCTTTTTTGGCAGGACGCTTTCCCGATAAGACGCATCCTGTGCCTCGAACAGGTCCCAGCTCGGCATGCTGACCACGCGCGCCTTCACGCCACGGCTCTTCAACTTCTCTTGCGCCTTAGCGCAGAGCTGAACTTCGGAGCCGGTCCCGATGAGGATCACGTCCGGCGGCCCATCGCCGGCTTCCGAAAGGATGTAAGCGCCTCTCGCTACTCCAGGGTCCTTGGCTGTGCTGCGATCGAGATGAGCAACCGTCTGCCGGGTGAGCACCAGCGCCGTGGGACCGTCACGCTGGACTGCAAATGCCCATGCTTCCGAGGTCTCGTTTGGATCGGCTGGACGGATCACACTCAGGCCAGGAAGTCCACGCAAGCCGGCGAGTTGTTCGATGGGCTGGTGGGTCGGGCCATCCTCTCCAAGGCCGATGCTATCATGCGTGAATACATAAATCGCTTTTAGACGGCTTAGTGCCCCAAGACGGATCGCGGGTTTCATGTAATCCGAGAACGTGAAAAACGTTGCGCTGAAGGGCAGCACACCGCCGTGCGCGGCCATTCCATTCACGGCAGCGCCCATGGCGTGCTCACGAACACCGAAGGCGATGTTCCGCCCAGCGTAGCTCCATTCCCCGCCGACCGCGCCCAACGTGCCCGGCCCACCCGACTCCGGTGGTTGGAAATCCCCCAAACCTTTCAGGGCGGTCCTGGTGGATGGATTCAGGTCGGCCGACCCGCCGATGATGTTCGGGATGTGCTTGGCCAGGGCGTTGAGAGCTTCGCCTCCCGCCGCACGGGTAGCCATCGGTTTATCAGTGGGCTTCCATTTGGGAAGGTCCGCGGACCAGTTTTCGGGAAGAGCGCCGCTTACGATCCGCTCAAACTCAGCAGCTTCCGCCGGAAACGCCTTCTTGTACGCGTCGAACTTCTTGATCCACTCATCCTCCGCTTGCGCGCCGCGGGGAATCGCCTGGCGAAAATAATCCACCGAATCCTTGGGCAGGTAGAACTTGTCCATGGTGGGCCAGCCTAGCGCTTTTTTTGTTGCTTGCACCTCCTCTTCTCCCAGCGGATCTCCGTGCGCCGAGAAGTTGTCTTGCTTGTGGGGGCTGCCATACCCGATGTGAGTCCGGATCAGAAGTAAGGAGGGACGCTGGTCGGTCTGGGCTTCCCGGATGGCATCCGCTAGTTCGTCTGTGTCGTTTCCGTCCGCGACGCTGCGCGTGTGCCAACCGGCTGCCTCGAAGCGCCTGGTTACGGTCTCGGTGAAATCCAGATCGGTGGCGCCAGCGAGCGAAATGTGATTCTGGTCGTACAGATAAATGAGCTTCCCCAATTGCAGATGTCCGGCCAGCGATGCAGCTTCGTAGGAGACGCCCTCCATCAGATCGCCATCGCCGCAGATTGCGTACGTGTAGTGGTCGACGATCTTGTGTCCGGGCCGGTTATAACGCGCGGCGAGCCACGCCTCCGCGATCGCCAGGCCTACGCCATTGGCGAAACCCTGCCCGAGCGGTCCGGTGGTGACTTCCACGCCGGCCGTGTGGCCGCGCTCCGGGTGGCCGGGCGTCTTGCTGCCCCATTTCCTGAAGTGTTTGATTTCTTCGAGCGGCAGATCATAACCGGTCAGGTACAGCAGGCTGTACAGCAGCATCGAACCATGACCCGCCGAGAGTACGAACCGATCGCGATCGAACCACTGTGGATTCCGCGGATTGTGCTTGAGAAAACGGGTCCACAGCGTGTAAGCCATGGCCGCGGCGCCCATCGGCATCCCAGGATGCCCGGCATTCGCGTTTTGCACGGCATCCACCGAAAGTATGCGGATCGTGTTGATGCACAGGTTTTCGAGTTCTCTGTCCGGTCCCAGACTCACATGTCCCTCCAGCGGCGGTGGATTATCAGCCGTTCTTTCCATACTACCTCGATCATGTCCGCGGCTATTGACGAAAGTCGGCTCGCTGACAGACAATCCGTGGTGCTGGGGCGGACTCGTGCCCAAAGTTCAACTGAGCGGAAGTGGATCGCGATGACTGACGAACTGGATCGATGGAAACAAGCCGCCGCCGAATCAGCGGTGGCGCAAGTGGACCATGGCATGATCGTCGGCCTGGGCTCAGGATCTACGGCCGCCTTCGCCGTGCGCGTGCTGGGGAGGCGCGTCCGGGAGGGGTTGCGCACCACGTGCATCCCAACGTCCGAGCGCACGGCCGCGCAGGCGCGAGCATTGGAAATCCCACTGTCCACGCTGGCGGAGTGCCCTCAAATCGATGTCACCATTGATGGCGCGGACGAAGTCGAGGCCGGCAGTCTCAACTTGATCAAAGGTCGCGGCGGCGCGTTACTGCGGGAAAAGATTGTGGCCTCAGTGAGCAAGCAACTGGTGATTGTCGTCGACCAGACCAAAATGGTTGAGCGCCTTGGCGCCCACGAATCCGTGCCGGTAGAAGTCATCCCCTTTGGTTGGCAGGTCGCGGCACTCAGGCTGAGAGACCTGGGCGCAAATCCCCTTCTCCGGAAGGAGACTGACGGCGAGCCTTTTAAGAGCAATGGCGGCCATTATATTCTTGATTGCGCATTCGGCCCGATCGCCTCAGCGGAATCGTTGGCTCGAGAGCTCGATCATGTGGTGGGTTTAGTTGAGCACGGGCTGTTTATCGGGATGACTTCGGAAATCCATGTGGGCGGCCCCGACGGTGTACGCGTCGTGGCCGCCTAACTCACCGCTTCACCGCACTATTTGAGGTTCAACCCGGGCAGAACCGGGGTGCCCTCTTTTTGGACGGCATCGAGGCTGTTGGGGTCGAGCCCCAAGGCCTGAAGGATGGTGGGAGCCACCTGGGTTGTTTCGACAAAGCTGGTGACCGTACTTGCCTGGAAGCCGGGGTTCGATACCAGCATCATGACGTTGGTATCATCGTGCGCGAAGCCGCCGTGCTCCTCTTGTTTCTTCGAGCTTCCGGTGTAGATCACTCCCACGTTCGGCTCCACAATAATATCGGGCGTGCGAGAGTCGCCGTTGGGAGGGATGCCGGGCGCGTTGAACATGGTTTCGAGCGACGGACCGTAGAAGATCTGGCCGAGTCCGACTGCAGTGCCGTTCGCCTCGAGGGAGGTTTACTGCGGCGGAAACGTCGGCTCCAGGGGCGAGCCAAAGCAGCGAGACGTCATCCTGCGTCGGTCCGATTGCGCCTAACAAATCCCCCGCAGTCAACGGCGTACGGGTAATCGTGACGGTCTTCGCTGCCGTGTTGGGATTCTCCGGAGCTGGGGGGGAGGAAGGAAAGCTGCGATCACATCGGCCGGCGTGGAGGTAATGCCGGCGCCGAGCTCCTGGAAGCGGTTCGGATCGATGGGTGATTGGCCGTGCTTGGCGGTAATGATGATAAGCGTTGACTTGAGGAGCCCTTGTTTCTTCAGCGCCGTCACCATCTGGCCGATGGCATCATCGACGAACGTGATCTCACTCTGCAGATTGGGCGACGGAGTTCCGGCGGCATCGAGGTAGCCGCCTTTCACGTGCTTTTCGATCAGCTTCTGTCCGACGCTGACCGCCTGGAAGTTCATTCCGAAAATATTGGGCACCGGAGCGCTGCTCGTTCCAAGGTGGGTCTTGCCATCGATCCAGTTAACAACGGCGTTGACCTTTAGCTGGTCGTAGCACTTGATGTTCTGAAAGCTGTCAGTCCACGCGCCACCGTTGGGGTCCGGTATTACGGAGCAGGCAAGCCCGTCGGCGGTGGTGACGCCGGGGAGGTTGATGATGTTGGAGTTGACGTCCGGTGCGTAGTAGTCGTCCACGTTAGCAGCGTTGACGCTGGGACCCGAGACCATCGCGTAAGAAGCGTGCTTATCGGACCAGGCGGTGTAGCCGCCGGCGGCGTGAATCACTCCGTAGATCGTGTTAGTACGAATAAAATTCCAGGGATATACTGGCGTGCAGTTATTGAACGGATCGCGGGGCAGGCGGGTGGGATCGATGGACTTGATTCCGCCGTCGATGATACTGCTGTATGGTCCTCCACCGTTGAGCTGCGTCTGGTCGATATCGATGCCTTCTTCATATTCCGTGGTCGTGCCATTCGGTGTGTTGGCAGTGCACGTGCCGGCAAACACGCCGTTACCCGTGTCATTAAGTGGCGGCGCCAGGACGCGATCGTAAGCGACGTCATAGAATACTCCGACGGTCTTGGGCGTGCCACCTGTGACAAGAGCCATCAACCCGGGGGCCGAATCGGATGGTTTCGAGGTAGAAGTGCGCGTATAGTTCACTCCATTTTGGCCGAGCGCCGCCAGGTTCGGGCAGGACCCGCCCCGCACACAGTTTTCGTAATCGACAGCGTGCATTCCATCTATGCTGATCAACATGACACGGCGAACGCCGTTGCGCTCGTTGATGTGCTGTGAGCGCGCTTGTGGAGCCATGAGTACTGGAACGACGGACGCCACAGCTACTGCAAAGACACGTTTGTTAAGCAATGGGTAATTTCCTCCGGCTTAGAGCGTAACTGCTGTGGTTTACGGTTGCGTTACATCGAAATGAATTTTCGATGAAATCGCAATGTTTGTGCACTTGCGGGGCCTGTCGCCAAGCCGCAAAACGTGCTGACTTGCGGATGTGAGTCGGCCGCGGCGGGAACGCGTGACGAGGCGGAGGCGGCGTGGTGGTGGGCGGTCGCGGGCTCGAACCGCGGACCTTCTGCTTGTAAGGCAGACGCTCTAACCAGCTGAGCTAACCGCCCATTGATCAACAGCTTAGGGGATAAGCAGCTTTGTTTGAGCCTCTGCCAAACAGGGGGAACAAATGCAGCTTATAGACCAGTTCATCCAGGAACGAGTATACCTTAAAGGGGTTTCGCCAAAGACCGTCATCTGGTATCACAATTCCTTCAAGGCTTTCGACGGTGCGTTGGCATCCAAGCAGACCGTAATCCAGCGAATTGCCGAACTTCGCTCAAGGGGCGTGTCCGCCATTTCAGTCAACACGTATCTGCGGTGCATAAATGCATACCTGCGCTGGTTGCACTTCGAGCATGGACAGGACCTCATGAAGCTCCCTCGGCTTCAGGAGGAACAAAAGATTCTGAACACCTTCAACCCGGAGCAGATCGGCCGATTGTTGACGTGGAAACCACACCGAACTTCTGGGCAACGCCTCCAGGCGCTTGTCTGCCTGTTGCTGGATACGGGGTTGAGAATCTCGGAAGCGCTGGCAATTTCCAGGGATGCAATAGATTTCGACAATCTCTTGATCCGCGTTAAAGCCGGAAAAGGCGGCAAGCATCGAATGGTGCCCATGTCGTTTGAACTTCGCAAGCGAATGTGGAAATACGCCACACGAACGCAATCCCCACAACAACGATTCCTGTTTGAGACGCGAAATCACACGAGGGTGACGGTGCGTAATATCCAGAGGGATTTTAGGCTTCTTTGCCGGAAGCTCCGAATCGAAGGCGTTAGGACGAGTCCGCATACGCTCAGACACACCTTCGCAATTTCGTATCTCCGGGCTGGCGGGAATCTCTTCTATCTCTCGAAGATCCTCGGACACTCTAGCGTCAAAACAACGGAGCGGTATTTGCAGAGTTTGCAGATCGAAGATCTCCAAGCCGTCCACAATCGCCTGTCGCTGCTGGCGAGGGGGTGAAATCGGAATTGCGGCTCTATTCGGTTTCAAACCATCGTTCCCGAGAACTTGTGACGGAAGTGATGACCTTGAAAACCATCCGCCGGTGTGAGAAGGGAAGCCAATGGAATTGGTCAGCCAGGGCAATTGGGTCTGGGTGGCCCTTGGCTAGCAGGCCGATACCGAGCAACTCGATTTCCCTTAGGTACCTGCATCAGGCACCCCCTTCATCAGCGGCTCTGGCGTGTCTTAACGCTTTGTGGAACGAGTTACCACAGTACTCCGGCAGTTCGGGCAAATTCTCAAGTATCTCCTGCACGTATGGAGGGTCTTCGCGTCGGTATTCAGCAGCTTCTTGCTCGTGAATCAAGTCGGTTGAATGATTCGTCGGATTACTGGTCTTAAATGTCATTTCTGCCCTCCTGTTGCCGGATGCGGAGAAATCTCTGAATGTCGATTAATCGGTACCGAACCATTCTTTTGCCGACTTTTCGAAACCTTGGGCCGATACCTATACAGCGCCAAGTGCGGAGCGTGTTTGGTTTGCAGCCGAGGATCTCTGCAGCTTGGCGTTCGTTGAGTAATAAATTAGACGAAAGGGTCATATAGACCGTCCTTATTTGTGGGAGTCTTTACGACCCGTTAATTGGGTCGGTGTGGGTTACTTCAGTAGCACTCAGGGAAGGTTAACCCGTGTGACAACGTGGGAACCGAATTCTTGAGGTAGATCGGTTAGCGGGAACTAATGACGATCCAGATACCATTTTACCACGACTTATAAACGGGTGCTGATAAGCGGATATTTTCGTTTGTGGAAAGATATCGGCATCGACATTGGTTGCCGGACCTGAGAGCCTCGTATAGAAAATCATCACCTTGCACGGGGGCCAACGCGACGGCGGGGGTGACGGTTGCAAAACCTGAAAGAAGCTTCACCCTGTCCAAGGTATCGTCAGTAAGGTCTTTCAACACAAGCAGTTAACTTGCATTAACGAACATAGCATAGCTACGAGCGGTACGGCCATAACACACTTTGCGGCAATCTGCTGACAATTAGCACGAATTGGCCAATAAGAGCGGGAAGGGGATGGAGATGGTATAATCAATGTTATAATGTAAGTGTAACTCGCGGCAGGCCCTAGCTAGCCTTCTGAAGTCAATTGTTCCCGCCCTGGATTGCGTCAGATGCAACACCTTTAATAAAGGAGTAACTCTATGCTTGAACCACTTACAGTCGGTGTACGCGAAGCTGGCAATCTACTGGGCGTGTCTTCGTGGACCATTCGCAGGTGGCTACGCCTTAAGAAGCTACCCTCCGTCAAACTGGGACGAAGAATCGTGGTTGAAATGGCTGCTTTGCGTCGGTTCATCGCCAGCAACCGCTTCGGAGAAGATCAGAATGTCAACGATTTATCCAAACTCGGAGCTTGAAACGGTGAAGATTCCCGGCGGTAGCACGACATTTGTCACCACCGACCTGGACCTGGCTGCTTACCTTAAAACAGTCGGTCGGCAGCTAATCGGCACCCAACCCCAAGGCCGATTCGTGGCTTTCCTCTTTGAGCCATCCGCAAAGACCGACGCGGAGATGTACCTAACCGGGGCATCCGCACCAGCCCAAACCGTGCTGGCAAATTACCGGGAACTTCGTACTTTAATTATCAATTCAGAAAGGCAAAAGAAATATGCCAGAACAAGCAATTCATACCCTTCCTAACGAATCATACCCTCCAATACCCGCAGGTCAGCCTGAAGCTGGCCAGAATAAGAACCCTGCCGAAGGCCAAAGCAAGCCCAAGCGAATAATCCCACCGAAGCCATGCGACTATAGCGCAAAGCCTGATGGGTTGTACATGCCCAGATTCAACACTACGGCGAATAATTGGTTCATGGTCCAATTGACGAACTTCACCGCAAAGATTGTTGGCCAGTCGCTACTCGACGATGGCCAGGATGTTCAGCGGGAATACCAGATTCAGGCGAAGCTACGAAATCGTGATCGGAAATGTCATGTTCCCGCTTCGGAATTCTCCTCTATGAACTGGGTTTCGGAACACCTTGGTGCTGAAGCGGTGATCATACCGGGCAATCTGCGGAAAGAGCACGTTCGTGCTGCCGTTCAATTGTTGTCTAACGAGGTTCCCGAAGTGAGGATATTTACTCACACCGGATGGCGGGAAATTGAGGGAGTCTGGTATTACCTCCACGCCGGGGGTGCAATTGGAACGGATGGCGCGGTGAAGAGTCTGAATGTAAGCCTGCCGGAGAAGTTGCGGCTTTACAAATTGCCGGACCCACCCGCCAATCTTAGAGAAGCAATCCGCTCCAGTTTGAACATCACCGACGTAGCGCCGTGTCGGATTACTGTTCCACTCCTGGCGGCGGTTTACCGGGCAGCGATGAAGGAATCGGATTTTACGCTCCATCTAACTGGCGAAACAGGTGTTCGGAAGACGGCGCTTGCCGCACTTGGCCAACAGCATTACGGGGCTGATATGGATGCACAGCATCTTCCGGGTTCGTGGATCTCCACGGCGAATGCAAATGAAGCGTTGGCATTTCATGCCAAGGATGCTTTGTTTGTGATTGATGACTTTGTGCCGTTGGGATCACGGAATGACCGCTCCCGCAAGAATGCCGAGGCTGACCGGCTGGTACGTGCTCAGGGGAATAGTGCTGGTAGGGATCGGATGCGGTCTGATGGAACTTTGGCCAGTACTAAGAAACCACGAGGGCTGCTGCTATCGACTGGTGAAGCAACGCCAGCCGGGGAAAGCCTTCGCGGAAGAATGCTCGTTGTTGATGTTGAAAACGGTGATGTTGACCTACAACGCCTGACGGTCTGCCAAAAGAATGCACAGGATGGATGCTACGCCGAATCGATGGCTGGATTCGTCCAGTGGCTTGCAAAAGGGTATTCGACCCTCCAGAAGAACTGGCGGGGGGAGTTCGAGGGACTCCGGGATCAAGCAAGCTCCGCTTTGACGGAAGTCAACGTGCATGGCCGACTGCCGGAGGTGATTGCTAATCTCGCGATGGGGTGGCGGTATTTTCTCGACTACGCTACCGACTGCATGGCTCTAACAAAGGAAGAGGCAGATGCCTGGTGGAACACCGGATGGGCAGCACTGATTGAAGCGGCTAAAAAGCAGACCCACTATCGTGCTGATGAAAACCCGGCGGTGAGGTTCCTCAAGCTGCTGGAGTCCGCCATTGTCGCTGGTAAGGCCCATATAGCCGATGAGAAGGGAGACGCACCTGATGATCCCGAAGCTTGGGGCTGGCGGCTTATTGAACAATTCTGGCGCTCTCAGGGTGATCGTGTCGGTTGGGTTAAAGAGGGGCAGGTCTACCTCGATCCAGACGCGGCGATGGTTGTCGTTCAGCGCTTTGCTAATGAGACTGGCGAAGCCATCCCTGTGACATCTGAAACGCTTGCGAAACGGCTCAAGCAGAAGGGCCTGCTGGCCAGTACCGATGAAGCTCGGGGAACTCTCTGTCTCCGGCGCAAGCTTGAAGGCCGAAATCACAACGTCCTTCACGTCAAGTGGGACGAGGATTGTCGGGTAGATTGTCAGGAAAATGGCAGTGGTACCTGACATGTGTAAGTGGTTCACGCTTCAGGAGTTAGATGCCCATTGTCGGGTTTGTCGGGTATGTCGCAGGGAGGGTAACTTCTTATTCTCCCGGCATCCGCTCCTTACGATCACACTTACACTACATTCTAAGTATCATGTTACAATACCCGACAAAACTGACAAGACCTTTATAATCTCATCTCTCTCATAGACTTATAGGTCACCGAAACCCGACAATTCACCCGACAACGCAGTGACAACGACCTGACAAAAAGGCCGGACAGCGTGAGGCTCTCTGTGAATCTCGGCGATTTTCTCGAAAAAGTCCCCTCCAACCAGTCCCACCCGGACCTACTCCACACCAGCCAGAGCAACGCGGTGCAAGATCGGCGATTTGGAGTTTTCGATGATAATTCCAACACGATGTTACGGCACCAACTTACGATCAGATACCCGTCGAACCGTCACTCTAATAAGTGCGCCGATCAGAATCACCGCCGGGGTCCCGGCTCGGTAAGTTGAGTGAGAACGAGTTACTCATTTTTATCGTTTTCATCGACTCTATCTTCATTATTAAGAAAGCTCAATGTGCTGAGTAATGCCAATCGAGTCAGTAGGTTGGCAATCAATAGGTAAGTGACTGATAGCAAAGGGCCGGGGTAAGTGGTGTGTTATCAGGAAAGTGGCTCCGGTCCGCTCATCAACCTGACCGTGACGTCAGCTATCGGCGTTTTCCCAACGTGGGTATCCCGGCCCTGGCACCCCGGCTCCAGTAAACAATTTATCCTCTCTTTTCCGTGCCTGCTATGCCGAAGCCTCTGGCAATCCAGAGAAAAGTGGCTGCAACAGCCCAGCAGCAAATATAGACGCCAACGGGTATCCCCTCGATGTATAGGATTGTCTTCCGATCTGCTAGGCGCGTTTTGCATTCACGCCACAGTGTTTGCTTGCTAACGGCGTCGTTGAATGTTGCTTCGCAATCTATGTTCGCTGGGAATTGCATCAACCAATACAACCTGCACTTTTCTTCGTCTTCGGGCGGCTTGATTTTGGCCCGGCCGTTATCAAGCTCTTCAATGATGGGTCCCGGGTCAGTTGCCGGACAACCGGATTTCTTGAAATTGATACAGTAATTCCGTACCACGTCAGCCGCCTCATATGCCGAAGCAGCAGTCTCACGTGCCAGTTTGAAAACAAGCCAGAGGTTCGCCAAATTCCAACATACAAATAGCGCAACGAAAAGCCGATTGAAGCCACGGCGGAAGGTCATAAGTATTTATCACCTCGCCGGGCCGATCGTTCCTCTTTGGACTCGATCGCCCTCTTATGCTTAATTAGATCACCTATCAGCATGACTATCAAGACAGCCACTCCCAGTAGCACGATAAACCAGTGCAAGGTGTGATTATTGATCAGAGTCTTAAGAAAGGTAAGCTGTGTACCTACTTCTTCGTCATATTTCTTTATCCCAAGCCGATGAGCCACCATCACGAAGTATACTGGGCCAAACCACGCTAGGAATGCCGCCAGAAGTAAATTACTAATTTCTATCCTATATGGTTCATCCGGTGTATCTGGATGCGGATGGTCCATAAGACCGATTATGAACAGCACGAAAAGGAACCAGAATAGTGGCATGTCGTTCCTCAGAACACATCAACCGATTAGTAAAGCATTGCTACTCACACGAGGATGAGCGGTGTCACGGCAGACTTTAGCAGGAAGAATTTCAGTTCCCGAATCGTACTCATTTATTTACTTGGAGCGTGGCCGTCACCAGTGTGTCCTCCGCCCTTCGCTTCCTTCACAGCCCTCAGCGCCACCTTATCGCCATTCACCAAGCGCACGTAGTCGATGTTCACGTCCAGCTTCCCGCCACGTGCCATGCGTTTTTTATGTTCGGCCTGCGTGATGGTGGCGATAGCAGTGCCACCACGAACAAGCAGCAGAACGTCATCAACCTTGAGATCATCCAAGACTTCAAAATCCACCGAATCCCCGGCCTTTGCATCCTCCGAGGAAAGGTTTCGCTTCAATCGGAGCCGGATGGGCGTGGCATCGTGCAGGAGCAGCGGACTTGGATAAACCGTGCTGGCTGTGGGGCCATTGGCTGGCGGCTGAACGGGCTGTACATTGCTTGATCGATTCCTCACTACCATAGCGGCGATGACCTTGTCTGACACGCCCGCATTCTTCAGCGCAATCATGTCATCGGCAGAGAGAGTGTACTTCCCCGGTTGCTGGTTGACCATCCCGACGATGGTGTCTTCCCCGATTCCGGCTTTGACGAGTTTCAGGATGGTTTCGTTGTCGAGGGTTGCTTGGCAGTACAGCAAGCCGCAAGTGACAAATGGTGCAAGAGCGATTCGGAGTAGGTACATTGAGGTTGGTCCTTTCAGCCGGAGTGGAATCGGAAAATTCAGAATCCCGAACAGGAGTCTGGGAGCGGCTTGCCTCTATTCAACATTCTGAGGCAAACGTGTGTTGGCGGCAATGCTATCGACGGTTAGCATTGTTACTCATATTCAGTGGACCGATAGTCAGAAGGCCCAGATGATGGGCCTTGAATTACGGGCAGAGAATTGTGAGGCGATTGGCGCTTCGCATCCGCGAGTTGCGGCACCTGAAAGGTTCGTCCCAGGAGCGGCTGGCGGAAGAGGCTGGCATTCACCGGACATATCTCGGGGGGATTGAGACTGGCCGAAGGAATCCCTTCTGCGGAATCTGTTAAGAATTGCTCGTGCTGGAGCCACTAATGGTGGTGGTGACGGAGGGGACAGCCGCAGGGCGTTGAGAAGAAATCGTTAGAGGGATTTGCTAGCGCTATTGACGTGTGGAACTGCGCATGATTGCGGTAATCGCACCCAAAGCGCCACTTGGCAGGCTGGCAACATCGCCAGCAAGATCCTTAGCACTCGCCCCCAAACCGAGTTTACAAATGACGTTGAATGCGACTTTCCTCTGCTCGGGATTTAGTTCTTTCTGGCTGATGAACTCTACGTAGCAACGAGCCAGCCGCTCCCACCACAGCACCTCCGGCTCTGGATGGGCATCGCGTTGAAAGCCATCGAGCCATTCGGCCATTGACTGCGGGTACACCTCTTCAAGCGTTGAACGGATGCGTTCAATCCGCTCTATCAACGATGGGGGGAGTTGCTCATGCCGAATGGGTCCGGGTTTCAAATCGTCTGGCCTAAGCAGCGGCATATCGAAGATGAGCGTATCAGATTCCAGCCTGTCCTTGCGCCTTCACTTTCGGAATGGTATGGCGATAGAATTTCGTTCTATGCCCGTGCCCGATTTCCAAACATTTCTCCTGCCCCTGCTGCGCCTCACCGTAGATGGCAAAGAGCATTCCCTACGTGATATACGGAAGCCCATCCAAACTGCACTCGCTCTTTCCGACGACGATTTGACGGAGAACCTGCCAAGTGGAATGCAATCTAAGTTTTCTAATCGGCTGGCCTGGGCATCCGTGTACTTGACCAAAGCTGGTGTACTCAACCGGGTGAAACGCGGTGTTTTCCAGATTACCGACCGGGGGAGAGAACTCCTGGGGGAGAATCCGGAAAAAGTCACCGTCAAAATGTTGTCCCGGTATCCTGAGTTTATCCAGTTCCATAAAGGCTCAGAGCAGTCCGCTGCCGCTGGTCAAATCGAGAAGGAAGCGTCTGAGACACCTGAGGAACGGCTTGCAAGTGACCATCAGATTCTCCGAGAGGCATTGGCTGCTGAACTCATCGATGCAACCAAGAAATCTCCTCCGTCTTTTTTTGAAAGACTGGTGATAGATCTTTTGGTTGCCATGGGCTATGGTGGCTCGGCAGAAGAGGCTGGTAAGGTTGTAGGCCGAGGCGGGGACGGCGGCATCGACGGAATCATCAAGGAGGATAAGCTCGGCTTGGATGCCGTGTACGTGCAAGCCAAGCGATGGAGCGGCACAGTGGGACGACCCATCGTTCAAGCGTTTGCGGGAAGCTTGGAAGGTCATCGGGCACGCCAGGGCGTACTGATCACGACTTCTGAATTTTCTTTAGATGCTCTCGATTATGTCCAGAAGATTGACGCGGATTACTTCGAGGAGATTTAGCCGTGTGCTTTCTTTTACTGATTACGTCATAGTTGGCTCCAAGAATTTCTTCGATCCAAATTTTTGTTGTCGGACCGCTCTCGCCATAGCGCCTCCACTGTCGGCACAAATCCCCTCACTCCCCGGCTATCCGTTTCCTTCACCGCGCTATCCGATTGGATAGTCGGCAGCGGGACGTGAGAGTGGCTCGGCAGGCTCCAGAAGCGCTGTGCCCAGTCGTCATCTTCATTCAGCACAATGGATTCCAGGCAATCTGCGGCATTGCTGTTCAGCGTGTCAGCGATTGGCATACGAACTGCAT